>Ga0126362_10000374_pt1 | contig 23152 bp, 22 predicted proteins | sample ANMtaG_FD_126269 | JGI IMG/M metagenome (GOLD analysis project Ga0126362, IMG submission 126269) | Continental margin sediment microbial communities from North Pacific Ocean - ANME2c_DSS_Sorted | ecosystem: Environmental > Aquatic > Marine > Continental margin > Sediment | place: Pacific Ocean... | reverse complement strand
GGGGCGGCGCGCGCGATGCGCCGCACGAAGGGGAGGAGCTTGCTCATCGGGTGCCTCACTCCGGGAAGGTGACGAGGCGTTGCGCCCGGGCGAGCAACTGGTCGAGGACCATGCCGACGAGACCGATCACCAGGATCGAGGTGATCACGTTGGTGATCGACAGGTTGTTCCACTCGTTCCAGACGAAGTAGCCGATGCCGGTTCCTCCAACCAACATCTCGGCCGCCACGATGACGAGCCAGGCGATGCCGATGGAGATGCGCATGCCGGTGAGGATGGTGGGGGCGGCGGCCGGCAGGATCACCGTGAAGGCCCGCCGGATCGGCCCGACCTCCAGGGTGCGGGCGACGTTGAGCCACTCCTTGCGGGTGCTCGACACGCCGAACACCGTGTTGATCAGCATCGGCCAGAGCGAGCAGATGAAGATCACGAAGATCGCCGAGAGCCCCGAATCCTTGATCGTGTAGAGGGCGAGCGGCATCCAGGCGAGCGGCGAGACCGGCTTGAGGATCTGGATGTAGGGGTCGAGCGCCCGGCTCATCAGCGGCGACATGCCGATGAGGAATCCGACCGGGATCGCCACCAGCACCGCGAGCCCGTAGCCGAGCGCGACGCGCCCGACCGAGTAGGCGAGCTGGATGCCCAGCCCCTTGTCGTTCGGCCCCCGGTCGTAGAACGGGTCCTTCAGGTGCTTCCAGATGGTCGCGCCGACATCGAGCGGCCCCGGCATGGCGGATTTGCCCGTGGTGGCGGTGGCGCCCATCAGAGCGGCGTATTCGGGATCCATCGCCTCGGTCTTGGCGGTCCCGCTCACCGCGACCTGCCAGACGAGCAGGATCGCGGCCAGGAGCGCCAGCGAGAGCACGCCGGCGCGCAGGTTGAGGGTGCGCGCCATGGCTCAGCTCGCCCGCTTGATCGTGAAGGATTCGAGGTATTCCTTCGGCTTGGCCGGGTCGAAGGTCTTCCCCATGACCGAGAAGGTCTTGGTCGTCGCCTCGGGCGGGGTGAAGCCGTCCTGCTTCATCAGACGGGCGGCGTCGGTGGCGAGATAGACCTGGCGGGCGACCGCGGCGTAGTCGACGTCGCCCTTGAGCTGGCCCCAGCGCTTCATCTGGGTCAGGATCCACACCGCGAAGGACTGCCAGGGGAAGGCGTCGAAATCGACGCGGTCAGGCACCTTGCGCACCTGCCCCAGCCCGTCCGCGAAGGTGCCGGTGAGCACCTGCTCCACCACGGTGAGCGGCTGGTTGAGATAGTTCGCCGGGGCGATCGCGGCGGCGATCTCCTTGCGGTTCTCCTTGTTCGAGGCGTAGGCGGTCGCCTGGATGATCGAGCGCAGGAGAGCGGCGTAGGTGTTCGGCGTCTCCTTGATGAAGGCTTCCGAGGCCGCGAAGGCGCAGCACGGGTGCCGGTCCCAGATCTCCTTCGACAGGATGTGGATGAAGCCGACGCCGTCATAGACCGCGCGCTGGTTCACCGGATCGGGGGCGAGGAAGCCGTCGATGTTGTCGGCGCGCAGGTTGGCGACCATCTCGGGCGGCGGCACGGCGCGGATCTGCACGTCGGTGTCGGGGTCGATGCCGGCCTCTGCCAAGTAATAGCGCAGCAGGTAGTTGTGCATCGAGTAGTCGAAGGGCACCGCGAGCTTGAAGCCCTTCCAGTCCTTCGGATCGCGCCTGTCCTTGTGCTTCATCGCCAGGGTGATGGCCTGGCCGTTGACGTTCTCCACCGCCGGCATCGTGTAGGCCTGCGGGTTCGAGCCGAGGCCGAGCGAGATCGCGATCGGCATCGGCGCCAGCATGTGAGCGGCGTCGTATTCCTTGTTCAGCGTCTTGTCGCGGATCACCGCCCAGCCGGCGGTCTTCACCACCTCAACGTTCAGGCCCTGCTTCTCGTAGAAGCCCATGGGCTTGGCCATGATGATCGGCGTGGCGCAGGTGATCGGGATGAAGCCGACCTTCAGATCGGTCTTCTCAGGTTTGCCCGCTTGCGCGAAAGCCTCGGCGGCGAACTTGGTCGGGAAGAACTGGCTCACGGCCGCGAGCGCCGTGGCGGCCCCGACACTGCGCAGGAAGGCGCGGCGTTCGGCGTCGTGCGGGAAGAGCGCCCGCATCACCGCGCCGTCGACGGCGCGCTCCAAGGCGGCCTCCCCCGTGGGCGCGGCTGCGCTCTCGGCGTCATGCGCGGCTTGGCTCGCATGGGCGCCGCAGGAGCAGCCGCCGCGGGCGAGGCGGCGTTTCGCGTCGAAGGGGTTGTCGAACAGGGCCATCTGCGCCTCGCACGGTTCGTGACGGGAGCAGATTGGCAAGGGGTGTGCCAACCCGGAAATTCAGAGAAAATCCTGTTCTGCTAATAGCTTATCGATAACGTGTGAAACGACGAGATCTCGTGTATAACGAAATTTCGTTATTCGGAAACGGGATCTCGTGATGCCCGAAGCGCGCCTCGACGACGCTGGAGCTCCCGACCGCGAGGCCGATTTTGGCCCTGTCTTCGAGGCGGGCGCCGAGGCCATGCTGGTGATCGATCCGGACGCCGACCGGATCGTCGACGCCAACGACGCCGCGGTGCGCCTGCTCGGCCATACGCGGGCCGCATTACGGGGCTTGGCGGCGAGCGCCCTGCACCCGGGCCAGCTTCCGGCCCTGATCGTGTTCACACAAGGCGTCCAGGCGAAGGGCCGCTGGTGGACCCACCGGCTCACACCCCGTCACGGTGCGGGCCGCGCGCTCAGTGTCGAGGCCGTCGGCACCGTGCTGCCCGACGGGCTCGTCCTCGTCACGCTGTTCGACCTCGAGGAGCGCCGTCAGCGTCAGGTCGACCGGGAAGCCGACCGCCACATGCGCGCCGGTCTCTCCGAGTGGCAGCGCATGGAGCGGATCTTCCGCGACATCGAGCGCGAGAACCAGCTGATCCTGCGCGCGGCGGGCGAAGGGATCTACGGGGTCAACGCCGAGGGGGTCACGACCTTCGTCAACCCGGCCGCCGAGCGCATGCTCGGCTGGGCCGCCGCCGACCTCGTCGGCCGGGACATGCACGCCGCCGTGCACCACACCCATCCGGACGGCTGCCACTATCCGCATCGGGACTGCCCCATCTACGCGGCTTTCCGCGACGGAGCCGTGCATCAGGTCGACGACGAGGTGTTCTGGCGCCGCGACGGCACGTCGTTCCCGGTCGAGTACACCTCGACGCCGATCCGCGACCGCGGCGCACTCGTCGGCGCCGTCATCGTATTCCGCGACGTCAGCCAGCGCCGCGAGGCGGACGAGCGCCTGCGGCAGGCCCTCGCCGAGGTTGTCTCCCTGCGCGAGCGTCTGGAGCTCGAGAACGCCTATCTGAAGGAGGAGATCCGGGCTGGCAGCCATCATCAGGGCATCATCGGGAAGAGCCCTGCCATCGAGGTGATCCGGCGGCAGATCGATCTGGTGGCCGGCACGGATGCCACCGTGCTCGTCACGGGCGAATCCGGCACCGGGAAGGAACTGATCGCCCGCGCGATTCACGAGGCGAGCCGGCGCCGCGAGCGCCCCCTCATCCGCGTGAACTGCGCCGCGGTGCCGCGCGAGCTGTTCGAGAGCGAGTTCTTCGGCCATGCCCGGGGCGCGTTCACGGGAGCGCTGCGCGACCGGGTCGGTCGGTTCGAGCTGGCCGATGGCGGCACGCTTTTCCTCGATGAGGTCGGCGAGATCCCGCTCGACTTGCAGGGCAAGCTGCTGCGGGTGCTGCAGGAGCGCTCGTTCGAGCGCGTCGGCGAGGAGCGCACCCGCGCGGTCGACGTGCGTCTGGTCGCGGCAACGAACCGAGACCTGAAGGAGGAGGTGCGTCGAGGCCGCTTCCGAAGTGATCTCTACTTTCGCCTCAACGTCTTCCCGATCAGCGCGACGCCCCTGCGCGAGCGACCGGAGGATATCCCGCTCATCGCCCAGCATATGCTCACCGGGGCCGCGCACCGCCTCGGCGTGCCCGAGCCTCGCCTGACCGAGGGGGATGTGCGCCGCCTCACCCGCTACGCGTGGCCGGGCAATGTGCGCGAGTTGGAGAACGCCATCGAGCGCGGCGTTATCCTGGCTCAGCGAGGACGCCTCCGGATCGACCTGTCGGAGCTTGAGGAGACGCTCGCCAGCGAGACTCTCGCCCGCCAGGCTCCCCGGATCGCCGCCCCCGAATACCGGCCGCGCAACGAGATGGAGCGCCGCGCCCGCGACCGGGCCGAGATCGTCGAAGTGCTGGCCCTGTGCGGCGGAAAGGTGTCCGGTCCGGGCGGTGCCGCCGAACGGCTCGGCCTGCGTCCCACGACGCTGGCCTCCCGCATCAAAGCCTATGGGATCACTAAGCGGGGATCTTGATCATTGGATGTTGCTCCGTCTGCTGGCGTCACGCGGATCCGAGCATCGTCAGAACACGGCGTGGTCGCCACGCTCGGCGACCGCCTCACCGCGGATCACGCGAGCATAATAGTCGAACAGCGTCTCCGAGCCTGTCGAAGGGGTGGCCTGCGCATCGTATCGCCCGGTCGCGGGATCCAGCACGAGCATGGACTCGGTCGCGTAGTAGCGACCGATCCGCGCGAGTTCGGCCTTGGCCGCCAGGGCCGGCACCCATCGTCCGATCGTCGTCAGGATGCTGACGATCACATCCAGCAGCAGCACCGGGACGTGCGTGAAGCGCGGTTCGCGTCCCAGAAGGGCGAAGAGCCGCTCGCCCTGCGCTTTCGGCGTGATCGCGTCGCCCGGTCCGCCGATCGGCAGCACGCGATTGCGCCGCTCATCGTCGTCGAGACAGTCGGCGAGGTACCGGCCGAGGTCGTCGTCGCTGATCGGCTTGCAGGCGGTCAGCGTTCCGTCGCCGAACACCAGGAAGGGCTTGCCGCGCTTCAGGCGGTCGATCTGCCCCGACAGCGATTTGAAGAAGGCCGTCGGCCGGACGATCGTGTAGTCGACGCCCGATGCGATCAGCTCCGCCTCCAAGGCGAGCTTGGCGTGCTGAAAGGCGAGGATCGGTTTCTGGACGCAGATCGCCGAGAGAAGCACGACATGCGCCACGCCGGCCGCCCGGCTCGCGTGAAGGGCGTTCACCTGCGCGCCGTAGTCGATCGCCCAGGCGTCATCGGGTAATCCGGTCCGCGAGGCGAGGCACGACACCAGGACGTCGAAGCATTCGCCGCGGATGCCGTCGCGCGCCAGCGACACGGGCTCGGTCAGATCCACGATCCGTGCGGTGGCGCCTGGCGGAACGCGCGACGGCCGACCCGTGTCTGCGGAACGCGCGGAACCGGCAGGGCGCCTGACGAGACAGACGACCTCGTGACCGCGCGAGACCAGCGCCCGCACGGTCGCCCGCCCGATTGTGCCGGTCGCCCCCACAACCAGGACGCGGCGCGGTGCACAGCCATCCGGTCGAGCCATGGTCATGATCGCTTCATCCCGACGCCCCGCCATCCTAGCGCGACGGCGACGCGCGCGATGCCCCGCCGAACGGGCACAGCGGCGCTACGCGGATCTCCGCAGGATGATCCGCGTCAACTCGGAGGGGCGGCCGAGCCGAAGCGCGAAGCCCGGCCACAGCGCGGTGCCGTTGCTGACGTAGAGCAGCATGCCTTGGACACGGTACGCCCCGGAGACGAAGCCGGCATTGCCCCGTGCCACCAGCCGGTCCAGGCCGCGGATCATGCCGCCATGGGTGTGTCCCGACAGTTGCAGCCTCACGCCGTAGGCGGCCGCCCGTGCGGCGCTCGCCGGTTGGTGATCGAGCAGCACGACCGGCGCACCGGCGGGCGCCCCCGCGAGCGCGGCGGCGAGGTCGGGCCGTGGGTGGCCGGTGGAGAGCGCCGAGCGGTCGGTCACGCCAGCGACCACGAGCGCGCCGCCATCGCGCGTGAGCACCGTGTGGGCGTTGGCCAGCAGGCGGATCCCGAGGCCCGCCAGGTGGCCCATCCACGCGTCGTAGTCGAAGAAGTACTCGTGGTTGCCCGGCACGGCCCAGACGCCGTCCGGCGCCGTCAGGCCACGCAGCGGCTCGACATCGGTCCGCCGAGCCGCAAGCGAACCGTCGATGAAGTCGCCCGTCACCGCGATCAGGTCGGTGCCGAGGGCGTTGGCGCGCGCGACCACGGTCTCCGCCCACTCGGCCGGGAACAGGCGGCTGATGTGCAGGTCGGAGAGATGCAGGATCGTGTAGCCCTCGAAGCCGCGGGGCAGGTCCGGTATCGCCACCGTGACGTCCTTGAGCGGCGGCACGCGCACGGCCTGCGAGACGGCCACCGCCGCCAGCACCAAGGCCGCGAGGGCCGCCGCGTAGCGCCACCCCATGGGGACCGTCCATCCGTCTCCGGGCAGGATCCAGCACACCAGCGTCACGACATCGAGGGCGACGAGCATCGGCGCCGCCAGCGCGAGCGCGCCGAACGCAACGTTGAACAGGATCACCACCGGACGGGGGAATTCCGGCGCGAAGACCGATCCGGAGGAGAGCCGGCTCCACAGGTGGTACTGGGACGCGGCGAGCAGGAAGGCCGTCAGGCCAAGCTTGAGCGCGAGCGGCCATGGGCTCGGCCACACCACGCGTGCGACGACATAGAGGGCAGGCAGGCTGGGGATCAGTCGGATCATGGGCCGCTAAATGGCAAGCGGCATCCGCGAAGCAAAGCTTGCGGCTTGACCTCAGGGCGCGGCGGCCTTCGTGGCCGCCCCGGTGATCGTCGGATGTCGATCCGCTCGGACATCGACGCCACTCCTCATCGACAAGGCGGCCGTCCTGCCGTCTCGCTTGCTGCTCGCAAGGGGGAGGCGGCTTGGGAACGGCCAGTCGCCCGCGCGCAAGGTCGAGGACAGGCTCCATCGGTCGGACCGGTGATCCGCCGTCTCCGATCGAGGTTGCTCCCCTCTGGGAAGGCCCTTCGGCTCCTGCTGACGCAGGGTCATCGCCGGCGCGCGCGTGTCGCTGACGGATCGCACTCTCAGGACCAGACCCGGCGGGATCGTTTCGACCGCGACCTGCGAAACGACGGGCAAGACGGTTGAGACCACATCGATCACCGAAAATTTTGACGTCTTCGCGCGATCTGCGCCCACAGCGCGGACAATTGCCGACAATATGCGCAATGCGATGGTCGCTCTGCAGCGCCTTTCGCCTTTCCGTCTGCATGCCGCCGCTCGACAATTGCTCCAACTTTCCGTGGGAGTTCGAGAACGATGGCGCATCTTACGCGGCGCGGCTTCGTCGGATCTGCGGCGCTGCTTGCAGCCCCCGCGATCGTGCGGCCCGCCTTCGCGGCCGACACCGTGAAGCTCGGCTGCTTGTTCTCGTCGTCGGGCACGATGGCCAACATCGAGGGCCGGCTGAACCACGTCGTCCGCATGGCCGCCGACGAGATCAACGGGCGCGGCGGCGTCAGCGGCCGCACGATCGAGGTGCTGACCTCGGATCCGGCTTCCGACTGGCCGCTCTACGCGCAGATCGGCCGCCAGATGTTGCAGCAGGAGAAGGTGGCGGCCCTGTTCGGCTGCTGGACCTCCGTGTCGCGCAAGTCGGTCCTGCCGGTGGTCGAGCAGAACGACGGGCTGCTGTTCTATCCCCTGCATTTCGAGGGTGACGAGAACTCGAAGAACGTCGTCTACGTGAACTCGCCGCCCGCCAGCTCCGTCCTGCCGGCGGTCGATTACCTGATGGGTCCGGACGGCGTCGGCGCGAAGCGCTTCTTCATGATCGGCTCGGACTACGTCTGGCCGCGCACGATCAACAAGCAGCTCAAGGGCTACTGGAAGAGCAAGGGCATCCCCGAGAGCGCGTGGCGCGAGGAATACGTGCCCTTCGGCTTCTCGAACTTCCAGACGCTCGTGAACCAAGTGCGCAGCTTCGCCAGCCAGCCCGGCGGCCAGCCGATCGTCGTGCTCACCGTCGTCGGCTCATCCATCCCCGACTTCCTGCGCGAGTTCGCCAACCAGGGCATCGCGGCCACCGACGTGCCGATCCTCGGCCTCGACATGGTGGAGGCCGACCTCGAAGGGCTCGATACGGCCAAGCTCGTCGGCCACCTCAATTGCTGGGCCTATCTTCAGGCCGCCAAGGGCGAGCGAAACCAGAAATTCCTCGCCGACTGGGCCGCCTACGTGAAGGCGAAGAACGTCCCCTTCAGCGCCGACACCGTGATCGATCCGATGGTCTCGGCCTACGACAGCGTCCATCTCTGGGCGCTGGCTGCCGCCAAGGCCGGCTCCTTCGCCGTGCCGGAGGTGCGCAAGGCCTTCGCGGGGCTCAGCTTCGCGGATCCTTCAGGCTACACGCTGACCATGACGGGGGAGAACAACTACGTCTCCCGGGGCGTCTTCATCGGTTCGGTCAACGAGAAGCGCGGCTTCGACGTGCTCTGGCAATCGCCCGACGCCCCGAAGCCGGTCCCGTTCAGCCCCTATGGTTGAGGGCGGGGCCCCGCGATGAACCGGCTCCGCGCCGTCCTGGCGGTGCTCGCGATGCTGATCGTGCCGGCTTCCGCCGCTCCGCTCGAGCGGGCGGCGCTGGCGGCGGATCTCTGCGGTGACGGCGCGGCGCAGGCGCGCGGGTCGGAGCGCGTCGTGCAGGCTGCCACCGACGCCTCGACCGACGAACTCGCGGCCGCCGGCCGCCTCCTGGCGGCGCTCGCCGAGCGGCGTCTGGCCTGCGGGAGCGAGGGTGCCCTGATTCTCGACCGTGCGGGGGCCGCCGAAGGGCACGACGCGTTGACCGGCGCGACAAGGCCGGTCGCGGAGGCACGCGCGCCGGTGCTCGGCCTGCGCCAGCGCGCCCTCGTCGAGACCGCGCGTGCCGCTGTCGCGCTCCTCACGGGCGAGAGCGTCGCCGCACGCGCTGCCGGGCTCGCCACGCTGGAGCGGCGCGCCGGCGCGGTGCCGGACACGATTCTGGCACGGGCGCAGGCCGCCGAGACCGATCCGGGCCTGAGGGGCTCGATCGCGGGTGCCGCGCAGGCCGCCGCCCTGTCCTCGCCCGATCCGGACAAGCGCCGCGCCGCGGTCGCGGCGGTGGCGGCCGCGCCCTCGGGCGCCGCCCTCGCGCGGCTCCGGGCCCTGCGGAGCGAGCCCGCAGCCGCTGCGGACCTGGCTTTCGCGCAGGCGCTCGATGTCGGTATCGCCTCGGTGGAGCGGGCGGTGCGGATCGGAGACGGCCTCGCGATCCTCTACAACGGCCTGAGCTTCGCCAGCATCCTGTTCATGGCGGCGGCCGGTCTCGCGATCATCTTCGGCCTGATGGGGGTGATCAACCTCGCGCAGGGCGAGTTCATCATGCTGGGCGCCTACGCCACCTTCGGCGTGCAGGAGGCTTTCCGGCGCCTCGCGCCAAGCCTGCTCGACCTCTACCTGATCGCCGCGATCCCCGTGGCCTTCGCGGCGGCGGCGCTCGTCGGCATCGTGCTCGAGGCCCTCGTCCTGCGCCACCTCTACCGCCGCCCGCTGATGAGCCTGCTCGCCACCTGGGCGGTCAGCCTGTTCCTGGTGAACCTCGTGCGCGTCGCGGTCGGCACCCAGAACCTGCAATTCGCGATGCCGCCCTATGTCAGCGGCGGTGCTCCGCTCTACGCCGACTTCGTCGTCACCTGGAATCGGCTCTTCGCCATCCTGTTCGCGGCGGCCACGCTCGCCCTGACCCTCCTCGTCCTACGCCGGACGCCGCTCGGCCTCGACATCCGCGCCGTGACGCAGAACCGCGACATGGCGGCCTGCCTGGGGCTCCCCACTCGCCGGATCGACCGCCTCGCCTTCGGCCTGGGCTCGGGGCTCGCCGGCCTCGCGGGCGTGGCACTCTGCCCGATCTATAGCGTGAATCCCGGCATGGGCTCCGGCTTCGTCATCGACGCCTTCATGGTGGTGGTTCTCGGCGGCGTCGGCAGCCTTATGGGCACGCTGGTGGCCGCCCTCGGGATCGGCGGCGCCAACGTGCTGATCGAGCCGCTCTCGGGCGCGGTCGCCGCGAAGGTCATCGTGCTCGTCGGCATCATCCTGTTCCTGCAGCGCCGGCCGGAAGGCCTGTTCGCGGCGAGGCGGCGGCGATGAGCGGCGCGGTTCACACGGGTCTCGCCGCCCCCGCGCATGAGCGGCGCGCGCTGCGCGATCCCCTGGTCGCTGTGCTCGTCGGCCTGTGCCTCGCCGCCGCGCTCGGCCTCGTGCTGGGCCGGCCCGCCCCCTATCTCGTCAACGCGGTGGGCCAACTCGCCGCCTTCGCGATCCTGGCGGTCTCCCTCGATCTGGTCTGGGGCTATCTCGGCATCCTCAGCCTCGGGCACGGGCTGTTCTTCGCGATCGGCGGCTACGTCTGCGCCATGCATCTCCTGGCGCACGGCACCGTCATGACGGGCACGCTGCCGGATTTCGTGCAGTTCATGGGCTGGAAGGGCCTGCCGGCCTACTGGGCCGGCCTGGAGCACGCACCCTACGCCCTCCTCCTGGCGCTCGGGCTCGCCGGGCTCGTTGCGTTCCTGTTCGGGCTCGTCGCGTTCCGCTCGCGCGTCAACGGCGTCTATTTCTCGATCATCAGCCAGGCGCTCGTCTACGTCGCGATGCTGCTGATGTACCGCAACGACACCGGACTCGGCGGCAACAACGGCATGACGGGCTTCCCGCTGCTGTTCGGCTGGCCGATGGGCGCGCCTGCCGTCGTCACCGGCCTCGCGGTCGCCGCACTCCTGACCCTCGCGGCGGTGCTGGCGGGCGCCCGCTGGCTCGTCGGCAGCGCGGTCGGGCGGCGCATGCTCGCCTGCCGCGACGACGAGACCCGCCTGCGCACGCTCGGCTACTCGACCACGCGGCTGAAGCTCCGGGTCTGGTGCCTTTCGGCGATGATCGCGGCGCTCGCCGGCATCCTCTACGTGCCGCAGGTCGGCATCATCAACCCGCGGGTGCTCGCGCCCGATCTCTCGATCGAGATCGCCGTCTGGGTCGCCATCGGCGGCCTGGGCCGGCTCGGCGGCGCGGTGATCGGCGCCGTCCTCGTCAATGCCTTGAAGTTCTGGCTGAGCGCCGCGATGCCGGAGGCCTGGCCCTTCATCCTCTCGGGCCTCGTCCTCCTCGTCGTGCTGGCCCTGCCGAACGGGCTTCTCGACCTCGCAGGCCTTCGCATCCGGCCAAGCTGGGCATCGGGTGCCCGATGAGCGCGCTCGTCATCGATGCGCTCACCGTCGCCTTCGGCCGCTTCCGGGCGCTCGACGCGCTCTCGCTCGCCGTCGATCCCGGCGAGGTCCGCGCCGTGATCGGCCCGAACGGGGCCGGCAAGACCACCCTTCTCGACGTGATCTCGGGCATCACCAAGCCGGTTTCCGGCCGGGTGATGCTCGGCGACCGTCTCGATCTGACGCGATGCTCCGAGGCCCAGATCGCCCGGGCCGGGGTGCGGCGCAAGTTCCAGAAGCCCAGCGTCTTCCCGGTGCTCACCGTGCGCGAGAACCTCGCGATCGGCTGCGGGCCCGACATGGCACCGGGGGCCCGGGAGGCGCGGATCGCGGCGGTGCTCGGCGAGGTCGGCCTCGCCGTCCGCGCTGCGGTGCCGGCGGGCGCGCTCTCCCACGGCGAGAAGCAGTGGCTGGAGATCGGCATGGTGCTGGCCGCCGAGCCCGGGCTCCTGCTCCTCGACGAGCCGGTGGCCGGGCTCTCCGACGCCGAGACCGCGCGCACCGCCGAGCTGATCGGGCGCCTGCGCCGGCCCGACCGGGCGATCCTGGTGATCGAGCACGATATGGGCTTCGTGGAGGCGGTCGCCGACAAGGTGACGGTGCTGCACGAGGGCCGCACCCTCTACGAAGGCGGGATGCAGGGCGCCCGCAGGGATGCCCGCGTGATCGAGGTCTTCCTCGGCCGATGACGCGCGCGACCGCACCCGCCTCCCTCGCCGTCGAGGGGCTCGACCAGCATTACGGAAGCGCGCAGGTGCTGCGCGGCGTCGGCTTCGCGATCGAGCCCGGGGCCTGCCTCGCCGTGCTCGGCCGCAACGGCGCCGGCAAGACCACGCTGTTGCGCTGCCTCACCGGCCTGATCCCGACGAGCCGCGGCTCGGTCCGCCTCGACGGGACCGACCTGACGCGCTGGCCCGCCGACGGGCGGGCGCGCGCAGGTCTCGCCTACGTCCCGCAGGGACGCGAGATCTTCCCCGACCTGACGGTCGCCGAGAACCTCCGGGTCGCCGCCCGTGCGCACGGGCTGGACCGGACCGACGCGGTGGACGAGGCCGCCGCCCTGTTCCCGGCACTGCGCGGCCTCTGGGGGCGGCCGGGTGGCAACCTCTCGGGCGGGCAGCAGCAGCAGCTCGCCATCGCCCGCGCTCTCGCGACCCGCCCACGCGCGCTTCTCCTCGACGAGCCGACCGAGGGCATCCAGCCCTCGATCGTCGCTGCGATCGAAGGGGTGATCGCCGGGCTGAAGGGTCGGATCACCGTGCTGCTGGTCGAGCAGTATCTCGATTTCGCGCTCTCGGTCGCCGACGCCGTGGTGGTCCTGTCCCGCGGCAGCGTGGTCGAGCGCGGCGACCGCGGGGCGGTGAGCCACGCGGATCTCGCGCGCCACATCGCCGTCTAGCGTCCCTCAGGAGACCCCCGTGTCCACGCACCATGAGCTCCCCGCCACGCCCGAGACGATGGTGCTCGGCTATTTCGACGCCGCGCTCCCGCCCGTCCTCACCCTCGAGTCCGGCGACACCGTCACCCTGCACTCCCACCCGGCGGGAGGCCGCGAGTCGCTCCATCCGGATCCATCCCGCGTGCCGGCCGACCTCACGGCGGCGCTCGACACGCTGAAGCCCGGCCCCGGTCCGCATTTCGTGACCGGGCCGATCCACGTGCGCGGTGCCGAGCCGGGCGACATGCTGCAGGTCGACATCCTCGACCTGAAGTTCCGTCTCGACTGGGGCTTCGTGGCGATCCTGCCGCTGCTCGGCACCCTGCCGGACGAGTTCACCGACTACGAGACCATCCACGCCGACATCGACGTGGCGCGCGGCATCTGCCGCCTGCCCTGGGCCACGGAGCTGCCCCTCGACCCGTTCTTCGGCATCCTCGGCACCGCTCCGCCCGCCGCCTGGGGCCGCGTCGGCAGCCCCGTCCCGCGGGCCTTCGGCGGCAACATGGACAACAAGGAGATGCGGGTCGGCACCAGCCTCTATCTCCCGGTGTTCAATCCCGGCGCCGGCTTCTATGCGGGCGACGGGCATGGCGTGCAGGGCGACGGCGAGGTCTGCATCACCGCGCTGGAGACCGGGCTGACCGGCACCTTCCGGCTCACCGTGCGCAAGGACCTGCAGGGCGCCTGGCCCTTCGCCGAGACCTCGACCGACCTGATGTCGATCGGCCTGCACGAGAGCCTCGACGAGGCGATGCGCCAAGCCGTCCGCGAGATGGTGCGTCTGGTCTGCGCGCGCACGAACCTCACCCGCAACCAAGCCTACATGCTCTGCTCGCTCGCGGGGAACCTGCGCATCACCCAGACGGTGGACGGCAACAAGGGCGTGCACATGCTGATGCCGAAGGCGGCGCTCGCACCGAAAGGCTGAGGCGGCGGGCGCGGTCGCCGGCGGGCGGCAGCCCTCAGTTTGCCGTGCGCACGAAGGCGAAGCGCCCGACGCAGGCCTCCGCGCCCCGATGGCGCGGAGCCGGGCGCGCCGCCGCGCTCGTCCGGTCGGCGGAGACCGGTCGCGCCATCAGCGCCGCGCGCAGGCGCTCCACCTCGGCGCGCAGGGCGGCGTTCTCCTGCTCCACCCGATCGAGCCGGGCAACGCCCGCGGGCTTGAGGCCGCCGAGCCGCCGCCGCCAGCGATAGAAGGTGCCGAGCGAGACGTGGGCGCTCGCGCAGATCTCGGCGATCGGTATACCGCGCTCGGCCTCGCCCAGCAGGAAGGCGATCTCCTCGTCCGTGTGCAGGGATCGACGCATACAGGATCTCCCGGTTCGACAGGCGCGCGTGCATCTCGCGGTCGCGGGCGAGCAAGAACCGGACCGGCCAATCCGGCAATTTTGACGTTTCGCGGCGGAAGCGCCCGCCGGGCGGGCCGGAGGGCGCAGATTTGCGCAAGGCCCGGGCCGCCCTGCAGCCGATTTCGCCTTGGGATTCCCCACACCGCGCCGGACAATCCCGGGCGAGCGATGCCGCCTGAGGAGTTCCGATGGATCACGCACCGACCCCCGACAGCGCTGCCGGCCGGACGGACGGCCCGGTGCAGCTCGCGCTGCGTGGCATCCGCAAGAGCTTCCAGGCCAAGGCTGGACCGGTCCCTGTCCTCGACGGCCTGAGCTTCGACATCCTCGAGCGCGACTTCGTCAGCATCATCGGCCCGTCGGGCTGCGGCAAGACCACCGTGTTCAACGTGATCGCGGGGCTGCTCGAACCGGATGCCGGCACGATGCTGTTCCGCGGTCAGCCCGTGGCGGGCCTGCGCGGCCGGGTCGGCTACATGATGCAGAAGGACCTGCTGTTTCCCTGGCGCACGGTCCTGCAGAACGTGATGCTGGGCCTGGAGATGAAGGGCACGGACCCGCGCGAGGCCACCGACACCGCCCGCCACTACCTTGCCCAGTTCGGCCTCGGCGGCTTCGAGAACGCCTATCCGAAGACCCTGTCGGGCGGCATGCGCCAGCGCGCGGCGCTGATCCGGACCCTCATCATGGATCCGGACATCCTCCTCCTCGACGAGCCGTTCTCGGCGCTCGACTACCAGACCCGCCTCTATCTCGAGGGCGTGCTGCTCGACGCGGTGGAGCGCTTCGGCAAGACGGTCGTGCTCGTCACCCACGACATCGACGAGGCGGTGGCCCTGTCGAAGCGCGTCGTGGTGCTCGGCGGGCGGCCCTCGCGGGTGAAGAACGTGCACCCGATCGTGCTCGGCGACCGCTCGCCGATCGGCGCGCGCAGCGACCCGCGCTTCTCCGACTACTTCCACACCCTGTGCGGCGAGCTGGACATCCAGACTCGCGGCGGAACCGCCTCCTCCCACGCCGAGGCCGCCTGATGACGACGCACGCCTTGAAATCCGCCGCGCAGGCCGAGGCCGAGCGCCCCGCCGCGATCCGCCGGGGTCCGGGCCCGCTCGCCCGCGCGGTCGATACCACCCTCGGGCGCGGCCTGATCCAGGCCATCGCGGTGGCCGTGTTCTTCGCCGCCTGGGAGATCGCGGTCGATGCCGGCTGGCTCACCGAGTTCCTGGTCGGCGCGCCCTCGGGCATCTGGCGCGTGTTCCGCGCGAGCCTGATGGATGGCAGCCTCGCGGTCGACACTTGGTACACGCTGATCGAGGCCATCCTCGGCTTCGTCATCGGCACGATCGCCGGCTCCCTGGCCGGCCTCGGGCTCTGGTACTCGGTCCTCGTCGCCCGGGTGGTCGAGCCCTTCATCGTGGCGATCAACTCGGTGCCCAAGATCGCGCTCGCGCCGATCGTCATCCTGTGGTTCGGCACCGGCTTCGTCTCGAAGGTGGCGCTGGCGGTCTCGCTCACCGCGCTGGTCGCCTTGATCGCCGCCTATCAGGCCGCGCGCGACGCCGACCCGGACCTCCAGGCGCTGATGGCCTCGATGGGAGCCTCCAAGAACCGGATCTTCCGCTCGGTCATCGTGCCGTCCACGCTGCCGGCGATCATCGGGATGTTCCGGATCAATATCGGCTTCGCGCTGGTCGGCGCGGTGGTGGGCGAGTTCATCTCGTCCCAGCGCGGACTCGGGCACATGATCTACAACGCCTCGTCCCTCTACGACCTGAATACGGTCTGGGTCGGGCTCTTCGTGCTGATGTTCGTCGGCTTCGTCCTCTACCACGTCATCGATGTCGTCGAGCGCCGCATCCTGCCCTGGCGCCAGGTCTCGACCGCGGGCGGCATCCAGGTCTGACGCCTCGCCCGTCCTTCCCTCTCTCCCGTCCAGGATCTGTCCCGATGAAGCCGCTGCGTCCCGCCCTGCTCGCCGCCCTGCTCGCCTGCGCGACTCCGCTGCCCGCTCTCGCCGCCAACCTGAAGGCCACGGTCTCCCAGGCCTTCCAATCGATGCTCTACCTGCCGCTCTACGTCGCCATCGACGAGGGCCTGTTCGAGAAGGCCGGCCTCGACGTCACCAAGGAGACGGCGGGCGCGCCGAGCGTCGCGCTCTCCGCCGTGATCTCGAAGAGCGCGCAGTTCTCGATCCACGGGCCCGAATGGACTGCGGTGGCGGCCTCCAAGGGCGCGCCCGTCAACGTGGTGGCCAACGTCGTCAACGGCGCGGCCGTCTGGATCGCGACGGCGCCGGACTTCCCCTGGACCGACGTGAAGAGCCTGAAGGGTCAGACCATCGTCACCGGCCTGATGCCGACCACCAGCACCTCGCTGTTCCTGAAGCTCCTGAAGGAGAACGGGATGAGCAAGGACGACGTGACCCTGACCCAGGTCGCGCTCGGCACCGAGCCCGGGCCGTTCCTGGCCGGTCAGGCCAAGGTCGCGGTGATGTACGAGCCCGGCCTCGATCAGGTCGTCGCCAAGGGCATGAAGGTGGTGCTGGGCTTCCCCGAGAAGTACGGCCCCTACGCCTTCTCGGCCGTGAGTGCCCGCAAGGACGTCGACCCGGCCGTCGCTCAGGCCTTCGTCAACGGGATGCAGGCGGCGATCCGGCTGATGCAGGCCGAGCCCGCCCGGGCCGTGGCTGTGGCCAAACGGGAGTTTCCGAACCTCGATCCCGCCGTGGTCGAGGCGGCGGTGAAGCGCATGATGAGCGAGAAGGTCTATCCCGACAGCGTGGACATCTCCAAGGAGGCGCTGACGCTCGGGCTCGACACGCAGATCGCCCTCGGCAATCTCGCGGCCCAGCCCGACTACGCGAGCTTCGTGCGCCGCGACTTCATCGCGAAGGCGGTTGCCGGCAACTGAGGAGCTGACGCCACCGTGTCGATGCATGCACTCGGCCTCGTCGAGGCGGTTCAGGCGATCCGTGCCGGCCGTCTCGCTCCCGAGGACTACGCCGCCGCCCTCCATGCGCGGGCGCGGCAGCTCGATCCCGTCCTGCGCGCCTTCACGGTCCTGGCCGAGCCCGGCGCGCCGGCGGATGGCCCGCTCGGGGGCATCCCGGTTGCCGTGAAGGACATCGTGGCGACCCGCGGCCTTCCGACCGCGAACGGCTCGCCGATCTATGCGGACAACGTCCCGGAGGCGGATGCCTGGGTGGTGGCGCGCCTGCGCGACCTCGGCGCCTCGATCCTCGGAAAGACCGTGACCACGGAATTCGCCTGGCGTCATTCCGGGCCGACCCACAATCCCTGGCGGCTCGGGCATACACCGGGCGGCTCGTCGAGCGGCTCGGCCGCCGCGGTGGCGGCGGGGCTCGCACCGCTGGCGCTCGGCAGCCAGACCTTCGGCTCGGTGATCCGCCCGGCAGCCTTCTGCGGCGTGGTCGGCCTGAAGCCGAGCTACGGCGCGATCCCGCGCACCGGCGTGCATCCGCTGGCCCAGTCCCTCGATCATGTCGGCCTGTTCACCCGCTCGGTGGCGGACGCTGCCTTCGCCCTCGCGCTGCTCGCGGGTGCGAGCGAGGCGGACCCGCACGGACAGCCGCTGCCGCCGTTCCGCATCGACCCGGAGCGGGGCGTCGAGCCGCTCGCCACCCCGCGCCTCGCCCGGGTCCGCATCGGCCCCTGGGACCAGGCCGAGCCGGCGGCCCTCGCCTGCCTGGACGCCGCCGCAGAGCGCTTCCGGGCTGCCGGCGCCCGCGTCGAGGACCTGACCCTGCCCGCCCCCTTCGCCGGGGCGGCGGAGGCGGCACGCACGATCCTGGCCTGCGAGGCCTCCGACATCTACGCGCCGCTCGTTGCGAGCCATCCGGACAAGGTCAGCGCGCCGCTGCGGGATCTCGTGCAGGAGGGCGCGGACATCCCGGCCGTCCGCTACATCGCGGCCCGGACGCTTCAGGCGGAGCTGCGCGCCGGCTTCGGCGCGGCGCTCGCCGGCTTCGACGCGCTGCTCACGCTGCCGGCTCCGGGGCCTGCCCCGGAGGGGCTCGCCTATACGGGCGACCCGTCCTTCTGCGTGCCGCTCACGTATCTCGGCGTGCCCTGCATCACCCTCCCCGCTGGCGATGCCGAAGGCCTGCCGCTCGGCATCCAGCTCGTCGCGCCCTACCGCAACGATCTGCGCCTGCTGCGCATCGCGCGCTGGTGCGAGGCGGTCCTCGACCGCCCGCTGCGCTTCCCGACGCTCTGAACCCTACCTCCCGTTCGCCACCCGGCGCGCCGTCGCGGTGCCAGAAGGTCGTTTCATGCTCTCCCTGCTGTCCCTGCGCGCCCGCATCGAGGCGGGCCACCTCACGCCCGCGAGCGCGCTCGCGCTGGTCCGCGAGGCGATCGCGGCGCGCGAACCGGAGGTCGGCGCCCTCGTCAGTCTCGACCCGGCCCCGGTCGTGCCGGGTGCCGGCCCGCTCGCCGGCATCGCTTTCGGGGTGAAGGACGTGATCGACACGGCCGACCTGCCGACCCAGATGGGCTCGTCGATCTATGCGGGCTGGCGCCCGAAGGCCGACGCGCCGGCGGTGGCGCGGCTGCGGGCGCTCGGTGGCGTCGCGCTCGCCAAGACGACGACGACCGCCTTCGCCTTCATGGACCCGACCGAGACGCGAAACCCGAACGCGCCCGGCCGCACGCCGGGCGGTTCCTCGGCGGGCTCGGCCGCCGCGGTCGCGGCCGGGATGCTCCCGCTGGCGCTCGGCACTCAGACCGGAGGCTCGGTCATCCGTCCGGCGGCCTTCTGCGGGGCCGTGGGCGTCAAGCCCTCGTTCCGGCTCCTCCCGACGGTCGGGATGAAGTGCTTCTCCTGGACGCTCGATACGCTCGGGCTGTTCGCAGCGAGCGTCGCGGACGCGGCCCACGCCCTGGCGCTCCTCGCCGACCGGCCTGAGATCGAGCGCGCCGGGGACAGGGCGCCCCGCATCGGTCTGCTCGTGCCGAACTTCTGCGCCGAGCCGGAGGAGGAGGGCCTGGGCGCGCTCCTTCGGACGGCGCGCTCGGTCGAAGCGGCCGGCGCGGTGCTGCACCCGCTCGCCCTGCCGCCGCTCTACGCGCAAGCCTTCGGCCTCCACGGCACGCTTCAGGACTTCGAGGGCATCCGGTCGCTCGCCTGGGAGTACGACCATCGGCGCGACGCGCTGCCGCCGCTGCTGCGCGCCCAGCTCGACGCGGCGGGCGCGATCCCGGCCGAGGCCTACGACGCGGCACGCCACGTGGTCCGCACCGCGCGGCGGGATTTCCGCGCGGTGCTCGGTGCGGCGGGCGTCGACGTCGTGCTCACCCTGCCGGCGCCGGGGGCGGCGCCCCAGGGCTACGCCTCGACGGGCGACTCGCGCTTCAACCGGCTCTGGACGCTCCTCGGCGTTCCTTGCGTGACCGTGCCGGTGCCTGGCGACGGACCGCCGCTCGGCGTGCAGGTGATCGCGCCCTTCGGCGAGGATGCCCGCGCACTCGCGGCCGCAGGCTTCGTCGAGCGGGCCTTGGCGCGCTGACACGTATTGAACCGCCGCTGGACGGCCATGCGGACTTGCTCCGTCGGCGTCTCGGCGCAGTCGGAGCGCAGGGTTCCGATCACCCCGTCGGAATTGACGCCGACGCGCTTGCGGTCGGTCTCGGCGTGCTCGCTCATCGCCATGTCGGCCCCCTCACGAAGCCCAGCGCCCACGGCGCGAGGGCGGTGCGCGTGAGCGGTCCGCCGAGCCGGACAAGCCGTTCCGCGCAGAGCAGCCCGCCCGCGCGGTCGGCCGTCTGGGCGCGCGACGAGGCAGGCGGTGACCGCCAGGGCCGTCGCTAGCGCGCATTGTGTGAGATGCGTCGACAAATCCTGGCTCAGCCCTGGATTTGCTGGCGCGCCCTGCGGGAGGGCAGGGCCGCCGGAAATTCCTTAATGGAAACAGTGCGATGCTGCCGCCGTGGTGGCTCGGATTGTAGGACTTAGCGGCAGGATCGGCAACGGCCGAGCGACATAGTACGCTGAGATTGTGCTACGGAAGCTGGCACCGGTTGAACCTGAGGACGGCTTAAGGCCTGAGACCTCCCTGTTTCTGTACGCGGATTGGTCGGAACCACCCTCGGCAGCACGGTGAGTGCGAAGCCTCTCGACTCTCGCTTGTGATCCTGTTATGTTCTCATAATCGGTTTCCGAGCTTCGGGGATCGGCGCAAGTTCGAATCTTGCCGCGTGGTTCGTTGCGTGTGCCCTCTTGTTGAGCCCGATCCGCTTCTGGATCGATAACTCGAAGGAGTCACACATGATGAACAAGTCTGATAGTCGCAAGGCCAAGATCCGCCGCAAGGCACACGCGTTCCCCTGGTACCGCAAGATGACGCTATCCCTCGCAGAAACTGCCTGGGTACTCGCGGCAAACTGCACGGCAGGATGGATAGCCTCTCCGATCCTTTGAAGGGCGCTCCCAGAGATGGTTGAGCGCCCTTCATGTTTTCTGGCTTCCTGTCAAATCTTCCAACTACCCACAGGGGTCACGCATACGAGAGGCCATACGTGACACGCGGGATCAGGTTTTCCCCCCTATGGCCTGACTCCGATGGCCCTCCGAACGAGCGCGAGGCCGGGCCCGAGCCTGGGTCCAGCCGCACGCTCAACTTGCCGCTACGAAGCTAGCGGGTCGGCGCCGTGGTGCCCTTGCCGGCTGCTCCGGGCGTGGACCCCGCGCCTGCATCGTTGGCGCCCGTGCTGTTCGACGTGCCGGAACGGCTCTTGTCGCCCGTAGAGGGGCCGCTGCCTGCCGCACCAGGAGAAGATCCGGCGCCGGCATCATTGGCGCCCGTGCTGTTCATGGTGCCTGACTTGGTGGTTCCCGAGCCGCCCTCCGCAGCGTAGGCGGCTGATCCGAGGGCCAGGATGCTGGCGAGGGCAAGTGCTGCGGTCTTCATGACGTTCCTCCGTGGTGGTTGGCGTTGAGCACGCCGAAGCCAACCCACGCTAAGGTGCCGCGTTCCGGGACAGTGCCGGTGTCTTCCGATCAGGGGCGGGCGTGGATCACCTCTCATCGGTGCCACTTTGCGGCGCGGAAGCCGTTGACCTCGAAGCGAACTCGCCGTGCCGTAAGGTCCCTGATGAAGAACCCTATGATGAGCTTCTGGCTGTCTGCTGCGAACCAAGCTGCCGGCTGGTGGCTCGGCACCGCGACCTCCTTGGCCCGCCGTCAACAACAGCTCGCCTTGGCGGAAATGACCAAAGTCCCGCGGGGAAAGAGGCGTTCGAAGATGCGGATGGGCAAGGCGAAGCGCCGAACGAAGTCCTGAGGCTGCTGCTCAGTGCCGGACCAGGTGCACTCCCGAGTCTGCCACAGGCACATGATGCCGGCTGCCGTGAGTGAGGAGGCTGGCAAGGCCAAGCGCGGCGACGAAGGCGAGGTAGCGAACCATACAGGGCTAACGTGCGGGCATGCTCAAGGTTCGGCTTGAGGTCCGGCCCGGAGTACCCACCGGGTCACGCACACGACAGACCATACCTGGACGCGAGCGGCGAGGTTTCCCCCCTATGCCGTGAGCCGGCGGCCCTCCGAGCAAACGCAAGGTCGCGGTGGGTGCCCGCTCCGAGACCGCCCGGGTGGCGCCATCAATGCAGCGTGCCGCCGTCTTCCTCGGGCTGGTCCACCGGCTCGGCCATCAGCGCCTCTGTGAGGGGGAACTCCAGCACAATCTCCTCCGCCTCATCGGCCACGAACAGGACCGCCTTCAGCAACTCGGGATCACTGTCGGCGCCCTGGAGCAGTTGCAGGGCCAGCTCCCTGGCGTCCCCCCAGACGACATTCGCATCGTCCAGTTCGCGGCCATCTGGATCTACTACCACGTGGTCGCCGATGTGTATGTGGAAGAAGTAGCGTGGCATGTGCATTCAACTCTCGGTCTCGCCACCCGGCTCCGGCGCCGACCGTGCCAGTCAGGCCCCTGTTCGCGTCGCTCCAAGCAAGCCGGAGGCAGTCGACGCCTGCTCAACTACAGGCTCTTGGATGAGGGGAGCGCCACAGGCGGCCATCAGGTCGCGGAGTATGACCAAGGCGTCATCGACCTCGGCGCGTGTCGCCAGCCCCTGCCGATAGAAGGTCTGGTTCGGTGCGAGCCTGACGGCGATGTCGAACAGGCCATCAGGCCGGTCGATCACTCTGTAGGCGGCGGTGCGAGGCATGAGTGTGAAGTAGCGCAACCTTCCAGCGTGGGAAGGTTCGTAGGCAGCTCGCTGATGTCGCGCTCCCCTCACGTTCCAATAGGGCTTGCCCTAGCGGAACGTTCCACACAGCAGGCAGAGCGGTTCCAAAAGAGAGGTCTTGCATTCTGGAACGAACTGAGGCTTCATGTCTCAGACCTCATTGGAACGACAAGCCCGGGACCATTGCCGCCATGCTCATCGGATACGCTCGCACGTCCACCCTAGAGCAGGGGGCCGGGCTCGATGCCCAGCTCCGAGACCTCGCCGCCCTCGGGTGCGAGAAGCTCTTCAAGGAGCAGGTCTCATCGGTCGCGCCTCGTAAGCAGCTCGATGCCGCCCTGGAGTTTGCCCGCTCTGGAGACACGCTGGTGGTGACGAAGCTCGACCGGCTGGCTCGGAGCGTGACGCACATGGGCAGCATCCTGGCCGCCCTGGAGGCGAAGGGCATAGCGCTCCGCATCCTCAACCTCGGCCTCGATACCGGCACGCCTACCGGCAAGCTGATGCTCAACGTCCTTACGGGCGTGGCGCAGTTCGAGCGGGAGATGATGTTGGAGCGCCAGCGCGAGGGCATCGCCAAGGCCAAAGCAGAGGGCGCCTACAAGGGCCGGAAGCCGACCGCGCGGGCCAAGTCTGAGGAGATCAAGGCGCTGGCGGCGGAGGGGCTGAGCATGGGCGCCATCGCCACCAAGCTTGGCATCGGCAAGGGGTCTGTGCATCGGGCTCTTGCCTCGGGCAAGACCGCTGTGCCGGCTTGAGGCGCACAGCAAAAACAAACGGCGCGAACCCATTGAGGCCGCGCCGCTTGGGTAGCTCTGCGTGCTGCGATTAGCGTGCCGGGCGCTCCCGGACAGTGCGCTCTTCGCGCCGCTCAATACGCTCCCCGCGGCGTGGCTCAGGATCGACCCCGAGCACACCCCCTACAGTGCCGGTCGCTGCCCCGACAGCACCGCCCACGACGCCACCCACTGGGCCGGCTGCACGGTTGCCGTCTTCC
>Ga0126362_10000372_pt1 | contig 23213 bp, 20 predicted proteins | sample ANMtaG_FD_126269 | JGI IMG/M metagenome (GOLD analysis project Ga0126362, IMG submission 126269) | Continental margin sediment microbial communities from North Pacific Ocean - ANME2c_DSS_Sorted | ecosystem: Environmental > Aquatic > Marine > Continental margin > Sediment | place: Pacific Ocean... | reverse complement strand
CTGTTCATCACCGGCTATGCCGAGAACGCCGCGCTCGGCGGCGGCCGCCTCGAGCCCGGCATGCACGTGCTGACCAAGCCCTTCAGCGTCGACGTCCTGGCCAGCCGAATCCGCGCGATGATCACGGGCGGGTAGCAATCCTGCTGGCGCTGTCCCTGCGCCACTTGCAGGCCAGCGCTGTGTTGCAGCGCACTCCAATCGGGGGCGTGGATCCTTACCTCGGCCCGGCGCGAAGCTGGAGCCGATCATGCACACCTACACGCTCGCCGTCGCCGACGGGGTCCTGTTCGTCTGCATCCCCGATACCGCCGACCTTGCCTCGGCCATCATGCGCGAGACCGCGACCGCCTACGGCGCCGGGATCGAGCTGGAGATCGCCCGCGGCCTCGTGCTCACGGACGAGGTGCGCCCGGGCGACGAGGTGGTCTGGCAAGAGGGCCCGAGCGGCGAGCTCGTGGACGATTCCGGCACGCTCTACCGCTACGCCGTACGCCGCACGCACTGACGGCCGGCTCGGCGCGCGACAGCGTGCCGCGTCAGCGCTTGCCGAGCTTGGCCGGAATCGGCGATACCGGCGCCATGCGCAGGCCGCTGTTCCTTCTCCTCGCTCCGGCGCTCCTCGGCGCGCCCGCCGCCGCCGATCCGGCCGGCCTGGAGCAGGCTTGGCATCGCTGCCTGCGCGAGGCCTACGCCCACCAGCCCCCGGGCCAGAGCCGGGCGGGGGACCAGCGCAACGCCCTCGATGCCTGCAAGGAGCGCGAGGACGCCTACGTGGCCGCCCTCCTGGCCAGCCAAGGGCGCGGCGAGCGCGGCTTCGGTGCCCGCGCGATGGGTTGGGCCGCCTCGGTGGCGTCCTCCGTCCTCGATCCCGTCACGGCCTGGCTGCGCGGCCTCGGCCGATAGGGCGTCCCGGCCCGGGGAACCCGGCCGGGAACCGGTCCCGGCCGGGCTTCGCGCGTCACTCCGCGGCTTCAGCCACCGAGCCGCCCTTGCGCCGGCCTCGGCCCTTCGGCGCGGCGCCCTTGGGCTCGGCACTCTTGGGCTCGGCACTCTTGGGCTCGGTGCTCTTGGGCGCGGCACCCTTCGAGGCACGGGCGGGCGTCGTCTCGACCGGGGCGGGCTCGGGGTCAGGCTCCGGTGCCACGGCCTGGCTGGCCTTGCGGCCGAGGCCGAGCGTCCGGGCAAGCTGCGAGCGGGCCGCCGAGTAGTTCACCGATGTCGAGGGATAGTCGTGCGGCAGGCCGAAGCGCTCCCGGTAGCCGGCCATGTCGATCCCGTGCTTGGTCAGGTGCCGCTTCAGCGTCTTGTAGGGTTTGCCGTCGATGAAGGAGATCAACGCGTCCGGCGTGATGGACTTGCGGATCTGCGCCGGCGTTGCCTTCTCCGGGCCTGCCTGCTGCGCGTCCGCGGGCTGCGTCAGGCCGTGAAGGGCGGCGTGTACGCTGCTGATCAGGGCTGCCAGATCGCTGACCGGAACGGAGTTGTTGGCCACATAGGCCGAGACGATCTCGGCCGAAAGCTCAGTAAGGTCGGCCTGTGCTTCGGTGCTGCTCATAGGGTTGTCGTGCTCCCGATCGTTCCGGATACAAGCAACAGCCTTCTTTTACTGGGAGGTCAAGACCTGGCGAGATATTTTCTCGCAAACTTATCAATCCCCTGTCGATATCGAACAGCAGTTGAACGTCTTTTCGCGGGCCGGCTCGCACAGCCAAGTGCTCATCCAGCCTCATATCCGTTCTCTTGCCGCTACGAGACGGTGCAGGACCCGACACCGCTCGGGGAACGGGAAGATCGATCATGACGAGCTTTCGTCGGATGGCCGCAGCCACTGCCCTGATCCTCGCCTCCCCGGCCGGGCACTTGCGCAGCCCTGGTCCGACCTGCCGGCAGCGCTCGGCTGCGACCGCCGTGAAGGCCGCCCCCGCCGCGAAGCCCGATCCGTCGTCCGCATCGCGCGCGATGCCGGCGGTGCCGTGATCGTCCGGCAGGGGGGGCGACGGCCATGCCGGCTCCGGTCGCCTCGGGGCCTGCCGTCTAGCGGGAAGCACCGGCCCCCGTGACGTCCACCGCGTGCACGGATGCTGAGGTGCCACCGGTCCGCCGCGACCGGCTCGGGCGTCCTTTCGCCGAAGGGGAGGCTGGTTCGGCGGAAGAGAGCGCGTCGAAACAAGGACGTCGAAACAAGGACTTGGAGCCGTTCCCGGTTGCCATGTGATCGGGAACGGCTCTAAGTCCGCCACCTCTCGGATGGAGCGCGGACGGTCGCATGGAATCCCTCGCCTGGCTCGCGGAGGAGGCCTGCCGCAACGCATGGCCCGCCCCGCGCGAGGTCCATCTCGGCGGCTGGCTCTTGCGCGCCTCCGGCGGGCCGACACGGCGGACGAACGCGCTCAATCCCCTGCCCGGCCCCCGCGCCGCGCCCGCGGTCGCGGTGGAGGCCGCCGAGCGGGTCTTCGCCGGGCTCGGCGCGCCCGCCCTTTTCCGCGTCGTCTCGCTGGCGCCGGAGCTTGATCCCGAGCTGGAGCGGCGCGGCTACCGCGCGGAGGGCCACTCCTTCACCCTCGCCGCCGATCTCGCGGATCATGCAAGGCCGGATCCGGAGGTGCGCCTCGCGCCCGCGCCCGATGCGGCGTGGCTGGCGCTGCGCGCCCGGATCAACGACTCGGACGCGGCAGCCGAGTGCGCCTACCGGGTCATGCACGAGACCATCGCCCTGCCCCGGGCCTGCGCCGCCCTCGACGCGGACGGCGCGCCGGCCGCGCAGGCCTACGCGGTGCTCGACCGGAATCTCGTGGTCCTCGAATCGGTCGCCACCGCGCCCGAGGCCCGCGGGCGGGGCCATGCCCGCCGGGTCGTCGCCGCGCTGATGGATTGGGGCCGGGCGCGGGGCGCCGCCTTCGCCTGCCTGCAGGTGGTGGCCGACAACCACCCGGCCCGCGCCCTCTATGCGGGCCTCGGCTTCGGACGCGAACTCTCCCGCTACCACTACCGCCGCGCGCCTTGAGTCCTGGGATCCCGAAGGGACGATGTCCCTTCGGGATCCCAGGCCAGGGCTCTGCCCTGGACCCGCCAAAGGGATGATCCCTTTGGATTCCCGGATCCTCAGGCCTCGAACAGCGAGGTCTGCTGGGGTTCCTTGCGGGGCGCCTTCCGGGGCGCGCGGCGGGGCGGCTCCGGCGCTTCGTCGGGGCGCGCCCGCACGGTGCCGTCGGCGAATTGCAGCGTGAGGCCCGGCGCCGCGACGGCGGCGGCGGCGCTGCGCAGGGGCGTGCCGGCCTCGTCCCGCACCAGGGCGTAGCCGCGCTCCAGCACCGCCTTGTAGCTCAGCGAGCCCAGCAGCGAGCCGAGCGCGTCGAGCCGGTCGCGGCGGCGCTCCACCGCTCGGGCGCCGGCCTGGGCGAGGCGCGCCAGGGTCGCGGCAAGCCGGTCGGCCCGGCGCGCCTCCAGGGCGCGAGCCCGCTCGAGGGTCGCCTCGCGCGCCATCACGAGGCGGCGCCCGAGTTGGGCGAGGGTCTCGGTCTTGCGCAGCATGTCGTTGCGCAGCGCCGTGCCCGGCCGGTGGTCGATGCGGGCGAGGCGCGCCCGGGCATTGGCCAGCGCCACGTCGGGCGAGCGCCGGGCAAGCCGGTCGAGCAGCCCTTGCAGGCGCTGACGGTGGCCGCGCGCGCCGGCCGCGAGCGCGGGGGCGAGGCGGGCCTCCGCGAGGTCGAGGCGCTGGCGCTTGGCCGCCAGGAAGGCGTCGGCGCTCGGGATGGCGCGGGCGGCGGCGCGAAGATCCGCCCGGTCGCGGTCGAACCGGCGCAGAATCGCGCCCGCGCCGCGCCCGCCCAGGTCGTGCACTTGGCCGGCGAGGTCGGCATGGACCGGCACCGCCATCTCGGCGGCGCCCGTCGGTGTCGGCGCGCGCCGGTCGGAGGCGTAGTCGATCAGCGTGGTGTCGGTCTCATGCCCCACCGCCGAGATCAGTGGGATCCGGCTCTCGAAGGCGGCGCGGACGACGCATTCCTCGTTGAAGGCCCAGAGATCCTCGATCGAGCCGCCGCCGCGGGCGACGATCAGCACGTCCGGCCGCGGGATCGGGCCGCCGGGCTCCAGCGCGTTGAAGCCGCGGATGGCGGCGGCGATCTCCTCGGCCGCCCCCTCCCCCTGGACCCGCACCGGCCAGACCAGGACGGGCCGGGGGAAGCGGTCCTCCAGGCGGTGGAGGATGTCGCGGATCACCGCGCCGGTCGGCGAGGTGACGACGCCGACCACCCGCGGCAGGAAGGGGATCGGCTGCTTGTGCTCGGGGGCGAACAGGCCCTCGGCGGCCAGCGCCCGCTTGCGCTCCTCCAAGAGCGCCATCCAGGCGCCGAGCCCCGCCGGCTCCAGGCTCTCGATGACGATCTGGTAGGAGGACTTGCCGGGATAGGTGGTGATGCGCCCGGTGGCGACGACCTCCAGTCCCTCCTGCGGCCTCTGGCGCAGCCGTCCGAACACACCCTTCCAGACCACGGCGTCGATGCGGGCCTGCCCGTCCTTCAGCGAGAAATAGGCATGCCCCGAGCCGTGCGGGCCGCGATAGCCTGAGATCTCGCCGCGCAGGCGCACATGGCCGAAGGCGTCCTCCAGCGTCCGCTTCAGCGCGGTGGCGAGTTCGCCCACCGACCATTCGGGCTGGTTGGCCGAGAGCACGCGCGAGGGGGGCACGTCGGCGGGCGCGTCCGTCGGAGGGCGCGCGGCGCGCGGCGGGGGCGGAGGGACGAGCGGCATGGCGCCGGACGCTAGGCGCGCAGGAACCGGGTGTCGAGAGGGGGCACCCCTCCCGCGGGTCCAGGGCGGAGCCCTGGACCCGCCAAAGGGATGATCCCTTTGGGAACCCGGTATCGGGCTCAGGCGGCGTCCGCGAGGGTGGGGCTCGCGCAGGCCTGGATGCAGGCGCGGGCCAGGGCCTCGGTCGCGTCCACCAGCCGGGCGCGCAGGTCGCCCTCCACCGCGGCGAGGGCCACCGGGATCTCGGTGCAGGCCATCACGACCGCGTGGCAACCCGCCGCCACGAGCGCCTCGGCCTGTCCCCGCAGGATCGCCGCGGCCTCGGGCGCCCGCCCGGCCTTCACCAGCCGGATCGCCTGCATCACCTCCGCCTGCCCGGCCGGGTCCGGAACCCGCCAGGACAGGCCCCTCCGGGCGAGGCGCTCTTGATAGAGGCCGCCCGTGACCGTGCTGGTGGTCGCCAGGACGCCGACGGTATCGCCCGGCCGCGCGGCGAGCGCGTCCGTCACGGCCTCCGCGATGTGCAGGATCGGCAGGGGCGTCCCCGCCTGCAGGGCGGCGTGCCAGAGATGGGCGGTGTTGCAGGGGATGGCGATGCAGGTCGCGCCCGCCGCCTCCAGCCGCCGCAGGGCCTCGGCCATGGCGGGCAGCGGGTCGGCGCCCTCGCCGCGGAGCGCGGCGTTGCGGTCGGGGATGTTCGCGGCGGAGCACACGACCATCGGGATGTGGTCCTGGTCGCGGCAGGCCGGGGTGTTCCGCACGACCTTGGCCATGAAGTCCACGGTCGCCATCGGACCCATCCCACCGAGAACACCGAGCATCGCGGACCTCCTGTTGCGGGATCACGATGCGCGGGCGCCCGGCACCGGGTCCAATGCCGTGTCAGTCCGGCCTATTCCAATCCTGCATTGTTTCGGCGGCGACCGTCTCCGCCGCCTCCCAGACCGCCGAGACGGCGGCGCGGCGATGCGCGGCGTTGCGGTAGAGCCGCACCTCCAGCGGAATCTCCTCGCCTGCGGCGGCCAGCTGCCCGTCGGCGAGCTCCCGCGCCACGAGGCTGCGCGGCAGCCAGGCGAGGCCGTGGCCCTCCAGGGCCATGAATTTCAGGGCCTCCGCCATGGCGTTCTCATTGGTGTGGGCGGAGGCGGTGGGGCCGCCGGATTCCGCCTGCGCGATGGCCGCCACGCGGCCGAGGAAGGAGTTCCGGGCGTAGCTGAGCAGCGGGATCCCTGCTTCCGGCATCCCGGCGGCGCGCACGGCCACGAGGCTGTCGGTCCCCACCACCCGGTGCGGGAACTGCGCCGGGTCGAGCAGGATCGGCACGCTCGGATGGTGGAAGGTCAGCAGGAAGTCGTAGCCGCCCTCGACGATCGCCTGGAGACAGGCGTGGAAGTCGTCGGGCAGCAGGCGGCTGCTCAGGGGGCCGGCCTGCGCCTCGATCCGCCGGAACCAGCGCGGGAAGAAGGTCAGGGCGAGGGTGTGGAGCGCGGCCACCGCCACGTGCCGCTGGCCCGGCCGGGCGCTGGCCTGCAGTTCGGCCCGGCTTCCGTGGAGCATCCGCACCGCCTCTTCCGCCGTCTCGCGGAAGGCCCGGCCCGCCGCCGTCAGCGTGGTCGGATAGGTGCTGCGGTCGATGAGGGCGACGCCGAGCCAGGTCTCGAGGGCCTGGATGCGGCGGCTGAAGGCCGATTGGGTGACGTGGCGCTCCTCGGCCGAGCGCGAGAAGTTGCCGGTCCGCGCGAGGCTGACGAAGTCCTCAAGCCATTTCAGCTCCATGACCAGAAGCCTAGATGCGCAGCGCGCGGAGAGCCAGTGGCGGCGCGGATCCCTGGCCTGTTCGGCCGGCGCCCTCGGTCGCGGCGCTCGATCCGGCGCCCGGCGCCCATCGCGCCGCTGGTGATCTGAAGGAGCCAGCGGCCCGCGTGCTGCCTTCCTCCACGGATCTCAGGCCTGCCCGAGACCCGTGGAGGGACATGCCCGTCGGCGCGTCAGGGCGCCATGTCGGGAACGGCCTTCACCACCCCGCTATCCGCGTCGGCGGAGGCGCGGCCGGAGACCGGGGCGGCCGGGGCGGCAGCGAGCTGCGGCGGGGGCGTGAGCTGCAGGTGCTCGCTCGTATAGGCCAGCTCCGCATAGGCCTTCTGCGGATCGTCGTTCAGCTTGGTGCCGTAGCTCGGCACGATCCGGCGGATCTTCGCCTGCCACTCGGGCGTCGCCACCTTCTGGGCGAAGACCTTCTCCAGCACGTCCAGCATGATCGGCGCGGCCGTCGAGGCGCCCGGCGAGGCGCCGAGAAGGGCGGCGATGCTGCCGTCCTTCGCGCTCACGATCTCGGTGCCGAGCTTCAGCACGCCGCCCTTCTCGGGGTCGCGCTTGATGATCTGCACCCGCTGCCCGGCCTGGATCAGCCGCCACTCGTCCTTCTTCGCGTTCGGGAAGTATTCGCGCAGGGCCTGGTAGCGGTCCTCGTCGGAGAGCATCACCTGGCCGGCGAGGTACTCGATCAGCGGGTACTGCTCCACGCCGACGCGGACCATCGGCCAGACGTTGCTGGTGGTGGTCGAGGTCAGGAGGTCGAGATAGGAGCCCTCCTTCAGGAACTTGGTCGAGAAGGTCGCGAAGGGTCCGAACAGGATCACGCGCTTGCCGCCGAGCACCCGGGTGTCGAGATGCGGCACCGACATGGGCGGGGCGCCGACCGAGGCCTTGCCGTAGGCCTTGGCGAGATGGCGCGTCGCCACGTCCGGGGTCTCGTTGACGAGGAACGAGCCGCCGACCGGGAAGCCGGCATAGTCGTCACCCTCCGGGATACCGGACTTCTGCAGGAGGTGCAGGGCGCCGCCGCCCGCGCCGATGAACACGAAGGTGGCGTCGACCGCCTGGCGGCTGCCGTCCTTCAGGTTCTTCGAGGTCACGCGCCAGCTGCCGTCGGCGTTGCGGGTGATGCCCTCGACCTCGGTGGACAGGCGCAGCGAGAAGTTCGGCCGGCCGGTCAGCGAGGCGACGTACTGGCGGGTGACCTCGCCCCACTCGCAATCGGTGCCCACCGGCGTCCAGGTGGCGGCGATCCTCTGCTTGGGATCGCGCCCCTCCATCATCAGGGGCACCCATTTGCGGAGCTGCTCGGGATCCTCCGAATATTCCATGCTGGCAAAGAGCGGGCTCGCCTGCAGGGCCTCGTAGCGCTTCTTCAGGTAGCGGATGTTGTCGTCGCCCCAGACGAAGCTCATGTGCGGGGTCGAGTTGATGAAGGAGCGCGGGTTCTTCAGCACGCCCTGCTGGACCTGCCAGGCCAGGAACTGGCGGGTGACCTGGAAGGCCTCGTTGATCTTCACGGCCTGCTCGATGCGGACCTTCCCCTTCGAATCCTCGGGGGTGTAGTTCAGCTCGGCCAGGGCCGAGTGGCCGGTGCCGGCATTGTTCCAGCCGTTCGAGCTCTCGAGGGCGACGCCGTCGAGCCGCTCGATCATCTCCATCGACCAGCCGGGCTCGAGCTCGCGCAGCCACACGCCGAGCGTGGCGCTCATGATGCCGCCGCCGATCAGCAGCACGTCCACCTTGCGGGCCTCGCCCGCGGCCAACCCTGCACCGGGCAGCGCCGAGACCGCGGCCCCCGCGAGCGCGCCGCCGATGAGGTGTCGGCGATTCAGCGACGAGGTATTATGCTGCATATCCTCGCGGCGTCCGTGCATTTTATCTGCAATGCGCATTTTATTTTTCGAGCCGTGCAAAAATAATTTGTCCTTCCGGTCGGCTACAACAAGCGTCGCCGGCGTCCAACGCGTCGAATACATGGCTGCCATGTGCGGAAGACCTTGACCCGGAGGGCGGCGGTCGGCGGCCCTCGCGTCGTCCCCACACTCCCCAGATCTGGCGGACCGACCGGGGCCCGGACCGGCTCGGTCACGCGTCCGTGTGCCTCCGGGGCCCTGCATCGGGCCATCCGGGGTTGACGGAGCGGTTTCCGTTTGCGACCGCCTGTCGCGGTGGGCCGGGCCGCAGGGATCCGGGTCCTGCCGCCCGCCCAGAGGGGTCCCAGAGGGTTCCATGACGACCGCGATCGACAGCGACCAGAAGCTCCATCTCGTCTTCGGCGGGGAGCTCTCCGATCTCGAGGGCATCCGCTTCCGGGACGTGAAGGGCCTCGACATCGTCGGCATCTTCCCCGACTACGCCTCCGCCCAGGTCGCCTGGAAGGCCAAGGCCCAGGCCACCGTCGACAGCGCCCAGACCCGCTACTTCATCGTCCACCTGCACCGCCTGCTCGAGCCCTGAGCGGCACGCGGCCGTGCCGCGCGGCGGGACGGCCGGCGTGAAGCCATTGTGACGGCTTGATGCCGCTGGTAAGAGCCGGACCCGGTCTTCGCGCCGGGCCGGCGCGTCGCGGTCAAGTTTTCAGGAAGCGCGCCCCGGTCGGCGCGAGCGTAGGTCGGCAGGCATGAAGTCCTCGATCAAGATCATCGCCGGCAATGCGAGCCGGCCCTTGGCCGAGGCGATCGCCGCCTATCTCGAATTGCCGCTCGCCAAGTGCATGGTGCGGCGCTTCGCCGACATGGAGATCTTCGTCGAGCTGCAGGAGAACGTCCGCGGCGAGGACGTGTTCATCGTCCAGTCGACCTCGTTCCCGGCCAACGACCACCTGATGGAATTGCTGATCATGATCGACGCCGCGCGTCGGTCCTCGGCGCGGCGCATCACGGCGGTGATCCCCTATTTCGGCTATGCCCGGCAGGACCGGCGCACCTCGGGCCGCACGCCGATCTCGGCCAAGCTCGTGGCGAACCTCATCACCGAGGCCGGCGCCGACCGCGTGCTGACCCTCGACCTCCATGCCGGCCAGATCCAGGGCTTCTTCGACATCCCGACCGACAACCTGTTCGCTGCCCCCGTGATGGTGCGCGACATCAAGGAGCGCTCGGGGGGCGTCGCCGACCGCATGGTGGTCTCGCCGGACGTCGGCGGCGTGGTGCGCGCCCGCGCCATCGCCAAGCGCATCGATGCGCCGCTGGCCATCGTCGACAAGCGCCGCGAGCGCCCCGGAGAGTCCGAGGTGATGAACATCATCGGCGATGTCGAGGGCCGATCCTGCATCCTGGTGGACGACATCGTGGATTCGGGCGGCACGCTGGTGAACGCGGCCGAGGCCCTGCTGAACGCGGGCGCCAAGGACGTGTCGGCCTACATCACCCACGGCGTGCTCTCGGGCGGCGCGGTCTCGCGCATCGCGGCCTCGCGGATGAAGGAATTGGTGATCACCGATTCGATCCAGCCGACCCAGGCGGTGAAGCTCGCCCGCAACATTCGCGTGGCCACCATCGCGCCGCTGCTGGGCGAGGCGATCGGACGCACGGCGACGGAATCGAGCGTCTCAAGCCTGTTCGATTAGAGCGCTCTCCGCCGAAGTGGATACCGGGACGCGGACGGCGTTGCCGTCCGCGTCCCGGCACATGGGCGCCGACGCGCGGTCGCGCTTGTGCCCCGCGAACGAGTGTTCGCGGGGCGGGCCCCCATTCGGCGGGCCGTTCCGTCCGAGCGGCCGCCCTATTGCGAAAAATCCGGCTCCTCGCGCGCCAGCCGGCGCTTGAGGCTTTCCAGATGCAGGCGGCCGCTCTCGGCGTCGCCGGCCCGCATCTGTGCCACCGCGTGCCGGGCGATCTCCGCCGGGACCGGCACCAGGGGGCGCCCGGTGCTCATCGCCTTGATCTGCACCTCGGCTGCGCGCTCCAGATAATAGAGGTCGTCCCAGGCCTCGGCGATGGTCGGGCCGGTCACGATCACCCCGTGGTTGCGCAGGAACACGACGTCCGCGTCGCCCAGCGTCGCGGCGATGCGGTCGCCCTCGGTGGAGTCGAGCGCGAGGCCGTTATAGGCGTCGTCCACCGCGAGCCGCCCGTAGAACTTCAGCGCCGTCTGGCCCGCGAAGGCCAGTGGCTGTCCCTCGATCATGCTGAGCGCGGTGGCGTTCGGCATGTGGGTGTGGAAGGCGGCCCGGGCCCGCGGCAGCCGGGCATGCAGCCGGGCATGGATGAAGAAGGCGGTCGCCTCCGGCTGGCCCTCGCCCTCGACCACCGCCCCGTCGAGGCTGCAGACGAGGAGATCCGAGGCCCGGATCTCGGAGAAGGCGAGGCCGTAGGGGTTGACGAGGAACAGGTCGTCGCGCCCCGGCACCATCGCCGAGAAGTGGTTGCAGATGCCCTCCTCCAGCCCGAGCCGCGCGGCCATGCGGAAGCAGGCGGCGAGGTCGATCCGCGCCTGCGCCAGGGCCGCCCGGTCGATCGGGCCGGTCTCCGTGCGGGTCGCGACGCTGCGCAGTTCGTGGGCCATACGGGGATCCTCTCGGCGGGCTGGGGCGCGGCCCGTTTTCGGCGAGGGCCGGCCCTTCGTCCAGGGGTTTGCGTTGGAGATCTGTCCCCCCGGCCCTGCTCCGGGCCGGGGCTGCCGCCGACAGACCTTGCGAACGTCATTGCGCCGCCCCCCGCCGCCGCCTATACTGGAAGCATTCCCCATTTTGTGGCGTGAGGCGGGATCGGACGGTCGTTCCGACCAATCCCGCGGACCGGTGACCCGCGTTCCGGGCCGATCCCGCGCCCGTGAAGGTTGGAGTTCCCGGATGTCCCAGGGTCCCCTGATGCCCAAGGCCACCGCCGTATGGCTGGTGGAGAACACCTCGCTCGCCTTCGAGCAGATCGCCGATTTCTGCAAGCTGCACCCGCTGGAGGTGAAGGGCATCGCCGACGGCGAGGTCGCCGCCGGCATCAAGGGTCTCGACCCGATCACCACGGGCCAGCTCACCCGCGACGAGATCGAGAAGGCGCAGAAGTCGCCGCACTACAAGCTCAAGCAGGCGGTCTCGAAGGTGAAGCTGCCCGAGGTCAAGCGCACCACCAAGGGGCCGCGCTACACCCCGCTCTCGCGCCGCCAGGACCGGCCGAACGCCATCCTCTGGCTGCTGCGCAACCATCCCGAGCTGAAGGATTCGCAGATCATCCGGCTCGTCGGCACCACCAAGTCGACCATCCAGCAGATTCGCGAGCGCACCCACTGGAACTCGGGCTCGCTGCAGCCGATGGACCCGGTCACGCTCGGCCTCTGCACGCAGATCGACCTCGATTTCGAGGTGCAGCGCGCCGCCGCCGACCGTCCCGCCGCCCTGCAGGCCGATGCCGGCGCCTCGCTGCTGCCGCCGGAGGTCTCGACCGCGGACGCTTACGCCGATCACGAGGAGGACCGCCGCGGTGGCCGCGACGAGCGCCTCGACGCCGATTCCGTCTTCGCCAAGCTCAAGGGCCGGCGCACGGACGACGAGGACGACGCGTACTGAAGCGCGCGGTCCCGAGCGCGGAAGTCCGGTTCGGTTGAACGCGAAAGCGTTCTGGTCTATGGAGCGCGCGTCCTATCGGTAGGATCGCGCGCTTTTTCATGCGTGCGTTCTTAAATCCAAGCCGGTCGGACCGCCCTCGGACACCGCACATCCATCGCGTCGGCAAGCCGGTCCGTCAGGATCGGTCGCCCTGTCCCCATTCCGGGACCGGGCTGCGGCGGACGACCGGGCGCAACGCAACACGAGCTGCCGACGCCGGGCCTTCGAGCGAGGCCCCAGGAGACAGAATGACCGCTGGTATCGCCCTGCAGAGCGCGCACGAGGATTTCGCCGCGCTGCTCGAGGAGAGCTTCCTCCAACACGAGATCACCGAAGGCTCCGTCGTCAAGGGTCGCGTCGTCGCGATCGAGAAGGACGTGGCCGTCATCGACATCGGCGCCAAGACGGAAGGCCGTGTCGCCCTGAAGGAATTCCAGGGTCCCGGCCGCGACGGCGAGCTGCATGTCGGCGACGAGGTCGAGGTCTATGTCGACCGCATCGAGAACGCGCTGGGCGAGGCCGTCATCTCGCGCGACAAGGCGCGCCGCGAGGAGTCGTGGGTCAAGCTCGAGAAGGCCTTCGAGGCCAACGAGCGCGTCACCGGCACGATCTTCAACCAGGTCAAGGGCGGCTACACCGTCGACCTCGACGGCGCCGTGGCCTTCCTGCCGCGCTCCCAGGTCGATATCCGCCCGGTGCGCGACGTGACCCCGCTGCTCGGCACGCCGCAGCCCTTCCAGATCCTCAAGATGGACCGTCGCCGCGGCAACATCGTCGTGTCGCACCGCACCGTGCTCGAGGAGAGCCGCGCCGAGCAGCGCTCGGAGCTGGTGGCCAACCTTGAGGAAGGTCAGGTCATCGACGGCGTCGTCAAGAACATCACCGAGTACGGCGCCTTCGTCGATCTCGGCGGCATCGACGGCCTGCTGCACGTCACCGACATGGCGTGGCGCCGCGTGAACCACCCGTCCGAGGTCGTGACCATCGGCCAGACGGTCAAGGTCAAGATCATCAAGATCAACCACGAGACGCACCGCATCTCGCTCGGCATCAAGCAGCTGCTCGCCGATCCGTGGGAGGGCATCGCCGCCCGCTATCCCGTGGACGCCAAGCTCAAGGGCCGCGTGACCAACATCACCGACTACGGCGCCTTCGTGGAGCTGGAGCCGGGGATCGAGGGCCTGATCCACGTCTCCGAGATGAGCTGGACCAAGAAGAACGTCCATCCGGGCAAGATCGTCTCCACCTCCCAGGAGGTCGAGGTGCAGATCCTGGAGGTCGATCCGGTCAAGCGCCGCATCTCGCTCGGCCTCAAGCAGACCCTGCAGAACCCCTGGGAGGGCTTCGCCGAGAAGCATCCGGTGGGCTCCGAGGTCGAGGGCGAGGTCAAGAACAAGACCGAGTTCGGCCTGTTCATCGGCCTCGAGGGCGACGTCGACGGCATGGTCCACCTGTCGGATCTCGACTGGAACCGTCCCGGCGAGCAGGTCATCGAGGAGTACAAGAAGGGCGACATCGTGCGCGCCCAGGTCCTCGACGTCGACGTCGAGAAGGAGCGCATCTCGCTGGGCGTCAAGCAGCTCGGCGGCGACCCCTACGCCGAGGCCGGCGAGATCAAGAAGGGTCAGGTCGTCACCTGCGAGGTGATCGAGGTGAAGGATTCGGGCGTCGAGGTGAAGATCGCCGACACCGACATGCAGACCTTCATCCGTCGCGCCGAGCTGGCGCGCGACCGTGGCGACCAGCGCCCTGAGCGCTTCGCCACCGGCGAGAAGTTCGACGCCCGCGTCGTCCAGTTCGACCGCAAGGCCCGTCGCGTGCAGGTCTCGATCAAGGCCCTCGAGGTCGCCGAGGAGAAGGAGGCGATGGCCCAGTTCGGCTCCGCCGATTCGGGCGCCTCGCTCGGCGACATCCTCGGCGCCGCCTTCAACAAGAAGCGCTCCGACGAGGAGTAATCCGACTGAGAGCGGTCGCCCGGCTCGTCCGGGCGGCCGAGGTCGAGAGAAGCCCGCGCGGGATGACCCGCGCGGGCTTTTCGCTTGTCCGGCCGGACGCGGGGGATGGAGCCCGGCCGCCGGTCCGCGATTCCCATATCACCCGGGGCCGAACCGGCGGCCCGTTCGGCCCCGGCGCGCTTCGGAGCCGTGCGGCGGACCCATGAGGCGAGGCGTGTCAAGCACTTGGCGTCGCACGAACCCTCTGGACCCGACCAAAGTTTGGGTGCAAACCGACGCCGCCTGTGACAGGCTTGCCACCGCCCGCGCCGACCCGGAACGCGTGGGCCAACCAAGAACGGACCGGCCGCGCGCCGGGCACGCGAGGGAGACCACCATCGCATGGCCGCCGATCCCGAACTTCTGATCGACCGCAGGCGCCTGCGCCGCAAGCTCACCCTCTGGCGGGTGCTGGGCATCGGCGGGCTCGTCGTGGCGGCCGGCGCCGTCGGCCTGCGCGTCCGCGCCGGCTCCGAAGGCATCGGCTTCGGCGCGGTGCGCCCCCAGATCGCACGGATCTCGGTCTCCGGCTTCATCGCCGGCAGCGAGGCGACCGCCAAGCTGATGAAGCGCGTCGGCGAGTCCTCGGCCGTGCAGGGCGTCGTCGTCTCGATCAACTCGCCCGGTGGCACCACCACCGGCTCGGAGGAGATCTACCGCAACCTCCGCCAGCTCGCCGCCAAGAAGCCGGTGGTCGCCTTCGTGGACGGCACCGCGGCGTCCGGCGCCTACATCACGGCGCTCGCCGCCGACCACATCGTGGCGCGGGAGACCTCGCTCGTCGGCTCGATCGGCGTGCTGTTCCAGTATCCGGAGGTCTCGGGGCTGCTCGACAAGGTCGGCGTGAAGGTCGAGTCGGTGAAGTCCTCTCCGCTCAAGGCCGAGCCCTCGGGCTTCGCCCCGACCTCGCCCGAGGCGCGCGCGGCGCTGGCCGCCGTGGTCGGCGACACCTATGCCTGGTTCAAGGGATTGGTGGCCGAGCGCCGCGGCCTGAGCGAGACCCAGCTCGCCGCGGTGTCCGACGGCCGGGTGTTCAGCGGTCGCCAGAGCGTGCCGCTGAAGCTGGTGGACGAGCTCGGCGCCGAGCGTCAGGCGGTCGCGTGGCTGGAGACCGAGCGCAAGGTCGCCAAGAACCTGCCCGTGACCGACTGGAAGCCGCGCTCGGAATCGGATTTCAGCCTGTGGTCGGCCCTGGGAACCGGCGCCGACCTCGCCGGGTTCGAGAGCCTCGCCGCCCGCCTGCGCCGGATCGGCGAGGAGACCCAGGGGCTGGCGCAGGGCGGCCTGCTCGTCCTGTGGCGCCCCGGCGCCGAGGCGACGCCCTGAACGGCCTGACGGGGGCACCCGCTGCGCCCTCGCGGCCAGCGGGCCGGCGCCCGGTGAGCGGGGGCCTCGCGCGGCGCACCGAGCGGATCCGGTGCGGTCGAGCGCCCGGGCCGAAGTGGATGCCGGTTCGGCATCCGGGGACCGCCCGAGGGGCCTTCGAGACGAATCCTGAAGCCGGGCCGCCCGGCTTCCTCAAAGCGACCGCCGGGCCTTCAACGGCGATCTTTCGGGAAGACCAGGACATATGATCAAGTCGGAGCTCGTCCTCAGAATCGCCGAGCGCAACCCGCATCTCTACCAGCGGGATGTCGAGATCCTGGTCAACGCGATCCTCGACACCATCGCGGATGCGCTGGCCCGCGGTGACCGGGTGGAGTTGCGCGGCTTCGGCGCCTTCTCGGTGAAGCGCCGCGAGGCGCGGCGCGGGCGCAACCCGCGCACCGGCGAGGCGGTGGCCGTGTCCGAGAAGGCGATCCCCGTCTTCAAGACCGGCAAGGAGATGCGCCAGCGCCTCAACGCGGCCGGCATCGGCGAGGGGTCGGCCGAGACGGGGGCGTGAAGGCTCAGCCCGTCGCCGCGGCTGGGTGCGCACCCTATCTCGGCCCGGTTGGTCCCGCGCGGCGCGCAGACGGCGCGCAGACGGATTGTGAGAGGCAGGAGGCCCCCGGCGGGCTCGAAGACGTCCCGGGCAGGCTTGGAGTTGTGACGCGATGATCCGTTTCCTCAAGGGGCTGGTGCTGCTGCCGGTCGCGCTGGTGGTGATCCTGCTGGCGGTCGCGAACCGGACGCCGGTGACCCTGTCCTTCGATCCCTTCTCCGAGGTGCCGGCCTTCAGCCTCGTCCTGCCGCTCTACGCGGTCGTGTTCGTCGCGGTGGCACTCGGCATCGTGGTCGGCGGCATCTTCACTTGGCTCGGCCAGGGCCGTGCCCGCCGCACCGCGCGCAGCCGCGGCCGCACGGTGCGCCGCCTGGAGGAGGAGACCGCGCGCCTGCGCGCCGCGGTGCCGGAGCCCGAGCCCGTCCGCCCGGGCCTGCCCGCCCGCACGGCGCTGCCCGCCCCGCGCTGAGGACCTCCCTATCCGTGACCACCCGCGTCAAGATCTGCGGCCTCGGCACGCCCGAGACCCTGGCCGCGGCCCTCGAAGCGGGGGCGGACCTCGTCGGGTTCGTGCATTTCGCGCCCAGCCCGCGCCATCTCGGCTGGCCCGAGGCGCGGGCGCTGGCCGCACAGGTGCGCGGCCGGGCCGAGCGCGTGGTGCTGCTGGTCGATCCGGACGACGCGACGCTCCGCGCCGCCCTGGAGAGCGTGGCGCCCGACCTGATCCAGCTCCACGGGCGCGAGAGCCCGGAGCGCGTCGCCGCCATCCGGGCCCTCTCCGGGCGGCCGGTGATGAAGGCGCTCGGCATCGGCACGGATGCGGATCTCGCCCGCATCCCGGACTACGCGGCGGCTGACCGTCTGCTCCTCGACGCCAAGCCGCCTCCCGGAGCGGCCCTGCCCGGCGGCAACGGCCTCGCCTTCGACTGGCGCCTGATCGCGGGGACGCGGCTTCCGGCCGGCTGGATGCTCTCGGGGGGCTTGCGCCCGGAAACCGTCGCCGAGGCCCTCGCCCGGACGGGCGCGCCCGCCGTCGACGTCTCCTCCGGTGTCGAGACCGCGCCCGGCATCAAGGATCCGGCTCTGATCGCGGCCTTCGTCGCGGCGGTGCGGTCCAGCGCCGCGGCGGACCGGCGCGAAGGGCATCTCCCGATGGGAGACACGGAAGCCGGCTTGGCGTCGGCGCCGCGAGGGGTCTAAAGCAGGCGCCAATGTCGGGCGCCCCATCGCGCCCTTTCAGCGCCCCAAGGACGACCCCGTGACGATCGCAGCGACCCCGAACTCCTTCCGCACCGGCCCCGACGAGCGCGGGCGTTTCGGCATCTTCGGCGGCCGCTTCGTCGCCGAGACGCTGATGCCGCTGATCCTCGACCTGGAGAAGGCCTACGAGGCGGCCAAGGCCGATCCGCAGTTCAAGGCGGACATGGAATCCTACGGCACGCACTATATCGGCCGCCCGAGCCCGCTCTACTATGCCGAGCGCCTGACCGAGCACCTGCGCGCCAAGGCGCCCGCCGGCCAGGGCGCCAAGGTCTATTTCAAGCGCGAGGAGTTGAACCACACCGGCTCGCACAAGGTGAACAACGTGCTGGGCCAGATCCTGCTCGCCCGCCGCATGGGCAAGCCGCGCATCATCGCTGAGACGGGCGCGGGCCAGCACGGGGTCGCCACCGCCACGCTCTGCGCCCGCTTCGGCCTGAAATGCGTCGTCTACATGGGCGCCGTGGACGTGGCCCGGCAGGCCCCGAACGTCTTCCGCATGAAGATGCTCGGCGCCGAGGTCGTGCCGGTGGAATCCGGCACCAAGACCCTCAAGGACGCGATGAACGAGGCCCTGCGCGACTGGGTCACCAATGTCGCCGACACCTTCTACTGCATCGGCACGGTGGCGGGCCCGCATCCCTACCCGGCCATGGTGCGCGACTTCCAGTCGGTGATCGGCCGCGAGACCCGCGAGCAGATGCTGGCACAGGAGGGCCGCCTCCCCGATTCGCTCGTCGCCTGCATCGGCGGCGGCTCCAACGCCATGGGCCTGTTCCACCCCTTCCTCGACGACCGCGAGATCGAGATCTTCGGTGTCGAGGCAGCCGGCCACGGCGTCCAGAGCGGGCTGCACGCGGCCTCGCTCACCGGCGGGCGGCCCGGCGTGCTCCACGGCAACCGCACCTATCTCCTGATGGACGCGGACGGCCAGATCGCCGACGCGCACTCGATCTCGGCGGGCCTCGATTATCCGGGCATCGGCCCCGAGCATGCCTGGCTCCACGAGATGGGCCGGGTCACCTACCTCTCGGCCACCGATGCCGAGACGCTGGAGGCGTTCAAGCTCTGCTCGATGCTGGAGGGCATCATCCCGGCGCTCGAGCCCGCCCATGCCCTGTCCAAGGTGCTGGAACTGGCGCCCCAGCGCCCGGCCGACCACCTGATGGTGATGAACATGTCGGGCCGTGGCGACAAGGACATCCCGCAGGTGGCGGAGATCTTCGGCACGCGGATCTGAGCAAGCCGGGTCAGGGCGCAGGCGCCGCGGGGGCCACCACGGCGTCGTCCTGCCCGCTGCGCGACAGGGCCTGCGCGACGAAGCCGGAGGCCTTCATCTCTTCGATGAAGGCCCGCATGTAGGCGGCCGCCGGCCCGTTCGCCTTCGGGGTCGCAACCGCCTGCTCGATGACCATGAACCGGCCCGGGAGCAGGCGCAGCCCCGCATGGTCGCGCGCATAGGCTTCGAGGGGCTGGCGCACCGAGGCGAGGACCTCGGGCCTGTCCGTCAGGAACAACGCGAGGGCGTCGGCCGAGGTGGGGGCGAAGACCCGCTCGGCCGCCTGGAGATGGCGCCCGAGATAGAGATCGTAGGCGGTGTTGCGCCCCACCGCGATCCGCACGCCCGCCCGGTCGACCTCGTCGTTGCGGGTGATCGGCGAATCGGCCCGGACCATGTAGGCGCCCTCGATCAGCACGTAGGGCGGGCTGAACGCGATGGTCTCGCCGCGGTGCGGGTCGATCGCCAGGAAGGCCACGTCCCAGCCCCGCGCGCCGCCCAGTGCCGCGACCACCGCGCCGGCCGTCTCGAAGGTCACGAAGCTGACGGGCAGGCCGAGGCGCCGGCCGAGCGCGCGTGCGAGATCCGCCGAGACGCCGGCCGGCTCTCCGTCCGGTCCCTTCTGAGCCAGGACCGGGTTGCCGTAATTGATGGCGGCGCGCAGGGCGCCGGTGGGCGCGATCGCCCGCACGGTCTCGGGAGAGGGGTCTTGAGCCACGGCGATCTCCGATGCGGACAGGGCGGCGAGGGCGCCGAGAGCCAGTATGGACCGGATGACGGCCCGGCGCCGGCCGCGCGTCGCGGACGGGGCGCGGCCGGCGGGTTCGCGCGGCATCCTGACCTCCCCTAGAGTGACGGCGACCCTGCGCGGCGGCCGCCTCCAAGCGATAGGCCGGCGGCGCGACCCGACTCAAGCCGGGCCCCGGGACCCGAGGAGACCTTCGAGCGATGCAGCACCCGATCCCGGCCGTGTTCATGCGCGGCGGCACCAGCAAGGCGATCCTGTTCCATGCCAGTGACCTGCCCGCGGACCGGGCCGACTGGGACGCCCTGTTCTGCGCGGCGCTCGGCACGCCCGATCCCTATGGCCGCCAGCTCGACGGCATGGGCGGGGGCGTGTCCTCCCTGTCCAAGATCTGCGTGCTCGCGCCGTCCTCCCGGCCCGATGCCGATATCGACTACACCTTCGCCCAGGTGCAGATCCGCGAGGCCCGGGTCGATTACGCCGGCAATTGCGGCAACATGAGCGCGGCTGTCGGCCCCTTCGCGGTCGACGAGGGGCTGGTCGGCGTCGCGGGCGATACCGCGACGGTGCGCATCTTCAACACCAACACCGCCCGGATCATCCGTGCCACCTTCCCCGTCGCGGACGGCCGCGCCCGCTACGATGGCACCCTCGCGATTCCCGGCGTCGCCGGCACGGGCGCGCCGATCCGGCTCGACTTCCTTGAGCCCGGCGGCGCCACCACGGGCCGGCTCCTGCCCACGGGCCGGGCGGTCGACCGCCTCGACGTTCCCGGCCTCGGTCCGGTCGAGGCCTCGCTGGTCGATGCGGCGAACGCCACCGTGTTCGTGCGCGCCCGCGACCTCGGCTTGACCGGGACCGAGCTGCCCGAGCGGCTCGAATCCGACCCCGCACTCCTGGCGCTCTTGGACGAGATCCGCATGCAGGGCTCCGTGCGGATGGGCATCGCGCCCGATGCCGAGGCGGCGCGCGCCATCCGCATGGTGCCCTTCGTCGGCTTCGTGTCGCCGGCTGCCGACGCCGTCACCCTGACGGGCGAGGGGGTGACCGCATCGGAGATCGACCTCGCGGCGCGGGTGATCTCGAACGGCCAGCCGCACCGGGCCCTGCCGCTCACCGTCTCCCTGTGCACGGCGGTGGCCGCGCGCATCCCCGGCACCGTGGTCGCCGAGGCGCTGTCGACGGATGCGGGGGAGGGGCCGCTGCGGCTCGGCATGCCGTCGGGCGTGCTCACCGTCGGGGCCGAGGTCGCGGCGGAGGCAGGCGGCTGGGCCGCCCGGGCCGGCTCCTTTTACCGCACCGCCCGCCGCCTGTTCGATGGCCGGGTCTGGGTGCCGCGGGGCTAGAGCGCTCTGAAGCCGAAGTGGATGCCGGTTCGGCGAAAGAGAACGCGTTGAAACAAAGGCCTAGAGCCGCTCCCGGTTGCAACGCGATCGGGAGCGGCTCTAGGCCGAGCGCGCTGCGGGGGAGGGGAGCGGTAACCGTCCGCGCCTCCGCTCAAGCCTCTGTTAACGACGAGGCCCCTAACTCAGGGATGACCCGCCCGCGCCCGGGCGGCCCCTCTGTTTCGAGTCACCTGAGCACCCATGCGCGCATCGGGACGGCCTCCCTACTCACATCGCGATCCCTCCCGTCCGGGCCGCGGCGTCGACCGCCCCGGCCTCTCGCTCGGCGCCCTGGCGCATCGGCTGATGTCGCTGCGCGCCAGCCTGACCCGGCGGCTCGCCGGGCCGCCGCGCCATCCCGGCTACAGCCTCCCCCGCCCGGCCCAGAGCTGGTCGACCGCCCCGGGCGCCCTCGTCGGGCGCGGGCCGGAGCCGCACCTGTCCTATCCCGACGCGCTGGCACCCTGGACGGAGGCCGAGCGCCCCGAGGCCGGCTGGCCCGATCAGGTCTTCGATGACCGCGCCGGCTTCGAGAGGCCCCTCCCCGACAGCCGCCCCGAGAGCCGGATCGACCACGCCGCCTCCACGCCCGGCGTTCTGGTGCGCCAGCCGCGCCGCCCGGCCGCGATCGCGCCCGAGGGCGCGCCGCTCCCGGATGCCCACGCCGCCCTGCGCCCGGCCGGCCATGCCGGGATGCCCGGCCCCGCCGAGCCCTCGGCCGTGCGCTACACCCGCACCCCGGACACCATCCTGCAGGAGCGCCGTCAGCGGGCGCTCGAAGCCGAGCGCATCGCCCTGGAGCGGGCCCGGGCCGAAGCCGACGCGGCGAACCGCGTCATCGAGGAGGCGCGCCGCGCCGCCGAGCACGCCGACGCCGAGCGCGCCACGGCGCAGGCCGAGGCCGCCCGGATCGAGGCCGAGACCGCCGCTGCCGAGGCGGCCGCCGAGGCCGCGCGCCTTGCCGCCGGGCCGGCCCTGCCCCTCTGGCGCCAGCCCTTCGTGGCGCCCCCCGGCGTGCGCTACTTCCGCACCCCGGACCGCCGTCCCGCCCGTCCCGCGGTCGAGATGCCGACCGGGTCGGCCCATCCCGACGAGGCCCCCCTCCCCGCGCCGGCTCCCGAGCCGGCCGACTTCTCCGACCTGCCCGAATGGTCGGCGGTGCAACCGTGGTTCGGCGAGGACGACCTCTCCTCCGTCGAGGTCTGGGCCGGCCTGGAGCATCCCGAGGCGCCCGCGGCCGATATCGCCGAGGTTCCCGCGGCCCCCGCAGCCGAGGCGGAGCCCTACGTCTCGCTGCCGGTCGACATCTCGCACCTGCGCTCGCTGCCGCCGAAGCCGGTCTACGTGCTCGACCGGCTGGTGCGCTTCGACATGCCGCCGCGCCCGGCCGACCTGCAGGACAACGCCGCCGCCCGCGCCGCCGCGGAGGCCGCGTCCGCCTTCCTGCCGCCGCGTCCCACGCTCTCCCTCGTCTTCGGCACGGCCGAGGCGGCTTCCGAGGCGGTCTCCGAGCCGCTTCCGGAGCCGGTCTTCGAGGCGCCTGCCGTCGCCGGGCCTCTCCCCTCCCCTGCCGCCGCGCCCGAGGTACCGCGCCCATTGCGGCCGGTCCTCTCGGCCATGGCCGCTCGCGCCGCCATCCGACCCGCGCGCGAGCCGGCTGCCGAGCCCTTCCCGCCGCAGGCTCCCATGACTGTCCCTGCGGCGCGCTTCGCGGCGGCCGAGGCGGTCGTCCCCGCGCCCGTTGCGGCCCCTGTTGCGGCGCCCGCGCCGGTCGTGGTGCCGATCCCGTCCCGTCCCGTGCTGCTGCGCGGACGGGCCGCCGAGCCCGCCCCGTCCGATGGCGAGCCTGTCGCGGAGGCGGCCGACGTCCTCCTCGATACCGAGCCGGAGCCCGTCGCGGCTGCGGAGCCGGAGGAGGCCGCCGCGCCCCTGGCCGCCCCGGCCCCGGCGAACCTGCCGGCCGTGGTGCGCCCACACCTGATCCCGGCCGGCCGCCATCTCGAGGTCGCGGCCTTCGCCAACGCCGATTACACGCTGCCCTCCCTCGAGCTTCTCGCCCTGCCCGCCCCCGGTGCCAGTGCCGAGGTCGATGCCGACGTGCTGGAGCAGAACGCCCTCAACCTGCAGCAGACGGTCCAGGATTTCGGGGTGCGCGGCGACATCCTCGCCGTTCGCCCCGGCCCGGTCGTCACCCTCTACGAGCTCGAACCCGCCCCCGGCACCAAGTCGAGCCGCGTCATCGGCCTGTCGGACGACATCGCCCGTTCGATGTCGGCGGTCTCGGCCCGCGTCGCCGTGGTGCCCGGCCGCAACGTCATCGGCATCGAGTTGCCGAACGAGACCCGCGAGACGGTCTATCTGCGCGAGCTTCTCTCGGCGCCGGATTTCGCCGAGACCAAGCACAAGCTGGCTTTGTGCCTGGGCAAGAACATCGGCGGCGAGCCGATCATCGCCGACCTCGCCCGCATGCCCCACCTGCTGGTGGCCGGCACCACCGGCTCCGGCAAGTCGGTG
>Ga0126362_10000370_pt1 | contig 23291 bp, 21 predicted proteins | sample ANMtaG_FD_126269 | JGI IMG/M metagenome (GOLD analysis project Ga0126362, IMG submission 126269) | Continental margin sediment microbial communities from North Pacific Ocean - ANME2c_DSS_Sorted | ecosystem: Environmental > Aquatic > Marine > Continental margin > Sediment | place: Pacific Ocean... | reverse complement strand
TCGGAGAACAGGTCGACGGGAATGGACCCGGACTGCTGGGGAAGCGTCGGAAGCTGGGGGTAGTCCTCGACCGGCATCGTGGGCAGGGAGAACTTGGCGCTTCCGCACGAGATGAGCACGCGAGTGCCCTCGAGGGTCACATCCACTGGCTTGTTGGGAAGCGACTTGGTGATATCGGCAAGGAGGCGACCGGAGACGAGTGCCTGACCTGCAGTTGTGACATCTGCCGAGACGCGGACCTGCGCAGATACCTCGTAGTCGAACCCGGAAACGGTGAGGCCGGCTTCGGTTGCATCGAGAAGAACTCCGCCGAGAACCGGCACAGGCGGCCTCGAGGGCAGGCTACGAGCAACCCACGCTACTGAATCAGCGAACTCTTCCCGGGAAACGCGAAACTTCAGGCTTCCAAGCTCCATCGCCGGGTTATTCCTCTCGGTAGGCATGTTCGTATGCTGCGGATCTGCATCAGCTCACTTGAAGTCTGACACAGACCAAGCGATGCCCACCGTATGCCCTCGAGGGCGCAAGTGGAAAGCCGAAGCCGGGACGAGCGCAGCCTGAGGCGAGGTTCTCAACAGGAGTTGTCCCCAGAACTATTTTCAAAGAGCTTTTCCTAGGAAATTCTCAGTAGTAGTAATAAGTCCTGTGCAATCTGTGGAGCAACGGTTGTCGACGCTGGTAGGTCCCCTCGAGGGCCTGTGCACTTCTCGAGGACAGACTCGAGGACCAATCGACCCCCTCTGTGCACTCTCTGAAAGTTTTCGGATTCCTCCTCGAGAACTCCACAGACTTTGAGAGTTATCAACACAGTTATCCACAGATGTGAATACTTTTCACAAGAAACGAAGAGTTTGTTCTCATCGGCGTGTCCGACTCCGGCGTGTCGTCCCTCGAGGTGGACAACCGCCCTCGAGGGACCGCATGTGGAACCCTTCGAATACACCGATGCCGCTCGAGGGAAACCTTTGCCTCGAGCGGCATCGATCGAAATAAGTACAGGTCAACGCTTGGAGCGCTGCTTGATCCTTGCGGTCAACTCCTGAACCTGGTCGTACACCTTGCGGCGTTCCGTCATTTCCTTACGGATCTTCTTGTCGGCGTACATGACCGTCGTGTGGTCACGGCCGAACGTCTGACCGATCTTCGGCAATGACAAATCGGTGAGCTCACGGCACAGATACATCGAGATCTGGCGGGCCTGAGCGAGCGGCCTGGCCTTACCCGGCCCACACAGGTCGTCGATCGACATGTTGAAGTATTCGGCCGTCACCGCCATGATCGTCGCCGCGTTGATCTCGAGGCTCGACGAATCGGGCATCAGATCTCGCAGGACCACCTCGGCCAACGTCAGATCCAACGGCTGACGGTTGAGCGAGGCAAAAGCCGTCACGCGGATCAACGCGCCCTCGAGCTCACGAATGTTGCGCTCGATACGGCTGGCGATCAGCTCGAGGACGTCGTGCGGGACCTCGAGGCGATCCATCCTCGCCTTCTTGCTCAGAATCGCGATGCGCGTCTCGAGCTCAGGCGGCTGAACGTCGGTGATCAGGCCCCACTCGAAGCGCGTCCGCAGACGCTCCTCGAGGGTTGCCAACTGCTTTGGCGGACGGTCCGAGGAGACGACGATCTGCTTGTTCGCGTTGTGCAAGGTGTTGAAGGTATGGAAGAACTCCTCCTGGATACCTTCCTTGCCCTCGATGAACTGGATGTCGTCGACCAACAGGACGTCCGTTTCCCGGTATCGACGCTTGAACGCGACCTTGCGGTCGTCACGAAGACTGTTGATGAAGGCGTTGGTGAACTCTTCGGTCGAGACGTACTTGACCCGCATGCCGGGGAACAGTCGCTGCGCGTAGTGGCCGGCGGCGTGAAGAAGGTGGGTCTTGCCCAGTCCCGAAGCTCCCCAGATGAACAACGGGTTGTACGCACGCGCCGGGGCCTCCGCGATCGCGACCGCAGCGGCATGAGCGAATCGGTTGGACGATCCGATCACGAAAGTGTCGAAGGTGTACTTCGCGTTGAGACTGTTCGCGCCGGACCCCGAAGCAGAAGGAGTAGCGGGCGGCTTCGTGAAGTACGACGGCCACGATTCGTGAACGCTCGCGAGTGCTTCGCGGTCGTCGTCGACTTCTTCGGTCTCGGCAGTCTCGGAGTCCGAAGGTTCGCCGTCGCCTTCGGTGAATCTGCGCCGACGGTATGCGCCCGATGAGTTGACCGACTCGAACTGACGGCTGCCCGTGCGCTCCTCGACCGGTTCGGCGGGTGCGTCGGCATCGTCTTCGAGTGCGATGCGGACACCGAGTCCCTCGACCTGGCCGCCGAGGTGGCGTCCGAGTGCCTGCAGGATCGGCTCGCGGAGATCGCGCTCGATCGTCTCTTGAGCAAATGGCGATGGAACCGAGAGGAGTGCAAAACCCTGAGCAAGTGTGAGAGGCCTCACCAGACGGACGAATGCCTTCTGCTTGCTGCTCAAAGCCGGAAGATTACTTCCGGGGTCATCACTCGTGAGTTCTGCAACCACGTCGACCCAGACCCGTGCGAGCGCGTTGGGATCGTCGTTCACGTGGTTCCTTCCCGTGTTTCGCCGACAGTGGGTGTGCTGCAGCTGCCGAGCGTATGGCTGCGGCGTCGAATGATTCGGTGGATTACCACCCGGGGTGAGAACCCCGTAACAGGCTACGAATATGCCACCTGGGCTGTGTTTCCACACAATTATCCACAGATGTGGACAAACCTGCACTGAGTCGGTTTTTTCGTCAACCAAATTCGTCAAAGTGATCGAGAAATTGATCTACCTGCAACTTTGCTGGAACTCGAGGCGTTCGCCACTTGGTGTCGGGGATGCGTCAACACTCACAGCCCTGTGGATGAATGTGGAAACTCGGGATTCGGGATCGCGTCCGGCGCTCATCCCCGTATGTGCTGATGAGGCCTTGTCGAGAGCACGCGCAGGTGGAACTGTCCGGGTTGCCTGCAGGCCACCTGCGGTCCGTAGCGGAACTGTTGCCAAGGTCACACTTGCTGCCTCGCTCGAGGTCACGGCCGTATGCACACCGAGAATGGAATCTGCGGAATAATGGAAGTGTCGGCGTGTCGCCGCAGTTGCCGCGGAAGGGCTCCGAATCGGGCTGGTTTGACCTTGGCAACGGTGGTAAGTAACCTCGAACGGTCACCCGCTGGTGGTGATCGCTTCGTGCTGGCTACATGTGTCAGGTCGGATCGGTCTTCCAAGCCACAACGAGTGAAGTTGATTGTTCTGTACCTGTTGGATCCAAAGACGCCGTAAGGCGTCGATCACTGAATGACGCCGGGAGGCGTCAATGAACTTCGAGGAGTGTTGACCGTGGCCAAGGGCAAGCGGACGTTCCAGCCGAATAATCGCCGCCGCGCGCGTGTTCACGGCTTCCGTCTTCGTATGCGTACCCGTGCGGGTCGTGCAATCGTTTCGGCGCGTCGCCGTAAGGGCCGCGATTCCCTCACCGCCTGATCTGATTTCGAGTTCAGGAGCTCGGGGTGTTGCCTGAGCCGTTCCGGTTGCGTCGCCACGCGGATTTCTCCGTGGCGGTGCGACGTGGGCGTCGTATGGGAAGACGCGACCTTGTCGTGCACGCGTTCGATCGCGAGCAAGTAGAGGCGCTGGTAGTAACAAATCACGGTCCCCGTTTCGGGCTGATCGTGAGCAAGGCTGTCGGGCCGGCGGTGATTCGACATCGAGTCGCACGCCGGCTTCGTCATATCTGTGCAGATTTCGTCGGACAGGTTTCACCGGAGACGGACGTGGTGATCCGCGCACTTCCGGGCGCAGCTACCGCCAGTTCAGCTGAACTGGCCAAGCAGTTGCGTGGGGGCCTGACCAAAATGAACCTATTGGTGTCGGTAAGTGAAGAGCCATGAGTACTCCGCTCTCTGAGCAGATCGAGACTCCCAGAGCCTCCCGTGTCATCACGGTGTTGAAGGCTGTGCGTCGCGCTCCCGCCACTGTTCTCATCTTCTGTATCGAGTTGTACCGGACGTATGTGTCGCCCTTGAGGATGCCGACCTGCCGGTTCACCCCCACCTGCAGTGAATACGCAGTCGAAGCGCTGCGCACTCACGGGGCGATCAAAGGCCTTTTCTTGACTGTGGTGCGGTTGGCGAAGTGTGCCCCCTGGCATTCTGGAGGGTGGGACCCTGTCCCTGCCCGTCGTGACCGTGATGCGGGTAGCCGCCATAGCTGTCCGGAAGCACGCGCAGCGTGTCACAGTCCGACGGACGAACAGAGGAGTACTTAGAGCCGTGCTCAATTTCATCTACTATCCGGTATCCGCGATTCTGTGGGTCTGGCACAAGGTCTTCGGGTTCATTCTCGGCCCGGACAACGGAATAGCCTGGGCGCTTTCCGTGGTGTTCCTGGTGTTCACCTTGCGTGCGGTTCTGTACAAGCCGTTCGTGAAGCAGGTCCGCACGACCCGCCAGATGCAGGAACTGCAGCCGCAGATCAAGGCATTGCAGAAGAAGTATTCGGGCGACCGTCAGCGCCAGGCCGTCGAGATGCAGAAGCTCCAGAAGGAGCACGGATTCAACCCGATCATGGGCTGTCTCCCGGTCCTGGCTCAGGCACCGGTGTTCATCGGTCTGTTCCACGTCCTGCGCTCGTTCAACCGCACCGGCACCGGCATGGGCCAGCTGGGCATGAGCGCCGAGGACAACCTCAACACCCCGAACTACGTCTTCTCGGCCACTGACGTCCAGTCGTTCCTGGATGCCCGTCTGTTCGGCGCACCCATCTCGGCGGCAATCACGACGCCGGTTGCGCAGCTCCAGGCTTACGTCACCGAGAATGTTCCCGAGCTTCCGTCACGCCTGAACATCATTCTCGTGGCAGCTCCGCTGATGATCATCGCCAGCATCGCGACGCACTTCAACTCCCGCGCTTCGGTTGCACGTCAGAGCGAAGCAGCTGCCGCGAACCCGCAGTCCGCGATCATGAACAAGCTCGCGCTGTACGTCTTCCCGCTCGGCGTTCTGGTCGGTGGACCGTTCCTTCCGATCGCGATCCTCCTGTACTGGGTGTCGAACAACATCTGGACCTACGGTCAGCAGCACCTCGTCTTCCGCAAGATCGACGCCGAAGAAGAAGCCAAGAAGCAGGAAGCGATCACCCGTCGCAACGACAATGCGCCCAAGCCTGGTGCCCGTCCCGATCCCAGTAAGAAGAAGGGATCCCCGGCTGCGCTGAAGACCGCGGATTCAGCCGACGACGACGGCGATGCCCCGGAAGTTTCGCTCAAGAAGCCACAGCCGAAGCCCTCGGGTTCCAGTGGTGGTTCCACGTCGAAACCGAAACAGAACCGGCCACAGAGCAACCGCGGCAACTCCCCCAAGCGCAATAAACGGCGCTGATCCAGGAAAGAGAACGACCAATGTCCAGTGAAGCTGACATCGTTGTGGATGGAGAGAACGCAGACGTGAGCACCGAGACCACTGCGCCGGTTACCGATGTGGATGTAGACATCGACGATTCCGATGACGATTTGATCGAAGAGGGCGAGATCGCCGGCGACTACCTCGAGCAGTTGCTCGACGTTCTCGATTTCGACGGAGACATCGACCTTGACGTCGAGGGCGATCGGGCGATCGTGAGCATCGACGGCGGCGACGACCTGACCAAGCTCGTGGGACGCAAAGGTGAGGTTCTGGATGCTCTTCAGGAGCTGACTCGTCTGGCCGTTCAGCAGTCGACCGGAGAACGTAGCCGCTTGATGCTCGACATCGCCGGCTGGCGTGCGGGCCGCCGCGAGGCACTCAGTGCTCTCGGTGCGGAAGCTGCACAGCGTGTTCTCGAGACCGGTGAGCGCGAAGAGCTTGCTCCGATGACGCCGTTCGAACGCAAGATCGTGCACGACGCCGTCGCCAAGGTCGCCGGTGTTTCCAGCGAGAGCGAAGGCGCTGAGCCGTCTCGCCGAGTGGTTGTCCTCAAGGACTGACACTCCCCTTGATCGAATGCGGGCCCCGGATATTCCGGGGCCCGCTTTTTGTGTCCGAGAGGTGTTTCACGTGAAACCGAAGCCCTCGGCACGGTGAAGGTCGGGTGCCTATCGTTGTCGACATGTCCCACCTCTATTTCGGAACCAGTCGTCAATGAAGCGTCATGAAGGGAAGCAATGGTGCTGATTCGACCCGCGACACGGGCCGAGCTGGAAGAGCCCGTGGTGTTCGCGGTGAACGATCCGGTCGGGTTCATCGACCCCGACTCGCTCCGGGAAGAGGTGGCGGCCGGACGGCTTCGTCCGGAATGGAGCTGGTTTGCCGTTGACGGCTCCAGGATCGTCGCGCGTGCTTTGTGGTGGGGGCGTGAGGACAGCGAGCACCCGCTCGCCCTTGATTTCCTACACGTGCTGGCTGACGTGCCGGATCGTGCCGCGCTTGCCGCCGAACTCATGTCGCGGGCGCACAGCGAGTTCCATGCGAAGCCTGAGTATGTACTGGTCATGCCGACCGCCGGGCAGGACGCGGATTCCGCCGTCGCAGACGCCGTGTCCTGGCGTCGGGAGGCGGCCCAGGCGGCCGGACTGACCGAGATCATCGAGCGGCTGCGTTTCGAGTGGACGCCTGCGGCTGGTGTGCCCGCCCCCTCCGAACGTCTGATTTTCCGTCCAGCCTCCGATGAGGAGTTCCTCGCGGTGTTCCAGCGGGTCGCTATCGGCAGCCTGGACATCGCCACGCAACGAGGTATCGCGGCCACGGACATCGTCAGCCAGGCCCGGGACGATCTCGAGTTCTACCGGTCGTGCCCCGGCGAACGGTCGTGGTGGCGGCTGGCGGAGACCGTGGACGGGACGCTGGTCGGTTTCGCGATCCCGTCCGCGACGCCCTACCACCGCAACGTCGGATACCTCGGAGTAGTGCCCGAGCTGCGCGGGTGCCGCTACGTGGACGACATCCTCTGCGAGATCACCCGCGTTCACGCAGCCGATGGCGCCAATTGCATCACCGCGACCACGGACGTGCCCAACACGCCCATGGCCGCGGCGTTCAAGCGGGCGAACTACCAGGTGACCGAGGTCAGGATGGTGTTCGAGGCCCCGGCGGGCTGAGTCGGGCGTCAACCGAAGGTTCTGCCGTCGCCGGTCGCGCCGGCGCGGGCCTTTCTGTCCAGCTTGTCCGACGGTTTAGCGGTGACGCGGAGATCGCCGAGTACCAGGAGATTCGGGCGGCCAGGTTCCAACTCGGCCCACATACCCTGCTTCACCGGTGTCGTACGAAATGGAGGTCTCCAGATCCGTTCACCCGGTCGCGGAAGTGCAACCATTGGATGCTCGTGTGTGCCCGAGCTACTTGCCCGTGGTCTTCGAACTGCAGCAGAGAATGGAAATTCGACTCTTGCCCGCCGGGTGGTGTGGAGTATCGGCTCTGGTGGTTGTTGCCGCTGGGAGTAGTCGCCGTCGTATTCATTCCACTTGCACTGGCATGGGGATCCGGGAGGGCAGTCATGCTCAGCTTCACCATTGCCTTCCTGGCTGTCGGCTGCGCACTGTGCATGTTCGGATTTTCGATCGACAACATGCCGTACTACACGTGAGCCCCTCCCCTCCCCCAGCCGGAATAGTCGGCCCTTCGTTTCACGTGAAACCGGATCGATGGTTGTTGCCCCGAGCCCTCGATCTCCATCCTCCGGTTAGCAATGGATACCTATTGGATGGCGATCACGAGTGCAATGGCTTCGGGTGTGCCGGATTCGACGATGGTTTCGGAGATGCCAACTGGCGGATCTCGTGTTGGATTTCAACCCAGTGTCGAACCGGCGTGGAACGACGGTGCACGGTGTAGCTGAGTTCAAGTGAGTCGATCGATGCGGACCCTTGCGCTGCGTCGGCGTCTCGTCGCGGGCGTTCGTCAGCGACATATGCTCGGTGCTTCGATGAAGGAATTTATGTAGTGCGGGTTGCTCGATGCTCTACGACGGTGTCGAGGGCGAGGCCGTCGTTGCGGGTGCTTTCACTGTCACTCCAGAGGCAAGGGTGAACTCTCCGATGCGCAATATGTGTTGCGGAGCTCTGTGGATTGATTCGCGGTTTGTGATGCCAAGTCTCCGGTCCCCCGCAGCGGGCGAGTCAAGCCGACGGATGAATGGCTCGCTGCAACCGGCGATGAGATATCGGAACTGTCCGAGACTTGGTACCGAAGAACATCCGCGTCAAAAGATGGACTGCGTCAGACTGACCGAGTCGGCTCGGCAGCCCGACGCCCGCGATTTTCTGCAACCACTTTTTCGTTGAAAATTGCCCATTTTGGGTCAGAATTCCATCCATGTAACTACCCATGGCAGTTTCGTCACTGTGATGATACAAAGAATCGCGCTCCTATCTGCCTTCGATCGCCCGAGTATGTTTCACGTGAAACTCGTCAGATTGCAAGATTTCTCAGCGCGATGTTTCACGTGGAACGTGAACCCCTCCCCTCCCCCGCTTGAATTTTGGTCTGAATACTTCCCAAAGAATGAACGAGTCGGCAGACTCACAGCGAGTCGGTGTGCAGAAGCGAACACATGTCGGCTTCAGAGCGGATAATGATTTCGGTCTTGATTGTTGATTTCGCGGTTTACGCGGGAGGATGTTTCACGTGGAACAGAATGGTGCGGCGTCGGTTGACTGGGACGAACAAGAGACTGCGCGCGCAGTGTTCGGTGACAGATACGAGATCGCGGAACGGTACTACCAATCCCTTGCGACGGATGGTGTCGAGCGCGGGCTCATTGGTCCCCGTGAGGTTCCTCGACTGTGGGAGCGCCACCTTCTCAATTGCGCAGTGATCGGTGAACTGATCGCCGAAGGTGAGTCGGTTGTGGACGTAGGAAGCGGTGCCGGCCTACCTGGCATCCCTCTCGCGATCGCCCGCCCGGACCTGAAGGTGACTCTCGTCGAACCATTGCTTCGACGTTCGGTGTACCTCGCGGAGTTCATCGAGTCGAACGGATTGGACGTACTGGTTGTCCGCGGGCGAGCCGAGGAATCGGGTGTCGTGAAGGAAGCAGGCGGTGCGGACGTGGTCACCTCGCGGGCCGTGGCGCCTCTGGAGAAGCTCGCACGTTGGTCCCTTCCGCTCATCCACGAGCACGGTCGGATGCTGGCACTCAAGGGCTCGAGCGCCGCCGAGGAGATCGAGCGGGACCGAACGGCGCTCACCAAATTGGGCGCAGGTAAGTTGGAAATACTCGAATGTGGAGCCAAGATTCTCCGCACCCCCACCGTAGTGGTGAAGGCCGAACGTCTCCCGAAGCGTCGCCAGCGTTGATGATTTACACGCATGCAATCGAGAGCAATGTACAGATGATGAGAGCACCTAGTGATCGATTCCCAATCGAAGGAGCAGTCAATGTCGGGTCGATCTGAATCCGCCGTTTCACGTGAAACACCGAAGCAGCACACGAGCGCGGGTGCGGATCAGATTGTCAACGACGACGACAATTTCACCGCCCCCTACGCGGCGATCTCTTCGGAGGAGACTCCCATCGGGGCGGCCGCGCATCGAGCGAGCCAGGTGCTTCATCCACATTCGGTGACACTGCCGAAACCGGCATTCCGTCGCGTGATCACCATCGCGAACCAGAAGGGTGGCGTCGGCAAGACGACGACCACAGTGAACCTTGCGTCGGCGCTCGCTCTTCAAGGACTCACGGTCCTGGTAGTCGATTTGGACCCTCAGGGCAACGCCAGCACGGCGCTGGGCGTCGTCCATACCTCGGGCACCCCGTCGAGCTACGAGTTGCTCATAGGCGAAGTGAAGGCCCCAGAGGCGATCCAGACCAGCCCGCACAGTGAGCGGCTTCTCTGCATTCCCGCGACGATCGATCTGGCAGGCGCCGAGATCGAATTGGTCTCTATGGTTGCCCGCGAGAATCGACTCAAAGGCGCGCTCAACGACAAGGTGCTCGCAGAGCTCGACGTCGACTTCGTCCTCATCGACTGCCCACCCTCGCTGGGACTGCTGACCGTCAACGCGATGGTCGCTGCCAAGGAAGTTCTGATCCCGATCCAGTGCGAGTACTACGCCCTCGAGGGGGTCGGTCAGCTGCTCCGCAACATCGAACTCGTCCAGGCTCATCTGAACCCGGATCTGCATGTCTCCACCGTCCTACTGACGATGTACGACGGGCGCACCAAGCTGGCCGATCAGGTCGCCGAAGAAGTACGGAAACACTTCGGTGAGGCCGTCCTGCGCGCAGTGATTCCGCGCAGCGTGAAGGTTTCCGAGGCTCCTGGATACGGAATGACAGTTCTCGATTACGACCCAGGTTCACGTGGCGCCATGAGTTACCTCGACGCCGGACGCGAACTTGCCGCCCGCTCTGCCACCACGACGACCCAGGAGCAGTGAGATGAGTCAAGCACGCAAAGGTGGATTGGGCCGCGGCTTGGCTGCTCTCATTCCCACTGGGCCGGCAACGGCGCCGGGTCTGGGATCGGCTGCAGCGGACGTCGTAATCGGCGTCGACAAGCGCAACCCCTCCCCTCCCCCACCGACGAAGGCCGCCCCGAAAACGCCGAAAGCCACCAAGGCGACGGCTGCCAAGGCCGCCGTCGAAGCGGAGCCGGAGACCGAACTCGAGCCGACCGGCGCGGTCTATCTCGAGATCGAACCGAGCCTGATCGAGACGAACCCGAAGCAGCCTCGCAGCGTTTTCGACGAGGAAGCACTCGCGGAGTTGGTTCACTCGATCCGCGAGTTCGGCTTGATGCAGCCGATCGTGGTCCGTCGTCACGGTGACAAGTACCAACTTGTCATGGGTGAGCGTCGCTGGCGTGCGAGCCAGGAAGCCGGGCTGGAGAAGATTCCGGCGATCATTCGTGAAACCGATGACGACTCGATGTTGCGCGACGCGCTCCTCGAGAACATCCATCGAGTGCAGTTGAACCCCCTCGAGGAGGCAGCGGCGTATCAGCAGCTGCTCGAGGAGTTCGAAGTAACGCACGAAGAATTGGCCAATCGGATCGGACGTTCGCGTCCCGTCGTGACCAACATGATTCGTCTGCTGAAGCTGCCGGTGGCGGTTCAGCGCCGTGTGGCGGCCGGCGTACTTTCGGCCGGCCATGCTCGCGCGCTACTGTCCCTCGAGGCGGGTGCCGACGCGCAGGAAGTCATGGCGGCGCGCATCGTCGCGGAAGGAATGTCGGTTCGGGCGACGGAGGAAGCCGTCACTCTTGCCAACCGGGCGGACAATGAGATCGCTCCCCCGCAGAAGCGGAAGCCCATCGTGATGCCGGGTCTGCAGGATGTGGCCGAACGTTTGTCGGACTCGTTCGACACCCGGGTGACTGTCAGTCTGGGCAAGCGGAAGGGAAAGATTGTGGTCGAATTCGGCTCGGTCGACGACCTACAACGCATCGTCGGAATGATGGAAGCGCAGAAATCGACGTAGTGAACTCGGACGCCCGTTTGGTGACGTAATGACGATGACCGGGCACACCACCTATTTTCGTCACTGTGACGAATTTAGGTGGTCCGAGCTTCTCGAAATCTTGAACCGGGACGAAAGATGTTGAACAGCAATACATTAGAGCGATCAACTCTCGCGCCACTGCCGACTCGGTACAGCTGGCCTATCCTGGAGAAGAAAAAAGCGGCGGGCGAGCATCGAAACCGCTTAGGGGACCTACGGAGAGTGAGTTAGTCAGTGTCGACTCACGTCATCACCTCTCTCACGCTCGACAGCCTCGATCAGCTTTCCGCCCATGCGCGTCGATGCGTGTTCTGGGAGATGGACCCGGGCGCGCTTCACGACGCCCGAGGATTCTGCGATCAGGAATTCGAGAAGGAAGCCTGGCTGTCGATGGTCATGCTCGAGTGGGGTTCGTGCGGACAGGTCGCCGTCCGCGACGGAAAGCCGCTCGGCAGCGCGCTGTACGCCCCTCCCCGCATGATCCCACGCGCGCAACTGTTTCCCACCAGCCCGGTCAGCTCGGACGCAGTGCTTCTCACAAGCCTTCGCCTCGAGCCCTCGGGCATTGAGGAAGAGCTAGGACCAAGCCTGCTGGCCGCTGTCGTGACAGATCTGGTTCGACGCGGAGTTCGTGCGCTCGAGGCATTCGGTATCCGTAGCGACGACCTGGGACCTGCTTCCGACGTGGCCAGTGCAACGGCAGCTCTGGAATGTTCACCCGCAGAATGCATGATCAGTGCCGAGTTCCTCGAGGATTACGGTTTCGAGGTTGTGGCACCGCACCATCGTTACCCGCGCCTTCGCCTCGAGCTCAATCGAGACCACGAATGGAAAGTCGACGTCGAAGAAGCCCTCGACCGTCTACTGAAGGCCGCAGCTCTCGAGATGGTGGAGATCAGCGAACTCGCCAGAGTGTGAGCAGGTGCCGACCGCAAGACCTACGAAATGCGGTCGGCTACCGAAAGTTCTTCTGCGAGAAGCTCGGCGAAGGTGAAGGTGCCGGTTGGCTGATCGTCTTGACCCAGCAGATACAGCCGCTTGACCGAGATCAAGATGGCTTCGGCGATGGTGTCACGCATCCGCGGATTCGTCAGTACCGCAACGTCGGACGCGTTTGACAGGTAGCCGAGATCGATCTGCACCGTCGGCATGTTGGTGAGGCGCAACAACTCCCACGTCCGACCGTGAGTTCTGCAGTCCCGCAACGGGGTTCGCGCAACAATCTCGCGCTGAACGAAACCGGTCAACACCTGCCCGATCATCGAGACCGAACCGTGCGAATTGCCGAAGTGGAAGCTCGCGACGCCGTTCGCCGATGGGCTCGAGTTGCTGTCGCAGCGCAGCGAGATCATCAGATCGGCGTCGAATGCGTTGGACGTCAGTGCACGTTCGGCCTCGGTCGGATCGGCGTTGTGCGGTCGGGAGAGGAAGGTTTCCATCCCGGTTGCAGCCATCCTCCCCTCGAGGCGCATGGCCAGATCCCAGAGGATGTCGGCTTCGGAGATGCCGTTGACGATGGTGCCGGTGGACGGCCCACCGAGGCCGGGGTCGATGACGATGCGCTTGCCGCCCAGCTGGGGGCCCTTGCGCCTGACCAATTCCTCTTCGCTGATCGCATGTGGGGAACCACCGGTGACGCGAGTTCCCAGAAGTTCCAGTGAGCGCAGTGTCTGCGGTCCGCAGATACCGTCGGCCGCGATCCCGATTTCACGCTGGAAAGACGAGAGAGATTCGTGGGTCTGCGGGCCGAAGAAACCGTCGACCCGGCCTGCGTAGAAGCCGAGGTCCTGCAGTTTGGCCTGCAGAGCTGCGACGTCGTCGCCGTAGAGCGGCGCTGACAACTGGTAAATCAACGTGCGGGCACCCAGGCGGTACGAGGCCTCACGAAGTGACCGATAGGTTGCCGGACCCACAATGCCGTCGACAAGGAGCCCACGCTGCTGCTGGAAGGCACGAACGGCACTGTCGAGTTGATGATCGAAGATGGCGTCGGGTGCAACCCAGTGGGCACCGTCGGCGCTTTCACGTCGAATGCCGGAAGTTCCGTGATGGAGGTATCCCAGCTTCGTCAATGTGCCCCGAATCTCGGCGACGGCCGGGCCGTGATCGCCGTGTCGGAGTCTGTGCATGCGTGAAAGCCTCTCGGATCGGTTAACGAATTCGATCGATGTGCCTGGTCGTAGACCCGATCAGGCACATCGATCGATTATCTCAGAAATTCTGTGGATTGCGAGAATCCACTATGCTCACTCGCCCGTCAGAGAACGTCTGCGAGGTCCTTGAGCAGCGCGGCCTTGCCCTTGGCGCCGACGATCGTCTTGATCGGCTTGCCGTCCTTGAACAGGATCATCGTCGGGATCGACATGACCTGGAAATCGCGCGCGGCCGCCGGGTTGGCATCGATGTCGAGCTTCGCGACGGTCAGCTTCTCGCTGTTCTCGCCGGCGATCTCCTCGAGGACCGGGGCGACCATCTTGCACGGGCCGCACCAGGTTGCCCAGAAATCGACCAGAACGGGCTTGTCGCTGCCCAGGACGTCCTGCTTGAAGGAATCGTCGGTGATGGTGACGGTATTCGACACTGTTACTCCTCGAGGGTTGGGTACGACAGCTTGGTGAATCAGGGAGCGCCGACGACGTCGACCGTGTGGCCGGCTGCGTCGAGCGTGTTGGCGGTGATGTCGCCGCGGTCGGCCAGCCAGCGTTCGGCGTCGATAGCTGCGGAGCATCCGGTGCCGGCAGCGGTGATCGCCTGACGGTACGTGTGATCGACCAGGTCACCGGCAGCGAAGACGCCGTCGACGGAGGTCGCGGTGGAACCGGGGGCGACGCGGACGTATCCGGCGTCGTCGAGGTCTACCTGGCCCTTGACGAGCTCACTGCGCGGGTCGTGGCCGATGGCGACGAACATGCCGGTGATCTCGAGTGTGGAGGTCTCGCCGGTGACGGTGTCGCGCACGACGAGGCCGGTGACGCTGTTCTCACCAAGCACCTCGACGGGCTCTGCGTTGGTCAGGAAGCGGATCTTCTCGTTGGACTTGGCGCGCTCGAGCATGATCCGTGAGGCGCGGAACTCCTCGCGGCGGTGCACCAGGGTGACCGAGCGAGCGAAGCGGGTGAGGAAGGTTGCTTCTTCCATCGCGGAGTCGCCGCCGCCGACCACGACGATGTCCTGGTCACGGAAGAAGAAGCCGTCGCAGGTGGCGCAGGCGCTGACGCCGCGGCCGAGGAGGCGTTCTTCACCGGGAATGCCGAGGTAACGGGCAGCCGCACCCATGGCGAGGATGATCGCGTGCGCGGCGTATGTTTCGCCGTTCGCGACAACAGTCTTGATCGGGCCGCTGAGATCGATCTCCTCGACGTCCTCGGTGCGGATGTCGGTGTCGAAGCGAAGTGCCTGCTCACGCATCTGTTCCATCAGGTCGGGGCCCATGATTCCTTCGCGGAATCCGGGGAAGTTCTCGACCTCGGTGGTGGTCATCAGGGCGCCACCGAACTGGGTTCCCTCGAAGAGCAGGGGCTGGAGCTCAGCGCGCGCGGTGTAGACACCAGCGGTGTAGCCGGCCGGTCCGGAACCGACAATGATGACGTCATGGACCGCGGGCGTGTTTTCCAGCTGGGTGGTCATGCGAGCCTTCCAATAGTGAGTGCAGACCCTCCGCTTCTTGGAGAGCCGTACCGATCAACACCAGGATAAGGGGTGTTGTTCCCGCACTCGGCTGGAAAGTGGCTCACAGCCGGCAGCTCACAGCGCGGGGCTCACTGGGCGGGGCGCAGGGCCTCCCGAACCACCAGCGCGTCCCGAACCACACAGCGCGTGCCGGTGTAGATGGTGGGCATGCACTTGTTGCAGTGGATGCACAGTCCCTCGTCGGCGCTCTCGGCCTGGAATTTGTTGACCAGTTGCGGGTCCCTGAGGAGCGCACGCGCCATGGCGACGAATTCGAATCCTTCATCCAGTGCGTGGTTGACGGTGTCGACGCGGTTGATGCCGCCGAGCAGGATCAGCGGCATCCTCAGTGCCTGCCGGAACTGACGGGCGAAGGGCAGGAAGAAGCCCTCCTCGAACGGGTACGTCGGAAAGAGTTTGGGACCGTAGAACTTCAACCCGTACCCGACGAGTTTCGGTTGGGAGGCGACGAATTCAGCCAGTGGGACCTCGCCACGGAAGAAGTACATTCCGTTGAGAAGTGAACTGCCACCGGTCAATTGCATCGCGTCCAGGTGGCCGTCGCCTTCGAGGATCTGTGCGATCGGCAGACTCTGGTCGAGCCACAGACCTTTCGGCACCCCGTCGGACATGTTGAATTTCGCGGTGACCGCCACGCTGGATCCAGCGGCCCGTCGCACCGCTTCGATGACTCGACGCGGATACTCGGCGCGCTTGGCGACGCTGCCACCGTATCGATCGTGGCGCTTGTTCAGATTGGGGCTCATGAAAGAACTGAGTAGATAGTTGTGACCGAGATGGACTTCGATGGCGTCGAATCCTGCGTCCACTGCGACGCGGGCGGTCCGTTCGAAGTCGGAGACGACACCGTCGAGTTCGGCAAGTGTCGCGCCTTTGACGAGGCCCATCGCGGGCGGACTCAGCCGGGTCGACGGCGCCAGAGTCTTCGTCTTGTTGGAAAGAGTGTTGGCGACCAGTCCCGCGTGGCCGATCTGCGCCGCGGCAAGTGCGCCTTCGGCGTGGACGGCGTCGGTCAGCCTGCGCAGTCCCGGCAGCGCGCGCTCGTCCATGACAACGGTGTCGCGGTGGACGCGTCCACCTGGTGAGACGGCGCAGTAGGCGACAGTGGTCATCGCGGCCCCGCCCCGAGCCACTTCGGCGTGAAAGTTGATCAGATCGTCCGAGACCGCTCCCCTGGGCATGACGCCCTCGAACGTCGCAGCCTTGACGATGCGGTTGCGCAAGGTCAGAGGGCCGAGACGTGCGGGTTCGAATATCGACGGTGTGGGCGCTGTGGTCATTTTCAACTTCCTGCGGCGGCCTGATCTTTACGATGCCAGTGGACTCGTAACTACGACGATATAGCGCCTACTCCCAATCTGTCCGACAATTCGACACGATGAACGCCACAGGATCAGGTCGCCCACGAGACCCACGCATCGATGACACAGTCCTCGAGGTCACCCGAGCGATGCTCCTCGAGGTCGGATGGGAGCAACTCAGTCTCCGGGCGATCGCGGCACGGGCAGGGGTCAGCCGAGCTTCGATGTCACGGCGATGGCCGTCGAAGGCGCATCTTGTTCTCGGGTCCATTCTGGGCGCGACACCAGACCTGACACCGTTCGAGGGCACCGATCGCGACGGCTGGATCCGTTGGGTGGTGGAGGGAAGTGCTCAGCTGTTCTCGCGGCCCGAGGTTCGCGCCGCGTCGCCGGGGCTGCTGGCTGCGCTGCGCGACCATGACGACTTACGCAACGAATTGTGGCGCGGTTTCAGTGGGCCGAGCACGCAACTGTTCCTTCAGAATGCCGAAGATCCCGAATCGGCACTGCTCGATGCCAAGGCTGTGCTTGTGTTGGCGGCCGGAGCAGCGATGTTTTCGAGTCTGATAGCGGTCGAGGACGATACGGATGCATTGCGCGGGAGAATCCTCGAGCTCCTGCTTCCCGCGGCAACGCCGCGCTGACACCGTCAACCGATGTTCTTGACCGACAACGTATTCGGATTCCCGTCGCTGCAGTTGATGCCAACAGTCAGTGCGGTGATCTGACGCGGCTGCGATCCCGCGAAGAGGATGACTATCGCAGGTGCACCGTCGATGCGAACCTCACCGGAGCCGAGGACAGGCTTGCCCTCGTCGATGCCATTGGCGCTGAGGCAGTCGGCAAGCTTGGACGGATCTTCCAGTGGTCCAAGGTTTTCCGAGCCGATGAGTGAGAGAAGGGACGCCGAATCCGGATCGTCGACAGCAGACGTCGCCGGTGTGCTTGGTTGAGCGACAACGCTTTCGGCAGGCTCGGAATCTGGGGTTCCGACCACAACGATCACGAAGGCCACCAACACGGCTGCTGCGGCACCGAGCACCCAAGCTTGTGGGCGTCGCCGGAACGGCACGACGGTTGTCTCTGCTGGCGGCTCGACCTGGCTGGACTGTTTATCCAGTGCCGAATTGATTCGCTCGGCAAGCGAATTCGGAATCCGTTCGTGAGTGGCCTCGCGCGAGTTCAGTGTCGCGAGTGATGCTGTGACGCTGTCGAGAGTAGTGACAAATGCATGGGCGTCGGGGTCTGCGTGCACCAGCGGCCACAGGGCTGCACTGGTTTCGGGATCGAGAACCCCGGCGTGAAGATCCGCTAGTAGGTCTTCCGAATACGGAGGCGACGGAACACGAACAGACGGATCTGTCATGAACCCTCCCTCGGCAGTCGGTGTGGACGCTTACAAGATAGGACGCGTCCGGTTCACGAATGGTTCCCGCCTTCGCGAAAGTCTTCCAACTGGGTGGCGAGGCGCTTACGCGCGCGGGCGCAGCGACTCTTCACGGTCCCTACGGGTACTCCCAACCTCTCGGCGGCCTCGGCCACCGGATACCCCTCGACATCGACGGCGACGACGGCAGCACGCTGCTCAGGGGGCAGCGATGCCAGTGCCTGTTCGACGGTCAGGCTCATGTCCACTCCTGCCGCGTAATCGCGGTGATCGCGGGGTTCCTCCGCATTCTCGGAAGACAGAGAGAATGCGGCCCGCGATTTGTTGCGTCGGATCCGGTCGAGGCAGGCATTGACCACGATGGTGTGGAGCCAGCTACGCACCGCCGCGTCACCGCGAAACTTCGCCGCCTTGCGGTGCGCGGACAGCAGACCCTCCTGGAGAGCGTCTGCCGCGTCCTCGTCCGAGTAGCTCGTTCGCCGGGCAACGTGCCACAGATGATCCTGATGCCGGAGCAGTAGTTCACGGAACGCGTGTCGATCGCCCGCGACATGAGCGGTCAACAATTCGAAATCCGTCGCCTCGAGATTTTTGTTCTCGAGACTTCTGGATTCGAAATTTCCGGCTCCGCCCCCGGTGCCCCCCCGATAACTGTGCACGGGCGGATATTAGCCCAGTCGGTAGGTTTCGGAAGGGCCAAGGGCGATCACTTTGCAGCAGTGAAAGCAATCTCCGAGATGGATGTCTGGTTTTGTCCGGATTCGGTGCTGAGCTGCGTAATCCAAACCAGGACATACTGACCCGAGCCATCCGAAGTGACTGGAATGTCGGTCACACCGTTCTTCAGGACACCCGATCCGATTTCCTTGGTCTGATCCAGTGAAGTATTCGCAGAAGGGGCAGAACGGATTTCAACGACGGTTCCCGGCGAATCAGACGTGATCGCAACGTTCTTCAGGTTGGCTGCATCGGCAAGACTCACCATCAGGCCGACACCGTTCTTCAGTGACGGGAACGGCTGGAAGTACGAGTCCGACGACCACGCAGTGGCCGGATTGCCGTCGATGGCGTTCTTGGCCGTTGCCGGTTGATCCGGCGTGCCCTGGGGTGAGAACACCGTTACGGCCGAGGCAGCTACCGGCACGGTTGCCGCCGCCGGTGCGGGCGCGGGTGAATTGTTCTCGGGCGCAGTGGCTTCGGTGGTCAATCCGAAACTCTGCTCGCTGAGAGGGGTGTCGTTACTACCACCCGAGAGGAAGCTCGCCACCCACACCACAAGGAGAATCAGGACGATCACGGTGAAGACACCGAGCGCCGTCAGTGCCGCGAGCATCCGCGTCGACTTCTTCTTCTCGGCCTCGATGGCTTCGGGGTCGTTCAGTGCATGACCGGACGCTCCCTGTTCGCGGTGGCCGAGACGAAGTGCCGGAATCATTTCTGTCTTGTCGTTGACGACGGATGCCTGATCGAGGATGTGCTGCACGGTGGCAGCAGTGCGGATTCCGCTCTCCGACTGCAACGCTCGAACTGCCACGGCCGAGATGTCGAACGGAACCTCCGGACGGACGACTCGAGGCTCGACGATGTTGCCGTCGGCGCCGCGTCCGGCGGGAAGCAAACCACCGACGGGACCGGCGGACGGTTCGGCCAGCGGCCAGCGCGCCGTGATGAGCGAGTACAGCATGGCGCCGAGACCGCGAACGTCGCTGGTGGAATCGGCGTCGGCAAGCGTCGCCGGGAACGCCAGTACGGCGTCACCGTTGATGCTGATGCGAACGCGGTCCGGGTGATCGATGGACAGCGCGCCGCCGGTGCGGTGAGCGGCTTCGGCAGCGGCCGCGAGGGCGCGAATGGCGCGGGCAGCACCGATCGGTGACGGCGTGGTCTCGGCCATCTCCCGCAGCGAGCGACCGGGAGTCCATTCGGCGACGACGATGCCGCCCGAGCTTCCGCGGACGACGTCGAGGACGCGAGCCAGACCGGGCGAGTTGATCCGTCCCAGGCGCAGCGTGCGCGAGAGAACCGCCTGTGGTCCGGACTGGCTGTCGTCGTCGCCGCGCTGATCGGCGTCGACGAACGTCAGGGCTACTTCACGGTCGAGCTTGACGTCGAGAGCTTCCCAGAACTGCAATCCGCGGGTTCCGCCGTGCGGCGCGAGCAGACGGTAGCGTCCGCCGGCGACTGAGGCGCCCGGGATGAGCTTGGGTCCACGGGGCATCGGTCGCTGGGCCGGTCGTGATGCGGATCCGGCGGCAGGTGTGCGAGGCGCAGCTGGCGGCGGTGTCTGAGCGGCAGCCGTCTTCTGAGGTTCGGGTGCCTTCTTGTCCGGAGCAGGTGTCTTCGACACGGGTGTCTTCGACACGGGAGCTGAAGGTGTCTTCGACACACTGACCGGAGGCACCGGCGGAGCGGCCTTCTGCACCGGCTGCTGCGGCTTCTGACCCTGCGGGCTTTGGCCCTGCTGCGGCTTCTGACCCTGCGGGCTTTGGCCCTGCTGCGGTCGCTGTGCAGGCTTCTGACCCTGCTGTGGTTTCTGGCCGGCAGAGGCGGAGGAACTCGTGGATGCAGGTGTGCCCGACGATGCCGTTGACTTCTGTTCGGACGCTTTCACGGCAGAAGTCCCGGCACTCTTGTTGCCGGAAACGTTGTCGTCGCTCACCCTCGCTCCTTCTCCATCGATAGCCCGTCCCCGAATACGCGCGGGTTGCGATCCTGTACGCCCATGACCAGGGTACGGGAGCGCACCCGGTCGTTCTTGCTCGTTTGATTCCGTTCTGATTGCAGGAATCAGCTCGGTGACGTCGTCGTCGGTGTTGTTACGTGTGTCCGGTTCGGCGCGACCTGTCAGTGAACGAATCTTGCGGGAGACCGCAACCGTTACCGACAGAACTTCCGGAACCTTCTTGAAGTAGAGAATCGTGAAGGTGATCGCGAGCATCAGGATGCCGCCGACGGCGACGCGAACCATCGAGCCAGGTCCGCCGAAACGCTCGGTGAGTTGATCGAATCCGAGGACTCGGTCGACCGCGAGCATGGTCAGCGAACCGGCCAGCGAGGCGAGTACGACGGACCAGACCGTCTTGCCCACGTTGGCCATCTGCAGGTTTCCGAGGCTGCGGTGCAGGAGGTATCCGCCGATGACGGCGCCGGTGATGTAGCCGAGACCGTTGGCCGCACCGAGCAGGATCACCACCTGATCGCTGTTGGAGGCGAAGACCGGAGCCAGCGCCGAGAAAGCGATCTTCACTGCAGTGATGCCGAGAACGATCCACGTCGGCGTCCAGGCCTGTTCGCGGGCGTAGAACACTCGAAGTTGGATCAGGACCAGCGCGTACGGAATCAACGTGAATGCCGACCAGCTCACGGCGGTGCCGAGTCGTTCGGCCTGTTCGGGCCCGAAGCGTCCGTAACCGTAGAGCGCTTCTCCGACCTGCGGACCCATGAAGGTCAGGAACATGATGATCGGAACCAGCGTGATCATGGTCAGACGCGTAGCGACTGACAGATCGTCCACGACAGCCGGGGTGTCGTCGGCAGCTGCGTTGCGGCTCAGGCGCGGCATGATTGCCGTCAGAACCGTCACTCCGAGCACGCCGTACGGGAGCTGCAGGAGTAGCCAGGCCTGGCTGTAGATGGCAGGGCCGGCTTCGTCGGCGTGGGAGGAGATCTTGGTCGCGAAGATCATGCCCATCTGGCTGATCAGGACGTACAAGACGATGGCGACGGCCATGCCGCCGAACTGGCGCAGGCGATCGTCGAGACCCCACAGCGGCTTGAGCGAGATCTTCTCGCGGCGAAGCGCGGGGATCAGGCTGGCTGCCTGCACGATGACGCCGATGGTGATGCCGATGCCGAGGGTGAGCAGCTTTGCATCGCCCATCGAGACCGGATCAAGCGAGATCTCTCCCGGAGTCAGGCGGTAGACCACGAGCACCACGAGGACGACGACATTGTTGAGTACGGGAGCCCAGGCTCCGGGCTTGAAGATCTGTCTGGTGTTCAGAAACGCTGTGAACAGCGCCGACAGCCCGTAGAACAGGATCGCCGGCAGAAGCAGATACGACAGCGCGGTGGTCAGGTCGGTGCTGACCTTGCCGTCTTCGGACAGGAAGACGTATTTGGTGAGTACGGGTGCTGCCAGGGTCGCGAGCAGCGCGGCCATGCCGAGTAGAACCAGCGACGCCGTGAAGAGGCGTCGGACGAACGCTTCGCCGTGATCGGCGTCCTCCCGCTCGGCGCGAACCAACACGGGGACGACGATGGCGGTGAGCACGGCGCCCAGAACCAGTTCCGCGATCATGTTCGGGATCTGGCTGGCGACGGTGAACGAGCTGGCGATGGCCGGACCGAGGACCATCAGAATCATCAACTGCTTGGCGAATCCAGTGATGCGACTCGTCAGCGTCGCGATCGCGATGGAACCCGTTGCCGCGAGGAGTCGAGAGTTCGTCTCCTTGCGTTCCCCGACCTGGACATGGGCGTCGGTGTCGAACTCGTCCGACTTGGTCGTCTGCCGGTCCGCGAACTCCATCTCGGCTTCGCGGTACCTGGGGTAGTCGCGGATCACCGGGATGGTCATGGTGGGTGCGTCGTCGAAACGTGCGTCCGGGTTGACCGGCTGAATCGGGTAACCGCGCTCCCACGGTGGCATCCGAGGATGCGAGCGGGTCGTGGCACTCTTGCGGGTGATCGCCGAGCGGCGACCCTCCTCGGGTGGATTCCCGGTCATGAGCGTTCGTACCCTTCATCTGCTGGGTCCGGCTGACCCTTGAATCGATGCCACAGCCGTCGCCCTGCCAGGAACAGCAGCAACCCTCCCGCTGTCGCCGTCACGGCGGCCAGGGGACGACCGTACGCATTCGACCGTACGGTCACGCTGGTCGGCGTACCCAATTGGCGGCCATCTGTCGTGGTCAGCGAGAAGTTGACTTCCAGCTTGCGAGAATCGTTCATTTCCGCGGGCACAGTCAACTGTCGGCTACCTCGCGGCGGCAGCTGTTTGGGACCGATGTCACTGATCTGCATCTCGGGTGGGGCTTCCACACGCAGGTCGACGTTGATGGCGATGGGCAGCTCGTTGCGCGCCACCAGCAAGAGCGGACTCTGCCCCGACGCGAGGGTGTAGACGCCGCCCGGCGACACGACACTGACGGCCCGGTACATCCCGTCTACGGCTTCGGTGACGTTGTCGGCGCGGATGGTCGCGGCGCGCTCCGCCCGATTGACCGAGGCGGAGTCGACGTTGCGGCGATCGGCCAAAGTCATCGAGCGGAGTAGATCTTCGCGGAGCGGCGCCGTGAATCCCCGGGGGGTGAGCAACACCGCCGGATCGTCCACGAGCGAAGCTTCGAGCCCGTCGATACGCGGAAGGTGGGTGGTTGCGGTCTCGACGACGGACGTCTGCGGGCCGTCCTGGGTAGCTCGGTCCGGGTAGTCGAGCGTGGCGGCGTCCGTGGCGCCCGGTTGTCTGCCGAGTAGTGCGGGCAGGGCCTGA
>Ga0126362_10000369_pt1 | contig 23390 bp, 24 predicted proteins | sample ANMtaG_FD_126269 | JGI IMG/M metagenome (GOLD analysis project Ga0126362, IMG submission 126269) | Continental margin sediment microbial communities from North Pacific Ocean - ANME2c_DSS_Sorted | ecosystem: Environmental > Aquatic > Marine > Continental margin > Sediment | place: Pacific Ocean... | reverse complement strand
GATCCTGACGACGGATGAGGAACGAGAAGCGTGGCTGTCGGCGCCCTGGTCTGAGGCGAAGGCGCTCCAGCGGACTCTGCCGGATGGGATGCTGAGCGTCGTCGCGCGCGGCGCTCGCCATGATGGTGACTAATCGAAGTCAGCACACACAAAGCTAGATGATGCAGATCGACGTGCCGGATCACGGAAGCCGAAGCGTGCTCATCTCATTGAGGAGCGCGGTAAGCCTTGCCTGCTTAGAGGTGCCGGTCTTGAGATAGATGGCTCTCAGCTGGGCCCGGATCGTGTGCACCGTGACACCGGCTTGCGCTGCTGCCTCCGAAGCGCCGCGTCCTCGCGCGATGTCGCGGCCGACCCGCGCCTCCACCGGGGTCAGATCGAGCAGACCTTGCACGAGCCGCGGACTTGGCAATCGTTCCGTGCCGGCAACCGTGAAGACGACAGCCTACACGCACCGGGATTGCCCGAACTCGCCGATCAGCGCGCGATTATGTTCCGGACCTGACTGCAACGCCAGTCTCCAAGGCGCGTCGCCGATTGAAGCGGGGTTTGGACACACTTTATAATACATGTTTCGCAACTATTCTAGATCTGATGCTGGTTTTTTTCGGAGAGTGGCCTATTGCCCATCCGCTTTTGGTGCGATCTACTTCGCTATTGCTGCCGACCGTGCTGATCGAAGCATAAGATCTCAAGGCGAGCGCCGCCACCGCGCATCTGCTTCTACTTCCGGCCGGAGGTTATGGCCGAGCACGGCGTTCAGCTCCGTCCCGTCGCCCTTGCTGAATCCTGATCCTGGGCAACGTTGCCGGACGAGCCCTGCGATCGATGACGATGTCGTCGACGCTCATGGCGTTGTTTGCCCAGCCTCTGCCGGTGAAACCGGTTGCACGGAACTCGAAGTTGCGGGCAATGGTGACGATCGCGCGCCCGGCGCGGTCTGACGCCGCTATGGAAGCGTAGGACATCGTCTCAGCGCGAGTTCGACTACGTTCCCATGTCAAAAGCCGAGGAGCGCCCGGCCATATGAAACGGGCCAGCTCTCAACCAGCCTCTCCAGCGTCTCATATCGCTGCGATAGCTTGGGTCGCGAGCAAACGCTTCCGGCCCTGCTTGTCCGCGGGATCACCCCGCATCCAGGCTAGGTGATACCCGTTGAGGCCGGACGGGTGGCTCACGTGCACCCAGAGTGTGGATCCGGTCCGGTAGGCTACCTCGTTGATCGAGGAGAAGCGCGAGCCGTGCAGCCTGCGGACCACCTCGCGGCAGCCGGCGATGTAGGCGTCGCCCGTGCCAAGCATGAGCACGAGCCGCACGCTCGGCGGCAGGTGCTGGAGATGCGTCTCGGCGCAGCGCCGGACGATTGGCGCCGCCTCGGCCTCGACGAAGGCCTTGGTCATGATAGGCCCGCTGCACTCGTGCTTGCCCGTCTTCTCGTTGATCCGAACTGCTCCAGCAGGTCGATGACGAGCGGTGGGATCGCGCGCTGCTGCAGGCGTTCCTGAGCATGGATCGTGGAGCCGCTCTCATGCGCGCGGGCTCCCGGCATAGGGGGACTGGAGCTGCGCGATCTCACTGACCTCGCGACGCTGCCAGCTCGTTCCGGCGACGATGCCCCAGTTCCCGGCGGGGTTTGGGCGTCGCCAGTACGGCGTTGGCATCCGTGCGAGCTGAGCGAGCGCGTCCTGATAATCGTCGACAGGGATCTCGGCCCCCTTCGGGCCGATTGTGTAACCGCGCTGGTTACGGCAGGTGACAGAATAAGATCATGCCGGCCGAGCAGCGGCGCCGATGTCCCAATATATCCCTGCCTTTCCAGCGAATACGCTAATCGAAAAAGGATCTTGAACTCATAAATTCTTCCCTATCAAATGCACGCGCCGTTGAATAGCGTGCACCCGGTCTTGGGGCGCGATAGCCGACGCTGCGGAGGAACCGCTTTTAGGCGCCGGGGAGCCTCGACCAAAACGGCGGGGGGCGGCTTCGATGGCTTTGGCGTTGGCTTCACGATGTCCTGATGTTTAGGCCTGTCCTGCACGGCCGCACAGACCCCGTTTGCAGCCCGTCTCTCACCCGCACGGCAAGGTTTGGCCACGCATTCGTTGTTCACCGCGACGAATCCATCCGTGCAGCTCACCGTGCATATTGGAGGCGACAAGCTCTGCAGCTTCGACAGGAACGCTTCGTCGATGTTTTTCGGTTCGACGCTCATGTTCGCGAATCGGTTGAAGCGCTGAAGGGACGACTTGGCTTCGGTTTCCCAGACCGGTCGAACGACACTCGGCCCACATCCGAGGCGTCGGAGCTCGGCTTGAGTGTTCGATGCCAGGATGCGTGCGTTCTGTTTCGGATCGGGATCCTTGAGGTTCGCGACAGGAGTGCCGTGTGGCGGGGGTGCCGAAGGGCGGTCTGGTTTGACCGACGCATCCGGCGCTTTCACCGCCTCATCCAGGCGGATCGCCTCCGGCCCCATCGATGCCTGGGGTTCTTTCGGCGGTGCGGGAACCGGCCGCTCGGGCCGGGCCGTGACGAAGTAGAAGTCCTCGTCCGGAAGCGATCCATATACAAACGGCTCCTGCCGCCTTCCGGTCTCGATAAGGACGTCGTTTCTGATCTTCCGAAGCAGGCGGCTGAGTTCGAGATTGGGCGTGCGAATGTATCGCAGCAGCGCGCTGGTAAACGGGCTGTTGGATTGCCCTCCGTCCCAGGCGACCTGACCGTCTTTGGCGGCAAAGGCCACCAAGGTTCCGCCTTCGGGCTCGATCCTGGCAAGGCCTCTCGAGATCGACCGGGTGCCGTTCAAACGTTTCATTGTCGCGAGGAAGGGATTCTCCCGGCAGGCATCCAGCAGGATGAGCCGCAACCGTCGCGCGCCCTCCACGGCCGCAAGGACCTGATTGAGATTGATGGCTTCGAAGGACGCATCCCGATCCGAGGAAAGATGGGCATCGACGGGAATCAAGAAATTCGTCCCATTAATCTCGATCCCGTGGCCGGCGTAATACAGGACCGCCCACTCTGCGGTCTCGGCTTCGGCCGAGAAAGTCCGCAAGGTATCGAGCAACTGATTTCTCGTCTGCTCGACGGCCACTGTCACTTTGGAGAAGCCGACGTCACGCAGTGCATTCGCGACGGCGGTCGCGTCCTGGAGCGTGTTGCGCAAAGGCGGAGCGTAACGGTAGGTACCATTGCCGATAACCAGCGCGACACGTCGTTCATCGGCAAGGCAACCGAACGACGTGAGCAGGGCGACGAGCAGGACGAACGACCTCGATAGATTATTTACAGCATATATTAATGATGTAGCTGCTACACGCATCGCGATCGTCCGGAATGGGCTGAGATCGTCGGTCAACGAAGAGGCGTGAATGCCGATGTCGATGTATACACGACGCTGGACGGCTGGGATCCGTCGATTTGCAAATCGAACTTGATCTGGATGTTGCCCGTACCGCCTATCAGAGTCGCGGTTCTCATATCAATGTTATAATCGTACTGGATCTGCCATTGTGCGCTTCCGCTGCCGATGATGGCACTTCCATTCGTCACCGGACCCTGGAAGAGAATATCCATCGTGACGGATAAGATATCGCCGGTGAGCCGTACGGTGGCCGTCCCGTCACGAATGCCGAGATTCGCCAGGTAATTTGCGATCTCGAAGTTCGCATCGCGGCGCAAAGCCATCAGCTCTCCCATGCGAAGGTTCCTCGGGGTGGCCTCACCACGCCCGAGCCGGATAGTCCGGTTTACCTGCAGGGCGAACCCCTTCGGATAGAAACCACCTTGACTGTTGGGAAAGTAGAATAGCGCCATGCCTGTCCGGGTCATTTGAATGCGTCCCGGAAAGTCAAACGACCTGCATCCCATCGGGATACAATGCCTTCCCACGTCCCGATAGTCGAACGTTCTATCAACCAGCGAATAAGATCTCTGTGCGTTCGCATCCGGCGCGTTTAAGGCAGCCCATAGGACAACGAAGATAAAGCAAACCGGCCGGATGCTTGTTACAGACATGGCTGCCTGTCCTCCTGCTTTGGTTCTCGCGACCTCAGGAATTCATATTGAGCACCCGGAAAGAGATCAGGCAAGATCATCAAAAGAGCTAGGCCATTATAGTGGTCGGGCGGCTCGGGCGCTGCTCGACCGTGGCGCAATCAATGGGAACCTGAATGTCTGTTCGACGAAGGTGAGTGCCGATCCCTGCGGCCTTGAACGTCACGATGTGCTGGAAACGCCCTGCCGTGAGTCTGGGGCACCGATGGATGCCGAGCGCATCTCCGTCTGCCTGTGCGCGGGCCGTGCTGCCCTGGTGGCGGCGCTGGGACGGCTCCGAAGCCGCGTGGCGACGAGGCGTGACGCTGCTCGGGCCGAGCAGCGCGGTCCAAGTGAGGTAGGACATCCTCGCGATGTCAGGGAGCGAACCAGCTCCGGCACACGTTATGCGTGCAACGACAAGGGGGCGCCGATGCTGTCTCGACTCAGGTCCGGGATCAGAGCCATACGACGCAAGGCGCGTGAGCGCACGGCTCCTGTGCCGGTAGCCGAAGCGACGGGCGATCCCGTGAACATTCCGCCGATGCGCCCTCTCGCGCCTCGATCCGCCGAGAACGACAACCCGAATCAGGCACTCTACGAAACCGTGAAGCAGGATCTCTGTTCGGCCGGATACCTACGCTGATCGCGCTGCCGGATCGCTCGAGGCAGGACGCCTGGAGGCGGCCATGGTGGCCTCCGGACAGAGGGCATGTGTCTGGATGCGTGTTCTGCTCATCGCGGGCCTAATGCTCTTGGGCCTCCTCCAGACTGCCCTTGCCAGCGACGCACGGGTCGCGCTCGTGGGGGTGGCGAGCTACCAGCACGCGCAGCGGCGCTCGCGAACAGGCGCAACGATGCAAGCGACGTGAGCGCAGCGCTTCAGCGATCGGGCTTCACGGTTTAAGTCGTTCTTGATCCGGATCGGGCTGCATTCGAGAAGGCGATCAGGCAATTCGGCAAGACGGCCCGAGGCGCAGACGGGGGCATTCTTATATGCTGGCCATGCCCTGGAGGTAGGCGGGCGAAACTGGCTGTTGCCCACCAGCGTCGAACTCAAGATCCCGCGCGACCTGCGGTTTGAGGCGGTGGATGTCGAGAGCCTGCTGGAGCAGACCGAGAGTCTGGCTCGGGTCACGCTGCTGTTCCTCAACGCACGCCGCGACAACCCGTTCCAGAAGCGGTTGGTCACCGGTTCGCGCGACATCCCCCGTGGTGGCCTCGGCCAAGTCTCTGCGGGGACCGGAACTCTGGTGGCCTTCGCCACCGCGCCTGGCACGGTGGCGCGAGAAGGCAGGGGTCACAATAGCCCGTGCACGACTGTGCTACTACGCCGCATCGAGCCCCCCGGCCTAGAGGCCAGTTGCCTGGTTTGGTCCGCCGCGATGTCCGCGAGGCATCGAACGGCACGCAGCTGCCGTGGCAAAACATCGGCCTCTAAGGAGAATTCTACTTCAAGTCCCCGAAGCCGCCACTGACTTGCGTCGCCAAGCAGACCCCGCGCGATGGAACGATGGAGGCAGAGCTCTTGTTCTGACAGAGCATCAAAGTCAGCAAGGACCCGCTCGATTTCCAGGCCTACCTCGTGCGTTTTCTGACCGGGGTTTTCGCTGACCTTGCGCGACGCCGCGCCGTTGCCGCTTCGCCAGCAGCCTCGCCGCCTGCGGCGCTCACCCGCCAACCCGCCACGCCCAGTATGCTCTTGCTTTGTGACACAGAAGTGCTACACGCCAGGATGTTGCAAGCGCGCCAAGTGATTGTTTCTACTCAGGTTATTTTTGAAGGGTGACGGTCCCTCACCGCCCACCAATGCGATCAATGATTTATCCGGCACACCGGATCCAATCTGAGCTGGTCCCGCCCAATATCGACCCGATACGTCCGGTTTCGCCCCAAGACATGGCGGACAACCCCACCCTCGGCAACCTGATCAAGGCGATCAACACTGACCCGATGAGCGCGCTGATTGTAGCCTGCGGCACGAAGGATTGATCGGCAATCGCGACGGAAACACAACCGGTGACCTCCGACTGAAGGCGTTCGGCTTGGAGCATCTCACAAAATTTCCGCTGCGCCGTCATGCCCAGGGGGAGATCTCCCGGCAGCCGGGAGTCTTGTGAGGCGCTCTGAGCCCCAAACGCGCGGCAAGAGGGCCGGTAATCAGGACCGATACCATTGGCAGCAGCCCGCCTGCCTCCTGATATGCGCGGCAGGCCACCCTCCTGCTCGGCAGGATTGCAATCCGATGACATTGCCATCTATAGTTGCTCAGCGCACATCCCAGGTGGCGTAAGGGACATCGCGGGTCAGGCGTCTGAGAGCCTGAGATCAAGCCAGCTATTTGCAGAATGATATAAGAACCGATGCATTAAATACGGCCGAACGAAGAAAACTATCAGTGCACGACAATATTGTTCGATGGCCACCAAGGCGCAAATATATTCAAATCAGGGAATTATTAGTCGGAAATACACCGACAGGCAAGTCAACCCGCTTTGAATTTGACATCGAAATCGATATTTGACTGATCAACGCACGCACCACGATCCGGAGCAGAGGCACCACCGTCCCACTCGCCCTCAAGTCGCAGGTCGCCATGCAAGCAGAGATCGACGCTGTCGATTACTCCGTCCCTCCGCAGGAGCTTGAGGTCAGGATCGCGCGGCGAACCCTGGCACGCGTCTATGTCCGAGGGAGCGGCGTTGAAGTGGGCGCCGGAACACGCCCCTGGCCCCTTCCACTTGGAACATCTTGCTTCTACGGCGATGTTCTCGATACGGAAGGGCTCGCTCGGTACTTTTCGGCGACGGGCTCAGCCTATGAGGGATTTATCGACGCGCAGACCTTCGCGGGGATTCCTGACCAAGCCTACGATTTTTCCCTCTCAGCCCATGTTTTGGAGCACCTCGTCAACCCGCTGGGCGCGATCGAAGCGGCCCTCCGCGTGGTGAGGCCAGGCGGCATTGTCATGTTCGCCATACCTGACAAGCGACACACTTGGGACAACCCTCGGCCAGTTACGCCGCTCAAGCATCTGATCTCAGATTACGTTACGGGCGGGGAAGATACGCGCATCGACGGCTGCCTAGAACACATTCGCTACTTACACCCTCAATGGGCACCCCCTATTCCAGAGGAGCAACACCAAGAGGAAGCAATAAGGCTTGCCAATGCAAAATTCGACACACATTATCACACATGGACCAGCGATACTTTTATCGAAATGATTGAATGGGTCGAGGAAAATCTGGGAGGATCTATACTTCATAAGGAACTTGTATTCAATGAGAATATTGCCGTCTTACGAAAAAATGTCTAATTCCTTATTCTGAATACGTGTATCAAATTTCGTCGGAAGGTCACTTGCCGATCAGGCCGTGCTTGGCCAGGTCCTGCTCGAGCGCCAGAACGCGCCTCTGCAAGGCCGTCACCATGTCCTGGAGCGCCTGCACCTGCGCCTGGCTGTAGGTGGCGGAGAGGGTCTGCGTGCCGTCGGCGTTGAAGGCGCCACGGTTGGGCGTGCCGGTCCCCGGCGTCCAGCCGGTCTGGCGGGACACGAGGACGGTGGTGCCGCCCACGATCACGCCGTGCCCGCCGTCGAGGGTGAGGTCACCCTGCTGGATCTTCAGGCCCGGCCAGGATCCCTGCGCGAGATCGGCGAGGGTGATGTAGGCGCCATCCTGCTGGATGACGCCCGTGCGCTTGGCGCCGGCGCCGTCGAAGGCCTGCAGCCAGATCGGCTGGCCCTTGACGTTCCTGCCGCTCACCTGGAGCGCCCCCAGCACGAGACCGCGCGTGGCCGCCCCGTCGAGCGACCAGAAGCCGGTTCCCCACCGGTTGCCGTTGCCGAGCGGGTTGACGAGGTAGCCGTTGGCCTCGCTCGGCTGCGCGAGGCTGTTGCCGCCGATCGAGACGCCGATCACCTGCGTGTTCGGGCTCATGATGTTGAAGTCGAGCTCGGCGCCGGTGGCGATCCGGCCTGTGCCGGCGAACGGCTTGCGCGCCGCGTTGTCGGTGATGAGCGTGTTCACCCCCCAGCCGGCCGATTTGTCGTTCGCGATCTGGACAGCGCCCATCAGGGCGACGCCGTTGCCTTTGCCGACCGGGCCGGCGCCGCCGCTGCGGGTGCGCACGTAGCCCGCGACGGCGGCACGGTTGTCGTTCGGATCGCCGGCCGGAATGTCGAGGACGCCCTGAACCGCGTCGGAGAAGACGACGTTGGGGAAGGCGGAGGTGTAGATCGCCTGTGGCGTCACCGTGCCCGGCGTGGTGAGCGAGGTTCCGGTGAAGACCGGGCTCGCCTTCGGCGCGAGTTGCGGCAGCCACGCGGACAGCGGCTGGGTCGCGCCGTTGGCCGTGACGCTGAGGGGAGAGGCGTCGCAGACCGATCCGGCCGCGCAGGTGATCGCGCCGCCGAGATTGAGCCCCTTCGTCGTGATCGGCGCCGGCGCGGCGGGATCGAGCGCAGCTGCGGGAAGCGCCGTGAGGACGGCGATGAGAGCGAGGACAGGGGCAGGGGCGCGCATCAGGTGGTCGTCCCGGTGATGAGGCCGGTATGGCCGGGGTGGCCTCGCCCTGGCTCCGGGCCGGACAGGGCCCAGGCCGAACGGACCATGCCGGCCAGGGACGGCGCCGGGCGATCCGGGCCGCGTCGAACGCCGTCAGCTCTAGCACGCCCGCGCGCCGCACGGCAGACGCCGGAACGGGCGCGCCCGGTTTCGGCTCTCGGCACGGATGCCGGGACGGCGGCCGGCGCAGGACGGAGGGTCGGCGCGAAGAACGGGAGCGCGGAGCGGGCCGGGCCCGCATGCACCGTGCGCGAGCCGTCTCGACCATTGAGCCCAGCCCTGCCGTGGCCCGTGACCGCGCGCGACGCCGGCAGGCGCGGTGAGCCGGTGCGGCCGCCAGGACGCCGCGCGCGCACGATCCGCCCCTGCCGCGTTTGACGCCGGCCCGATCATACGACATGAAGCTCGCACAAGTTGCATCGAGACTGGGGAATGCCAGTGCTGGAGAGCCGGATCGAGCAACGCGACCGGGCGAGTCGCATCCTGGCGGGATTGGATCTCGACCAACTGGTCGGCCTGGAGGTCGGCCCTCTCGACAAGCCGCTCGTGCGCCGCGATCCGGGGCGGCAGATCTTCTACGCGGACTATGCGCCGCGCGAGGTCCTTCAGGAGAAATCCCGCTCCGATCCGGGGGTGGACATCGAGGCGATCCCCGAGATCGATTTCATCGTGGCGCCCCTGCCGGAGCAGCTCGGGCGCCGTTTCGACTACATCGTTGCGTCCCATGTGGGCGAGCACGTTCCCGATCTCCTGGGATGGCTCAAGACGCTGTTCGGCTGGCTGAACCCGGGGGGCCGGGTCATCCTGGCCCTGCCGGATCGCCGCTACACCTTTGATTGCCAGCGCACACCGAGCACGATCGGGCAGCTTCTGGAAGCCCATGTCGAGCGTCGTCAGCGGCCGTCCTTCGCGGCCATCTACGACGGGTTCAGCCGTGCCGTTCGGGCCGATGTGTGCGCCCTCTGGGACGGGGCGGACCCGGGACGCTTCGAGCCCATGTTCTCCCGCGCCGTCTCGCTCAGTCTGGCACAGGATGCGCGCGCGCGTGGCGAGTACCGCGACTGCCACTGCTGGGTCTTCTCGGCCGACGAGTTCCGCGGCCTCATGGACGAGGCCCGCGAGCATGGGTTCATCGCGTTCGACTGGATGCGCCTGGAGCCCGGCGATCGATACACCGTCGAATTCTACGCCAGTCTCTCGCCCACCCCATCGCCCTGACATCCGACGGGCTTCGGGCTGACGGCTCCGCCTCTCACGCCAAGCGCGGGCGGGCGTGTGGATGGATGTTCGCAGCGGGCCATCCGGGAGGAGACGCGCGGGCCGAAATCAGGAGGCCGCGCGGGCGCTGACGGGGTCCAGGAATGGAAGGAGACTACACGGGCAGCATGCCACGCTCTCGGCCGGAGGCGACATAGAACGTATTCGTGGTGTAGCCATGGAAATCGACCAGCTTTTTCTCGACCTCGTCGTACCGATATGGCTTATATCCTAGCGTACCCAACAGATGCGTGACAGCATCCCAGTCACTGTTCTCGACAATGACGAGCGGCTTGTGGTCTGATATCGTCTTAATTAGCCCCTGAACAACACGAAGCTCCACACCCTCAACGTCTATCTTTACGATATCAGGCGATGGAAGACCAAGATGATCGCCAACCTCCACAGATCCACTGTATTTTGACACCTGAAAATTTGGATCGAGCGACGTTAAGCGCTCACGTACCCATGGGCGCTCAAGAGCAACGTTATCGATAGACGCTTCTTCATAAAACAGAACGCCATTCACCATTGGAATAAAAAACTCGACGTCGCCCTGGGCGTCAGACAGGCCATACTTGTGGATGTATACGTCCGAGTATTTCCTCGAAACCTCATCCAAAACCGGATGAAATAGAGGATTAAGCTCAAATGAATGCACAGTCGATTCCGGGAACATTACCTTAAAACTCGCGATAGACTGCCCTCTGTTAGCTCCAACGTCAAAAATAACAGGGCTTTTCACTTCTAGAAGGCGGGCCGCTTCAAGCTCTTGATCATGAACCACACCTGCATCGATCAGTTCTAGGATTCTTCTCATCTGATAGTCCTGAGCAGCGTCCATCGAACTGTCCTCTCCAGCGGCGGCGCACTCATGCCAGCGCTACGGATCTACGCTAGCTGTACGCAGGCACGCGATCAGCTTCTCCCGGCCTTATTGTCGTGCCCAGGGCATTTGCGCAAGGATACATGGCGAGACCGCATGCGCCGACGCGAACAGGATCCGCGCGGTGGCTGCCGGTGGGGCGAAGGATGGGGCGGGTGAGATCATCCGTGGGCGGGCCGCGCATGGTTCAGGCAGCCCCCGACCGAAACGGGCTGCCAGTAGCGAATTCCCGAGATTGTGCTATCTCGGCGCTATGGTCAGCAACCCGGTTGCTTGCCTGCAAGCGAACCAAGTTACAGACAGAGCCGTGGCACATTCGGAGCGGCGAAGGGGAGCATATGGCCGAGTATAACGAAGCCGCTGACGTCGCAGAACACCAGAAGAGCGTCAACCTGGTCATGGAGTATGTCCAATACCTTGGACATCCAACCACTGGCTACAAGCTCGGCCTCGACATTGGCGGCGGGATGGGCGGCCATGCGCCTTGGCTACTCAGCATCACGGAAAAGCTCTATGTCGCCGATGTCATACCCTTCTCGGCAGCTCTGAATGGATGCCTTCCGGCAGAATTCAAGAAAAAATGTGATCGATACTCGATCAATGCTGACCTAAAGAACATCGAGTTCCATCAGGTTGATGGCCGAAAGCTGATCTACAGAGACGGTTTGTTCGATTTTGTGTTCAGTATGAACGCTTTCGAACACATTCCCGAGCCGCGCCGGGCCTTCAACGAGATCATCCGCGTCACGAAACCGGGGGCTCTCGTGGTCATCCAGTTCGACCCGACATGGTATTCGGCCTATGGCAGTCACCTGTGGGGTTTCGAGGTCGAGCCCTGGTGCCACCTGCTCCTCTCCGACCAAGAGATGGAGGACGAGATCAAGCGCCGGGGCGGCACGGATCAGGATGTTTTCAATTTCAGGAACGACATGAACCAGATCCCGTTCTCGACGTTCCGGGACATGTTCGAGAAACCCTCACCCGATTTCTTCAGAGTTTCCAATTTTTCATACTGGTCCAAGGACGTCGAGAGCGACCCCTATGCCTCGCATCCGAATTTCCAGAAGTGCCTTGAGAAGGGATACGCTGCCGACGACCTTCTGGCGCGAGGGGTTCAGTTCATCGGCGTCCGAGCCTAGAACATCGTCCGCGGACATGGCGACCGGCTCCGCGAAGGACGATGCGGCACGCTCGATCAGATAGGGCACTCGGGCAGAAGCGGTCGCGTCGCACCAAGGCATGGGCGCCGCTTCGGATTGCGAGGCGATCGGGGACGGATCCAGCGTAACGCCCCGGCGCGCCGGCTGCGCCGTCGTAATGGGAGGGGAGCTGCCCGGCGATCGGGGATCGCCCCAATCTCCGGCGCCCTCAGCCCTGATCGGGCTCGACCGCGAAACGCGTCATCATCGCGGTGCGCACATGCTCGCGGAAGAGGCGCACGCGCGCGGGCAATTCCCGTCCGGCCAGGCTCAACGCCCGCAGGGCCCCGCCCGCGGTCGCCCAGGGCGCGAGCACACGCACGAGCGCGCCGGTGCCGACCGCCTGCGCCGCGACGAGGCTCGGCAGGTGGCCGATGCCGGCCCCGGCCAGGGTCAGGCGCAGGGCGGTGGCGAAGTCGCTCGCCCGGATGGCGGGGCGGAGCGCGACCTGCTCCGTTTGGCCCCGCCCGTCATCGAGCGGGATGCCCGCTACGCCGGGCCGCTCGCGCGAGAGGATCAGGTCGTGCTCCGCGAGCGCGGCGAGGCTCGCGGGGGCGGGGCGCCGGGCGAGATAGGCGGGCGACGCGTAGAGCCCGATCCAGAGGTTCACGATCAGCGCGGCCCGGTAGCCGGTCTCCACCGCATCTCCCAGCCGCAGGGCGAGATCGATCCGGTTGGCCGCGAGGTCGAGCCGCGCATCCGTGTTGAGCAGGTCGACCGTGATCTGCGGATAGGCCGCCCGGAAGCTGGTCACGATCTCGGGCATCACCTCGATGCCGAAATCGACCGAGGTCGTCACCCGCAGGTTCCCCGCCGGAATGGTCCGGGCGTCGCGCGCGGCCTCGGCCGCCTCGTCGAGCAGGCTCAGGCTCGCCTGCGCCTTGGCGTAGAAGGCCAGCCCCTCGGCCGTCGGCGAGACGGCGCGGGGATGGCGCGCCATCAGGGTGGCGCCGAGCGCCGCCTCCAGCCGCGAGATGCGCCGGCTGACGCTGCCCTTGGTCTCCCGCAGGCTCGCCGCGGCGGCCGTCACCGTCCCGAAATCGACGACCGCGCAGAAGGCCCGCAGATCGTCCAGGCTGCCGCCGAAGGTTTCCGTTCTCGCAACCATGTGGTGCCGGATAGCAGGCTCAACCGCGGCCGCCAACGGGGCTACCTCAGGGCGACCAAACCCCGGCGCCGGCCTCGCACGACGAGGGCGGGCCGCCATCCACGCCCCGGAGACACCACCCGTGAAGCCGTTCCCCGCCTCCCGCCTCGCGCTCAACCTCGCGCTCGGCCTTGCCCTCTGCGGCACCGCCCGCGCCCAGACGCCCCCGACCCGCGATCCGGCGCAGATCCAGGCCGGCACCTACGCGGTCGATCCCGGCCACACCCAGGTGGGCTGGCGCGTGTCGCATATGGGCTTCTCGAACTATGCCGGCGGCTTCTCCGAGGTCTCCGGCACCCTCGCGCTGCAGCCGAAGGACCCGGCCGCCGCGAAGCTCTCGATCCGGATCCCGGTCGCCTCGGTCGCCACCACGAGCGCCAAGCTCACCGACGAGCTGAAGGGCGCGCAGTGGCTCGATGCGGGCCAGTATCCCGAGATGACCTTCGTCTCGACCAAGGTGGTGCCGGCCGGCAAGGACCGGGCGACGGTGACCGGCGACCTGACCCTGCACGGGGTGACCAAGCCGGTGACGCTCGACGTGACCCTCGTCGGAGCGGGCGTGAACCCGCTCAACAAGAAGTTCACGGTCGGCTTCGAGGCGACCGGCGTGCTCAAGCGCTCCGAATTCGGCGTGAAGACCTATCTGCCGCTGATCGGCGATGCCCTGCACCTCACCGTCGCGGGCGCCTTCGAGCGGCAGGACTGAGCCGAGCCCCGCCACCCGGCGGGCTCCCGCGGCCCACGCAGACCGGAGACGGATCATGCCTCACCCCGCCTTGTCCATCCCAACGGCCGGACGGCCGGATCCGGTCCTGGCCGAGGCGCCCTACCGGATCGCGTCGGTGTGCCTCGTCACGCGCGACCGCGACGGCCTCGCCCGCTTCTACCGGGACGCGATCGGTCTCACGCCGATCGCGCAGGCGGGCGACCGCCTCCAGCTCGGCGTGGGCGACAGGGTACTGCTCGAGCTCCGGCAGGACTCGGCGGCCCGGCCGCGGAGCCCGCGCGAGGCGGGTCTGTTCCACACGGCCTTCCTGCTGCCGGGGCGGGCCGATCTCGGCGCCTGGCTCGCCCACGCGGCGGCTCGGGGCCTCCCGCTCTCGGGCGCCTCCGACCACCGGGTCAGCGAGGCGGTCTACCTGGCCGACCCCGAGGGCAACGGCATCGAGATCTATGCCGACCGGCCGAGCGCCGCCTGGCCGCGGATGCCGGACGGCAGCGTGGTCATGCGCACCGACCCGCTCGACGGCCCCGCGCTCGTCCGCGCCGCGGACCGGCCCTGGCAGGGCATGCCGCCGGGCGGCGTGGTCGGGCATGTCCACCTGCAGGTCGGCGCCCTGGAGCCGGCGGAGCGGTTCTACGCGGACCTCCTCGGCTTCGACGTGACCTGCCGCTATCCGGGCGCCCTCTTCCTCGGCGCGGGCGGCTATCATCACCAGCTCGCGGCCAATATCTGGAACAGCCGGGGCGCGCCCGCGCGGCCGGCCGGGACGACCGGGCTCGCCGAGATCGCGCTGCACGCGGACGCGGCCCTGCTGACCGATCTGCGCGCCCGCTGCCGACAAGCGGGCCTGACGGCCGGGGAGGGGGAGGGCGCGCTCCTCCTCGACGATCCCTGGGGAACGCAGCTGCGCATCGCCGCGCCCGGCGGCGCGGCGGCATAGCGCGCCGGACGCAGTGAGCCTTTCCGAACCGTGCCCGCCGCGGCGCCTATCGAGGTGGAGACCGTTCCCGTGAATGCGCAGTCCTACACGCCGACCGCCAAGCTGCTGCACTGGCTGATGGCCGCCATCTGGATCGCGGCCTGGGTCCTCGGCGCCGCGGCCGTCTACATGCGCGAGGCCTGGAACCCGCATCACGGCCTCACCATCACGCACAAGGCGCTGGCCAGCACCCTGCTGTTCCTGATCGTGGTCCGCGTGGCGTGGCGGCTGACGCATCCGGCGCCGGCCCTGCCCGCGCAGATGAGCGCGCCGATGCGGCGCGCGGCGGCCCTCGGCCATCTCGCGCTCTACGCCGCCGCGCTCCTCGCCCTGCCGCTGTCCGGCTGGCTGTGGAGTTCGGTCGCCGGCAAGCCGATCCTGGTGCTCGGCCTGGTTCAGCTTCCGCCCCTGACGGCCCCGGCGAAGGACTGGTACGACCTCGCCAAGCTGGCCCACGTCACCCTGGCCTGGGGAACCGGCGCGCTGGTGCTCGGCCACGTGCTGGTCGCGCTGAAGCACCATGTCGTCGATGGGGACGGGGTCCTGCGCGGCATGCTGCCCGAAGCGCGCGCCCGCCTGCGGTCTCAGCCGCGGCCGGCATCGGCGGATGGCGCCCCGCACGGTTAACGATGCCCGCGCAAGTGCCAGGTGGATTTAACCCTTCGTTTACGCCGTTCTGTGGAAAGGCCAGCCGAGATCTTAATGGAGCGTGAAAGGACTCGCCTCGAAGCCCTGGATCGGGACATCGTTAAGCACCAACAAACACGAACGATCCAATTCGACACAGGGGCTGAACCGTGAGCACCATCGAAGACGTCAAGTTCATCGTCACCCTGACCTTCGTGGTCCTGTGCGGCAGCGGCCTCGACGCGTTCCTGCGCTGACCACCGTTCGATGATCTCAGGCCTCGCAGCGGGTGTCCCGCCGCACGGCGTTACGGAAAGCTTAAGCCTATCTCTTGACCACAGCGCGAATACAGATTCGCAAGACAGGAGATCGGCCATGACCCACCGCATCGAACTGGCGCTCGCCGCCCTCACCGGCGCCGCCGCCCTGGCCCTCGCGTTCTACGCGCAGAGCCTGGCGCTCCCGACCCACTTCGTCTGACCGGACCTGCCGTCCGGACCGTGCGGCGGAGCGCGCGTCGAAACAACGGTTGAGAGCCGGTCACGATTGCAACGCGATCGCGACAAGGTTCCGCGAAAGAAACTGTGTTTCGTACAATCCGTTAGAGCATTGTCCGTGATCGAGGGATCACGGACAATGCTCTAGTGGCGCGTGCCCTCCGCGGGGGCCGGCCTGTCGGCGGCCTTGGCCAGTTCCTGACCGATCTGGAAGAGAGCCGCTTCGAGGATGTTCATGGCCTGGCGGCCGCCCACGCGCTTCATCAGCACATGCAGCGCGATGAGGTGGTCGGCCAGACGCTCCAGGTCGTTGCTCGGCGTCAGGGAGCCCGGCTGCAGGGGCGGGATGAAATCCCCGAGCCCGCCGGAGGCCGGAGCCTCGCCGTCCACGGCCTCACCCAGGCTGGTCAGGGAGCCCAGGAAGCCGAGGAAGGTCCGGTCCGGCGGTCCGAAGGAGGGCACGGCGCCCGCCGCGAGCCAGAGCCTGCGCCCATCCTTGCAGAGCAGGCGGTAGCGTACGTTGAACGCCTGCTGGGTGCGGACGGCATCCTCGACGATGCGGCGCACGGTGCTCCTGTCCTCCGGATGAATCACATCGAGCCAGCCGAAATCCGCCGTTTCGGCGAGGCTGCGGCCGGTGAGGTCAGTCCAGTCGGGGCTGACATAGATCGCCTTGCCCTCGGCATTGGTGACGAAGATCATGAAGGGTTCTGATGAGATCATGCCCGAATCCGCCGCCGTAGCCTGGGCCACGAACCGCCCGCCACGCTTGTCTTCAATTCGTCTGCTCGCGCAACCGACGATATCACTCGCCCGGACACGATCGTCGTGTACAGCCGCGGCGCTGCGGGGGGCCGCTCCCTCGGGCGGCGAGGCCTCGCCACGCGCCGCCGCGCCGTGCGCGCAGGCTCCCAAGGCGTTGTGACGGCCACGCATTGCCCGGCGGACGACTGCGGCTCGGCGGCCCGTCCTGCGTCCCCATGGCACTGCCGCACGTTCCAGTTGAAATCTCGGCGGCACCGCCCGCCCTGCCCGGGCGCGGCTTGGCCGGACGGCCGGAGCGGGGCGACCGGCCCGCGGTTCGGCAAGCGGGACCGGGAACGCCCGCGCCGACCGATCCGTTGTCAGGCCGCCGCGGCGAAGGGTCCCGGCCTCGCATTGGAAGGAAATGCTCCCATGAGCCTTCTCGGCAGCATCGTCAGCAAGATCCTGCACCCCTTCGGCGGCGGCTCGGCGGAGGCCGCGCCGTCCTCGACGGGCGGATCGAGCAACCCGGCCTCCACTGCCACGACCGGCTCCTCGACCTCGGGCGCAGCCCCGGCCGCCGCGGGCGGACAGGTCGATGTCGAGCAGGTGCTCAACGACATGGCCGCCAAGAACCCGCAGACGCTGAACTGGCGCACCTCGATCGTGGACCTGATGAAGCTCCTCAATCTCGATTCGAGCCTCCAGGCCCGCAAGCAGCTCGCCGACGAGCTGCACTACACCGGCGACAAGGACGACTCGGCCTCGATGAACATCTGGCTGCACAAGCAGGTCATCAAGAAGCTCGAGGAGAACGGCGGCAAGGTGCCGGCCGACCTGAAGGACTAGAGCGCTCTCCGCCGAAGTGGATTGCTGTTCGGCGAGAGAGCGCGTTCCAACACAGTCTCAGGGCCATCGACCCTCCCCCGCCCGGCGGGGGAGGGTGCCCCGGCCCTCAGGCCCACTCGCCGCCGCGCATCACCGGCACGGCCTGGCCGTCGGCCCGGATGCCGTCCACGTCGATCTCGGACGAACCGATCATCCAGTCGATATGGATCAGGCTGCGGTTGGCGCCGCGCGCGGCGAGATCCGCCTCGCTCAACCCCGCCCCACCCTCGCGAAAGCACTTGCTGTAGGCCTGGCCCAGGGCGATGTGGCTCGCGGCGTTCTCGTCGTAGAGGGTGTTGTAGAACAGGAGCCCCGAGGCCGAGATCGCCGAGGAGGCGGGCACCAGCGCGACCTCACCGAGATGGCGCGCGCCCGCATCCGTGTCGAGCACGTTCGCCAGGACGTCGCCGCCGGTGCGCGCCCGCGCCTCGACGATGCGCCCCGCCTCGAAGCGCACCGCGATCCCGTCGATCAGGGTGCCCTGGTAGGAGAGCGGCTTCGTGCTCGTGACATGGCCCTGCACCCGGTCGCGGTGGGGCGTGGTGAAGACCTCCTCGGTCGGGATGTTGGCGTTGCAGGTGATGCCGCTGCGCGACGTCGCGGCGCCCCCGCACCATTCGTGGTCGTCGGCAAGCCCCACCGTCAGATCGGTGCCGGGCCCGCGGAAGCGCAGAGCCGCGAAGCGGTTGGCGTTGAGCGCGTCCTTGCGGGCGTGGAGGTCGGCGTTGTGCGCGGCCCAGGCGCCGAGCGGGTCCGGACCGTCGACGCGCGAGGCGGCGAAGATCGCGTCCCAGAGCTTCGCCACGGCCTGGCCCTCGGGCAGGTCCGGAAAGACCGTGCGGGCCCAGGCCGGGGTCGCGGCCGAGACGATGGTCCAGTTGGTGGCGAAGTTGGCGATGAGCTCCAGCGCCGGCACATAGGCCTTCGAGCGGGCCCGGTTGGCGCGGGCGACCTTCCCGGGATCCTGGCCGACGAGGAGCGAGGGGTCGTCGCCGCTGATCGCGAGCCGGGCGGCGCCGTTGCGATAGGCCTCGGCCATGCCGGCATAGAGCCAGCCGGCCGCCGTATCGAAGGCCGCATCCGGCGCGTGGGCGAAGCGGGCGAGGCTCTGGACATCGTCGCCGAGGAAGGTGGTGACGAGGGAGGCGCCGGCCCGGTAGGCCTCCGCCGTGATGGCGCGGGCCAGCGGCAGCGCCTCCAGCGGTGCGGTCATCACGAGCTCCTGGCCGGGCTGCAGGTTGAGCCCGACCCGCACCGCGACCTCGGCCAACCGGCCGAGGCGCGGCTCCAGCGCCTCGGCCGGCGGCATCGCGGCCGGCGTCTCGGCATGTCCCGTCATCGTGCAGCGTCCTCCGGCAGGGTCCTCGAATCCGGTCCGGAAGATCGGTGCCCGGAGCCGCGAATCAAGCGGCGCGGGACCAGGTGATCTCGCCGAGGCTCTCGCGGAAGGCGAAGCGCGTCAGGTGGTCCGAGACCACGTTCTCCAGGCGGGTGAGCCCGGCCGGGTCGGTGGTCCGGATGCGCATGAGCAGCGCGTCGGGCTCGGCCTCGAAGGTGCAGACCCGGTCCTCGCCGAACGGCACGGTGCCGAATTCGGGCGTGCTCTCGACCGGGAACTTGTGGCTCCAGTGCCGGCAGAGCTGCTGCAGGTAGCGGCTCGCCTCGGCAGTCTGAACGCGGGCCAGGGAGGTGGGCATGGCTTGACGTCTCCTGAACGGCGTCGGCTGGAACCTGCGCGGCGGCGGGCGACAGCGTTCGCACCTGCGAGATAGGCATCAGGGCGAAGCAATCGGCGGGCCTGTTCCGGCTGAGGACCATCCGACGGATGACGATAAAAGTCCGGCAGAGGCGTTAACGCCCCGATAACGCTCGAAGCCATCTCGGTTTTCCGTCCGCAGGGGGGTCTCTGCGGGGACGGCCGCCACGGCCTCGGTCAGCACAGGATCGCGCCGGTTTGTGGCACGGCTGCGGCCGAATGGTGCAATGCAACAGCCCAGCTTGTGGCAGGCGCTACAGACGGCGCGCCCGTGTCATGCCGTCCGGCAGCACGGCCTCCGGCACACGGCCGCCGGCGGGGGCCGGCTCGGGCCGGGGACTCTCGAACGGAACCACGAGGATTCGGCCCGTGGCCGGAACCGGATAGGGCATGGAGGCGGCCACCGTGGCGAGCCGCGGATGCAGGGTCCGGCGCACCTGACGCAGGCGCGGCACGGCCTGTCCATAACGTCGGCGGATGCCCTTCCGGAGACGGGCCTGGGCCCAGCGGGCGCGGTGCAGGCGGGCGTGCCCGAGCCGCGATCGGGCGGATGCCAGACGTGCGGCTTGGCGCGCGGGCGGATCGAGCAGGCGCGCCAGCGGCACACGCTCATAGGAGACGGGGCGCACGCGGTTCTCAGGAGTGATGCAGCCGGTGCAGATCGAGGCGGCGAGGCGGCGCCACGTGCGCTCCTGCCGCTCGACCAGATCGACCTCGCGCGCCGAGGCCGCGGGCGCGGTCCCGGTCAAGGGCGCCTTGGCGGCCCGGGACATCGTCACGGGCATCAGCACGAGGGCCGACACGGCGATGGTCGCGACCATGCGGCGCACGAGACGGATCATGGCGGCCCCCGCGGCACGAATCGTCTGGAACGACGGATCGAACCGGGTCCAGCCCGGTCTTCGAGCCCGCCGCTCGACCTGACATCCATCACGCCGACACGAAGCAAGTGTCGGGCCGCTCCTATGGGGCGCAAGACCACATCTTGAGGGGCGAATTCAAATTAACATTCAATTCAAGATTGCATCTACCTCGAATCGAGCGACGAAATCTTCGATCACACGCCGTCGCGGGATTCCGCGCCGGCCTCCGGCACGACCTTGCCGGGGTTGAGGACGCCGTTCGGATCGAGCGCCGCCTTGAGCTTGCGCATCAGGTCGAGCCCGACAGGATCGCCGTAGCGGAGGAGCTCGTCGCGCTTGAGCAGGCCGACGCCGTGCTCGGCGGCGATGGAGCCGCCCATGGCGTGCACGATGTCGTGCACGATGCGGTTGAAGCGGCCCCATTCCGCCAGGAAGGCCCCCCGGTCCATGCCTGCGGGTTGGGTCAGGTTGAAGTGGATGTTGCCGTCCCCGAAATGCCCGAAGGCGCAGACCCGCAGGCCCGGCATCTCCGCCTCGCAGGCGGCGGAGGCCTCGGCGAGGAAGGCCGGCAGGCGGGCGAGCGGGACGGAGACGTCGTGCTTGATCGAGGCCCCCTCCCGCTTCTGCGCCTCGGGGAGCGATTCGCGCAGGTGCCACAGGGCCCAGTTCTGCGCCTCGCTCGCGGCCACCGCCGCGTCCTCGACGACGCCGTCGGCCATCGCCTCGGCGAGGGCCGCCTCCGTCTCGGCCCGCGTGTCGGCCTCCGGCCGGCTGGAGGCGATCTCGATCAGCGCGTAGGCGCCGTGCGCGCCCGCGAGCGGACGGACGCTGCCAGGGGCGTGGCGCAGCACGAGGTCGAGCCCGAAGGGCGGCATCACCTCGTAGGCCGTGAGGTCGCGGTCGCAGCGTGCGCGCAGATGCGCGAACAGGTCGAGCGCCCGGGCCGGGGAGGCGAGGCCGGCGAAGGCCACCGTGGTCGAGCGGGGCCGGGGATAGAGCTTCAGCACAGCCGCGGTGACGATGCCGAGCGTCCCCTCCGAGCCGATGAAGAGCTGCTTGAGGTCGTAGCCTGCATTGTCCTTGCGCAGCGCCCGCAGCCCGTCCCAGACGCGCCCGTCCGCCAGCACCACCTCGAGGCCGAGCACGAGGTCGCGGGCATTGCCGTAGGAGAGCACGGCGACGCCGCCGGCATTGGTGGCGATGCCGCCGCCGATCCGGGCCGAGCCGCGCGAGGCGTAGGAGAGCGGGAAGAGCAGGCCCGCCTCCTCGGCCGCCGCCTGGACCTCCGCGAGAATGGCGCCGGCCTCGACGGTGATGGTGGCGCCGAGGGGATCGAGCGCGCGCACCCGGTCGAGCCGGGCGAGGGAGAGGACGAGGCCGCCCCGGGGCACGCCGCCGCCGACGAGGCCGGTATTGCCCCCCTGCGCCACCACCGGCACGCCGGCCTCCGCACAGGCCCGCACCGCGAAGGCGACCTCCGCGGTCTCGGCGGGCCGCGCGACGGCGAGCGCCTCGCCCCGGAACAGCCGGCGCTGCTCGTCGAGATAGGGCGCGACGTCCTCCGGCGCGGTGAGCACGTGCCGCGGCCCAAGCCGGGCGCGAAGCGCGGCGAGAAGCGCCTCGTGATCACCCATCCGATCCCCCTTCAGACACATCCGGGATCCCAAAGGGATCATCCCTTTGGCGCGGTCTCGGGGCAGAGCCCTGAGGTCTTCCAGGGCTCCGCCCTGGACCCGCGAGAGGGATGATCCCTCTCGACACCCGGGATTCCGGCGCGGCTCGGTATATATGATGCCGCGCCCTACCGCTCACGAGGCCTGCATGCTCTCCGTCATCCCCAATCCCCCGCGGATCGCCCTGCCGATCGCCGGCAGCGCGGACCTGTTCCCGGTGCGGCGGGTCTACTGCGTCGGCCGCAACTACGCCGCGCATGCCCGCGAGATGGGGGCGGATCCGGACCGCGAGCCGCCCTTCTTCTTCATGAAACCCGCGGACGCGCTGCAGATCGTGGGCACGGAACCCGCGCAGCATCCCTATCCGCCACGGACGGAGAACTACCATTTCGAGGTGGAGATGGTGGCCGCGCTCGGCCGGGGCGGGCGCGACATCCCGGTCGATACGGCCCTCGACCATGTCTACGGCTACGCGGTCGGCCTCGACATGACCCGGCGCGACCTGCAGGACGAGGCCAAGGGTCTGCGCCGGCCCTGGGATCTCGGCAAGGCGTCGGATGCCTCCGGGCCGATCGGCCCGCTCCACCCGGCCGCGGCGGTCGGCCATCCCGAGCGCGGGCCGATCACCCTCTCGGTCGACGGGGCGGTGCGGCAATCGGGCGACCTCTCCGAGATGATCTGGTCGGTGGCCGAGCAGATCGCCTACCTGTCGACCTATTTCGAGCTGGCGCCGGGCGATCTGATCTTCACCGGCACGCCCTCGGGCGTCGGGCCGGTGCGCCGCGGCGAGCGCATGGAGGCGGCGGTGGCCGGCCTCGGCGCGATCGTGCTCGACGTGGCCTGAGCCCGGTGCTGCTCGATTTCCCGATCGCCCGGCGCCTGTTCCATCTCGGAGCGCTCGCGCTGCGGGGCATGACGCTCGGCGTGCGCGGCGCGGCGATCGACGGGGACGGCCGGGTCTGCCTCGTGCGCCACACCTACGTCGCCGGCTGGCACCTGCCGGGCGGCGGCGTGGAGCCCGGCGAGAGCGCGGTCGAGGCCATGCTGCGCGAGTTCCGCGAGGAGGCGGAGATCGGCGTCCCCGCCGACGGGCTGCGCCTGCACGGCTTCTACCGCAACCTCGCCGCCTCCGGGCGCGACCACGTCGCGCTCTACGTCGCGCCCGCCTTCACCCGCCTGCGCGAGAAGGCGCCCGACCGCGAGATCGCGGAGTGCCGCTTCTTCGCCCTCGACGCGCTGCCCGAGGGCACCACCCGCGCCACCCTGGAGCGCCTGCACGAGATCCGCGAAGGGGTGAGCCCGGCCGCACTCTGGTGAGGAGGCCGGGCTCGGCTGAAATCCGCGCCGGGCCGCTTGCGCCGCCCGGCGGAATGGTGTTTAGAGAGCGCCGTCCGGGGCCGCCGGGTCGAACGACCAATGGCGGCTTGGGATCAGCGAGCGGGTGTAGCTCAGGGGTAGAGCACAACCTTGCCAAGGTTGGGGTCGAGGGTTCGAATCCCTTCGCCCGCTCCAAATTTCCCAACCGACACGACCACGACAGGCCGCCTCCG
>Ga0126362_10000364_pt1 | contig 23622 bp, 25 predicted proteins | sample ANMtaG_FD_126269 | JGI IMG/M metagenome (GOLD analysis project Ga0126362, IMG submission 126269) | Continental margin sediment microbial communities from North Pacific Ocean - ANME2c_DSS_Sorted | ecosystem: Environmental > Aquatic > Marine > Continental margin > Sediment | place: Pacific Ocean... | reverse complement strand
CCATACCCGTTTACAAAGCGAACAGGAAAGTCAATGAAATCAACGGTCTACCCAGACCACCCCCGCGCCAGTGCTAGCTTTGCGTACCGTCACTTATTGCACTGAAAACGAGGAGACCCCAACAACGGCGCCAGGGCATTCTCCAGTGGGGCGGGGGGTGGTAAGATAGGTTCCATTTGGATTAAATATTACGATACACGATATCGTGTATTACTATATCAAGTAGATAAGCTGTCATAAACTTGCTTATCGAACCTTATTTTTAACTGATTGGAAACACAGTGTCCAGAGAAGAATCGGCGCGTCCGAGCGTTCAAAGCGGCCCTAAAACCGATCCTCATGACGCGGCCACAGCCGTTGAGGTGGCCAGCCCGCCGGCATTGCCAGATCCCGGCCGCGCGAGCCCGTTCCCGCGCGTGTCTCCGGCACGCCCGGGCCGCCCGGGTGTGCAACTGGAGTCCGTACTGCGTGCCTGCGACGAAATGATCCTCAAAGGCCTGCGGCCGACGATCGAGCGAGTTCGCCAGGAGCTCGGTGGCGGCTCTCCCAACACAGTGGCGCCAATGCTGGAGGAATGGTTCAGGCGGCTGCCTATGCGCCTGGCGGGCACGTCTAGCCTGGAGGTGCGCGTCGCCCCCCCTGACGGCGGTACGGCGGCTCCGGCGGCCTTGGAGTTCCCTTTCGAGGTCTCCCAGGCCGCCAAGCACCTGTGGGACACGGCCATGAAGAACGCCGAACAGACCCAGGCACGCGAAACCCAGGCCGTGCGCCGGCAGCTGGAATTGCAGACCCAGGCGCTGTCCACGGGCGAAGGCGAGCTGCAGCGGCGCGAAGTCGCCTTCGAGGAGGCACGCAAGAGCCTCGACGCCGCCCTCGCCTCTTCGCAGGCCGCGCGCGAGGCGCTGGAGCGCCAGCTGGCGGACCAAGCCGCCGATGCCGCGGCCTATCGCAAGAGCGCCGACCAGGAAATCGCCCGACTCGGGCGCCAGCTCATCGATGCTCACAGCGCCAAGGATGCGCTGCGCGCCGAGCACGCTGCGGCACTGGCCCGGCGCGACCAGGCCGCCCAGGAAGCCGAGGACCGACACGTCGCCGGCGAGCGCCGGCTGCTGCAGGAGGTCGACCGCGCCCGCGAGGAAGCCAAACAGGCGGCTCTCGCCAACGTCAAGGAGCGCACGGCGCGCACGCAGCTCGAGCATCAGCTCGCCGAGGTGCGTGACAAGCTCAACGAGGAACTGCGTACTGTGCGCGCCGCGGCCGCACAGGTCAAAGTCGATGCGGACCTGCGCATCGCCGAACAAGTCGGCATCCTTACGCAGTTGCGCGCGGAGCTCGAAGGGACGCGAGGTCGACTTCAGGAAGCGCAGGCCCTTCATGCGCGGGAAATGGTCGCGCACGAAGCCACCCGAGAGCTGCTGAAGCAGGCCATGGCCGCGCCTTCCGATCGCGCCGAGGCGCTACCAGCTCCTCCACCCGGCCGCACCCGCGGCCCGCGCAAGCGCGACACAGACTGAGCGGCGCGCATGCAATCGAAGCCCCGAAAACTCGCCGCCAACTACGGAATCTCGCGCGAGGCAACCGCCTACGCGGTGACGCTGACGCGCAAGACGAAGCGCACCAGGAAGGCATTCGGCTTCGACGAGCACGGCGGCATCAGAGCTGCGCTCAGAGCCGCCCGTGCCTGGCGAGACGATTTCATCGCTGCAAATCCAATGCAGTATCGGCGGGACATATCCCAGCGGCCTCGTCGCGATAGCAAAGGGGTGCCGGGTGTCTTCTGCCAACGAGACAGCACGGGCAAGCCCAAGCTGTGGAGAGCGCACACCCAGATCTATCCAGGCAAGATCCTCCAGAAATCTTTCAGTGTCGGACGCTATGGGCGCCAGGCGCGCAAGATGGCGATCGCCGAGCGTGCAAGGCAACTCGAACAGGTGGAGCTACGGATCCTGACTGGACTCCTTAGGGGCGACGCTGCGGAGAAACTGCATCGCCACAGAGGCCTGCCAGAGCCTATTCGGCTGGAGATCGACCCCGATCTCCCCAGCCCGGCGCTGGTGCCTCCAGAGGTCGCGCACAAGCGCAACAAAACCGGGTGCAGCGGTGTGACTTGCGTCGTCTCGAAAACGGATGGACAGCCTTTGGCGTGGGTCGCTCGAACCCGAGCGAAGGGGAGCTATTTGCGAACCGTCTTTCAAGTCGAACTGCACGGGGATGCAGAGGCAAAACGTCTCGCAATCGCCGAGCGGGAGCGGCAACTGCAGATCGCTTTGTCCGTTGCGAAGACATCCCGCACGAAACTGCAGTCCCGATAAACTGACTCCATGACCATCAGCTACGTTCCCTCGCGTCTTGAAAACGTCGAAGTCTTTCGTGAAGACGAGCTGGCGGAGCTTCGTCTGTGCGCCCAGCGCAACCCGCTCTCGATGCTCCTGAGCAATCCGCGCTGGAAGGAAGAATCGGCGATCGACTTCGCATACACCTCCGCGCAGATCGAGGGCAACACCTACTCGCGCGCCGAGACGATCACGCTGCTCAAGATGGGCAGGACCGCTGGTGGCAAGAGCTTCGTGGAGGCGCAGATGCTCGTGAACCTGCGCGACGCTTACGCGATGATCCTGTCCAACGCGCATGAGATCGTCGACGCCGGCCTCGACGGCCTGCGCCGGGTGCACGCCACGCTCATGCGCGGGATACTGCCCGACGATCAGCTCGGCGCGACGCGCAGCACCACGCGCGTGCGAATCTCCGGATCTGAGTACGTGCCGCCCGATGGCGTGCGCTACCTTGAGAAGCAGGCCGGCGCGCTCTTCACGTCACTCGGCCACGCCGGCGATCCGTTCGACGCCTCGGTGTACGCCGCCTGCAATCTCTCCTACCTGCAGTTGTTCGAGGACGGCAACAAACGCAGCTCGCGAGTGTTCCAGAACGCGATCCTCATCGCTTCCGGCTTGCCGCCCATCCAGTTTCCCATCTCGATGATCGAGGCTTACATCGACGCGCAGTTGGTTTACTACGAGACTGGCGACTACCTCATGCATCGCGGTTTCGTGCTCGAAGCGTACCGTAACGCGTACCCTGCGTCGTCTCTTGAGGAGACCCTCAAGGCCGCGCGCCCGGACAGCCCCGCTTCGATCGAGTCGCAGTCCCCATCGAGCGACGACGCAGCACCAAAGCCATGACTGCCGACAACGCCGCCGGCCTGGCCGCCTCGGAACGTCTTCTGCTAGAGACGCTGGACTACCTGGTGCGCTTGCCCGTCAACCCGCTGACGGCACAGCTGGCTCTCAAAATCCGCGCGCACCTTGCTGATCCGGCACAGGCGAGCGAATTCAAGAACGCCGCTCTGGCCATCAAGGCGGCCGAACGGAATCGCGACCTGCGCAGCGGAGTGGCGTGGTACACGCCAGCAGGGTTGCCTGCGCTCGAGGTCGTGGTTCACACGGGATGTTCTGCCGCGACAGTTTCGTCCCCGGCTGCTCGAACCTATGGCGGCGCATCCGCGGGGAGACAGTTCACGAAGAAGCTGATCGACGCGTTGATCATCGGCCAGGAAGTAGAGCTCGGGCCGCATGCGTCGAGGTTGACGCTACCCACAAGCCGGTGACACGAGCAAGGGCGGGAATGAAGGCGACATCCCCCTACCCGACTTCTCCTCCGGACAACGCCGTCGTGCCGTGCCAACCTTGCGCAGGACGTTGGTAAGTCTCCATACTGCTCGATATGTGCCCGGTAGCACGGGCCGTCCCGCACCACCGATCGAATGGAAATGCCACGCATCAAGCGCATCGGCATTTTCCGCCACAAAACTGAATCGAGATCTCCGCATGCCGCACCAACTACGCCGGATCATCGGCATCAACATCCGCAACCCGAAGGAAGGGGTGCCCTCAGGACGCATCGCGAGCATGGACCCGCGCGGCGGGGTCCTGGCGATTGGCGTCAATGGTGTTGGAAAAACCACCTTCCTGCGACTGCTCCCCCTCTTCTATGGCGCGACGGTGCAGCAGATCATGCGGGGAACGGGCCACGCCAAGATGGTCGCCCACGTGCTCCCGGACGCCAGCAGCGCGGTGGCGTTCGAGTATGAGCGAGAGAACGAGGAAGACCTGCGCACCGTGGTGGTCCACTGCCGACCTAACGAGGACGCGCCCCAGTTCCACATCTTGCATGGAGGCTACAAGGAGCAATACTTCTACGACGAGAACCGCCAGTTCGTCACGCGTGACGAGTTCAAGGCCCGCGTGGAAGCGATGGGCGTCGAAGTCAGCCCCAAGCTCTTTCTGCATCAGTACCGCTCGGTCATCCTTTCCGAGAACCTTGCGACGAAGGAAGGGCGCGAGCTGCGCCGCCTGGCTGCGCGCCACGCTCTCGGGCCGCGGCCGCTGCGCCACCTCGACCAGATCGCCGCCGCCATGGCCAACGAGAAGATCTCCTTTCGCGATCTGCAGAGCATCGTGATCGATCGGGTCTCGGACACCGAATTCGGCGGCGGCGAGGTCAACCAGCGAACGCTGAAGAAGAACCGCGGCGATGTCAGTCGCTGGATCGACGACCACAAGCATCTCACCGCGGTGATGCGGCAGGCGCCGAAGGCCAAGGAGATGGCTGGCGGCGTGGCCAAGCTGCGCGACCACCACATGGCGCTGTGCAGCCTCCACGTGGCGGTCAAGGAAGCACGCACGCAGACGCGGGACGAGCTTGCCGAAAAGGAGAAACACCGAACCGCGCTCCTTTCGGCCTTCGAAGAAGAAAGCTCCGAATTGAGCGATCGGATCGCTGTGCTGAAGAACAATGCACAGCAGGCTGAATCCGACCACGGTTCGAAGCAGAAAGAGGTCGACGCCGCGAACGAGAAACAAGCCTTTTTCGCCCGGATCGGTATCGAAGCGCTTGCCACCGAGGAAGACGCAGAGCAAGAGATCCTGCAGGGCCAGCGAAACACAAAGGCCGAACTCGAGCCCCTGGACCGGGAGGCCGGCAACCTGTCGACCACGCTGCGCGAGCGAACTTCCGGCGTCGTTCGTGCACACCTTGAGCGGGTCCAGGAGATCGACCAGCAGATCAATGAATCCGTCGCCCAAGAAAGCGACCTGCGCCAGGAGATCTCCGATCAGCGCACCAGTGCCCTTGAAGGGCTGAAGCCGTCCGAGCGGGCCGCACAGATTTCCGCCGAGCGCCTTGCGCTTGTCGAAGACAAGGGGCGACTTCAGGCGCTCGTCCAGCACCCTACCGAGCCCGACGATGTCAGGGAGAGCCTGCAGTCTGCTCGGCTTGGGCTTCAGGAGGCCCTGACGGTGCACGGCACTGCGGAAGTCGCACGCCGGGAGCAGGAAAAAGCGCTCTCCGATGCCCGCGCAGCCGCCGAGCAAGCCCTCGACAAGGTCGGCCAGGTCGACCGGGCGATCGCCGCGAACGGCGTTGAGACGGCCGAAGTTCAGCAGCAGCTGACGCCTCCGCGTGGTTCACTGCTGGAGTTCCTGCGGGCCACGGATGAGGAGATCTGGGCCGACGGCGCGAAACTGCTGGCACCCGAGCTTCTGAGCCGGACCGACCTGAATCCTCGGATCGGCTTGGCGCCCATCGAAGCGGCCCAGTCAGGCGAGGTCCTGCTCAACTCGCTCGTGCTGGACGCCAGCGGGGTCGGGAAACCCGCCTGGGTTGACATGGCGGAGGTTCAGGCCCGCCTGCGCAGCCTGGCCGAAGTGGCCCGCGGGTTGGCCACGGCGCACAAGGAGGCCAGCGCCTTGGCAAAGCGCGCCGGCACCGCGCGAGCCGAAGCCTTGCAATCGCTCGAGCACCTTCAACAGCAGGAATCCCTTGCAAAGACAGCAAAGGACAACGCCCAGCTGGCTCTCACCCGCTGGGAAGGGCATGCCCAGCAGCAGCGCGACGACTGCGCCCGCCGAGCCCGGATCGATCTGGACAAGCTGCAGGAAAAGCTTGCTGGACTCGGCGCCGAGGAGCGAGCGCTGGCGCAGGAGGCCGGCCGCATCGTGGAGTTGCTCAAGGCGGACTTCGCCGGCCAGCTTCAGCGCCTGGCGGCGGACTCGAAGGTGGCCAGAGATGCGCTGCAGGCGCAGCGCGCGAGTGCCGAGGCCCAGCGCGATGAGCAGATCGCCCGGATCGAGACCGACGTCGCCCTCGAAGCGCAGGGACGCGGGGTGGATGCGGCGCGGATGCAGAGGCTGCGCGATCGCATCGATGCCGCCGGCGCGCGGCTGGATGTGATCGGCGACAACCGGCACCACGTTCGCGCTTGGCGGGAATTCCAGCGCAGCATCGCTCCTCGCATGGAGGCCGAGCGCATCGAGCTGGCCGCCCGGCAAAGGCGCCTCGAACAGGCTCGCCGGCTGCACAACGAGACGGTGGCCCAGCTGGGAGCCCTGGAGATCAAGGCGAAGCAGGCTCTGGCGGACGCGGACCGGCAGATCCAGAGCAGGAAGGAAGAAATCCACGCGCTGGACACCTTGCTCGCGGGCAGGCTGAAGGACTTCCTCTCCCATGTCCCTAAAGGCCTTCACATCGACTGGAACGCCCCCGCCCTGGCAGCTGAGGTGCAAAAGCGGCTTGCCGCGCTCGAGCGCGACCTGGACGAGTTGCGCAAGGACGTTCGCGTCCTGCGCAACTCGATGACCGAGCGCGCCGGGCCTGTCGCCGACTGGCTGAACATGCGGGAAAAGGAACACACCGACCCGCAGCGCCTGCTGGAGCACCAGGTTTGCATCGAGCAGGCCGAGAGCGTGATCGAGTGGTTCGGCGTCATGGCCTACGGCCCCTACGTGGACGCCATGAACAAAGAGATGCACAGCTACTTCGCGATCGCCAGCACCTTCGTGCAGGAACTGGAACTCTTCGACAGGCGCATCACCAGCTTCAACACCGAGCTGCAAAAGGCGCTGAAGGAGACGGCGACATTCGCGCGCTTTCGCGACCTGTCCGTGACCGTGCGCTCCGGCGTCGGAAAGATCAACTACCTGGAAACGCTGCGTGCAATGCGCGACACGGGCAACAGCCGCGGCTCGACCTTGCGCTCGATCGCCAGCCAGGACCGCGAGCTGCCCAGGGACGAGGACGTGCAGCTGATGCGCAATTTCCGCGATCTCCTGCCCGAGGACGGCGTCTTCCGGGTCAACCTTAGCGATCAGGTGCGCCTGGAATGTTCGCTGATCGAGAATGGCAAGGCCCGTCTGATCGCGAACGAAGAAGAGTTCCGCGGGGTTTCGTCCAACGGGAACACTGCCCTCATCGTGGCGATGTTCCTGATGGGTTTTGTCCAGATGATTCGCGGCCCGAATTCCCTCGTGCGCGTGACCTGGATAGCCGACGAAGTCGGTCGCTATGACCCGGGCAACCTGAGAGCGTTCCTGGACACGCTGGACGCCCACAACATCGACGTCATCAGCGCCTCACCCAGCGTGGATCCTGAGATCGCAAGGCACTTCCCACGCCTGTGCGTCTTCGAGAGCAACGGCTCGATCCAGACGTCGCGCACCAGCATCACCGAAATCGACCTTGAGGAGGAAGAGCATGCCGCGTCTTGATTCAGCGCTCAAGCGCCTGGCCGAGGGCTGCTTCGTCTGCGAGGCAAAGTATCCGGATGAGTACGAGGCCTTGCTGGACGCGGGCGGCCGCACAGAGGCCGAGCGTTGGTTGGGCGCGATTGGTTACCGCTTGGCCAGGCTGAGTGGGGACGGCGCCTTCTTCATGGCCCACGCCGTGGCCACGACCGAGATGCGCGCCCAGCTCCGGGAGGAGCTGAAAAGCGTTCGCGGCAAGCTCGAACCTGTAGTCGCCATCCTGGAGTCGATCCGCCAAGCGCAGGGACGCGACCCCCAGATCCACTCAGGCGACATGCTGTGGGAATCCGAGCTGAGCGAGGTGATCCGCCAGTCGTCGACGCTGGAGCGCCGGGTGATGGAAATGCCCGACATCCACGGCGCACGAGTGGGAGAGTCCACGAACGAGCGGGTTCGTCGGATGCTCGTCCAATTGGAGGCCGAGGGCTACGTCGTGGAAACGAATCCCACGACCAAAGGCTACAAGGTCACGGGGAAGATCGACTACCTCTACCAGCTGATCGAGTTCATCGCATCCAACACCCCTCACCTCTCCGATGACGACGTGGTCGACGAAGTTGTCGAACAACTGCGCATCGATGCGCCTCCCACCGAAGTTGATCCGCCGCCGGCCGGCGATTCGGGCACCCAACAAGACCGCTCGGGAGAACCCGACGGGCCCACGGGGACGCCGGCACCATGACGTCCCCGATCAAGGAGGTCCTCAACGCCCTCAACCGCCATGCCGACCTGGTCGAGACCGCCCTGAGCGGGATGATCTTCGCCGAAGGTGCTTCTCCCGCCTCGATTGCCACATTGCGCCAGGCCAGCGCACTTCGCGCCGTTGGGGAGAGTGGCTACCGCCTGCATCCGCGCCTGCGTGAGTATCTGCACGATCACCTGCAGCTGATCCCGGCCTTCCAGAGCCTCGCCGAGATCGGCTCGAGGATCACCCACATGCAGGCGCTCTGGACTGAGATCGATACCCAGCGCTTCGCGGTCGACCAGGAAGCGCTGAGCAGCCTGCTGGAATCGATGAGCACCAGCATCTATGACATCGAGGACAGCGTCGAGCGGAACCTACTGATCCTGCAGACGCTCGTCAGCACGCGCTTCGGCAACGTCAAGTCCCTCGCGACGAAGCGCAGCCAGAACAACTACTACCAGACCCAGACCACGCATCTCTCCGGCGACCTGGTGCGCCTGGCCCGGGTAGCGGAAGGGATCGAACGCGAAGCCAGCGTCCGCGGCCTCGACGAGCTGGCGATCGGCCTGCGCCGCGGGGTGCTGGCACGCCTCATGGGATGGCAAGCTGGCCTCTCCGAAATGCAAACCGAGATCCGCAAGGAGCTCTATCGCACGCGGGAGGTGGAGCGCCAGCACAAGCTGCTGGCCCGCATGGACATGATGCTGCGCCAGCAGCCGGCATGGCGCGGTTTCGACGTCGACCTCCCAGACATCATTCCCGACTTCCTGCTGGCGGCCCGGCTGCCCGCTCTGGTGCCGCATGTCGAGCCGATGGAATCGGATCGTTCGATTGCCGACGAAATGGCGATGATCGCGAAGAGCTTGCCGCCGCGGCGGCTGGTTGTCGAAGACCCGGAGCCCCCAAGGCGCTACACCCTTGTGGAAGACCCACCGGTCGAGCGCAAGCCATCACCGGCGGCCAAGGCGATGGTGAGGCTGGCGCGCGCCGTGAACGTCGCTCGAGCCCCAATCTCATTGATCGAATGGCGCGAGGCTGACGCAGATGCCCGCACGCTGCGCAGCGACGTCTGGCTGGTCTACGCGGTGCTCGGAATGCGCACGCGCAATTTCAAGGTGGAAGTGTTGGCCAACCAGCCTCACGAGGGCGAGCAGTTTGCCCACAGCTTTAGCGATGCGCGCGTCAGTCCAAATCGACTCGCCCCCGATCAGGGGGCATCGGTTCGATGACCAACGCAGAGGTCGCGTTCCTGCGCAATCTCATCGCCAGTGCCGTCTCTGAACGTCAGGGTGGCCCGATCGCGCGAAGGCTGGCCGAGGAGGAGGGCGTGGGCCGAATCGATCGCTCCCGCGTGCTGTACACGCCCCAGGACCACATCCGCGCCGGCAACCTGCTGCGCACGCGCGGCTACCCACTTGACATACCGGCGGCGGGTTCCCGCAGCAGCGCGCAAGGGGCGGCTTCGGAGAAGGTCAACGCGGTACCGGTGGCGCAACAGTTGGTCGCGACCGTGCTGTTGAACCTTCGTGAGTCCGCGCCCGCCGTCCACGCCCCTGGCTGCTTCGTGGCCATGCCATGGCACCAGGCTCTGGCGCTACCCTACCAAGTGCTCATGGTGTGCGAAACCTGGAGCCATTGCTGCAGCTGCACCAGTACACCTGGTTGTCTGAGTATGTGAAGGAACGCCCGTGTTTGGCGGTGTATCGCGGCGGGCCACGCCTGTTCGGCACCGATGCGGCCGCCAAGCTGATCGATCAGGACACCCGCCCTACCCTCGCCTTCTTCGACTTCGATCCCAAAGGGCTCTCGATGGCGGCCTCGCTGCCGCGCCGGGAGGCCCTCTGCTTGCCGGCGTGGCCAGAGCTGCGGAACGTCGCCGTGGCCCAGAAGCGCACGGTCCTCTACACGAACTCATTTCAGCAGAGCCGGGCGCATCTCGACGCCGTGACCGCCCCCGACATCGCCCTCGCCTGGTCTCGAATGAGAAGCATCGCCACTGGCCTCAACCAGGAAGGATTTCCTCGCTGATCCGCACCACAATTCGAGCCACCGCAAAGCGATTGAAGTCGCACGAAAGATTCCGATGCCCCGTTTGATTGTTGACTCTCGAGAGTCTCGCTCTGGCCTTGCCCAACTGCTCGCAAGCCGAGGCGCTGAAGTTGTCTCTGAAGAGCTGGAATGCGGCGACTACATACTTTCCGCCGGATTGGCCGTCGAACGCAAGACAGCGACCGATTTCATCGCATCGATCTTGGATCGGAGAGTCTTCACCCAGCTCGCGGTTCTGAAGCAGACCTACCAGCGAGCGTTCATCGTTGTCGAAGGGAACCTATTCGGAACGCGATCGCTGATTGCGGAAGAGGCGCTTCTGGGCGCCATGAGCTACATCAGCGTCCTCGAATCGGTGCCTATCCTCACCACGGCAGACACCGCACAGACGGCTTCATTGCTGCTGACCATGCAGCGCCATGCCCTGGAGGGCCTCGGCTACGAGATTGCCTTACGAGGTAGCAAGCCGAAGGACAGGCTTGTTCAGGCTCAATTTGCTGTGGAAGGGCTGCCCGGCGTGGGTCCGTCGGCCGCAAAGAAACTGCTGGCCCAATTCGGCACCGCGCAAGCAGTGTTCGCTGCCACGCCAGAGCAACTGCGCGCAGTGCCCGGGATCGGCCCGAAGACGATCACGGCCATTCGGGAAGTTCTCGAGTTCGACGCGAGAGCCTAGCTGGCGCTACCGCGGCGCTGCCGTTGCGCGCGCAAGCCAGCGGATCACCAAAATTGCCACCAAGTCCGATGCTGCGGCTTCGGCTCAGGTTCTGCCAACGAAGGAAGGCGCTCACGCCAGCGCCGGCGCCGCTCGACTTCCAGGGAGTGTGCGAGGCCAAAAGCGTTTCGGTCACCTCGAGAAGCCTCGCTGCGCCAGGCGAGCGCCAGCTGCTCGATCTCCTCGTCGGCCAGGGCCGCCAGTTCCTGCGGCGTTGGCGTAGGGCTCACTCATTTCCCTTCGTTGGGAAAAAGTCCCGGATGTCCGCGAACTCGCTGCCAGCTTGGGCGGCGAGTGCGAGCGCTCTGAACATGCGCGCATCGGCATAGGGAACTGAAGCTGGGGGGCCATCATCAGCGTGGCGGCACAACAGGTCGTCGTCGTCGAGGTTGACGAGGGTGCGGCAGGCCACGGGACGGTGCTCGTAGACTGAGCAACGATTCCCCTGGAGGAATGGGCATGGCAAACCAGTGCCGATTGCCTGCAGCAGTGTCTGGGCCGCCGCGACGTCCTCTTCCGAAGTGAGCGTGGCCAGTTGAACGGCGTGCTCTGGCGGCTGCGGCACACGGCCCGCGGCTCGGCCCAGCAAGTCCGCCTCAACGCTCGAGATCGTTACCGGGACGTGGCAGCAGTGTGCGCAGCCGCCTCTGCATGCACCGACCTCCTCGATCGGACGGGCCCAGGCGGAGGCGGCGCGCTGCAACCAGACGACTCGTTGAGTAGCCGTGCGCGCGCGCACCGACGCGGCCAGGAGAGGCTTGGCTGCAGCGTGCAGCCCAATGAATCGCAGCTTGCTCTCTGCGAGCGCCGTAGCCTCGGGAAGGCGGGCACGCTGCAGTGCGGCCAGCCCCAGCTCCGGCTCCGGCGCCGCTCGGGAGGTAACCCACGCCGCTTGCTTCAGATGCGAGGCCTCAGCAGCGACCATCGCCAGGCTCATGGATTGAACATTCGATCATCGAACTCGAACGGGTTGCGCTCGACCGTCAGCACGATCGACGCGAACAACGGGTGGTCGGGATTGAGCACGAGGTTTGACTCTCCCGGTTCAACCGCCGAAGGCACCCACAGGCCCAGCGAGGTGCCCGCCGCGCGCCAACGAATGCCCACCTCCTGCGTCCACGGTTCGTCGTCGCGCCAGTTAGCCGGGAGTGCCTCGATCGAGCGGACGTCGAGCAGAGGGGCAAGGTGGGGCAGGTCCAGGCGCAGGAGTGCCTGGTTGCGTGGTTTCACGCCGTTGCAGTGGACGCGCTTCTCCAGCTGGCATAGAGCGCGGCTGGCGCCCGAGTAGACCACCGGAAGCCCATCCGGCGCGGTTCGATGCCAGCGTCCTGATTCAAGCGTGGAGCCGAAGGCCAGCGTAGGGAGGCTCAGGCTCTTGGTGCTCCCGATGCGCCATACCGACAGCATCAGACGACACCGCCATATTCGATCGCGTTCAAGATCTGGCGCACTTTCGCACCACCGAACTCGTTGGTCGCATACTCGACTGGAGCCTTGCCATCGAGCAGGTCGTGGGGCTTCGTCATCCATGTGACGCCGTTCTCGCCAAACACTTCCGCTGCGCGCACAAACAGTTCGCTCTGTCGCAACATGCGCTCCGTCACGGCGGTGTCCAGGGTCGTGTGCGGCTTGGCGCGTGAGAGCGTCGAGGGACTCACCTGCAGCGCGATGAACAGGTCCTTCTTCCTCTCCAGTCCGCTGGCTTCAAACCAAAGGTTGAGCGTTGTCGCCGGCATGCTCTTGCATGCCCAGTACGCGGCCGTATCACGATCCAGGATGGGTGACTGATGACCTACGTGTGTCACAAATAGCCGCCTTTTGGTCGCGCCGCCCACTGCCTTGGCTGCGGGGGTCTTCACGAGGAACGCCTTTGCAAAGACGGACTCGAATTTCGTGGCCATAACGGCGGCCGCATCGGTGGGTCTACTGGACTGTGGGGCCACAGGGCGCCTTGCACCGGGAGCAGAGTAAGCATGGGTGTTCATGCTTCTACGGTAGCACGTTTGCAATCGCAACGCCAAAGTATTGCGATTGCACCATATTGGCGGTAGGCTTGATCACGCTGCCTCGTTTTCACTGTCTTCTAATGGAATCTTCGAGTTGCAGTGAAATTCCTTTTAAATCAAAGAGATAGACAGTCAGTCAGGTGCGGCGCGCGCCATGAATTCCGGGTTTTGATCTACATATTTGTAGATTTGAACTATAATTTCGCATGGCCGCCAAACGCACTTTCACCCCCGCGGAGTGGCTGCACCTCACCGAGCTGGTGCAGGCAGCAGCCCTTTCAGGCTTGACCGCCTCTCGCCGCTGGGAGGCCGGTGAACTCGTATTCCAGGGAGGCACCAGCCTTCACCTGATCTACGGCAGCCCCCGGTTCTCCGAGGATCTCGACTTCATCGCCCGGTCGGATGCCGGGCTCGCCTCGGCCCTCGGCGGCTCCCTGGCGCACGTGCGCGCGAGCTTGGCGCGCCAGTTCCCCCTGGTCGAGGTCAAGGTGAAGGCCCGAGACCCTGAAGGGGCCATCGATCCGCGCAATCCCCGTGTCTTCACCTTGACCCTTTCGGAGCCGAACTGGCACCAGGCCCTGCGAGTGAAGGTCGAGTTCTACGTGGTCGGCGAGCAGGCCATCAACGCCTACGCCTCCCACGTGCAGCCCGTGGCCAAACCGGTCGCGCCCGAGAGGGCGCCTCGGTTTCGCGTGGACATCGCCCCCACGTTCATCGAGGCCGCCGAGATCGTGGAGATCCTCGTCGACAAGGTCCACGCGCTGGGCGACCGCAACCGCATCAAGGAGCGCGACATCTTCGATCTTTGGTGGATCTGCCAGCAGATGGGGATGACGCCGGCGGGGGCCGTGGAGCAGTTCGTTGCCCGCAGCGCTGCGCACTTCGCGATGTACCCGAATGGGCTGCCTCCCCTTGGACTGGCGCAGAGCTACCTGGAGCGCGCAGCGACGATGCGCACGATGCTCGACGGGGGCCTCGAGCCCATGATCGACGCGATCGCGCGGTGGCTCCCCCAAGAGCTTGACCAGCCCAACAGGTTTGCGAGCGAGAGTTCGGTGCGCGCAATGGTCGAGCACGCCGTCGCCTGCGCCGAGGCCGCAGCACGCGAAATGGAGATCCTGGCGCGGCGTCTCGCACAGGGCGAGCTTGATGCGCAGCAGGACGAGGATGACACGCCGCCGGCGGACTGCCCTCGATGACTGCGGCCATCGATCGGCTGCGGTTGCTGCCGGACGTCTTCAATGCGACGTCCGCGCTCCTCGTCACAGGGATTCCCAAAGAGCAGTTCAACCAGTACATGTGGCGTTGGCAAAAGGCCGGGCTGGTGCGCACGATCGGGGCACGCTCCGACGTCTGGATCAACCTGCTGCGCGTGCCTGAGCTGTCGCACGAGATCCGGATGAAGGCCATTCGGATGGCATTGCCCGACGCTATCGTGGCCGGGCACGGCGTGCTGCAGCGCCACGGTCTGTCCACCCAGATGGCCAACCGGATCGACATGATCCGTCCGGTTGAGTCCGCAAAGATCGAGATCGACGGCGTCGTGCTGCACGAGCGCCCGAAGATGTGGATCAAGACCTTGCGGCGGGTGGGCGCAGTGAATGAAGATGGCCCGTTGCCGGAACTCGATCCAGGCGCTGCTTTGGTCGACCTCCTACGCTTCGACCCTGAATCGATCGACATGGACGACATGGATTGGGAAGAGCTGCTGCCCGAAGCGCGGCAGCAATCACTGCAGATCTTCAACGCGTTGGCGGACTATGCAGGCGTCGAAGTGCCCGCCCCAACTCGGGAAACACCGCGCGGCTAGGTCAGTTCATCAGGCCGCGGCCACCGGCGCAACGAGCCCGCTCTGCGCCCGGATTTCTCGAACCTTCGCGCTGAGCTGATTCACGGGCGCATCGATGAAATCGGAAGATTGCAGTTCCCGGCCCATGCGGCTCTGAAGGCAAGACAGACAAAGCATCCCTTGATCGCGAGAATGAACTGTCTGCCACAGTGTGTCGGTGACCATGTAGTAGTCATCGGCCGCGGTGTGCTTTGCGCAGTCCTGACACGCATCCCAGGCAACTTCACTGAAGAGCTGGCACGCCTCAAGGCATAGGCGCACCTGTCTCAGCAGCTTGTGCTTCATGGTGGCAAGACTTGCCTCTCCACCACGAAGCGCACCGTACCAGCTACCGCACGGGCATGTGTCGCCGAGCGGCGGACGAACATGGTCAGCACGCCCTGGGGAAAATTCGTAGACCACCCCTGAGGCATGACGTGCCTCCCGCGAAGCGACACAGACCGTCCACGAAGCATGCCATTTGAATGGCTTCCCTTGCCTCGAAGATTTGGGTTGTGGTCCCGCCATCACCTTGCCTTCAACGAGCTGTCAGCGAGGCGCAGGGTTACTCGCATGCATTCGCCGATCGCGATCCAATGAGTTGTCGCACAGTGGGACTTGGCGGAATGTCTCAAGGATCACATGGCAATCAGGGACACCGCCGATCACGCGGACCAGTTCATCGAGATCTGCCTGCGACTTCGCTGTCAGATCCACCAAGACGTCCGGGAAAGAGGGCTGCGCCGTTCGCGTGTATGCGATCGCGCTCCTCACCTCAACGGTAAGCGCCTCGAAAACCGTGTCTACGTCGTGATCACATTCGGCACGGAACGACGCCGGGACGGCCGTTGCTGCCGTTGCTGTGGGCTGGTCTTTCGTGCTGTGCTCGCTCATGCGGAAGATTGTGCCAGTCGGAGTTTGAGGTGCACAAGGTTCGGTGCGCGCCAAACATCTCCCGAGAAGCCAGGGTGAACTTCACGAGAACGCTCACCGGCTCGCCCCGGTCGCTACACTAAACCGATGATCATCCAACTAACCAGCACGGGCGGTGCCGCGGGCGATACGTGGCTCGTCAAAGAGGCGTCCTCGCAGGAAATTCAAAGCCTCGTCGCTTTCGCCGACAAGTGGTTTGGCAAGGTCGACGTCAAAGACACCAACGGCAACTACGAACTGATCACCGTGTCCGCCAAGACGAGCGCAGCGGCAGAATTTTTCGAGCAAGAGTTCCGAAAGTTCATTGTGAAGGATGAGTCCCTTTCACTCGACGAGCCTCCTCCTCAGGACGATTCAACCGGACCTCTGCTCGACTGGACTTAAGCTCACCTGCAGGCCCGCAAGCGCGATGCGCCAGAATGGCGTCATGCCCAACATCGCATCGATTCTCAAAGCTGAGATTTCGAGGGTCGCCCGCAAGGAAGTGCGCGCGGAACTCGAATCCCTGAAAAAAACGTCCACCCAGCAGCGCAGCGCCATCGCTGAACTGCGGCGCCAGGTAACCGCACTGCAGCAGCAGCTGCGCGCGCTGAGCAAAGGCGCCCAGCGCGCCTCGAAGGCGGAATCCACTGCATCGAGCGACGCATCCGAAGCGCCAGTGGCCCGACGCTTCAGCGCAACGCGCCTGGCTGCGCACCGCGCGAAGCTGGGCCTGTCGGCAGCCAGCTACGGTCAGCTGATCGGGCTCTCGGGACAGACCATCTACAACTGGGAGCAGGGACACTCCAGGCCTGGACGCGCTCAACTGGAGGCGCTTGCCGCGGTGCGAGAGCTCAGCGCGAGCAAGATCGCCCGGCAGTTGGCCGCGAAGTAACCGCATCGTGAGCGACAACCGCAATCTCTTCGCTCCAGCGACCTCCCTCCTGCGCATGCCGTCCTGGCTGGGGCCCGCCGTCCACGAGGAGCGTGAGCTTCCTTTTGAGCCTGATGCCTACACGATCACTGCTGGCGAGCGCTGGACCGTCTCGGTGTCGTTGACCGGCGAGACCGTCTACAACGGCATTGGGCCAGTCACCGTCGCCGCAGTCCCTACCAGAGCGTGACGAACCGCACTTCCGTGCCCGGCGCGTAGTGCGGTGCGCCGCTCGGCGGCGCGCTGACGCGTCTACGTGGTTCCCAGCCAGCGGGGCTCACCCAACCTAGACGGTTGCGCGCCACTCCTCCCATACTGGCTGGCCATGGAAGCTCATACGTCCCAACTGCACGGCTCGGCCACCCCGCCTGAGCAGCCCGCAACATCCCAGACGATGCCGGCGCCCCGCGTCTTCAGTGCCGGCGCCGGGCGGCCGCGCCACGAGCCAGGAAAGTTCCCAGCATCACACCAGTTCAACCTAGACGGGTTGCACTCGCAGTCCCCATACTGAAGTTCATCCTCAGCACAGACCGAGCCAGCTCCAGCCCCGCATCTGCGCGCGCAAGCGCTCACCACTTGAAATAGCAAGACGCATTGAGAGCCCCATGTCGAAGAAAGTCTGGAACCTGATGTATCACTGCGGCACGAACGCTGCGGTCACGGCGAATGCCGACAACCCGCTTCCACGCGCGCAAGCGCTGGAAGGCGCAGCAACCATCGCGCGCAACGGTTGGAGGGTTTGGGTGGAGCACGCCCAATCCGGAAAGCGCATCTTCGAGAGTCCCGCGCAAGATCGACGCGGCGTATCGGAGGCGGCATGAAGCCCAGTGCCGTCCATCGTCTTGCCCTGAGCGCCTTGTTCGACCGGGTGGGCATCACGCCTTTTCGGCGCTCGGACCTGTCGGAGTTGCTCTATCCGAACACACGTCCCCGCAGCCGGGAAACCGCAGACCATTTGGCGGATGCAGTGCTGCGCGAAGCGGCTCGGGCGGGCGCAATCCAGCGCCATGGGCATTTGCATTGGACCAAAACTTCCAGCGAGCGCCGCCTGTTGTCGGGTCGACGTGTCGCCGAGCTCGCCGAGGTCTGCGAGCTCCCGCTCAGCACGCGATGCCCGGGCAAGTGGGTGGCCGCGGACCTCGAAACCGGTGAAATCTGGGTAGGCACGGCCACCGGATGGCAGCGTGCGCCTGAGGAAGTGACGATGGAAGCGGCAGCCTGCGCTGCAGTCAGCAGTAAAGCCAACTGAACAAAGGAGTCCCAAGTGGCTACGACGAGAGCGGCCGCATTGCTATCCCTGGGGCGCCACGGAAAGGTGTCCGGCGGCAACGGCTACTTCTACGGCACCATCGTCGATGTGCACTCGAGTGGCGACTACGTTCTGTTCGCGCGGGGCGGCCGCAGCCACCCTGCGTGGCGCCATCGCGATGACCTTACCCTCCATGAGACGGCTGACTGGGCCTTCCGAGGCCCGCGCCTACCAGAGAATGACTCAACTTGAACCCCGCGAGGCATTGACTACTTCCCGCATTCAACTGAGCCGCACGAAAGGCTGGCGCATGCCTGCCCGCGCGAAGAAGGTTGACCGAAGCACGCGCTGGGTCAATCCGTACCGCGTCGCCGTCTTCGGCCTGGCGCGCTCCCTGGCTCTCTTCGAGAACACCTTGCGCGGGGTGTGGATGCCGGCGCTGGTCGACGGTGACCAGGACGCACTGCTGCGCGAGGCCTACGCCCTTCACCAGGCGTTTCTCAAGCGCCACCAGCACCATGCGCTGGAGAACATACGCCATGAGCTCGGCGGGTGGAATCTCGCCTGCTGGTGCAAGCTGCCAGTGAAGTTCGCACGGGCGCCCGGATGACTGCCTCCGCCTTGGCCGAGGCACCCCAGCGGACAGCGATCTTTCTGGAGCAGGCGACAGTACATCTTGAGTTCTCGCCGCCGGCGCACGAGGTCCTTCCGGGGCTCGCCTGGGGCGCGATCGACGCATTCCCGACTCCAGCCTACTGGTCCTGCCAGGTGCTGAGCCGGCGAGTCGCCGGCGCGAGCATGAAGTACCGGCTCGGCGCGACACTCACCGAGGAGGTCGCTGCCTGCCTGCTCGGTGGCCACGGCATCCCTGCAAGCATCGGCCTTGCAGCATTCCAGCACCTGAGGCGGACGGGCCTGATCCAGGCTGGCCGGGAGATGGCTAGCGAGCCAGAATTGCTTGAATGCCTGTCCGCCCCCATGGCGCTCAACGGAAAGCTGGTGCGTTACCGCTTCGCACGCCAGAAGGCCCGGTACCTGCGATCGGCGCTCGAAAGGCTGGCTGCGGAGCCGGCACCAGAGGGCAGCGGCCGCACGCTGCGCGACTGGCTCCTGCCCGTGCAGGGGATCGGCTACAAGACCGCCTCCTGGATCGCCCGCAACTGGCTGGATGCAGACGACGTTGCGATCCTGGACATCCACATCTTGCGCGCCGGTGTCCTCGGGGGCTTCTTCGAGGAAGGTCTGAGCGTGGAGCGTGACTACCTGCTACTCGAGCAGCAGTTCCTTTCCTTCGCGCACGCATTGGGTGTGCGAGCGTCGGAGCTCGATGCACTCATCTGGCACGAGATGGCTTCGTCGCCCCTCACTGTGCGCAGGCTCCTGCGGGATCGAGCTGCGTCCGCAGGATGATCAACCCTGGGGCCGCGAGGTGTCGTCCTGCTCGTCTTCCGTCTGCGATTTGACGGCCGCCTCGCGCATCAAGTAAGCGACATGACGCGAACAACCAGACCGCACCTGGATGTGTGCGCGCCTTGGCCTTTGCGATCAGGCGATCGTGATGTGCTGCAGGTCGGGCGCGAGCTGCAAGCCCCCTGCCCTCTTCACCGCCTCGTTGACGATCGTGCGCACATTGCCGAGATCCATCTGCACCATGGTGTCCACGCAGTCCAGTAGCGCGTTTCGCTCCATCATGCCGGCATAGGGCTCATCGATGTGGGCCAGGCCGGCCACGAGCTCGCCGCCCGTGAGGCGATACAGCAGAACGATCCAGTGGTGAAAGCTCGGCAGCGAGGCCTCTGGCACCTGGGCCATCGTGGCGCCGTACGCCGGCGACATCGCCACCGCCGTCAGCGCCGCGCCGAAGGCACTCAATGTCTCAGGGGTGGCGGTGGCCAGGCCGTTGACGCTGGCAGCCGCCAGAGCTTGTGCAGCGCGCTCGCGCTCTGGACTGCCGCCACCCTGCCCGGTACCACGTTCTTCGAGCAGCACGGCCAGCTGCTCGGGCGAGATCGCAGCGCTCGCGAGCCACATGTTGGCGGTGTCGACCAGGTAGATGAAGCTGTCGACAGACAACGGCGCACGGTTCGAGTTCAGGTCCAAGCCCCAGATCGGGCCCGCCTGGCTGAAGTTCGCCACCACGCCGCGCCAGAAGGCGTTCTCCGTCTCCGGCCCGTCGGCGTACCGGCGCAGCAACGCATTGATGTTCTGGGTGGTCACGTTAGCAGTCTGGTGTCAGGTGCCCGTATGGTACGTCGTGCGCCGCCGCTCAGTCACAGGGCAGTGCACAAGGATCGGGCCGGCGCCGGCCGCGGCTATCGCCTTTCTCGCCACCCAACGGCCCACTTCATCGTCAAAGCACACCTGCCCGCACATTCTGCGAGCTGGAGAGCGCAGATTCTGCGTACTGAACCTCAGGGAACCCGCATGGACATTGGGTTTGCGGAGGGCGCCTCCGTTATCGGACCTCCGCCGCTGCGCGAGTGTCCGCTCCGAATTTCATAGCGGCCAGATCTGCTGCTGAATTGAGCTCGGACGTTTTGGATCCCGGCTACAAAGCGGACCGTTTCCCCGATGAATTCAGAGCATGTGCGGCCCCAAGTGCTGCTTTATCGTGAGATGACAAATTCCACCGCATGCGAAGGAGAGAGCAAAACATTTGCCCGATTTCGACGCCTCGATGATTCAATTCCAAGGGATGCAACCCGCCGACTTCCCCCTCTTGCGCGCCACGGCCCGCCGCCTCGAGCGGCTCGACTTGGCGATCTCCACCGTCGCCGAAGCCATGGCCGCCGGCAGCATTCGCAACGTCAAGCTGCAGGAGGTGAAGTCCACGCTGTCTGGCGCCGTCGAGCGTGCCTGGGATCAGCACGTCGGGTCCAAGTTCTTCGGCGGTGATGCGTGGCGCGCGGGCCTCGTCACCGACGGGCTGCGCGATCTTTACTACAAGATCAGCATTTACGGCCTGCATGACGTCCACGCGGCGGCAAAACGGGTGGCGGCGACCCAGGAAACGGGCCCCGCGATCGATGCCATGCGTGCGCTGATGGCCGAACTGCTGCCGCTGGCCGTGGCGGTCACCGGCCTCAAAGACAAGGTGGTGATGGGGCGCGCACCGGCACCGGTGAAGCCGCCGGCAAATCCCGATCAGTTGCGCATGACCTGCGGTTGCTGCACGCGGCCGATTGCAGTGCTGGGTGGCACACCCACCGGGCGAATGGCCCATCACGGGTATGAGCGTCCCGGAGAAGGCTGGCAGACTGCCAGCTGCCCCGGCATCGGCTTCATGCCGCTGGAGACGACCGATGACGGGCCGATCTACCTGAAGACCTCCTACGAGGCCCGCTTGGCTAAAGTGCGAGAGAGACTCGCGAAGGCTCCCGGTCTCATCAGCCTCAATGTCGTCATCAGCTTGCGAGGTGTTCGATCCCTCAAGGAGCTCACGCCCGCCGATACCGAATGGCCGCGTGCACACGCCGCCCACATCGCGAAGCTTCAGCACGAGATCTCGGCACTGCGCCACGGTATTGAGCATGTGACGAAGACCATCGCGAACTGGAGACCGCAGACCGACGCCGCTAAGGCGCTGCTCATCGAGCGCTACGGCGTCATCCCAGAGCGATACCAGGCGCCCGTGTCGGCCGCCGGCGCCCCCGCTGAGGCAGACGATACCGCCGCGGCCATTGCTGCAGATCCGCCCGTCGCCACTCCATTCCACGAGGAGGACGAGCCGGAGGACGAAGCGCCGAGCGAGCGCATGACTGGTTGAACCGGGTCGCCGGTTCCGCATGCGTCATGCCTTTTCATTTGCCAGCCAACCTAGACGGATCCGCGGCCCGCTGCCTAAGCTGTTCGTCATGAATCAACTTGCCACGCTCCTCCCTGCGGACAGGACCCTTCCCCCGGGCACCATCGTTCTCGATGATGGCGGCGGCGTGCGCTCCCCTGACGCGCGCAATGCGCCCAGTGGCTTCGACGCCGGCCCGGTACTGGGCGAGTGGTACTGGGTGACGATGGACAAGACACCGCATGCGAACGAAGACGACTACTGCGAAGAGGCGCGCGCCCGCCTTGCGCGGGACCGCGAGGACTGGCTCGGCTGCGCCATGAGGGTCGGCTCGAACTACGTCCTGGTGGAATCGCCTCCCGACCATCGCGGCTCTTCGCGCGCCATCCGCATTCACTTCAAGGATTTCTGGACACGGCTGCGCCACGAGCCCAACGCCGACCAAGTGATCCGCGCCCGGGTCGCGCGCCATCAGCGCGAGTCCCAGCGCCTCATGGCCGAGGTGCAGGAGGTGACGCAGCGCCTGGGCATGTCGAACACGGCCGCGATCACCCACTCGCCCGCGGCGGCAGGCACCGCCGGCGGCGCGTTAATGGTCCTGTCGAGACAAGCCGATCCGCACGCGTACAGCAAGGCCCTCAAGCTGGCGAAGCAGACCACCCTCCCCGAACTATTCATGGCCATCAAGATTGAGCATGGCGAGCTCGCCTGCTGGATGAAGGCCCCCTCGATGGCCATGCGTGCGATGGTCGCCGACGAGAGTGAGATCATCGAGGAGATCGACGACCGCATCTTCAGCGTCGGCCTGTATGCGGGCCTCGCCGAGGATGCGACCAAGGTCGCCGACGGCGCGCCGGCCGAGATGCTGGACCGCCTTCACGTGATGCAGGGACTCGCATTCATGGACGAAGAATGCCTCGCAAGATGGACCGAAGGCGGCATGGAGTTCAAGGACATCGGCGCTTTCGATGCCTGGCTTTCGCAGCCCGAGAACCGCGACCGCATCCTGCCGTTCCCCCGCACGCTCGTGGCCATGCGCGTGCGCCGCAACGAGAAGCAGCGGGACTCCGAGGGCAGCATCAGCAAGGCCCTCGTGAACATGGAGCTGCGCGAGTTCGACAAGTCGACATTCCTGTACGTGCGCAACGGCGAACAGCTCTGGCGCATCACAACGGAGATCGACTTCGATCCGATGATCTTTCCCGACCCGTCCGTGTTCAATCCGAACGAGCCCAAGATGTACAAGCCCCACGGCTTTCGCACCGATCGCAAGTTCATGTCGGTGGCCGAGTGGGAGCAGGAGGTCGCGGATCAGAAGGCGCGCCGAGCCGCGAGCAAGGGCGACCGGTGGCCTCACGAGAATTTTCGTGCTGACGACTGGGAGCCACTGGATCACAGCAGTGTCTATCACGACGACGGCATGAAGCTGGTCGAGCGCCAGATGAAGGACTACAACCGCGTGGCCCTGATCCTGCAGGGTCTTTTCGACCGCAGCATGACGCTGCATCCGCACCCGCCCGTACAGACCTGGACCGCGGACGGCTTCGACCGCGCAGTGAAGCTGGTCTACGACGCGACCGGCGTGCTGCACCACGGTGATGCACCGGACTTCGAGGCCTATCGAGCCCGCTGCAACGCGACCCTGGGCGTCGGCTCGATCGTCGTCGGCCAGGAGGACTTCTGGCTACGAAAGGAAGGGGAAAAGGAGAGCCGCCGACGTGCCAACAACTGGCGCGACAAGAGCGACTACCGCCCAGAGCGCTTCAAACCTCACGGCAACCCGGGCCCTGGCTACGTGGCGCGAGCAGAACGCTGGTCCAAGAGCAACGGCGCGACCTTCGTCTGGGAGCGCGAGCGCGCTCGGGACTACTACGGCCGCCGCCTTG
>Ga0126362_10000362_pt1 | contig 23729 bp, 17 predicted proteins | sample ANMtaG_FD_126269 | JGI IMG/M metagenome (GOLD analysis project Ga0126362, IMG submission 126269) | Continental margin sediment microbial communities from North Pacific Ocean - ANME2c_DSS_Sorted | ecosystem: Environmental > Aquatic > Marine > Continental margin > Sediment | place: Pacific Ocean... | reverse complement strand
GTAGCTAGCATCCTTGGCGAGCTGGTCGATCTGGGTGAGCAGGCTGTTGTACTGCGCAGCCAGGTTCGCGCGCTCCTTCACGCCCGTCACCGTCAGTTCCTTGGCCTGGGCGACGCCCGTCACGGCCGAGCCGGTGGTGCCGTAGGACACGGCCGAGCCCGAGCCGGCCGTGAAGCCGAGCGCCGTCTGGCTGGTCGTATCCGCGAACTCGATGTCGGCGGTAGCGCTCAGGACGATCTTCGTGCCGGCGGTGTCCTTCGAGAAGATGTTGCCCACGCCCGCCGAGGTGGCGGCCGAGTTGAGGGTGGTCAGCGCATCGTCGATGCTGGCGTTCTGGGCGATGGTGGCCGAGAAGGCGGTGCCGTTGGCGAACAGGTTGATCGTGGTGCCGGCGGAGGCGGAGGGGGCCGAATAGGCGTTCGAAGCGGTGCCGGTGGTGGTGATCTGGGTGGCCAGCGCCTGATTGGCGGTGGACTTGGCCGAATCGACGAGCTTCTGGATCGAGGTCAGGCCCTGGTTGGCCGCCTGGATCGCCTGGACGCCGTTCGAGATGTTGTCGAGCAGGGTGCCGAGATCCGAGGAGCGGTTCGACAGGGACTGGGCGGTGAAGAAGTTGACCGGGCTGTCGAGGGCCGAGGAGACCTTCTTGCCGGTGGAAAGGCGGTTCTGGGTGGTCGCGGTGAGCGAGGCCGTGTCCTGCAGCGAGAGCAGGTTCTGGCGGACGGCAGAGGTGAGCGAGACGGACGACATGGCTGAGATGCTTTTTCCCTGAAACCCCCTTTTTGGAGGCAGTCGAGATTTTTGATTTCAGCCCTTGCAGGAGTCTTAAATTGAAATCGGAGCTTTGATGCTTCTGCCCTCCGAACGGAATCTCGGTAAATTGCAGTCCTCTGTTATGCTTAAGCGATCCTGTGTTTACCAAGATCGTTTGCGCCATTTTTGATTGCGCTCGGCAATTCGATCCCATGCGCGGATGTCTGCCCGCCCATGTCTCGATACGGCAGGTGTCGATCGCGCGCCACGAATGGCGCTCACAGCACAGCCAAGAACCGCTACGGGCGACGCGATCGGTCGCGTCGCGAGGCGTCGGCGTCCTCGCGTCGCGGCCTTGATCACAGGGTCGGGTGCAGCAGGAGCGGCGTCCAGACATGGGACGCTTCCAACGCGTCGGCATTGCGCGGAGGGTTGAGCTGACCGAGCCGGCCGACATAGGCCGAGGCGAGCAACCCGAGCAGCAGGACCAGAACCAACGTCACGGCGTCGGGGTGCTTGCGGGCGCTCTGAATGCCGATGCAGCCCAGGGTGAAGCCGGCCGCGAGGGCGAAGGGAAGGACGGTGTCGCGTGACATCGCTGCGGCGGCCTGCGGATCGAATGCGTCGGGCGGGAGCGGCTGCCGCAGCGTTCCGCGACATCTCCCGCATAGACAGACGTTTGAACAAGGCCGTCACATCCCGCTTGCCCGCCGACAGGTCTCGACGTGCCGCCCGAGAGGGAAGGGGAGGCAGCATCGTGCAAGAAGCCATGATTCCAAGGGCGCAAGATCTTGCATACTGTATGCCAGTGGGGTACGACGGTGTGGACCTTCCTCTCGAAGGCCCACTCCAAACTGAGGCGTGTTCCTGACCGGGACACGCCTTTCTTCTTTGCAGGCTCGGCACCTTCCGCCGGTCGCGCCGCGCGCCGTGCGTTCCGAACCGCGCGGCCGAACGGGCATAGAATGAGGAGGCATCCTGGAACGCGGTCGGGATGCGCTCCGAGGCACGGGAGAGCATCGCATGCAGCGCGAGGTCCGGTACTGGAACAGTCGTCAGTTCTTCCGGGTCTACGGTCGTGATCCCTCGGCGATGGGGTTTCCGCGCCAGGACGCCGAGGGCTACTACCTGACGATGGGCTACAGGATCCGCCTCGACGACGGCCAGCCCGAGGATGGCGAGCCGAGCCCGGAACCGTCAGCCCGGACACAGCCGGCCGCACCCATCGACAGCCGCGACCGATTACCGGCCACGCCGGTCGCCGCACCACCATCGCCCGGACGCGTGTCCTTCCGGCACTTCGAGCATACCGGTGGTTTTGACGGCTACGAGGGCCGCATGATGCGAAACCGCGTCCGTCCCCGCCCCAAGGATGAGCAGCCCTGACGGGCGGCGGGTATCGAACCTTCCAACGCAGCGCTCGATATCAGGAAAGCCGCTCTGCCGGCGCTCCGAACTTTAGGAGCACATTTCGGAAAAAACCAACTAAATTCCCTCCATCCTACACGATCGACAGCTCGTTGATTGGATCGGAACCGAAATGATGGCTCAATCAACTCACAACATCCTGACGACCGGAACGCTTCTGTACTGTACCGGCACATATGAATGTGTGTCCTCATGGAGTACGGCAGAGAAGGGTCGGGAGAATGTTGAACAGTTCCGTTGCGGTTGACGCGGCCCATTCGATCGACGCGGTTCGATGGATGCCCGGGACAGGGAGATCAAGCGTCAGCCTTCATGATCGGGCGGCCCGTGCAGCCGCGCTCGATGATGGGCTGCTCTCCGAAGAGGTCGACGAAGTGCTCGCCGGCCGGAGAATCGTCGACGCCTTTCCGGTTCGTCGCGGCGAGAGCCCGCCGGCCTACGCAGTGCGCGCCGTCGCCGAGATGATGGTCGCCTATCTGCGGTAGACTTGCCGCGCGCTCAGGCAGCCGAGGCGCCAGCGGGGCGGCGGACAGCCGCCTCCGCTGCGTCCGGGGCCGCACCGTTCAGGCGATGGCCGCGCACGACGTCGCGCAAGCGATCGACTGCCGGGTCCACAAGCGCGGACAAGGCGACGGCGGTGGCGAGGCTCAGAGTCGCCGCGGCGGCGAAAGCTCCGATCGAGTCGCCTCCCACGACCGACAGCACCGTGACTTGGATGCTCTGGTGCGAAAGGTAGAGCGGAAAGGTCAGCCGTCCGAGCGTCTGGTCCAACCCTGCAAACCGGCGGCTACGGACCGTCGCCGCGAAACACATCACGGCGAGCAGCGCGAAGAGCAGCAGGGTTTGCACCAACCAGGCCTCGGCAACGTCGACCGAGGCCTGCGCGGACGCGCGGTGTACGGCGGTCAGCGTGACGCCGACGAGCGTGGTCGCGCCGAGCAGGATGCTGCCTCGGCTTCCCTTCAGAGCCAGATAGGCCGCGACGCCGAAGGCGAAGTGCGGCACGAACAGGAACATCGCGGGCAGGCGACCCGCCAGGGCGAGGGCAAACAGCACCGCGGCAATCAGGGTCGCGGCCGCGGCATCGGTTGGCACGCCGAGCATCCGATCGCGGCCGAGCGACGGCAGTGCGATGCCCAGACAGGCCAGCGCGTAGAACATCATCTCGACGCGGATGGTCCAGGCGATCTCGAGGAAGTTGTGGGTCATTCCACGATCGAGCGCCGGCAAGAAGCTCAGCAGGTTGAGAGCCACATTGCCGAACGAGAAGGCACCCTCCGGAAGGGCGCCGCTGTCCCGGCCGTATTGCAGGATGCCGAGCTTCAGGAAGAGGCCGTGCACGACGAGACTGATCAGCATCGCCACGACGAAATGGGGGACGATGCGCAGGAGGCGATTGAGAAGGAAGGCGACCGGTCGCTGCCCGTAGAAGCGGTCGATCGCCTCGGAGATCACGAAGCCTGAGAGCGCGAAGAAGGCCAGGACCGCCACTTCGCCGATGGCGTAGGGGTGGGCTGCGCGCATCCACGCCTCAGGCGCGATGTTCGCCAGGAAATGCTGCAGGAGCACGAGGACCGCGAGGAGCAGCCGGAAGGCCCCGAAGAACCGATAGGAGATCATCGTGCCTCAGTGGCCTCTCGGATCCAAACATTTTATGATTCGCTGCTTACGGCGCGCCGTCGAGGCGTTCCATCCGGTAATCTTACCGTCCGGATGGGTTGCCCGGTCGGGCCTCGGTCCGTTCGGATCCCGCTTCGGCCGGGGGCACCTGTTCCTCCGCGCGGACCAAAGGATCGGTCCGACGCCCGTCGCGGCGCACCGAAAGAATACGGCTTGCGCGACTGTCAGAGACGCAACCTGAGCGAGATGCTTCTGCGCCTTCGATTGTAGACGGCAAAGCAATGCTGCCGACCGGCCCGACGAAGTCCGGTGCCCGCGCCCGAGTGCAATCATCAGACTTCGGCTCGACGCAGGGTCCATGGCGTTGACCGCCGAGATTTGCATGTGGAAGCGATCCGCGCCCCGACACCGATTGCTGTTGATGACCGGTGCCGAACCGCGCTCCAAACGAGCGACGGTGTTCGACCGGCACAGCCAAGCGGTTCAGGACGGGGGCGAGGCAGGGAATAACTCCCGACTCCATTCGGGATAATTAAGCAACATTTTATGCCTATAACCCCTGAATTGCATCACAATGTTGAAGAAGATATCCTAATCAAGCGGGAGGCTATTGCTGAGAAAAATCATGAATTTGATCAGAGGGGTCGAGATTTTAGACTATCGAACCCACATTGATGCACGCGGTAAGCTCGCGGCATTTGATGAATTCGACAATATACCATTCCCACCGCGACGCGTCTTTTTCCTGAAAGTCGATGAGCCTGATGGCACACGAGGCGGGCACGCAAATTCCTGCGACGAGTTCATCTTGTCGTTGAGTGGTTCTGTTCTCGTGGAGATGGACAATGGGCAGGAACGTTGCAGCGTGCATCTCGACGATCGAGAGCGTGCCCTGTGGATCAAATCCGGGATCGTGATCAACTTGCGAGAATTCGAGCCGAACACGGTTCTCTTGGTCTGCGCATCGGCGAGTTACCGGGACACGCGGCATTTCGACGAGCCGCAACCTCATCTCTTCATGGCAGACGACTTCCTATGATTCCGCAGGCGGCGCCGCAGCGGCGGATCGCCCGATTCCGGCGTGAGATCGATGAGGCCGTCGCCGCAATCCTCGGTGGCGATGCCTACATCCTCGGCGCGCCGGTCGAGGCTTTCGAGGCGGCCTTCGCGGCCTATTGCGGCTGCGCGTATGCCGTTGGGCTCTCCTCCGGGACGGACGCCATCGCTCTGGCCCTGCGCGCCCTCGGCGTCGGGGTCGGCGATGAGGTGATCCTGCCAGCGCTGACCTTCGCCGGATCCGCCCAGGCCGTGCTCCAATGCGGAGCCTCGCCCCGGTTCGTGGATGTCGACCCCGCGACCCGTTGCATCGACCCGGCCGCGGCGGCCGATGCCGTCACCGCCCGCACGGCCGCGATCATGCCCGTCCACCTGTTCGGCTATCCAGCCGAAATGTCGGCCCTGACGGCGCTCGCCGATCAGCATGGTCTCGCCGTGGTGGCGGATTGCGCGCAGGCGCATGGCGCGACGCTTGCGGGGCGTCCGCTCGGCAGCTTCGGGCACGCTGCGGCCTACTCCTTCTACCCGACCAAGAATCTCGGTTGCGTCGGCGACGGCGGCGCCGTGACGACGAACGATCCTCGGGTCGCGGAGCGGCTGCGGTCCCTGCGCCATTACGGCTTCGCTGGGTCCGAGCGGATCAGCCGGGAACTCGGGTTCAATGCCCGCCTCGACACGCTGCAGGCGGCGATCCTGTCGGCACTCCTGCCCTTCTGCGACGACGGAAACGGCGAGCGGCGGGCGCTCGCGGCGCGGTATCGCGCAGCCCTTTCGGATTGCCCTGGCCTCGGTCTGCCACCCGAGAGCGCGGGGGCGGTCCATCACCAGTTCGCCGTCACCCATCCGGACCGGGACGGCCTGATGCGCGGCCTCGCCGAGGCGGGGATCGGGACGGCCATCCACTACGCGCCCGGCCTGCACCGGCATCCGGCCTTCTCCGGAGGCGCTGTCGGACCGTTGCCGGCAACTGACTACCTCGCGGCGACGCTCCTCAGCCTGCCGATCCAGCCTGAGGTCGCGGCGGATTCCCTCGACCGGGTGGTCGCGGCGCTGCGGTGCTTCTGTAGGGACGCCCGATGACGGCCGTCATCCTGTTCGGCACCGGCTCGCCGGTGATCGTCGATGTCGAAGAGAGCGTCCACCGGGCCGGGCACGCCGTCGCGGCGGGCATCCGGAACCGGGCCGGCCCCTGTCATCTGCCGAGCGATCTGATCGTCCGCGACGTCGCGGCGATCGAGCCGCATTGGCTCGCCTCACCCTTCCTGGTCCCGCTCTTCACGCCGGGCCACCGGCAGGCCGCGCTGGGCGAGGCCCGGGCGGCCGGCTTCACCGAGGCCTGGACACTGATCGACCCGAGCGTGCCCGCGCCGCGGCGCATCGCGATCGGCAAGGGCAGTTACGTCAATGCTGGCTGCAGCCTTGGCAGCGCGTCGGAGATCGGGGATTTCGTGTTCGTGAATCGCGGCGCGAGCCTCGGCCATCACGCCCGCATCGGCGATTTCGCCTCGATCGGGCCGGGCGTCGTGATCGCCGGCCATGTCACACTCGGCCGCGGCGTCGTGATCGGGGCCGGCGCCACCGTGCTGCCCGAGCTGACGATCGGCGACAACGCCGTGGTGGGCGGCGGTGCGGTCGTGACGCGGGACGTGCCGCCAGCGAGTCTCGTCGTCGGCAATCCGGCACGCGTGGTCCGCAGCGCGATCGGGGGCTATCGGGGATTGACCGTCGCGTGAGCAAGCCGGTCGTCCACCTCTATACGGTGTGCTGGGACGAAGCCGATATGCTCGGCTTCTTCTTCCGTCACTACGATCCCTGGGTCGACCGCTACGTCATCTACGACGACGGCTCGACCGACGGCTCCATCGACATCCTGCGCAGCCATCCCAAGGTCGAGTTGCGCCGCTTCGAGCGGGTCGATCCGGATTCCTTCGTCCTCTCCCACAAGGCGATGCAGGACGAGGCCTGGAAGGAGAGCCGCGGCCGGGCGGATTGGGTCGTCGTCACCGCCATCGACGAGCACCTGCACGTCCGGGGCCGACCCATGGCCGAGTACCTGGCCGCGCCGGACACGCGGGCCGCGACCATCCTGCCGGCGCTCGGCTTCGATATGAATCATCCCGTGATGCCCGCCGATCACGGCGTGCTGGTCGAGCGGATCGTTCGCGGGCGGCCGCGCATCGCTTTCAACAAGCTCAGCATCTTCCGACCCGACGCGGTGCGCGAGACCGGCTTCGGCCCCGGCCGGCACGCCGCGGAGCCCGTCGGCGATCTGCGGCTCCCCCTGCGCGACACCGTGATGCTCTGGCACTACAAGCATCTCGGCTTCGAGCGGAACGCGGCGCGCGAGGCCGAGCAGGCCCTCCGCCTCGGTGCCACCGACGTCGCCCGGGACTACGGCCAGCACTACCGCTGGTCGAAGGCGCGCTTGCGCGCCTTCTGGGACGAGATGGAGCAGGAGGCGGTCGACCTCACCGCGCCCGATTTGGAGCCGGACCGGATCTGCGTCGGCCCGCTCTGGTGGACGGCGCGAGCGGACATCGTCCGTCGCGGTCCACGGGACCGCGTCGTGGCGGCACCGGCCGCCGCACCCCTCGTCTCGGTTCTGGTGAAGTCCTACAACCATGCCGCCTTCGTTCGGCAGACGATCGAGAGCGTCCTGAGCCAGTCGCTCCAGGATTTCGAGATCGTGGTGACCGATGACGGCTCGACCGATGGGACCTGCGAGATCCTGCGCGGCTTCGACGATCCGCGCCTGCATCTGACGGCCTCGCCCCGCAACGCCGGGATCTCGGCGGCGATGAACGCCACCGTCGGCCGGGCCCGCGGCCGCTACCTGGCGATCCTCAACTCGGACGATTGGGCCTTGCCCGGCCGGCTCGAACGTCAGGTCGCGTTCCTTGAGGCCAACCCGCAGGTCTCGCTCCTCTTCGGCATGCCGCGTCCCGTCGATGAGGCCGGCCAGCCGACCCAGGCCTTCAACGATTTCCGGGCGCCCCTGCGCTGGCCGGATTTCTCGCGCCGCACCTGGCTGCGGGCCTTCTTCTTCGAGGGCAATTGTCTCTGCGCCCCGAGCGCCATGATCCGCCGCGAGGCCTACGCAGCAGCGGGCGCCTACGATCCGCGGCTCACCAATCTGCAGGATCTCGACATGTGGATCCGCATGCTGGCGGAGGGCCACGCCATCCATGTGCTGCCCGACGAGCTCACCGCGTTCCGGATCCACCCCGGCGGGGGCAATACGAGCGCGCGGCCGGAGGCGCGGTTGCGCACCCCGTTCGAGACGATCCAGATCCTTCACCGCTACGCCAGCTTCGACGCGGACCTCTTTGAGGAGGTGTTCGGCGGCTCGGAGGCCGGCGCCTTCGACCCGGCCGATCCCGTTCCCCTGCGCGTCGCCGCCCTCGCTGCCGGGATCCCGAGCGTCGCGCACCGGAACCTCGCACTGGCGCTCCTCTTCGCGCATGCCCGGACTTCGGACGATTACCAGCGACTGCGCGACCTGTCGGGAACCCTCGACGCGCTCAATGTGCGGGCGGTCGATGAGCGCGATGGACGGATCGCCGGCCTCAACGGACTGCTTGCTGACCGCGATGCTTGGATCGCCGGCCTCAACGGACGGCTGGCCGACCGCGATGTTCGGATCGCTGGCCTCGACGGTTTGCTCGCCGAGCGCGAGGCCGGAATCGCATCCCTCGACGGGTCGCTCGCCGCGCGCGATGCGCGGATCGCCGATCTCGCCGGCTTGCTTGCCGACCGCGAAGGTGCACTCGCTGCCACCGAGGCGGCGCTCTCGCAGACAAGGGCCGAACGGACGGCGTTGGACGCGCGCCTGTCCGATGCGGAGGTCCTGCTCGCAGGCCACCGGACCGATCTGCTGCACGCGCGCGGAGATAGGCGGGCTCTGGAGAAGCGACTCCGCGAGGCGACGGCGTCGTGCGAGGCTCTTGAAGCCGACCGGATGCGAGACGAGGCGGCGACGCGCGACCTCGAGGCTCGGCTGGCCGCGGCGCTCGCCTCCCGGGAGCGCATGCGCAGATCGCTCTCCTGGCGCCTGACGACCCCGCTGCGCTGGATCGGACGCGGGCGGTGAGGTCCTGCTCGACGGCGTATGGGAAAGCCCCCCGGAATCGCTGCCTGCCCCGGAGAGACCTATCAAACGTAGCAGTCGTGGATATGCCGAATTATCCCGTCTGGATATTCCACAAAACCCCAATCAGATCAGGAGCAATCGGGCCTAAATTCGGGATGTTGTCCATAAGTCTGAGAAAATCGTGATAAAATCATCACAATAAGGCCCATACATTGCGCACACTTGATCTCTTGCAGGGATGAAAGTTGAGCCGCCGCTACTGCCAATTTACAAGGCTTTCAGCCGCCTAATCCTGATGCGGCCCAACCATCAAACAATTCATATCCTTGGGGGGAGCCGTGTCTCGTATCGGGTCGCCGCTGCGTCGGTCTCTATTGCTGAGCGTGCCCGCCTGGGCCGCATTGCTCAGTGGTGCCAGGGCCGATTGCACGCCAACCGTTCCAGCGAATGGCCAGACGGTGAACTGCACCGGCTCGTCCGCAGCCTTCATCGCTCCGACCGGCGTCAGTGGACTGACGGTGAACGTGCAGAGCGGCGCGTCGGTCGCTTCGACCCAGACGAGCGCCGGCACGAATCCAAGCTTCACCAATGTCCGCGTGAACGGGACGAGCACCGTCAACAATGCGGGCACGATCTCGAACACGGCGCCGTTGAATCGGGACAATTTCGGCGTCAACCTCGCCGGCGACCGCTCGACCCTCAACAACAGCGGCACGATCACGCTGACAGCGCCGGCAGGCAACACGACGACGCGGATCTACGGCGCCTATTCGAGCGCGCCGAACGGGTCGCAATACGCCAGCACGACGGTCAACAACAGCGGCACGATCAGCGTGACGCAGAACGGCAACGGTATCGCCCGGGGCATCTACTCGGGTGAGAACACCACGCTGTTCACCATCACCAATACAGGCCTGATCCAGGCGACCCGCGGGACGAGCGCCACCGCGACGACCTCCGTCGTGGCCGGCATCGATTCCGACGACGACACCGACCGTCTGGTCGTGAATAACGGCGTGGGCGGCCGCATCGCCGCGACCGGCACGAATACGCGCGCGGTCAACGGGCGGGCGGCGCAGTTCGAGATCAACAACAGCGGGACGATCGAGAACACCACGGCCGGCGAGGCCGCGATTGCCACCTTCGCGCTCAATGCGGGCAATGCCGGCGACGCAACGACGGTGCGGGCCTACAACACCGTAATCAACAATACAGCCACCGGCGTCATCAACGGCGATGTGCGCAACACCGATCAGGATCTTCAGACCGCCACGACCGCCGTCAACCTGCGCCGCACCGGCACTCTCAACAATGCCGGCACCATCAACGGCAACGTCGTCTTCGGCGGCGGCAGCCAGACAGTGAACAATACGGGCCGGATCAGCGGAAACATCAGCTTCCTGGACGTCGCCGGCACCGTCAACACGGTGAATCTCGGCACCGGTTCCAGCATCGGCGGCAACATCTCGGCGCGCGGGCTCGGCACCAACGCCCTCAACCTCTCCGGCACCGGCACCCTCACCGGCACGCTCAGCGGCTTCACCAGCCTGACCGAGACCGCGGGCGCCTGGACGCTGGGCTCCGGATCGACCCAGACCCTGTCGGGCAACCTCACCGTCGCCGGTGGGACCCTGACCCTGGCAGCGGGATCGACCCAGAATGTCGGCGGCGTGATCCAGGTCACCGGGGCCGGCGCACAGCTCGTCGTCAACAACACATTGACGAACAAGACCGTCAATCTCTCAGGGTCCAACACCACCGTCGTCAACAACGGCACGCTCACTGGCACCGGCTCGGCCGGCCGCGCCAACACCGCAGCAACCCGCGTCTACGGCGTGCTCGCCAATTCCACCGGCGCCGACTTCCAGAACGTCCGGGTGATCAACAACGGCACCATCGCCGTAACCGAGAACGGCATCGGCATCTCGCGCGGCATCTATGCGGGCGAGAACATCGCCTCGATGACGGTGAGCAATACCGGCCTCATCTCCGCGACGCGCTCGACCACGAGCACCGGCACTGCGGCGGTCGCCGCCATCGATTCGGATGACGACGTCGCGGCGCTCACCGTGATCAACCGCGCCGGCGGCGGCATCACCGGTACGGGAACCGGCGTGCGGGCGATCCAGGGGCGGGCGCAGAGCTTCACCATTCTCAACGAGGGCACGATCACCGGCCCCGCCGGTGGCCAGGCGATCGTGGTCTACGGGGCCGGCAACGCCACGCTTACCAATGCCGCCAGCGGCATCATCACGGGCGACGTGCGCTTCACGGATACCGACCCGCAGAATGCGACCACGGCGAACCGCCGCAACAGCACCACAACCAATGCGGGCCGCATCGCTGGCAACGTGCTCTACGGCATGGGCAACCACACCCTGACCAATACCGGCACGATCACGGGGGGCATCACCTTCTCGGACGTGGCGGCGAGTCGCAACACGGTCAATCTCGGCACCGGGTCGGCGATCGGGGGAGCCATCACGGCCACCGGGCGCGGCACCAATGCCCTCACTCTCTCGGGCACCGGGACGCTCGCGAGCAACGTCGTCGGCTTCACGACTCTGCGCGAGACGGATGGCGCCTGGACGCTGGCCGCCGGAACCAGCCAAAGCTTCTCCGGCGGCGCCACCGTCGCTGGCGGTAGCCTGACGGTGAATTCGGTGCTCACCGCGAACACCGCGGTGAGTGCCGAGGCTTCGATCAGCGGCACCGGCCGCATCGTCGGGAGCCTCGCCAATGCCGGCACCGTGGCGCCCGGCAGCGCTGGCGCCCCTTACGGGACCCTGACGGTGGCGGGCAACTACACGCAGCAGCCGGGCGGGACCCTGCTCACCGCCGCCGCGGCGGACGGCAGCAACGCGCGGCTCGCGGTGACGGGCAACGCCCAGCTCGCCGGCACGGCGAACCTCCAGCTCGCCGGGAGCTACCTCGTTCCGGGCACGCGCTACACGGTGGTCACAGCAGGCGGCGGCGTGAGCGGCGGTTTCTCGGCGGTGACGACGAGCCCGCTGCCGACCCTGATCGCGGCCACCGCCTCGACGGATGCCAACAACGCCTACGTCACGCTCACCCAGCAGAGCTTCGCCCTGGTCGGCCAGACTGCGAACCAGCGCAGCGCCGCCCGCGGCCTCGATGCGGCGCTCGCCGGCAACAATGCCGCGCTCGCGGTCATCGACAACCGCAGCGACGCCGCCAACGCAGCCCTGCTCGACCGCGTGGCGGGCCAGGCCTACGCCTCGCTCGCCGATCCGCAGCTGCGCTCGGGCCGCGCCTTCGGCAGCCAGTTGATGGCGCGTGCCTACGCGGCGGGCCAGGAGACGGGCCCGACGAGCTTCACTCTGCCACCCGCCGTCTACGCCGCCGACCTGCCGAACCGCGGGCCGGTGCCGGAGCCGAAGCAGATCGTGACCAACCGCGGCTACGGCCTCTGGGCCACCGGCTACGGACAGTTCGGCAGCGTCGACGGCACCGCCAACGCGGCCGGCCGCAGCGAGACGGTCGCCGGACTTGCCACGGGCATCGACTTCCATCCCCAGGTCGGCACCGTGCTCGGCATCGCGGCCGGCTACGGCTCGGTCGATGTCAGCCTCAACCGGACCGGCGAGCGCGCCCACACCGACAATGCCCAGGTCGGCGTCTATGGCGGGTTCACCGACGGGGCGCTCTACGCCAACGCGGCGCTCGGCTATGCCCGCGCCGATGGCCGGGTCACGCGCAGCATCGGCCTGCCCGCACTGCAGCCCGGCGGAACGCGCGGTGCGGTCGGCGGCGACCAGTTCATCTCCGCGGCTGAACTCGGATACCGTGTGACGGTGGCGCCCGGCGCCCTGCTCGCGCCCTTCGTCGGCTTCCAGGTCAACACCTTCGATCAGGACCGCGTGCGGGAAACCGGGGTCGGCCCCTTCGACCTGACCGTCGCCGCCAAGAGCTTCCTGTCGGCCCGCGCCCTCGTCGGCGGCCGCCTGGAAACGGTGACGACCGTCTTCGGCGGCCGTCCGGTGTCCTTGTGGGTGAAGGCGGCCTATGTGCACGACTTCGCCGACGTGAGCCGCACGATCAGCGAGACCTTCGCGCTCGCGCCCACGGTGCCCTTCCTGATCGGTGGACGGCGACTGTCCCGCGACCGCGCCCTCGTCGGGGCCGGCCTCGGCATGGAACTCGCTCCGGGGCTGACCGGCTTCGTCAGCTACGACGCGGAGCTCGCCTCGACTGACACGATCCAGGCGGTGCGCGGCGGTTTGCGCTACGCTTTCTGATGACCGGGCGGCGGGGTGACGCCAGTCGCCCCGCCGTTCCAAAGCCAGGTTTTTTTATGTTCGCCCAGCTCTTTCGACGCCGGACGTCCCCCGCCTCGCCGCTGGATAGGCCGTCGCCCGCGACGCGAGGTTATGCCGTTTGCACGCTGCCCCGCTCGGGCAGCAACGTCTTCTGCGATCTTCTCGGCAGCACCGGCTCGCTCGGACGGCCGCGCGAGTACTTCAACGGCGCGGCCCGGCGCACCTATGACGATCCCACCTATCCCGACGATCCGCAGGCGCAGATCGGCCGCATCCTGACCATGGGCGCGACGCCGAACGGGATCTATGCCCTGAAGGTCTTTCCCGGCCTGCACGACCTCGTCGCGCCGCACCTGCGCTGGATGGAGGTTCTGCCGAACCTCAGCTTCATCCGCTTCCGGCGCGGGGACGTCCTCGGGCAGGCGGTCTCCTGGGTGCGGGCAAACCAGACGCAGCAATTTCGCAGTTCCGATCCTCGCAAGGGCGAACTGTCCTACGATGCCGACGCAATCGGCCTGCGGCTCCGGCAGATCTGCCAGCGCAACGCGCGCTGGGACATGTTCTTCGCCCGCACGGGGCTGCCGGCGCTCGACGTGACCTATGAGGATTTCCTGGCGGACCCGGACCGCGAGGTCGGACGTGTCGCGGCGTTCATCGGCATCGCGGAATGGGGCCGGGTCGATCTCGACGGCTCGCATTTCCGGAGACAGCGCGACGAATCGAGTGCCGCCTGGTGCGACCGCTTCCGGGCCGAGCGCGGCGATCCGAACCAGATCGATCCCTTCCTGGATCCGGTGTGAGGCGCCAGCCATGCGGTTGATCGCACGTCTGCTGTCGCGTGGGACCCAACCCGCGAGCCAGCCCACCACGGAGCGCGACGCCCCGGCCACCCGCGGCTACGCCGTCTGCGGTGCGCCCCGCTCGGGCAGCAACTATTTCTGCGAGGTCCTGAGCAGCACCGGCGTCCTCGGGCACCCGCGCGAGTATTTCAATGGGGCTGTGCGGCGGCAGCGGGACGATCCCACCTATCCCGACGATCCGCAGGCGCAGATCGGCCGCATCCTGACCATGGGCGCGACGCCGAACGGTGTCTACGCGCTGAAACTCTTCCCGGGTCTGTTCGACACCGTCGCACCGCATCTCAAGCTCACCGAGGCTTTGCCGAACCTCACCTTCGTGCGGCTGCGCCGAGATGACGTTCTGGGTCAGGCGATCTCCTGGGTTCGCTCGATCCAGTCCCGGCAGTTCCGCTCGACCGAGGCGGCGCAGGGCGAGATCCGATACGACGCCGAGACGATCCGCCTCTATGTCGGACAGGTCTGCCAGCGCAACGCGCGCTGGGACATGTTCTTCGCCCGCACCGGCATCGCACCCCTGACGATCACCTACGAGGATCTGGCGAGCGACCCGCAGCAGGCCGTCGGCCGGGTCGCCGACGCCCTCGGCATCTCGCCGCGCCCCCGCATTGCCTCGGAGCGCGTGCATTTGCGGGTCCAGCGGGACAACGAGAGCCGGGCTTGGCGCGAGCGCTTCATCGCCGAATGCGGCGACCGGAACTACATCGACAGCGCCGATCTGCTCGCACGCACGCTCTGAGGGTATCGCCCTCAGTTCATGGATCTCCGGCGCTCCTGCACCTGTCGTCGGGCGATCCTGCGTCCGGCTCCGAGCAGCAGTGCATCCGCCAGCCGCCCGAGATCTCCATCCGGCAACTCGTCAATCGCGTCGCGATGGCGAGCTCAGCCAGGCGGCCCAGGCGGCAGGCGCGTCTCACTCCTCGAACGGAACGCGGCGACGCTGGACCTGCCAACCGCGGCGTTGCACGGCCTGTCACCTGTCGCTGGCGGCGAGATCGGGTGTCCCGGCGGGCCGAAGGACGCGTCCCATCATCAGTGGCTGGAACTGGTTCGGGCGTTCTGCGCATCGGCGACCCGGACGCGCGGCAGCGATTTCTGATCTTGGTGCAGAACACGAGCCGAGCGGCCCGAAGGCGCTCTGCGCCAGTCCAGCTTCTTTCGGGATCCATGTCGTATGACTGCGACAGACAAAAGCCCCGGCTGATCGGCCAGGGCATTCTGTGTTCGACGCTGGGGCGCGGCCTCGACGTGCCAGGTTCGCTCTCGTGGAACCGGCAACTCGATCCCAGGATATGCTTCAGCGAGCAGACGTCGCAGCCTCGGCAACGATGCGCTGCCGGGCCGGCGCCGGCGCGGTCAGGACGGGAACCGTCGTCAGCTCCGAGGCGGGGCGCACGGCCGCGGTGGTGCGGGCCTGCTCGCGATAGAGCGGGGGCGTCAGGTGGATGCGGTCGTCCGCGGTCGCGGTGCCGAGCGTCGCACCCGAGATGAGAGCGGCGAGGGTGAGAAGCTGGATGGTGCGCATCAATCGTCTCCTGTTTGATGGGGTGGCAACCCGATCGATACGCATAATCAACCACGATTTTGTGCGCTGCGGTTTGCAAATTCCGCAACGCAACATAATACCCATCTCGACGCATCCACCGTTATACTGCACCTGCGCTGAGTGCACTCAGATCTCTCTGAAGCTCTGAGCTATGCGCTGAGCGTCTGAGTAGAAATTCTTTCGGAGTATGAAAATTTTTTTGCAGCGCACAATCATGCCGAATGATTGAGTGGCCGGCAGGATCGGCGGAAGAAAGCTGCAGCCTGCCTTCGTCGCAATGCGTCCCTGGCCGCTCAAGCCGGCTTAACGGCCTATTCTGCGCATCCGGATAGGCCCTCGGTGCCTCGACGTTGGGCCGTCCGTGTCACTCGCCGCATGCCCCGCTGCCCGTCCCGCCAAGGCAGGCGCTGCCGTGCCATCCGGATTGCGAGCCGGTCCCTATCCCCGAACTGGTCGCCGAGGCGGCGACATTCGCGCCGATCCAGTCGCCGTCGCTGGTCCCGGTCGGTTTGCAGGCGCGCGCCAGCATCCGTTCCTGCCGCCGCCACAGCCAGAGGCGGAGCTTGTGAACCCACTCGTACATGGCCGACCTCCATGGGCTCGCCTGGAGGTATTCTGCGTCGCGCTGAAACGCTGCTCAACCAAGGCTGCTCACCGGACGCGATGCGACTTCGCCAGCGGGTATCGATCGAATGATGCAATTAGCGCGGGAAATCATTTAACGGCCGCCCGGTAGAGTCCCGCCATCTTCGGGATGGATCGGCACGCCATGTCGCGCGGTGAGAAAACCGACCTCGGCCACCTCGCGCTGCATAACCGGGCTGCGGCGAGGCTCCTCAATGTTCGCGGCGTCCTGCAGGGGGTGACCGGGCCGAAGGCGGCGGATTCCGCTCAATCCGGCACGGCGCGCAAGGCGAGGAAGGACCGACCGATCCTGCTGATCGCCGTGCAGATGCTGGTCGTGGCCGGCTGCCTCGTCGCGACGGACCGGCTCGCGCTCGACGGCAAACTCGCCGCCACGCTCGGCGACCAGATGCAGGTCGTGACCGCCCATATGCGGATGATGTGGCAGCGATTGCCTCTCAGCGTCTGGACCTCATAGGGCTGTCAGCGCCGGCCCCGCCAACCGATCGGGGGCACCACGTCGTGTCCCTCGCCGCCCCTCGCGCGCCAAGCGGGGATCCGGGTCAGTCCAACAATGCTCCAAGTCACCGTCACTTCCATGACCATCAAGCTGTGGCTGAGAGACCGCGTTCTGGCGATCGGCACCGTGACGGCGGCATCGATCTTCCTGTTCGCGCCGATCGACGCGCTTCCGCCCGTAGGACAGCTTCTCATCGCCCTGACATGCGGTGGCGCCGCGATGCTGCTTCTGCGTCGGGCGTCGGACGGCGCCTGAGCCCGCGCCTCCGGGAGGGAAACCGGTCCTGCGATCAGAGAGAGGGTGTTCGGCAACGGCTTCAGGCGTTGACGGGCACCGGATCCGCGCAACGGACTTCGTCTGCGCGCGCCCTCACCATTTGGTCGCACCCTGTAACACAAGGTTGCAACGATGATGCAAGGTATCATTAACCTGCTCAAATGGATGGTGGAATCAACTTAGACGCGCCGCCAGATCAGTCTGCTCTGGAGAGATTGAATGCAAACCGATTTCGACTCTATGGCCGATGCCTGTATCGATGCGGCCTATCTTGTATTCACTCACGGAACCCCGGCGATGCAGGTGGCCATGCGGGCCGTCCTCCGGGAGATCAAGACAGGCCGACATCCGAGAATCGGGTCGAGATCCATGGCGGAGCGGGATGATCGCCCCCACGCAAGGCCGCCCACCCCTGTGGCGATCGCGCAGAGCAGAAGCTGTGCGGCTACTTTTATGAGGACAGGCTACCCCACGACGCGTGAGGGTTGAGATACACCGCTACGCTTCGGCAGGGTGCCGCCAAGCCGCTCACCCTGTCCGGATCTCACTCAGAGGCCAGACCCAGGATGGCGCCGAGCGGCACGGCCAGCGAGGCGCCCACGAAAATCCCATCCCTGGCCCGGCGCGCGGTGTAGGGCTCGTAGAACGTGTCGGCATTGACGACGTATTGCAGCACCGGCTCGAACCCGATGCCCTGGCCCAGCTCGAACCGGGCATTGGCCTCGAAGACGAGCTTGTCGCGGGCGTAAGCCTGCCCGCTCCCACCCGAGACGCGGTTGGCCTCGCCCAGGAACGTGGCGAAGGCCGGGCTCAGGCGCTGCCAGTTCAGCTTGAGCCCGTAGGTATCGTTGGGGCGGTCGCGGTCGGGGCCAGAGAGAAGCAGGCCCGCGAAGCTATTGAAGCGAACCGGGACCGTCGCATCGAAGGCGTAGCCAGTCCCCGAATAGAGCGTGAGGGCCGTCGGGGTCAGGTTGTCGGCCTCCCGCCCACCATCGGCACGCCATACCGTCTGGCTCGTCGTCACAACCACACCCGAGGTGCCGGACTTTCTCGACGCGGCCCCCTGGCGATCGATGTCCTCATCCGTGAGGCCTGCGACGGTCCGGCGAATGTCGTCGTGCGCAGCGGTATTCACGAACGCGGTGAGCGAAATCCGCCCCGGATAGGGGCTTGTGGCGTAGCTGGTCTGGACGCCGATCTCCGTCATGACGACCGCGCCGGCGATCCGCTCGGAGCCCCAGTCGTAGCCCGTGTAGCGGTTGGCATTCGGATTGACGCTGAACGCGCCGGCCTGGACATAGGCCGACGGCGAGATCTTGTAGGCCGCGTTTGCGCCCCAGACGGCGTAGAGGCTCGAACTCCAGCCCGCATTGAGGGCGAGCAGGCTCTGGTAGCAGGCATTGATCGTGCCGCAGGGGGGCAGCGCGTAGTAGCGATCGGGGTGCGTCCGGCCGATTTCCAGCACCAGTTGGTCATCGAGGAGTGTCTGCTGATAGGTCAGCAGCGACAGCCGGGTCGGAGTCGGATTGTAGGGCGAAAGGTAGCCGGCGACGCTGTCGCCGACGGTGTCGGCCATACGGAGGTTGCGCACCAGCCCGAAGACACTCTGGGTCAGATTGATCGAGCCGCCCGCAAGGCCGGCGAGCCGCTCCAGATCCGCATTGAGGCTCAGCACAAGGTAGCCGGCATGTGCCTGCCGGCCCGGATCGAGCCCGAGGGTCGGGTTGGCGGTGTAGAAGCTGTAGGCGTTGATGTCGAAGGTCAGCCCTCGCGCCGCACTCTCCGTCGCCCAGGCGGCGAGTGGACCGCTGCGGGCCGAATCCTCCGAACGCCGGGCGATCCGCGGATCGGTCCCCGGCTGGGTCGTGGCGAGCAGATCGCCCACCGCTGAGGCGATCTGGGCATGAGCCGCCGCAGGTCCGAGCGCGAGGCAAGCGACAGGGAGCGCGATCCGGAAGGCCATCGCGGCCCGCCGCGCGGACGGACCCCGCCCCAGCGCAGGCCGTCCGATCGGCTGGAGGCGCCGGCCCCGATAGACCATCCACAGACAATCCATGATGGCCGGACGACGCCGTCGCAGGGAGCCGAGCCTGGCGCTGGCATCGCATGCGACGCCAGCGGGGATCCAGGTCCTGCCGAGCCCGGTCACGCGGCCAGCTTCGCCGGCATCAGGCGGGCAGGGGCGCCGACCCACTCTGTGCTGGCGGGGATCGCCTCGCCCTTCATGACGATGGTGAGCGGCCCGAGCCGCGCGAAATCGCCGATCCGCGTGTCGTACAGAACGGTCGTCAGCGCGCCGACGCTGACGCCGCGCCCGATCTCGATCGGACCGACCTTCATCACCCGATCCTCGAACAGGTGGGTCTGCAGGTTCGCCGTGGCGTTGACGGCGGCGAAGTCGCTGATGCGGACGCAGTCGAACTCGGTGATGTCGGTGCTGTCGAGGTAGACGCCGCGGCCGATCCTGACGCCGAACAGGCGCAGGACCGCCGGCAGGAGCGGGGTGCCGCGCAGACTCTCGAGCAGCATCACGCCCGCCGTGCCCCAGTAGAGCGTGGTCATCGCCTCGCTCCGCAGGGCCCACCAGGACCACAGGCCGCGGTTGCCAGGACGGTAGACGCCCATCATCAGCCATTTCAGGGCGAGCACGGTGCCTGCCAGCACCATGGCGCAAACGGATCCGGTGGCGATGAACAGGGCCAGGAACAGGGCTGTGCTGTCCTGCTCCAGCGCCGGGAACAGCACGTATTCCGCTGCGTAGGTGCCCACCGTGATGAACATCATCGTTGGCATCGAGGCGCTGAACAGCTCGAACACGGCCCGCAGCAGGCGGCGCCCGGCGGAGGGCCGGAAGGTCATGGCTGTGGCCGCATCGTCGAAGCGCTGGCGCACCGGAAGGCGCATCGGCGGGCTGCCGAAGCGGATCTCGCCGGGCTCCAGGGCGACGTCGGCCGGCGGCTTCGACTTGATGCCGATCAGGCACCCGTCGGGGATCACGGAGCCGGGCGGCAGCACCGAGTCGTTCCCGAGGAACACCTGCGAGCCGGTGCGGACCTTGCGGACGGTCATCCAGCCCCGGCGGATATCCTCGTCGCCGGCCACCACCTCGTCGGCGACGAAGCACTGGTCGCCGATTTCGATCATGTCGAAGCGGCCGGAGAAGTTGGTCGCCACCTCGGTGTCCCGGCCGATCCGGGCGCCCATCAGGCGGTACCAGTGGCGCATGTAGAGGGTGGAGAACAGCGAGCTCAGCGTGTCGAGCATCACGTCGCAAGCCAGGCCCACCGTCCACTTGCGCAGGTAGAGGCCGGAATGGATCGAGTAGGTGCCCTCCTGAACACGCGGCAGCACGGTCCAGCGGATCGCCGTCACCAGCAGCACGGTGCCGAACACCAGGATCATGGCGGTCGGCCAGGTGAGGACCGGCAGGAACCAGTGGTAATCGATGCCGACCATCGCCTGCAGCGCGGTGTCGTAGCGGTCGAACAGGTAGAAGGCGGGGAAGACCGGCAGCAGTGCCAGCGCCGGCATCAGCAGGATCATCAGCGCGAAGTAGGCGGTGCGGGCGGCCCGCACCGCTCGGGCCGGCTCCGGCGCGGGAGCCGGCCAGGTGGCGGTGTCGACCGAGCCGACCCGGCGGCCGGGAGAGCCGTCCCAATGCTCGAAGGCGGGAACCTGCGTCCCCGGCAGGATCGCCGTGAGGTCGGCCAGTTCCGCGCCCTCGCCGATCGTCACATCGTGGCCGATGGCGCAGGACGTGCCGATATAGGCCGCGCTTTCGATCACGACCGGGCCGATGACGAGTTCGTTGCCGACGACCTCGGCATTGGCGATGCTGAGCTTGGCGCCGAGGGTGACGTCGTCGCCGAGGGTGACGAGGTCGATCGCCCCGGCCTCCAGGCCACTAACGACGCTGCGGCGCCCGACCCGCGCCCCGAGCGCCCGCATCGTCGCGGCAGCAAGCGGCGTGCCCTGCAGCAGCGCGAGATGGCTGAGCCCGACGCATTGCTTGGCGAGCCACCAGCGGAAGAAATAGGTGCCCCAGAGCGGATAGCGGCCGGGCTTGGCCCGCCACAACACCGCGCGCTTGAGCAGGATCGCCGCCGCCGACACGCCGAAGGTGACGAAGGCGTAGACGCCGAGCAGCAGCAGCACCTCGTGGGCCTGGATCACCTCGTCGGTGGTGATCAGCTCGTAGACGATGAAGATCGTCAGCCAGGGCCCGGTGCGCCCGAGCAGCAGGAACGGCAGGCAGGCCGCCTGCGCCAGGCCGCACAGGATCCGCCGCATCCGCGGCGGCGGCACGAAGGCGAGGTCGGCCGGCCGGTCGCCGCCCGCCTCGGCGATCCGCTCGTCGAGTCGGGCGGCCATCGCCCGGAGCGAGCGCAGGCCGTAGACGTCCTCCAGGGTGAGGCTCGCCAGATGCGGGCTCTCGCGCACGGCGGCGAGGAAGCGCGCGGCCAGCAGCGAGTGCCCGCCGAGATCGTTGAAGAAATCCGCCTCGAACGCGAGGATCTGCCCCGGGAAGAGCGGCTGGGCGGCGGCCAGAAGCGCGGCCTCGGTGGCGCTGGCCGGCGCCTCCTGGGCCTCCGCCTCGTCGACGGCAGCGAGTGCGAAGGCCTTGAGCGCCTTGCGGTCGGTCTTGCCGGAGGTCAGCCGCGGCAGCACGGCCATCGCCTCGAAATGGGCCGGCACCATGTAGGGCGGGAGCTGCGCCTTGAGCGCGGCGCGCAGGGCTGCCCGGTCGAGGGGCGCGCCGGCCTCCGGCACCACGAAGGCGACCAGCCGATCGAGGCCGTTATCCTGCCGCAGGACCACGGCCGCCGCCGCGACGCCCGGACGATCGCACAGCCGCGCCTCGATCTCGCCGAGTTCGATGCGGAAGCCGCGCAGCTTGACCTGATCGTCGATGCGGCCGTGGAACAGGAGCCGGCCATCCGGATCGACGCTGACCGCGTCGCCCGAGCGGTACAGGACCGGATCGTCACCGTCTGAGGGGAACGGGTTGGCGATGAACTTCTCCGCCGTGAGGTCGGGCCGGCCGAGATAGCCGCCGGCGACGCCGGGGCCGCCGATCAGCAGTTCGCCCTCCTCGCCCGCGCCGACGAGTTCCATCCGCTCGTTGACGACGTAGCAGGTGTAGTTCGGGATCGGGCCGCCGATGGTGACCGGCGCCTCGGGCGTGACCGTGTCGACCGTGGCCACCACCGTCGCCTCGGTCGGGCCGTAGCTGTTGAACACGGTGCGGCCCGGCCGGCACCAGCGCTGCCGCACGGTGGGCGGGCAGGCCTCGCCGCCGAGAATGATGATCCGCAGCGACGGCACGTCCTCCGGCATCATCGCCAGCAGGGTCGGGACGGTGTCGAGCACGGTGATGCCGGCCGCGCGCATGACGCGGGGGAGGGCGTCGACCTCGCCGAGGGTCGCGGGCGAGGCGACCCAGAGGGTGGCGCCAACCAGATAGGGGATGAAAATCTCTTCCAGAGAGAGATCAAAGGCCACCGAGGCGCCCTGAAAGCACACATCGTCGCCGGTCATGCCGTAGACCGCGTTGGCGGCGCGCAGATAGTGGCAGATGTTGGCGTGGCTGATGACGATGCCCTTGGGCTTGCCCGTCGAGCCAGAGGTGTAGATCGCGTAAGCGGGATGAGCCGGGGTGAGGCCCACCGCGCGCGGATCGATCGGGGGCTTGTCTGCCCCATCGACCGCGAGCGTCGCGAACGCGACCGCCTTCCCGGCCAGGGCACCGTCGAGGCGCGAGGCCGTGACGGCATCGGTCACCACGAGATCGGCGGCGCAGTCGGCCAGACACTCGCCGATCCGCTCGGACGGCGCCTCGGCGTCGAACGGGATGTAGGCGGCCCCGCTTTTGAGGATGGCGAGGAGCGCGACGTGGAGATCGAGGGAACGCGTCATCCAGAGGCCGACGAACCGGCCCGGGCCAGCGCCCCGTGCACGCAGGGCCCGCGCGACCCGGTCGGAGCGCGCCTCCAGCTCGGCGTAGCTGCAGCGGCTCTCGCCGAAGACGATGGCGGTGTGGTCAGGCCGGGCTCGGGCGGACGCTGCAACGAGCTCCGGCAGGACCTCATCCCGCAGAATGGAGGGATCCTTTCGGCCCCGCAGGACGCCCCGGTAGATCAGTGAGGGACGCATATTCATGGGAAGCGAACCGCCTACGAGTGCCGTATGGCGGACGCTTGTAGCGGCCACTCGTTGAACGATTGCTAGCGGCGTCGTGCGCTTTGCAGGATTCGGCAGCACGAAGACGCGCGCTGGCAGCGCCTCTCACAAGAGGCGCGTGGCGCCCTCGTGTTCCGATGCACGAGCGCCCTGCAATTACGAATGGTCCGAGGGCACGGACTCTCCACGCACATCCACGGCCGATATGAGCCGAGGGCGAGCAGTCTTCAGCCCGGCGTGGACAGGAAGGCCGCGAATATGTGCGAGGATCGAGAAGATTGGTGGAGCTAAGCGGGATCGAACCGCTGACCTCCTGCATGCCATGCAGGCGCTCTCCCAGCTGAGCTATAGCCCCGATCTTGGACTGGGCGTCTGCGAGATCGTGTCGAGGGGCTGTGTGATTGCGTTGGGCAGGCCTGGCGGCGACCGACTCTCCCGTGTCTTGAGACACAGTACCATGGGCGCTGGTGCGTTTAACGGCCGAGTTCGAGATGGGATC
>Ga0126362_10000358_pt1 | contig 23934 bp, 20 predicted proteins | sample ANMtaG_FD_126269 | JGI IMG/M metagenome (GOLD analysis project Ga0126362, IMG submission 126269) | Continental margin sediment microbial communities from North Pacific Ocean - ANME2c_DSS_Sorted | ecosystem: Environmental > Aquatic > Marine > Continental margin > Sediment | place: Pacific Ocean... | reverse complement strand
TGTGTAAAAATCATCGATTAGAAGGTCGAGCATCGGGACGTAGGCTCGACAGCGACGCTCACGCTATCAGGGTCGTGAGAAGTTACGGTTTCTGCAAAACCGTCTAGGTATGACCTGATATGCCAGCGGTCTTAGGAAGCGCGAGGGGGCCGCAATCGTCGCCCAATGTCCAGCCGGACGCAGCAAACCCGCACCTGTCATGCTTGCCCCGTCATCCTGATATATCGATAAAGAATCGTGTGTGGGAACGCGGTGGCCAGCGTGAGCGTTCTTCCAAAGGAGCTTGGACAGAAGGTCGCCTGTGAGTTGTGGTGCTGGCGCTTCCAGGTGGCATCCGACTTGTGCCATCACCAGAACCATCTACCTGGGTTGTCTTCGCGATGATGGATGCGGGCAGACAACCGGGCGTGGGTGATGAGTTCGAGGCAGTCGCCTACGACGATGTACCGATCGTGGGTGTGGTGTGCTGAGTGCAGCTCTATGGACGTCCGTGGAACTCTTTGGACGAATTTGTTGCCGAGGACGAAAAACAAGGCTACAATTGAGGTCTTCGCTGGCCAGCCCAACGAAGAAAGTGTTTGGGAAACAACGACTTACTGTCCTAGTACACGTCTCGTTTCCCGCTCCATATTCAATGAAAACGCCGATCAGTGATGATCGGCGTTTTTGTGTGCGCGCGATTTATAGCGCAGCTGAAACCGGCGTCGCCTCAATGCTCCACAAGCGTTTCCTGCCTGGGCAGGAAGAAGCGAGTAAACAGCTCGGATTGAGATTTGATGTTCAGTTTGTTGTAGAGGTTGCGACGGTGAACTTTTATGGTCTCCGTCGACAGGTTCAGCTTGCCGGCGATTTCCTTATTGGAAAAACCACTCAACAGCAATTTGAGGACATCCTTTTCGCGTGCCGTTATTTGATTGCCCAGCTGGGTGATCGCCTCTGACCAGGGGGGCACTTCGACAAGGTTTTTTTCCAGGTCAGTCTCAAAGCACATGCGTTGATGCATCAATGCCAACACCCAGGGCTTGATGATATCCAGTGTCGTGATCTGCTCCGGGCCATACCGGGTGTTACTGCCAAATGAAATGCACAATGTTCTATCCGCGTCGAGTTGGACGTTGTACTGCACCTCATCCGCGTAGATGTACTGGGCGAAATACTGATGGTAATACTCAGTGGTCAGGAAGTGCTCAGGCGCAATGTCTGACAAATGAAAAAAGCCACTCTGCGGGTTTTCACGGTTGGCAATGTAAAACGGATCCAGCAGATAAAGCCCTTTTACATAGCGTTCAGTCAGTGCATCCACTTCGTCCGCATCCGCCACTTCGGTCATGCTGATGACTTGTACGTGTTGATCGCTGAAGACCAATACGACCCAGTTGTCGATCGGCACATATTCCTTTAATACGCGAACCAGTGAGCTCCAGAAGGCGGGACGATTGAGCTGCATGATCAGCGCCCCGGCCGACCGATGCCAGGCGAGGTTATGAAGGTCGAGTGACATTTTCTACCCCTTTAGGGTTAGGTATCCGCAGGGCATGGCTAAGTATTCGTAGGTATTTACTATTCAACGGTGCCCGGTATATTCACCCCCACAGCGGGGCATGGCCATGAGGGCCTGTCGTTTTGACAAGGATAGTTATATGAGTCAATTGCATTTGCGAGGCTTTTTTTTAACCGCGCTTGTTTGCCTGGGTGCAAGCGCCCCGGCCGCGGCGGAACAATCACGGGTGAATCTGTACAACTGGTTCGGTTTGATCGCACCCGAGACCCCCAAGGAATTCGAGCAAAAAACCGGTACCCGGATGCATATGGATGCATTTGACAGTGCGGAGATCATGCAAAGCAAAGTGATGGCGGGGCGCACCGGGTATGACGTCGTCGTCGCCACCTCGAATGTCTTGCCAAGCCTGATCCAGGCGGGCGTGCTGGCACCGCTGGACCGCACTCAGCTGAGTAACTTTTCCCATATCGACCCCGAGATGCTGGCCTTGCTGGCGACCAATGACCCCGGCAACCGCTACGCCGTGCCCTATCTATGGGGCACCACCGGCATCGGTTATGACGTTGACAAGGTCAAGGCCGCGTTGGGTGATAACGCCCCGGTGGACAGCTGGGACTTGATCTTCAAAGAAGAAAACATCAGCAAGCTCAAGTCTTGTGGCGTAGCGATGCTCGACTCCCCGAGTGAAATCATCTCCATCGCTTTGCATTACCTCGGGCTGCCGAGTAACAGCCAGAACCCCGAGGATTACCAGAAGGCCCAGGCGCTACTGTTGAAAATTCGCCCTTACGTCCTCTACTTCGATTCCTCCAGAACCGACGCTGACTTCGCCGATGGCAATATTTGTGTGGTCGTGGGGTGGGCGAGTGGGGCGCTGATGGCGCAGGCAATCAACGAGAAAAACAACACCGGACGCAAGATTGCCTACAGCCTGCCTCGCGAAGGCGGGCTGGTCTGGTCGGAAAATTTCGTACTGCTCAAAGACGCTCCTCACGCAAAGCAGGGCTTGGCGTTCATCAACTACATGCTTGAGCCGCAAGTCATTGCCAAGAGCTCAAACCACACGCTTTATCCGAATGCCAACAAAGATGCCACCGCGCTTGTCGAGCAGAAGCTGCGCAGCAATCCTTGGATTTACCCTTCCAAGGAGACCATTGCCACGCTGGTACCTCTCGAGCCGCTGCCCTTGAAGCTGGAGCGTATCCGTACACGTGTGTGGACCAAGGTCAAGAGTGGTACGTGACCGGGTGAATGAGCGGGGCAGCCCAAGGGGCTGTCGCGCAGGCTCCAGGGGGGGAGGTAAATCATGTGCCAGTGCGACTTTCAGCGCGACGCGCAGTCGGACGATGACCAGGCTTACAAGGACATTGAAGAGCAGATTGGCCGCTCCACGCCCGAGCAGGCCTGGGCCATGTATTACGTCTCGACCGGCATGGTGCGTGAGCACATTACACGGGCGGTGATGGAGCATATCGGCAGGGGCAACCGCGCGCTGTTGCTCGAATTCCCCGAGCTTGCCCGGATTGAAGAGACGTCTCGATTCCTGCTGCCGCTGTGACGACAACGGCGGTCAGTGAGGATCGACGATTTGATCGCACGCGTGTTCATCGCGTGTTCGCCGCGTGGGCCAGGCGTAACGTGGCCTGGCGGATCTCTTCCTGGTTGAGTGACGCAAAGCCCAGGCGCAGTGCATTTTCCGCTTGGCCGGTGGGCGAGAACTGCCGGCCGCTGCGCACCACCAGCCCGTGCGTCAGCGCTGCTGCGACCATCTGGTCAACGTCTATTTGATCTTCGAAGCGCACCCACAGCGCCAGGCCACCTTCCGGCTCCCGCACATTGATGCGATCACCGAACGCCTCATGCAGGCACGCCTGTAAGGTTTCGCGGCGGGCCCGATATTCTTTCGACACCCGGCGTAGATGCTTCTTCAACTCACCGTCATTGATCAGGTCCGCCAGCATCTTTTGCGCAACCGCATCGGCGTCCCCCAGCATCAGGGCAGCGTTGCGATGCAGGGCTTGAATCAGGTCAGTGGGGGCCACCACATAACTGCAGCGAAACGTCGAGCCGAGTGCCTTGGATAACGACGCGATATAGATCACGTGGCGCTGCGCGCGGTCGCTGGCCAGCGGGAGATAGGGGCGCCCGTTAAAGTGATATTCGTGGTCGTAGTCTTCTTCGATGATGCAGAAGTCATGCAGTGCCGCCAATGCGAGCAGGTGTTGCCGTCGCGCGGCGTGCAGGCTGACGGTGGTCGGAAACTGGTGGTGCGGGGTGACATAAATCATCCGCACTTTATGTTCGCGACACAGACGGTCGACCTGGTCCGTGCGACAGCCTTCTTCATCCATCTCCACCGTGACCAGTTGCGCCCCCAGCTTTCGGAAAATTTCCCACGCTGGTGGGTAGCTCAAGCGTTCCACCAACACCACGTCGCCAGGTTTGATCAGCAGGCTGGCCGTCAGGTGCAGTGACACTTGAGTGCCTTGGGTCAGGCAAATATTGTCGGCGTTGACCGCCAGCCCGCGGTTGTTGCGCAGCATCTCGGCGAGGGCGCAGCGCAACTGATAGCCGGTGCCCTCGCTGCCAAAGCGCACCGTGTTGGACGCAAAGCTGTTACGCAGGGCATTGCGATAGTAGCGATGTAACACGGCTTGCGGCAGCAAGCGGTGGTCGCTGGTGCCATTGTCGAAAAACAGCGCGTCATGCCGATGATGCAGTGCCGTCACCTGGGCGTTCTGGTCGAAATACGGGGCGTTCGCCTGTGCCAGGATGTGGGGGGCGAAGGACTGCTGCGCATGGCTGGGCAGGTGCCTGGACGCCAATTGCGCATTGACGAAGGTGCCCCGACGCGGCTCGCTGACCAGCCAGCCTTTGGTCTGTGCCTCTTCGTAGGCCAGGATTACGGTCTTGCGATTGACGTCGAGCAACTGCGCCATCTCCCGCGTGCCGGGCAGCAACGTACCGGGCGGTAAGCGTCCTTCGACGATCGCGGTCACCAGGCCCTCGGCGATCTTGCGGTAGGACGCTTGGCTGGCGCTCGCGTCAAGCTTGAGCAGCGGGCGCCATTTACGCATCTGGACCATATGAAGTATCCAAAACTGGAGGTTTTAATGGGCCTAGTCTAACGCAACAATCAAGCCTCACTGACCCCGAGGTTGTTATGAATACACGTCATGTCATCGAACTGTCCCCCTCCGGCCAAACCTTTGAGGCCGGTGACGAACTGTTGCTGGATGCCATGCTTGCCCAAGGCTTGTCGGTGCCGTTTTCTTGCCGGCGCGGTGCCTGTGGATCGTGCAAGGTGGTGGTCGCAGAGGGTCACTACCGGGCCAAACCCCTGGCGCCTGGCGCACCCGCGCCGAGTTACCCGCTGGCGGCGGATGAGATGCTGCTGTGTCAGAGTCATGCCTGTGGCGACATGCGCCTGGAAATCCCGGGTTGGTCGCTGGACGCGCCCACCCTGGCGGTCGAGGCGCAGGTCGTGAGCATTCGCGCCCTGAGCCCTGATGTCATCGAGTTGGTGCTGCTGCCCAATACGCCCCTGGAGGTGCGGGCCGGGCAGTACGTCAAGTTCTGCCTGGACGACGGCGACTCGCGTTGCTTCTCGATAGCCAACCTGCCGGCCCAGGATGACGGACGCCTGGTCTTTCATATTCGTCGGGTGGTCGGCGGGCATTTTTCCGACATCCTCCTGGCTGCACTCGACGTCGGCGACAGGTTGACGCTGGAAGGGCCTTTTGGTGCTTGTACCTGGCAAGACGTGGACGCCAGCGCCGCCGTGCTGTTTGCCACGGGCACCGGTTATGCCGGCATCAAGCCCATCCTGCTGACGGCGCTGGCGCGCAAGGCAGAGGTCACGTTGTATTGGGGCGGCTCGCGGCCGGAGGACTTTTACGACAGCGCATTTCTCGCCTGGGCGAGTAGCGAGTTCCCGGGGTTTCACTGGCACCCGGTGCTGGCGTCCCAGGGGCGGGTGCAAGAGGTGGCGCTGAGCCATGGGCATGCCTGGGCAAACACCCAGGTCTGGGCGTGCGGCAACAGCGCCATGATCGGCCACGTCCGCCAACACTGCCTTGAGGCGGGCCTGCCGGCTCACCGCTTTGTCGCCGAAGCCTTTGTGCCCAGCGGACGTTCGAGTGCAGAAACCCCAGCACTCGCGTTTGACCCGATCTGGGAAAAAGTCGGCCCACGCTATTCACTGGATGGCATGCTGGCGGCACGCGAACACTCCATGCGTGCCCTGGGGGCGATCGCCAGCCAACTGATGGTCGGTATGACCACGGCCGAGGCCCTCGAAATGGCGGCCCGGCAACTGCAAGCCATGGGCGCTTCGCATACCTGGCACCCGACCTACATTCGCTTTGGCGATGACACCGTTCGCCCGCCCAGGGAGGGGATCGACCCGCTGCGCAGGCTGCGCGCCAGCGATATCGCGGTGGTGGATCTTGGCCCCGTGTGGGACGGCTACGAAGGCGACTACGGCGACACGTTCGTGTTCGGTGAGGCGCCGCTGCACCTGGCGTGCAAAAAGGCCCTGCATGAAGTCTTCGATGAAACGCGCGAAGCGTGGAAGCGTGGCCTGACCGGTTGCGAGCTCTATGACTTCGCTGAATCCCGTGCCGTTTCAAAAGGCTGGAGGTTGGCGCGCAACCTGGCCGGGCATCGCATCGCCGATTTCCCCCACGCGTTGTTCGAGTGCAAGGAGTTGGCTGCCTTGGAGATCCCCCCGAGTGAAATGGCCTGGGTCCTGGAAATCCAGCTATGCCATCCCACCGAACCCGTCGGTGGGTTCTTCGAGGATATCCTCATGCTCGACGTCTGAGAGCCCGCCGTTGCGGCGGGCTCCGTCCGGTCAGAGCTTCGGCAGTTGCCCGATGCGGCCCATCATTTCGGTAACGATCTGCAGGTCCAGCAAGAACTGGTCGACGGTCTTGAACTCATTGTCGGTGTGGCCGGTGTATTTCACTTCCGGGCGCGCCAAGCCGAACTGCACGCCGTTCGGCAGCTCATGCACCGACGTCGCGCCGGCCGAGGTCCCGAACTTGTGTTCCATGCCCAGGTTTTCGGTGGCCACCGCCAGCAGGGCCTTGACCCATTCGCCTTCGGGGTTGCGGTACATCGGTTCGGCGATTGAGTAGGTGAAGTCCACTTTGACTTTGGTTTTCTTGTTCCAGGCGCTCAGCTTGTCGGCAATCTCGGCTTTGAGTTTTTCCGGCGACTTGCCCTTCGGCACACGCAGGTTCACCGCCAGCTTGAAGGCTTTGTCATCCAGGCCGACAAACGTCAGCGAGGTGGTCAGCGGGCCCATGAAGTCATCGGCGAAACCTACGCCCAACTTGCCCCCCAGGTAATCCAGGCCCCAGTTATCCGAGGCATACCGCGCGGCGTCGGTGATGTGGTTGTGCTTGAGGGCGATCGTGCCGTCGACGCTGTGGATCAATTCCAGCATGCGCGCCACCGGGTTGACGCCGGACTCCGGTTCGGACGAGTGCGCGGACACGCCGGTGACGGTCAACTTGACGTCTTTGCCGTCGACCTTGGCGGTGACCTCGAAATCGCCGCCGTTGCGCTTGGCGTATTCAGCCCCGGCCTTTTGCAGGCTGGCGGCCAATTCGGCCGGCTTGTCGCTGACCAGGGTGGCGACTGAAGCCGACGGAATCTGGTTGGTGGCCATGCCGCCGGTCATCGAGATGATTTCCGCGCCTTTGCCTTCACCCTTGCGACGCGGGAAGGTGGCCATGACCGTGCCATAGCCTTTCTCGGCAATCACCACCGGGTAACCGCCATCCAGTGCCAGGTTGTACTGCGGCGTCGGGTTGCGCTCGAAGTAATACGGGATCGCATCCCCCGACGTTTCCTCGGTGGTGTCCACCAGCAGCTTGAAATTGCGCGCCAGTGGCAGTTTCTCCTCCTTGATCACCTTCATCGCATACATCGCCACCACAATACCGTTCTTGTCATCCTCGGTGCCGCGGCCATACATGCGGTCGCCAATCAGCGTGACCTTGAACGGATCGAGCTTTGTGCCGTCCTTGAGTACCCAGTTTTCTGGCGTGACTGGCACGACGTCGGCGTGGGCATGAATGCCGACCACTTCATCGCCGCTGCCCTCCAGAGAGATTTCGTACACGCGGTTGTCGACATTGCGGAAGCTCAGGTTGAAGGCTTTCGCCAGGCCCTGGAGCTTGTCGGCGATCTTGAGGAATTGCGGGTTTTTGTACTGCGGCAGGCCATCCACGTTGAAAGTCGGGATTTCCACCAGCTCGCGCAGGGTTTCGAGGGCGGCCTTGCCGTACTTCACGCGGGTGTAGATACCCAGCAAGCGATGGATTTCATTTTGCTGCTCGGCGGTGAGGGGCTTGTTGTCGAGAAACGCACTGATGGCCGGGCCCACGTCGCTGGTTTTGCCCAGCTCGCCCTTGGCCAGGGTGCCGAGGAAACCACGAAAATCGGTGACGGAGGTTTCGCTGAAACTCTTGATAATCGCCGTGCTCTGTTGCGCGGTGATGTTGGCGAAGGCGGGCGAAGTAAAGGCCGAAAGACTGGCCGCGAACAGGGTCGCAACGGCCAATTGCTTAAGTGGAAAGTGCATGGAGGGAAGCATTCCTTTGCAGGTAGTGAGTAGGACGTTTCTGATCGATCTGTCAGAAACATTTCCACACACTACCATTACTCAGGTGTCCCTGGTCAATGCTGGCCAGGATGGGGCGCCGGGTACTCATCGGTGACGTTCAAGGCTCTTGCGTAGGGCCCGTCCCACAGCTGCTCATGCAGATCCCCTATACGCCTGGCCATCGTTTCACTGCGCATCACCACTTCCAGATTGCGCGAGTTATCCAGGTAGCCACCCAGCCAATTGCTGGTACCCACCCACGCCACTTTCCCGTCGATCTCCAGGGTCTTGCTGTGGATGACCCGCGCGTAGGGAATAAACCCTTGCTTGGCCTCGGGCAGGGTGACGATCTTGATCTGCACGTTGGGCAGTACCGCCAGGCTTTTCAGGTACGGCAGCTCCAGTGCGTCGGTGTTCCAGTTCGACACCATCAGCTTGATCGACACCCCCCGCGCGGCGGCCGCTCGCACGGCGTTGTCGATCACGGCGTAATACGGGCGGGTTTTATCCGGGCCGTAGGACAGCGGCGCGTAGTCGAGCAACTGCACGCGGACTTCGTGTTGTGCTTCGCTGAGCAGGCGTGGCAGTTCGAGTTGTGAATCACCCACGCCCGGCGGGTTGTAGCGTTGCGGGCTGGCCACCAGGTAGTTGCCGGTGCGCGCGGGTGCTGTACCGGCGGCCGGCAGGGGCACGGGTTGGTGCCCGGTGAGGGCGGCCTGCGCTCGCCAGTCCTGGTCAAAGATCGCCTGTACCTGGCTTACCACCGGGGCGTCGGTGATCCGCAGTCCGGTTTCATGGATATGTTCCAAAGAACGCCAGTCGAAATTCTGGCTGCCGATAAACGCCTGTTTGCCATCGACCACCATGTATTTGGCGTGGAGGATCCCGCCGCTCAGTTGTCCGTACGACAACACGCGTAAGCTCAGGTTGGGAATCGCGCGTAAGCGTTCCAAGGTGGAGGCTTCTGACAAGCGAATGCCTTTTTCCTCCAGCAGGAAGCGAATCTTCACGCCGCGTTTGCCAGCGGCTTCCAAGCGTTCGATGACGCTGTCCATCACCGAGCCGGGGTGATCCACCGCGTAGAACTGGCCGATATCGATCGTACTTTTGGCGCCGTCGAACAGCTCGATCCACACCGGGCCCGGCTGGCGCAGATCGGCGGTGCCCAACGCGGTATCCACCGGCACGGTGTGCACCAGTTCAAACCCCGGAATCGAAAAATCCGCCTGGACCAGCGGACTCATGAGCAAGCCGGCGAGGCCTGCGATGCGCACTTTCAAGGAGAGGGACATAGCGGTCTCGAGTCAGAAAAAGAAGACGGGCGCATCACGCGCCCGTCCCAACACTTACGCAGTACGGCTGTGCAACGCCGCAGGCACCAGATGCGGCACTTCACCCTGCACACGGGCACCGGTGGCGGCGCGAATCAGCAGGATCTTCAACTGATCGTTGATGCGCTCCAGGCTGTCCTGGAAGAAGTTGTGGAAGACCACGCAGAACAGCGCAATGGCGATCCCCAAACCGGTGGCGTACAACGCGGTACCGATGCCACCGGAAATCTGCCCTGGGTCGGACACACCCGCCGAGGCCAGCGCCTTGAACGTGTCGATGATGCCGAGGATGGTGCCCAGCAAGCCCAGCAGCGGCGCGGCGGTGGTGATGGTCTCGATGATCCACAGGCTGCGGGCGAGTGGCGCGCGGGTGGTCAGGTATTGGGTTTCGATCACGTCATCCAGGTCCTTGCGCGAACCGTGGGAGGCCTTCTGTGCCAGCACCGGCACCACCATGCTTAATGGCAGGCTGTCGCGACGCGTCAAGCTATCCGGCAAGTCGCGCTCGCTGTGCACCTGGGCGCCCAGTGCCGCGGTCAAGGCGCGTGCCTGGCGGCGGACGTAGGCGAAGTAGATGCCTCGTTCGATGGTGATGAAGATGGCGATGGCCATCGCGGCATACATCACATAGAAGGTGATGTCGTGGAGCAGGTTCATGTCCATGTTCACTTACCTCGCAGTTAGAAATTGGCTTCCAGGGACACCGTCACGGTGCGTTCCAGGCCGACGATGTAGGCCGGGTCGCCGTCGCGGAAACCACCGTAGGTGGCGGCGTTGGTCTTGGTGGTGTACACCCCGTCCAGGTACTTCTTGTCGAACAGGTTGTCGACGTTCAGGCGCAGGGTCGCGTCCTTGACCACCTTCTTGTCCACCGGCAGGTAGATACCGGCGCCGGCGTTGAACACGGTGCGCCCGGAGATGGCTTCATCGTTGGTCAGGTCGCCGTAGAGCTTGCTGGTGTATTTGCCGCCGAAGGTGCCGTAGAAGCGCCCGTCGTCATACCCGATGTTGGCTGCCAGCATGTTTTTCGGCACGTTGGCGAACTGCTTGCCGCTGGTGGGCAACAGGATCGCTTTGCCGGCGTTGTAGACGGTCAGGTCATCCTGCTGCTCGGCCTTGGTGTAGGTGTAGGAGGTGTAATAGTTGAAGTGGTTGGGCAGCAGGCCGCTCCACTCCAGCTCCAGCCCGCTGTTGTTGACGGAGCCGGCGTTGATGTCGGCGAAGTCGCCGTTGATGTCCTTGGACGACACCTGGCGATCCTTGAACTGCATGTAGAACAAGGTGGCGGCCACGGTCATGTCGTCGCCGGTGAAGCGCCAGCCCAACTCATGGTTCCAGCTGGTTTCCGGCTTGGAGTTGATCGAGTCCACACCCTTGTCGTACAGCACGTAGTTCTGCGGGATACGCATGTTGCGCGACAGGCTGTAGAACAGTTGGTCGCGTTCATCGAGCTGGTATTTGAGGCCAGCGTTGGGCAGCAGTTTGTTGTAGCTCTGGTTACGTTTTTCGGCTTGTTCGGTGAGGCTGCCGTGGTTGGTACCGTCACGCTTGACGTTCATGTACGCCAGGCCGGCCACCAGGGTCCAGTCGGGGGCGAAATACCAGGTGTCCTGTGCCCAGACTTTCTGTGCTGGCGTGACGGTGAAGCGGTCGCGACCCTGCACGGTATTGCCGTTGGCATCGACCACGGCGTCGCCGTCCGGCCAGGTGTCGGTGGGTTTGCCGTTGTTCTTGAGCGCAATGAACGGTTGGGTCTGGCTCTGCCGCGCGCGTTCGTACCAGTAGCCGAATTGCAGGCTGTGTTCTTCCAGGTCCCAGTTCAGCTTGGTGGTAATCCCTGGTCGCCACGTCTGCGTGCGCGAAGGGCGGTAGTACACGCCGGTGGTGGAGGAACCGTCGGCGTTGTACTGCGCTGCGGTAGGCAGGTTGCTCAGGTCGAATACGCCGCCAGCGTTCGAGCCACGGTTGAGTGCGTAGCTCGACGAGTTGACGCCGCTGCCGTTACCCCAGAAGTAATACGGGATCACCGACAGGGCCAGGTTATCGGCCAGTTTGAACTGGGTGTTGAGCACGCCGGTAAAGGTCTGGAACGGGTTCTGCGCCAGGGCGTAGTAGCTATTGAGCTTACCGTTGCTACCCACGGTCGGCGTGGCGGGGTAGGGGTCGTACTTAGGGCCGTTCTGTTGGAATTGGGCCTTGGTCAACTGGCTATAACTGTTGTTGTCCTGTTCGTGGTACTTGAGGATCAGGTTGGCGGTGTTGCCGTTGCCCGCATCGAAGAAACTGTTCCACTCGACCTTGTCCGCCCGCACGGCACCTGAACCACGCCACATCTCGCCTTCGGTGTGGGACACCGATAGCCAGTTGCTCAGGCCATTGACCTCGCCGGTATTGAGACGGGCGAAGGTCTTGCGCGTGGCGTTGCTGCCCATGATCTGTTTGACGAACGCGCCGGTTTCCTTGGTCGGGCGAATGGTCACGATGCCGATATTGCCGCCGCTGGAACCGATGTGCGGGCCGTCGGATTCGGCCGAGCCCTGGGTGACGAAGATCTGGTCGATGTTTTCCGGGTCGCCCAGCAGGTTGGAATACAACGCGTAGTTGCCGGAATCGTTGATCGGCATACCGTCCACGGACATCCCCACCTGATCGGAGTTAAGCCCGCGCATGGTGAAGCGAAAGCCCGAGAGGCCGGTGTTGTCTTCACTGGAGATATTCAAGCCCGGGGTGTACTTGAGCTTGTCGATCGCATTGCCGGTGGCGGTCTGTTTATCCAGGGCCTCCTTGGTCACGGTGGAGCGAGCCTTGATGCTTTCTTCCTGCACCATATAACCGCCACCGGCAGTGGCTTTGCCCTGAACCCCAATGGTCCCGACATCGCTGTCGCTGGTGTCGGCCATGGCCATGCCGTGGCCCATGCTTGCGGCAACGAGTGCCAGATGAATCCGTGTGAACCTCATCACTGTCGTCCTGGTGTCGGGTGCTTATTGCACGCTGTAGTTGAAGGTGGCGGTGAAGCGCTGCTCATTGCGCCCCCCGAAGGCTTGCTCGGGGAACGGCTTGACTTGCTTGATACGACGCAAGCTGTTGGTGGCGGCCCGGTTGAGCAACATGCTCGAGGCCTGGGTTTGCAAGCCGGAGTCGAGTACCCGACCCTGGCGGTCTACCAGCAGCCAGATCACGACCTCGCCGGTGGGGCGTTCGAGGGAGGCCTGGCGTCCGGTGGGGTATTGCTTGTAGGTGTCCAGCTCATTGCGCAAACCCTTGAGGTAACCGCCTTCCAGGGCCTGGCTGTCGACTTTCGGTGGCGCAGGCGGTGCGGGTGTCGGCGCCGCCGGGGCAATCACGGGGGGTGCCGGTTTGGCGGCGGCTACCGGTGGCGCGGTGGGCGCGGTTTTGGTGATCACCGGTTTGGGTTGCGGTTTTGGCTTGGGCTTGGGTTCCGGCTTGGGCGGTGGCGGCGGTGGGGCCTCTTCGTCCTCGATCACGGGGGGTGGCGGCTCTTGTTCCACCACCGGTTCCGGCACCACTTCGGGCTCCGGTTCGACCAATGCCAACTCGACCGCCGACTCGTCGTACACCGGCTCGACTTTCAACGTCTGGGACTGGATACCCAGTGCAATCAGCACCAGGGCGATCAGGGCCGGCACACTGCCGAGCAGCTGACGCGCACGAAACAGGACGTACATGATCAGGACTTACGCGTGGCAATGGACACGGAGGTAAAGCCACCCATACGCAGGGTGTCCATCACCTCGACCAGGCGCGACACTTCCACGCCCTTGTCGCTGTTGACGATGATCGTCGACTTGGTATCGGGCTTTTCTGCCGCCTTCAGCGCCGGTACCAGAGCGTCGACCGTAAGGTCTTTGCCGTCGAGTTGCAGTTGGCCTTCCAGGCCCAAGGTCAGGATGAATTTGTTCTGTGGCTTGAGCTGTTGTGAGCTGCTGGCGCTGGGCAACTGGGTCTTCATACCGAGCGCCGGAATCACGTTCAGGCTCACGAGTACGAAAAACACCAGGAGGAACATCATCACGTCGATCATCGGGATCAGTTCGATGTGTGCCTTGCGCTTCTTGGGTTCATCCCAGGTTCTCATTCCGCTACCCCGTTATTGAATTAGGGGCGACACGCTAGCAATGAAAAATGACCGAACGGTTAACTTTAGTTGACGTTTTGAGGGCTCTAGGACGCGTCTTACAGACGACTTACCGGTCATTTACGGGGTGTAACCAAACTGACACTCACCGGGGGCATTCTCAAAAAATTTACATCGAGGCGCCCCTGGAATGAGTAGCCAATTGCCACATCTCTCCACCTCGCGACTGCTGTTGCGAGCGCTGGAAAAAGCCCAGGCCGAGACGTTGTGCGCCCTTGCCAACGGGCCGAACGTTGCCGACAACACGGCCAGCATTCCGTCGCCGTACACGCTGGAAGACGCCCATGGTTTTATCGACGGCATGCAGGAAAAATTTCGTTCCCTGGGCTTGATTAGCCTGGGCATGCATCGGCGTGACATAGACGCGTTGGTGGGCATCGTTAGCCTGCGCATCAACGCTACTCATCACTACGGGCACTTGGGTGGCTGGGAGTCTCGGTCATGAGCGGCGAGATTGATCTTGGCCGCCGCCGGGTACTTGCCGGGCTGGCGGTGGCTACCACGTTTTCGATTCTCAGCCCGTTCGCCCGCAGTGCGGGAGTCGACTATCCGTTCACCTTGGGCGTGGCGTCTGGCGATCCGCTGCCAGATGGCTTTGTGATCTGGACACGCCTGGCGCCGTTGTTCAATGCGGTCGATGGCCAGGGTGGCTTGAGGCGTGCGGTGCCGGTGCGTTGGCGAGTGGCCAGCGATGCGGCGATGACACGCATTGTGCGCCAGGGCGAGGTGATGGCCACCGAGCGGTTTGCCCATTCGGTGCATGTGGAGGTCGCGGGGTTGGTGGCGGGCAGGCCGTATTGGTACCAGTTCGAGGGGCTGGGGGCGCAGAGCCCGGTGGGGCAGTCGCGTACGGCGCCGCCACGGGATGCGATGGCATCGGCACACGTGGGGTTTGTTTCGTGCTCGCACTGGGAGCGTGGTTATTTCAGCGCCTATCGCCACTTGGCGGCGGAGCAACCCGACCTGGTGTTCTTCCTCGGCGACTACATCTATGACAATTCCTATGCGGCCGATTCGGGCAAGATCATTCGTCCCCATGGCAGTGGCAATGCGGTGAGCCTGACGGATTACCGCAACCGCTACGCCCTGTACAAAACCGATCCGGACCTGCAGGCGCTGCACGCCGCGGCCCCCAGCGTGGCCACCTGGGACGATCATGAGGTGCAGAACGACTACGCCAACCGCTGGTCCCAGGACCCCAGGATTCCAGTGGCACAATTTCTCCAGCAACGCGCAGCGGCCTACCAGGCGTTCTACGAACATATGCCGCTGCGCGCCAGCAGCCTGCCCCACGGCTCGGACATGCGTATCTACCGACGCCTGGACTATGGACGATTGGCGCGTTTCCACGTACTCGACGGCCGCCAGTATCGCTCCGAACAACCGTGCATCCTCGCCAATGGCAGCCACCAGGGGCATGTAGCGGCCAATACGTGCGCCGACTTGCGTGACCCAGGGCGCACGATGCTGGGGTGGCAGCAGGAGGCCTGGCTGGACCAGGGCTTCGCCCAGTCCAAGGCGCAGTGGAATGTGATCGCCCAGGACCTGCTGGTGGCACCGCTGACCCAACGCGACCTGACCAGCCACATGCCTGGGCGCTGGACCGATGGGTGGGATGGCTATATGGCTAATCGTTCGCGGATGCTGGCGTCCATCGAGCGTCATCGGGTCAAGAACCCGGTGTTCTGGGGCGGCGATATCCATTCGTTCTGGGTCACGGACCTGCATGCCGATGGCGATCGCCCGGATTCACCGGTCGTCGCCACCGAGTTTGTCGGCACGTCGGTGACGTCCGACGGGCCGCCCTATGACGCCTTCACCCAGATCCTGCCGCTGAACCCCCATGTGAAGTTTTTCGACAGTCGCCAGCGGGGCTATGTGTCGGTGGCATTGGAGGCGCGAAAGATGCTGACGAACTTTCGGGTGATTACCGATCCTCGCGACCCGGCAGCCACCGTTTCGACGCTCAAGTCGTTTGTAGTGGAGCCGGGGCGGGCAGGGGCGATCATGGTCTAGGGCGTGCTTTTATCACTGAGTTTGCCGCTGATGGGTTGTGTCAGTTGATTTCGTAGCGAACGGACAACGCGCCCTTTTTCTCCGACAGCGCCAGGATCGTCACCTGGCCCAGCTCGCTCAACGCTTGCACATGGGTACCGCCGCAGGCATAGGCGGGCAGTTCGCCAAAGCCGACTTCCCGGGTGCCATCTTCCAGCGTCATATGGCGCGGGAAGTCGGCGGCGATCCATTGGTTGACCTGCTGCTGAATGGCTTCGGCGTCCATGGTCTGGGCCTGTTCGCCACGAATAAACGTGATCTTGCCTTCGCCTGGCCAATGGTGCGCCTTGATCGGCATCCAGCCGAGTGTTTCGCCGACATTGCCGATCAAGTGGCCGGCGGAATGCAGGCGGGTATGCAGGGTGCGACGTTGCTCATCGACCCGCGCCGTGATCGGGCCCGGTTCCACCGGCTGGTCGACATAGTGCACCACGCGATCGGCCTCTTGGGTGACCCGCACTACCTGACTGCCGCCAAGCCAGCCCGTGTCGAACGGTTGGCCACCGCCCTGGGGGTGGAAAATCGTCGATAGCAGGATGACGGCAAATTGCCCTGCGTGCGGCGTGCAGCTCAGCACTTCAAGCTCGGCGGTGAGGTGGTCGTGGGTGAAAAACAGGCGCTCGGTCATTCTCTACATCCGCATCAAGGTTCTGCGGGCAGTATAAATAGTGCGTGAATGAGTGATAATCCGCTGAATTATCAATGGACCTGTGCGTCATGAGCATCAATCTTCCCTTGCCGCTGCTGGGTGAAATGGCGATCTTCGTCAAAGTGGTGGAAGCCGGCAGTTTCTCCGCAGCGGCGCGGCAATTGAGTGTTTCGCCGTCGGCGGTGAGCCGGAGTATTTCGCGACTCGAACAGGCGCTGGCGACTCGCCTGTTGCAGCGCACCACGCGCAAGTTGCGTTTGAGCGAGGGCGGCGAAGAAGTGTTCAAGCGTTGCCAGGAGATGGTCAACGCGGCGCGCTCGGTGATGGAAATCAGCGGCCAGTTCACCCACGAGCCCGAGGGCCTGGTGCGGGTCAGCGTGCCCAAGGCGGTGGGGCGTTTTGTGGTGCATCCGCATATGCCGGAGTTTCTGCGGCGTTATCCCAAGGTGGATGTGCAACTGATCCTGGAGGATCGGCATGTGGACCTGATCGACGACAACGTCGACCTGAGCATCCGCATCACCGACAGCCCGCCGCCTGGGCTGGTGGGGCGGCAACTGCTGCCCATCGAGCACCTGCTGTGCGCGACACCCCAGTATCTGGCCGAGCACGGCACGCCTGGCCATCCCCAGGATTTGTTAGGACACAGTTGTATCTACCTGGGGGAAACCCCAGGGGATTCACGCTGGAAATTTCGCCAGGGCGGCAGGGCGGTGACGGTCGGCGTGCGTGGGCGTTATGCGGCAAACCACACGGGCGTGCGGCTCGATGCCGTGTTGCAGCATGTGGGGATTGGCAGCTTGCCGTATTTCACCGCTCGGCATGCCTTGGAGGAAGGGCGCTTGGTGCAGGTGTTGCCCGCGTGGGATTTTATTGCGTCCTACCATGGCCAGGCGTGGTTGCTGCATTCGCCAACGCGGTATCTGCCGCCGAAGTTGCGGGTGTTTATCGATTATCTGGTGGCGTGCATGGCGAAGGAGCCGACGTTGAGCCCCCGCTGAATCTCTGACGTAGCGCTGTCGCACAGCAAACTGGAAACCCTGTGGCGAGCGGGCCCGTTGTGGCAAGCAGGCCTGTTGTGGCGAGCGGGCTTGCCCCGCGTTGGGGCGCGTAGCGGCCCTAATACCAGTCTCCCAGTTCTACCAGAAGAAATGCGGTGGCCTTATTGGGGCTGCTTCGCAGCCCAACGCGGGGCAAGCCCGCTCGCCACAACAGGCCTGCTTGCCACAACAAGCCCGCTCGCCACAACAAGCCCGCACGCCGTAAAAAAGCCGTCATTTAAGAAGATATTTTAATTCTTAATCATCAGTGACTTATTTGAGGGTTGAGGGGCTTGCTCCCACATTCAGTTCAGCAGTGCCTTGAAGGATCAGTGCTTGCTCTGGTCCTGTGGCATGGCCAGCAGTTGCTTTTCCTGGTTCCAGTCGAACGGTTCGTCGTTCTGTTCGGCTTCGAAGCGACGTTCTTCCAGGGCCTGGTACAGGTCCAATTCTTCGTCGGGCATGAAGTGCAGGCAGTCGCCGCCAAAGAACCACAGCAGGTCGCGCGGCACCAGGTGGGCGATCTGCGGGTAGCGCAGGATGACCTGGCTCATCAGGTCCTGGCCCAGGTACTGGCTTTCGATCGGGTCGATCGGCAGCAGGGCGCGCAGTTCGTCAAAGCGTTCGAGGAACAGGGTGTGGCTTTCCTCGGGCACCTGTTCGGCTTCGCCGACGGCAACCAGGATACTGCGCAGGTGGTCGAGCAAGACGAGATGATCGGCAACGACGTTGGACACGAGATAAGTCCTCTAAAGCAAAAACGGGCGCAGGAGTATATAGCCCCAGCGCCCGTTTTTATATGACCGCTGGACTCAGCGGACCTTGCCCTCTGCCTGGGCCAGTTCTTCCTTGCTGAAATCATCCACGTCGATCACCTTGCGCCGTGCCGCCTCGGCGTCGCGCAGGGTCTGCGCTTCGGCCGGTTGCAGCACCCCGGCGTGCAGCGCCGCGTCGATGGCAGGCTCGCCGGCCGTCGGCTTGACCTGGCCGCTCTTGAGCGCAGCATGCAGTTTCTTTTGCAACGGATGACTGGTGCCGAGCAGGTCGTAGGCGTGTTGCAGGGCGCCTACGGGATCGTCCACCGATTGCGGGCGATAGCAGCCGGCCAGCAACTCCTCGAGCGTCGGGTCGCCCTTGGCGCGGCCGATGACCGCGGCCACCTCGGCATCCAGCGCATCGGATGGCCCCGTATGGCGACGGCCGAACGGGAATACAATCACCCGCAGCAGGCAGCCAAGCACCTTGCTCGGGAAGTTGCTCAGCAGTTCATCCAGTGCGCGCTCCGACTCGCCGAGGCTTTCTTCCATGGCCCAGGTGAACAGCGGTTCGAGGTGGTCCGGCGAATCCAGGTCGTGGTAACGCTTGAGCGCCGCCGAGGCCAGGTACATATGGCTCAGCACATCACCCAGGCGCGCCGACAGGCGTTCGCGGCGTTTCAATTCGCCGCCCAGCAGCATCATGCTCAGGTCGGCGAGCAGCGCGAACGCGGCGGCCTGGCGGTTCAGCGCACGGAAGTAGCGCTGGCTCAAACGGTTGCCCGGGGCTTTTTCGAAATGCCCGACACCGAGGTTGAGTACCAGGGTGCTGGCCGCGTTGCTCACGGCAAACCCGATGTGCTGCATCAGCAGGCCGTCGAACTCCTTCAGGGCCTGGTCGTGGTCTTCGCGACCGGCCAGGGCCATTTCCTTGAGCACGAAGGGATGGCAGCGAATCGCGCCCTGGCCGAAGATCATCAGGTTGCGCGAGAGGATATTCGCGCCCTCCACGGTGATGAAGATCGGTGCGCCCTGCCAGCTGCGACCCAGGTAGTTGTTCGGGCCCATGATGATGCCCTTGCCACCGTGTACGTCCATGGCGTGGCTGATGCACTCGCGGCCGCGCTCGGTCAGGTGGTACTTGAGGATCGCCGACAGCACCGAGGGTTTTTCCCCGAGGTCGACGGCATTGGCGGTGAGCATCCGCGCACTGTCCATCAGCCACGCATTGCCGCCGATACGTGCCAGGGCTTCCTGGATACCTTCGAAGGCCGACAGCGGTACGTTGAACTGTTCGCGCACCTGGGCGTATTGGCCGGTGACCAGGCTGGTGAACTTGGCGGCGCCGGTGCCGACGGCGGGCAGGGAGATCGAGCGGCCTACCGACAGGCAGTTCATCAACATCATCCAGCCCTTGCCGAGCATTTCCTGGCCGCCGATCAGGAATTCCAGGGGGATGAACACATCCTTGCCCGAGTTGGGGCCATTCATGAATGCCGCGCCCAGGGGGAGGTGGCGGCGGCCGATGTTGACCCCGGGCGTATCGGTCGGGATCAGCGCCAGGCTGATGCCGAGGTCTTCTTCTTCACCCAGCAGGTGGTCCGGGTCATGGGCCTTGAAGGCCAGGCCGAGCAGGGTCGCGACAGGGCCGAGGGTGATGTAGCGTTTTTCCCAGTTCAGGCGCAGGCCCAGGGTTTCCTTGCCTTCCCATTCACCCTTGCAGATCACCCCGGTGTCGGGCATGGCGCCGGCGTCGGAGCCCGCCAGCGGGCCGGTGAGGGCGAAGCACGGAATATCGTCGCCACGGGCCAGGCGTGGCAGGTAGTGGTTGCGTTGTTCGTCGGTGCCGTAGTGCAGCAGCAGTTCGGCCGGGCCGAGGGAGTTGGGCACCATCACCGTGGAGGCCAGGTCGCCGCTGCGGGTGGCGAGCTTCATGGCCACCTGGGAGTGGGCGTAGGCGGAGAAACCCTTGCCGCCATATTCCTTGGGGATGATCAGGGCGAAGAAACCGTGGGTCTTGATGTGCTCCCAAGCCGCGGGTGGCAGGTCCATGGCCTGGCCGATTTCCCAGTCGCTGACCATGGCGCAGAGTGCTTCGGTGGGGCCGTCGATGAAGGCCTGCTCTTCTTCGGTCAGTTGCGCCTTGGGGTAGGCCAGCAGTTTGTCCCAGTCGGGGCGACCACTGAACAGTTCGCCGTCCCACCACACGGTGCCCGCATCGATCGCGTCGCGCTCGGTCTCGGACATCGGCGGCAGGACTTTCTGGAACCAGCTGAACAGCGGCTTGGTGAAGTATTGGCGGCGCAGGTCTGGCAGCAGCAGCGGCGCGGCGACAAGGGCGATCAGCACCCAGAAGATCAGCAGCAGCCAACCCGGTGCGTGGCTCCAGGCGCCCATCGCCAGCAGGTAAACGGCGACCACGCCCAGGGCGGGCAGGGGCGCGGTGCGGCGGTGTGCCAGGTAGGCAATGCCGACCACCAGAACCAGTATCCACAACAACAGCATATTCAATCCTCCATGAAACCAGGGGCAAAACCACCATTGAGCTTAGTCGGCATCCGAGAAAGCGCGGTGATCAGGCGTTACGAGTGGTACTGGGAACACCGTGGGATCACCGATCACCAGGCGCCGACATTTGGCCGATTCGTCGTTATCTCCATGGCACACCTGTCGTTAAACTCCAGGCTTCCCTCGGAGATCAAGCTCATGGATACGTACCTGAGTCCCAGCCGCTTCATCGATAGTGACCACCCTGCCGTGGTGGAGTTCGCCGAAAAACACCGCGGTACCCGCACGGTTTTAAGTGACCAGGCAGTCGCCCTGTATTACGCCGTACGGGAGGCGGTGCGCTACAACCCCTACACCTTCAGCCGCGACCCAGGCACCTTGAACGCCAGCTTCGCCCTGGCGGCTGGCGAAAGCTATTGCGTGCCCAAGGCCACCTTGCTCGCCGCCTGTGCGCGGCACTGCGGCATTCCGGCGCGCATCGGCCTGGCGGACGTGCGCAATCACCTGTCGACGCCGCGCCTGATCGCGCTGCTCAAAAGTGATGTGTTCGCCATGCACGGCTACACCGAGCTTTATTTGAACGGCCGCTGGGTCAAGGCGACGCCCGCGTTCAACCAGCAATTGTGTGAGCTGTTCGATGTGCCGCCGCTGGAGTTCGACGGGGTCAATGACAGTGTTTTCCATGCGTTCAACCGCCAGGGGCAACGCTCGATGGAGTACGTGGTGGATCATGGGCAATTTCCCGATGTGCCCGAGGCTTTCTTCTTCGCCCATCTCCAGCAGTGTTACCCGCACCTGTTTACCGACGACATGCCGAGCCTGCTGGGCGATCTGCGCAGTGATTTAAGCCGCGCGTGAAGCGGCGTATGCTGCTGCGTTCATCCAGCCATGTTCATTCACAATAAGGCACGGTCATGCTGAAAATCTGGGGTCGTAAAAATTCATCAAACGTCAGGAAAGCACTGTGGTGCGCCGAGGAACTCGGCCTGGACTATGAGGCAATTGATGCGGGCGGGGCTTTTGGCGTGGTCGACACGCCGCAATACCGGGCGTTGAACCCCAATGGCCGGGTGCCGGTGATCGAAGACGGCGATTTTGTCCTGTGGGAGTCCAACACCATCGTGCGTTACCTCTGCGCCAAGCAGGCATCCAGCTGGTACCCGAGCGACCTGAAGGCGCGGGCCAACGCGGAAAAATGGATGGATTGGACCACGTCGACCCTCGCCGAACCGTTCAAGAGCGTGTTCTGGGGCATTGTGCGCACGCCCGCTGACAAACAGAACTGGGACGCCATCCACGCCGGGCGCCAGGCCTGCATCGATGCGCTCAAAACCGTCGACCAGGCCCTTGCCACCCAACCCTACCTGTCAGGTAATGAGATCGGCATGGGTGATATCCCTCTGGGCTGCTTTATCTACGCCTGGTTTGAAATGCCCATCGAACGCCCTTCGATGCCCCATCTAGAGGCCTGGTACCAGCGCCTGCAACAACGGCCGGCCTACCGCAAAGCGGTCATGACCGCGTTGACTTAATACTGACTATTAATACAGGTGACTGTACTTGTGCGGCGCGGGCAAGCACCATGCTTGTCATGCGCCGCCGTTGAACTACGTGGGCTGCGCCCTCATCTATTGTTCCTATTCCCTTCTTTGGTGCGTATTCCGATATGAGTTCCGCTCTGTCCATCCGGCAGCTAACCAAAACCTACGGCAACGGTTTCCAGGCCCTGAGTGGTATCGATCTGGACGTTGCCGAAGGTGATTTCTTCGCCTTGCTTGGCCCCAACGGTGCCGGCAAATCCACCACCATCGGTATCCTTTCGACCCTGGTCAACAAGACCAGCGGCACGGTGAATATTTTTGGCCATGACCTGGACCAATCCCCGGCGGCGCTCAAGCGTTGCATCGGTGTGGTGCCCCAGGAATTCAACTTCAACCAGTTTGAAAAGACCTTCGACATTGTCGTGACCCAGGCCGGTTACTACGGCATTCCGGCGAAAATCGCCAAGGAACGCGCCGAACAGTACCTGACCCAACTGGGCCTGTGGGACAAACGCGACGTGCCTTCGCGTTCGCTCTCCGGCGGTATGAAGCGGCGCCTGATGATCGCCCGCGCGCTGGTGCACGAACCGCGCCTGTTGATCCTCGATGAGCCCACCGCCGGGGTGGACATCGAACTGCGTCGCTCGATGTGGACCTTCCTCACCGAGCTGAACGAGAAAGGCATCACCATCATCCTCACCACCCACTACCTGGAAGAGGCCGAGCAGCTGTGCCGCAACATTGGCATCATCGACCACGGCACCATCGTCGAGAACACCAGCATGCGTAACCTGCTGAGCCAGTTGCATGTGGAGACGTTCGTGCTCGACCTGAAAAACAACCTGTCGGTACCGCCGCAACTGGTTGGCTACCCGACTCGCCTGGTCGACGGCCACACCCTGGAAGTCCAGGTGGACAAAGCCATGGGCATCACTGCGTTGTTCAGCCAATTGGCGACCCAGAACATCGAAGTGTTGAGCCTGCGTAACAAAACCAATCGCCTTGAGGAGTTGTTCGTGTCCCTGGTGGAAAAAAACCTGGCGAAGGTGGCGGTATGAGTTCTGAACTGCAACCCAACCTCGTCGCACTGCAGACCATTGTCTATCGCGAAGTGAAGCGCTTCACCCGGATCTGGCCGCAGACCCTGCTGCCACCGGCGATCACCATGGTCCTGTACTTCGTGATCTTCGGTAACCTGATCGGCCGGCAGATCGGCGACATGGGTGGCTTCACCTATATGGAGTACATCGTGCCCGGCCTGATCATGATGTCGGTGATCACCAACTCCTACGGCAACGTGGTCTCCAGTTTCTTCGGCAGCAAATTCCAGCGTTCCATCGAAGAACTGATGGTCTCGCCGGTGTCGCCACACACCATCCTGATCGGCTACACACTGGGTGGCGTGCTGCGAGGCTTGATGGTCGGTGTGATCGTGACCTTGCTGTCGCTGTTCTTCACCCACCTGCAAGTGCACCACCTGGGAGTCACCCTGTTGGTGGTGGTGCTGACGGCGACGATCTTCTCGTTGCTGGGGTTTATCAACGCAGTATTTGCACGCAACTTCGACGATATCTCGATCATCCCGACGTTCGTGCTGACCCCACTGACCTACCTGGGCGGAGTGTTCTACTCCATCACCTTGCTGCCGCCGTTCTGGCAGACCGTGTCCCTGGCCAACCCGGTGCTGCACATGGTCAACGCGTTCCGCTACGGCATCCTTGGCGTGTCGGACATCAAGATCAGCGTGGCGATCACCTTCATGATCGTGGCCACGGTGGT
>Ga0126362_10000351_pt1 | contig 24525 bp, 20 predicted proteins | sample ANMtaG_FD_126269 | JGI IMG/M metagenome (GOLD analysis project Ga0126362, IMG submission 126269) | Continental margin sediment microbial communities from North Pacific Ocean - ANME2c_DSS_Sorted | ecosystem: Environmental > Aquatic > Marine > Continental margin > Sediment | place: Pacific Ocean... | reverse complement strand
TGAGCGGAGCGCATTTTCTTTCGCGGAACCGGCGACCACTTCCGCGGAACATGCTCCAGCGCGCGAGGGGCTTGCGCACGGAGCAGGAGTCGACATCCCCGCCTGCCGTCCGGTGCGTCGGAAGCGAAGCGCAGCCCGGTTCGCGGACACCGGTTTGAGGCGGTATGCCCGTCCCGCGCGCATGCCCAAGGCGACGCAGGACCCGAGCAGAAGCTCCCATAGGCGCGACGGCAAGAGATGGAATGCCACGCTCCGATGGGTCGTCAGCATCAACTCCGCCAAGAAGGAGGCTAGGCACAACGCAAAGCAGATGGCGAGTGATCGGCGGCCGTATTCAAAGATCACGATGATCAAGGTCGAGGCGATGAGGTCGAATTTCTCCTCGATACCGAGCGACCACGTGTGAAGCAGGGGCTTCATCTCGGCTGGGCGGTTGAAGTAATCGTCGTCCAGGTAGAAGGTACCATCTGATTCCATGTGCCATGCTACCCTGCCAAGCGGGCGGCAAATTTGGAGTTGGTCAATTTTGATCGGACCCTACCAGAGCTGAATACCGAGAGAGGGTGCGCGCCAGCGCGGCCGGCCTGTTGAAACGATGGCTGGAGGCGGCCGCGAGGAAGCGCGGCGCCTGCGTCACGGCTGAGGCCGATATCCGCGACGGAGATGCTGGCGAAGGCCGGTACAGGGCCGAGATCGACGCAGTGTCGAACCTCCGCTTGCAGGCACTGCGGCGATGTCCGCGTTACAACCGATGTCGGACGCCCTGGCTGCACGGTATGAATGTCCGCCTCGGCGGACCTGTCGTGGTTCGTGTTGCACGTCGAGCGTGAGACAAAATCGGGTCGGGTGCGTCGACGTCACATGCACATTCTCGTAGCGCGCCAGCTCCGAACCGGACTCCAGCTCCGAACCGGACTCTTGAGGTGCCCCTGGCTTCGGCCGGGGGGGGCGCCTTTCGCGTTTCGAGCCCGGACCGTCGGGCGAACGGGGCGTGGGACTTCCGTGGGACTTTCCGTGCGCGCCGCTGCCATACGCTGCGCTTTCCTGCCATTCTTGGCCGGCGGGGGCTTGCGTGTTCCGAAGCCAAAAGCTAAATCCCCGCCTGCCCTTCGGGGCGTCGGAGCGTAGCGCAGCCCGGTTAGCGCACTAGTCTGGGGGACTAGGGGTCGGAGGTTCGAATCCTCTCGCTCCGACCATAAAATTCTCAGCCGGATCAGATATTTACAATGGGCCGCCTGAGGGTGGCCTTCGTCGTTTCGGGGACTCTGGTTTCGGACTGGGTCCGATCGATCCGCCTCCATCGCAGGGGTCCGCCCTTGGGTATGGCTTTCGAGCCAGGAGGGCGGGTGGCATGGCCAAGCCCCCGGAGCCCGAGGCGATTGTTGCCAAGCGACGGCACGTGGATGTGCTGATCTCACAGGGCCAGAGCCTCTCCGAGGCCATCCGCCATCGGCGTGAGTTCAGTGACGTATTCCCAGTGGTGGCGTGACTTCGTCGGCCTGAAGAGCGACCAGGTTCGCCGTATGAAGGATCTGGAAGCCGGGAGCAAGCGGCTACAACGAGAGGCATATATTGATCTCGTTCTAGCGGGTGAATGCATCTTGATCCGCGCGCCGGAGGTGACAGTCGGACTGCTGCCGTCGTTGATCAAGCGAAAGCCCGCGGCGGCTATGTTCTCGGCTGTTGATGCACGTCCTTCCAGCATCGGCCAGTCGCTACAGATCGTGAATGCGAGGGATCTGCCTCAGCCTGACTATATGCGTCCTGGCTAAGTGACGTATGCTTATGATCAGTCTGTTGCGGGGTCCGTCTTTCCTGGCGCCATACGCTCGGCGTCATGCCCGTCCAGCGACGGAAGGCGTGGGTAAAGGCGGAGGGTTCGGAGAACTCGAGAGCCGCGGAGATCTGCGCGAGGCTCAGATCGGTATCGACCAACAGCTGCGCGGCGATGGCGAGTCGGGTCTCTCTCGCCACCAGCCGGAAGGACGTGCCCTCCGCCTTCAGGCGCCGGCTCAGGGTACGCCGGTGGATGGCCATGGCCCGGGCAACCTGTTCGGCGCTGAGGTGCTGGTCGGCCATCGTCACGCGCAGGCGTCGGCGCAGATCATCCGCCGCGTCCGGCAGGATGGAGGCCTCGATCTGCCGGAGGCGCCGCTCGACGCTCATGCGCGTCAGCGGGTGCGCGTCTCGAATCGGTTGTCGCAGAAGGCTCGCCGGGACCACGAGCGCCGCGATCTCCTGGTCGAAGCGGACCGGCGCCTGGAAGAACTGGGCATAGGGTTGCCGATCGGTCGGCTGCACGCGCGGCAGCAGGACCTCATCGGGCGCCCAATTCGCATCGCCCAAGGCCCGCAGAGCCTGCGTGACGGCCGCGATCGCCCGCTCGCAATGCAGCCCGATCCCCGCGATGTCGGGCTCATAGGGGGCGTAGGACACCAGGGCCAGGGAGCCGTTGGTCGACAGGCTGATCACGGCGCCGCGGTTGAGCAGGCCGTGATGCGCCTCGAGACCTCTCAGCGCGTCGCCGATCGTCTCGGAGTGCCGCATCAGCAGACCGAGGAGGCCGAACGATGCGAGGGTCGTGCGCTGACCGACCATGAGCCCGAAATGCGGGCAGCGCGTGCGCTCCGCGCACAGCGCCGTCAGCCGGCCGAGCGCGGCGAACGAGCTGGCATCCGCAGCGTCGGGCGCAGGGGCGGACAGCCCGGCGAGAGCCATGAGTTCGTCCGGCTCGACATCGCGTTCCCGCAGGAGATCGCGGATCGCCCGTACGGCGGCGCCGTGAATGAGATCCGTGGGGTTCGTGCCGTCCGTCCCGCACAGGCAGGCATCGGCCCGCCGATCATCGACCGGATCGCGCATGAGGTGAGACCCCGTCTGCAGATCCAGGATCTGCGATGAGAGAATCGACGCGGGACGGATTTTTGTAAATGTTCTTGCTGAGACTTCATCCTTCCAGGCGAAGACTTATAAATCTCGGACTGCAAGTGGATTCGACTGTGTTCCTTGTGTGTGGGCGAGCGGAGGCCTGGCCTGCCTACGCCTTCGAATCCCGGATGCGACGCCGGATCCAATGCGGCCTGCCCCAAGTATCGTCGACCCTACACCCGACCGCTTTTCGAATTCGATCATAAGGCATGATATTAAGCGCCGCAACGTCCGTCTCAAACGAATATTGCTTCGCTAAGATTTTACGCTCATACTCATGCGGCGCCATTCGAGACTGAATCGGTATTGAGGATTGTCTCCACCAATTCCCTGTCGCACAACCGGTCGGCAGCATTGCGACGCAGGATGCTAGAGTGCGCATCGATCATCGAAATTGATCTGGATCAAGGATCGGATCCGTTCGGCCGGTCCGGCTGCGGCTTCCGGCTGAGACCCGGCAGGTGCCGTCCCAACGGAACAAGCGTGCGCCCGCGGCTGCTGTAGCTGTCACGGCCTCGGCTTGGCCATGTTCGAGGGCCGGACGATGCCGATGCGCCGCCATGTCGGTCCCGCCGTGCTTCTGATCTGGCTCCTCTGCGCGATGGAGGTCCGGGCGGAGAGGGGCGCGAGGCCGCAGGTCCGGACCGTCTACCAGGATCCGGGCCCGGGCGACGCCTCGGAGATCTACCGTGAGGTGAGGGAGCGCCGGGTGCTCGAAGGGCTTCGAAACCTCGTCTCGGATCTCCGCCTGCCCCGAACGCTGACGCTGCGGATGGCCGGGTGCGGCGGCGAGCCCAATGCGTGGTACGTGCCCCGCGAGCGGACGGTGACCGTCTGTTACGATTACATCCGGGACGTGCGGGAGCGGGCGCCTTCCACCGTCACGCCCGACGGCCTGACCCGTCAGGCCGCCATCTTCGGCGGGTTGGCGCAGGTCTTCCTCCACGAGGTCGGCCACGCCCTGTTCGACATCCTCGACATCCCGGTGCTGGGCCGTGAGGAGGATGCGGCCGACCAGTTCGCCGCCCTGGTCGTCCTCCGGCTCCCGCCGGCCAAGGCGCGCCGCGTGATCGACGGGGGCGCGCATCTGTTCAGGAGCTTCACGGCCGAGGAGACGGCGGTGCAGGCAGTCCTGGCCGATTCCCACGGGCTGTTCGCCCAGCGCCTCTACAACCTCCTGTGCCTCGCCTACGGCTCCGACCGCCGCGCCTTCGCCTATCTCGTGGACCGCGCCAGCCTGCCGAGCGAGCGCGCGGTCGAGTGCGCCGCGGAGTACGGCCAGGCGGCGGATGCGATGGACCGGATGCTGTACCGCCACCTGCGGGGCGCGCGCCTCGGCCGCGGGCAGATCCGCCGGGCGTTCCGGTGGATCTTCTGAGGGCGGCCTGCCGCGTCCCAGAACAGGCCAACGTCGTCCCCCGCACGGGGGTGTTCCAGGGGGCCCGAGCGACACGAGGGTAGGCAGACCATGAAGCGCTTCAGACCGATCGTGATGGCGGGCACCCTCCTGGGTGCCGTCCTGGGCCTCGGGCCGATCGAGAGAGGGATGATCGGCTCCGCGGTGGTGCTGGCCGCGCAGGGCTGCGGCCCCGGTTTCCACCGCAACGTCTACGGGGCCTGCCGGCCGAATGCCTACGCGGCGCCGGGCTATTACCGGCCCTATGGCGCCTACGGCTATCGCGGCGGCTATGGCTATCGCGGCGGCTACGGCTACCGCGGCGGCTACGCGTATCGCGGCGCCTATGTCCGGCGCGTCTATGGCGGCCGCGCTTATGGCGGTCGCGTCGCGGGCGGTCGGGTCGGCGTCGGGCGCGCCTATGGCGGCTACCGCGGCGGCTTCCGCGGCAGGCGATAGGCCGGCTTCATCCGGGAGGCTTGCCATGGACCGGGCGGCGTCCGCGCACGCGAACCGTCCCGGGGCTTCGCGCCTCGGTCGGCGCGTGCTCGCCGAACTCAAGCGGATGGCCGCGATCTTCGCCTATCTCTGGACGGTCTTCGGCATCCTCGTCCTGCACGAATGGATCGTGCTGTCCCGTCACGGGATCGATTACCGCTTCTACGGCCTCGCATTCGTCAATTCGTGGATCCTGGCGAAGGTCGTTCTGGTCACGGAGCATTTCGATGTGCTGCCGCGCTGGGTCGGCCGGCCACCGATCTACCGGATCGTCACACGCTCCATCGGTCTCGCGCTGATCCTCGTCGCGGCCTATGCGCTGGAGGAAACGGTGATCGGGCTCGTCCGGGGACGCTCCCTGGCCGACAGCCTGCCGATGGTTGGCGGCGGCGTCCACGGCTACCTGGCGATCAGCGTGATCATGGCGGTCGCCCTGGTCCCGTATTTCACCGTCCGGGAACTCGGTCGCGTGCTCGGCCGCGAGCGGCTGCGGGCGCTGATCCTGTCCGAGCCAGCGCCGCCGTCGAGGCTCGGCGAGGAGGATCGCTGAGCCGGGCCGCCGGGCAATCACCGCGCGGCGATGGGCCCGCCCCCGCGCGGCTGCCGGATGTCCTCTTCGATCAAGCCAGTGAGGCGTGACCTGCAAGGATGGGGCGCCACCCTGTCCCGTCGGATGGGCGGAGACGATCATGATCCGCGCCCCTGGACTGCTCCTCTGCCTGCTTCTCGCGAGCGCCCTGCCGACCGGCGCGGCGGCGCAGAGCGAGCCGGGCGGAGCCCTGCCGGTCGGCACGGTGGCCGCCCGCCGGACGGCGATCGACAAGACCCTCGACTTCGTTGGCCGGGTCGAGGCCGTGAGCCGCGTCGAGGTGCGCGCCCGCGTCACCGGATTCCTCGAAGCAGTCCTGTTCAAGGAGGGCGACCCGGTCAAGGACGGCGCCGCACTCTACCAGATCGAGCCAGACCTGTTCCAGGCCGCCGTGACCCAGGCGCAGGGCGCGCTGGAGCGCAGCCGAGCCGCCCAGACCCTGGCCGCGATCCAGCTGCAGCGCGCACAGGAGCTGGTCGATCGCAATGCCGGCACCCTGGTCGCGCGGGATCAGGCGCGCGCCGCCCTCGACCAGGCCAAGGGCGCCGTCATGGGGGACGAGGCGAGCCTGCGCACCGCTCAGATCAACCTCGGCTACACGAAGATCGCCTCGCCGATCGCCGGCCGGATCGGGCGCACCAGCGTGACGAAGGGCAACGTCGTGGGACCCGACAGCGGGATCCTGACCACCATCGTCAGCCAGGATCCGATCTACGTCGCCTTCCCGGTGAGCCAGCGCGAGTTCCTGCGCGTCCAGCAGAGTGGCGACCGGCCCGATCGCAGCCGGATCTCGGTGCGGATCCGCTTCTCCGACGGATCGGTCTACGGCGAGGTCGGGCGGATCAACTTCGTCAATATCAGCGTCGACCGGACCACCGACACGGTGCTCGTGCGGGCGAGCATGCCCAACCCGGCGGGCGATCTGCGCGACGGGCAGCTCGTCCAGGTCGCCCTCCAGGCCGGAACCCCCGAGGAGAAGGTCGTGGTGCCCCAGGCCGCCCTCGTCGCCGACCAGGGCGGCGTCTACGTCTTCGTCGTCGAGGACGGGCGGGCGGTGACGCGACGCGTGAAGCCGGCCGCGGGTGCGAGCGGGGCCGACATCGTGCTCGACGAGGGGCTCTCGGGCGGCGAGCTCGTCATCGTCGACGGGCTCCAGCGGGTGCGGCCGGGCCTCGCCGTCCGGGCGAGCCCGGTGGCGCCCACGGCGAGCAGGACCTGACCCGATGCTCTCCTCCGTCTTCGTCGACCGTCCGCGCCTCTCGGTGGTGATCGCGATCGTCACCTCGATCGCGGGAGCGCTCGCGCTCCTCACCATCCCGGTGGCGCAGTACCCCGACATCGTGCCGCCCCAGGTCTCGGTGACCACCACCTATCCCGGCGCCGCGGCGGGGGTGGTGGAGGCGACGGTGGCGCAGCCAATCGAGTCGCAGGTCGTCGGCGTCGACAAGATGATCTACATGAAGAGCGTCAGCGGCAACGACGGCAGCTACACGCTCACCGGCTCCTTCGAGCTCGGCACCGATCCTGACATCAATGCCGTCAACGTCAACAACCGGGTTCAGATCGCGCTGGCGAAGCTGCCCGAGGACGTGCGCAAGCAGGGCGTCACCGTCAAGAAGAAGTCGTCGGCGCTGCTCGGCGTGCTGGCCGTCTATTCGCCGAAGTCGACGCAGGATCCGCTGTTCATCTCGAACTACGTGACCATCAACCTGCTCGACCGGATCAAGAGCACGCCCGGCGTCGGCGACGCCACCCTGTGGGGCCCGCAGGACTACGCCATGCGCGCCTGGGTGCGCACCGACCAGCTGACGGGCCTCAACCTGACGACGGGCGACGTCATCGATGCCGTGAAGGCGCAGAACGTGCAGGCCCCCGTCGGGCGGATCGGCGCCCGCCCGATCTCGGACGATCAGCAGCTCCAGCTCAACATCCAGACGCAGGGGCGGCTGACCTCGACCGAGCAGTTCCGGAACATCGTGCTGCGCACCAATCCCGACGGCTCGCTGCTGCGCCTCGGCGACGTCGCCCGGATCGATCTCGGCGCGGCGAGCCTCGACCGGGAGACTCGGCTGAACGGCAGCCCGGCGACGGTGATCGCGATCTACCAAGCGCCTGGCGCCAACGCGATCGCCACGCTGACGGAGGTCCGGCGCAGGGTCGCCGACCTGGCCAAGGCCTTCCCCGAGGGCCTCGAATGGAAGGTGACCTACGACCCCACCGCCTTCATCACCGAGACGGTGCACGAGGTGCAGAAGACCCTCGTCGAGGCCTTCGTGCTCGTCGTCATCGTGGTGTTCCTGTTCCTCGGGAGTCTCAGGGCGACGCTGATCCCGACGCTCGCCGTGCCGGTGAGCCTGATCGGCACCTTCATCGCCCTGAAGGCGGTGGGCTACTCGGCCAACTCGGTCTCGCTGCTCGCGATGGTGCTGGCGATCGGCATCGTGGTCGACGACGCGATCGTCGTGGTCGAGAACGTCGAGCGCGTGATGGAGGAGCATCCGGACCTGTCCCCGCGCGAGGCGACGAAACGCGCCATGGCGGAGATCACCGCGCCGATCATCGCGATCACGCTGGTCCTGCTCTCGGTCTTCGTGCCGGTGGCCTTCGTGCCCGGCATCTCGGGCGAGCTGTTCCGGCAATTCGCCGTGGCGGTCGCGGTCTCGATGCTGCTCTCGGCGATCAACGCCCTGACCCTCTCCCCCGCCCTCTGCGGCGTGCTGCTGCGGCCCCATCACGGGCCCCGGCGCGGCATCATGGGCTGGGTGATGCGCGCCATCGACGCCGTGCGTGACGGCTACGGCGCGGCGGTCGCCCGGATCGTGCGTCTTTCGGCGATCGGCCTCGTCCTGGCGGTGGCGGCCGCCTACGGCATCGTCCAGCTCGCCAAGGTCACCCCGACCGGCTTCCTGCCGGAGGACGACCAGGGCGCCTTCTTCGTGGTGGTCCAGCTGCCCGAGGGCGCCTCGGTCGGGCGGACCTCGGAGGTCGCCGCGAAGGCCGAGGCGATCCTGCGCGAGGAGCACGCGGTGGCCGACTACACGTCGGTGGTCGGCCTCAACTTCATCGACAACTACTCGCAGAGCAACGCGGCCTTCATGGTCGTGACCCTGAAGCCCTTCGAGGAGCGGAAAGGGCCCGGCGACGGCGCGGCGGCGCTGATCGCCCGCCTCGGCCAGCGCTTCCGCGAGATCCCGGGCGGCACCGTGGTGCCGCTCGCACCTCCGCCGATCATCGGCCTCGGCACCGGTGGCGGCTTCGCCTACGTGCTGGAGGACCTGCGCGGCGGCGACTCGAAGGAACTCGCCCAGGCCCTGCGCGGCCTGATCGTGGCGGCCAACCAGGAACCGCGGCTCGAGCGGGTGTTCAGCACCTTCTCGGCGACCAACCCTTCCGTCTTCCTCGACATCGACCGCAACAAGGTTCAGATCCTCGGCGTGTCGCTCGATGCGGTGTTCCAGGCGCTGCAGGCCTCGCTTGGCGGATACTACGTCAACGACATCAACCTGTTCGGCCGCACCTGGCAGGTCCAGGTCCAGGCCGAGGCCGCCGACCGCGCCCGAATCGACGACATCTACCGCATCAACGTGCGCAACCGGGACGGCCAGATGGTGCCGCTGCGCAGCCTCGCGGAGGTGCGCATCGTGGTCGGTCCCCCGGCGCTGATCCGCTACAACAACCTGCGCGCGGTGACCCTGCAGGGCTCGCCCGCCCCGGGCGTCTCGTCGGGCCAGGCGCTCGCCGTGATGGAGGCGGTGGCGGCCCGGACCCTGCCCGCCGGCTTCGGCGGCGAATGGACGGACACCGCGTTCCAGGAGAAGCGCGCGGAGGGCAAGACCGCGATCATCCTCGCCTTCGCGGTGCTGTTCGCGTTCCTGTTCCTCGTCGGCCTCTACGAGAGCTGGACGATCCCCGTGCCGGTGCTCCTGTCGGTCACGGTCGGCATCCTGGGCGCCTACGCGGCCATGGCCTGGGGGCGGCTGACCCTCGATCTCTACGCCCAGATCGGCATGGTCGTGCTGATCGGCCTCGCCGCCAAGAACGGCATCCTGATCGTCGAGTTCGCCAAGGAGCAGCGCGAGAAGGGCGTAGCCCTGCGCGAGGCGGCGACCGAGGGCGCGCGACTGCGCTTCCGTCCCGTGATGATGACCTCCTTCGCCTTCATCCTCGGGCTGCTGCCGCTGGTGGTCGCCACGGGCGCCTCGCAGCTCGCCCGGCGCGACGTGGGCACGCCGGTCTTCGGCGGCATGATCGCCGCCTCCTTCATCGGGATCTTCGTGATCCCGCCGCTCTACGTCGTGTTCCAGGGCCTGCGCGAGCGGGCGTGGCGCCTGCTCGGCGGCAAGGGCGCCGCACGACCCAGGACGCCGACGGCACCGAAGGCGCCGGCCGGGACGCCGGGGCACCTGCCGGCCGAGTGATCAGCACCGGGTCGCGCCGCCGGCCTCCCGCGCCGGACGGTCCCGGATCTCGAAGGGAGACCGCCGATGCACGATGTCGATGACGCCGCGCTCGCCGAGACCCTCGCCGAGTCCGGTCCCCTGGCGGAGCCGGGCACCCGGCTCAAGCGCAAGGCCTACGAGCGCGCATTGCGCAAGCTGCAGGTGCAGCTCTGCCACCTGCAGGCCTGGGTGCAGGCGACGGGCGCGCGGATCATCGTGGTGTTCGAGGGCCGCGACGCGGCCGGCAAGGGCGGTACGATCAAGGCGCTCACCGAGCGCGTGAGCCCGCGGGTCTTCCGCGTGGTGGCGCTGCCGGCTCCCTCGGACCGGGAGAAGAGCCAGCTCTTCCTGCAGCGCTACATCAGCCACTTCCCGGCCGGCGGGGAGATCGTGATCTTCGACCGCAGCTGGTACAACCGCGCCGGCGTCGAGGCGGTGATGGGCTTCTGCGGCGAGAAGGAGCAGCGCCGCTTCCTCGATCTCTGCCCCCGGATCGAGAACTTCATCGTCGATGGCGGGATCCACCTGATCAAGTTCTGGCTCGAGGTCGGGCGGGCCGAGCAGAAGCGCCGCTTCGAGGCGCGGATCGACGATCCGCTGCGGCACTGGAAGCTCAGCGGGATGGACCTCGAATCCTATCGGCGCTGGTACGCCTATTCCCGGGCCCGCGACGCCATGCTGGCGGCGACCGACACGGACGAGGCACCCTGGTACATCGTCCGCTCGGACGACAAGCGGCGCGCGCGCCTCAACTGCATCGCGCACCTCCTGCACCTGATCCCCTACAAGGAGCAGGCCGCCAGGCCGGTCGCGCTGCCCAAGCGCGCGAAGGCGGATGCCTACGATGACACGCTGCGGGACCGCCGCTTCGTGCCCGAGCCGTACTGATCCGGGCTCGGCGAACGGGCCGGATCCACACGGCCCGGAGCCGGACGCGAGGGCTCCCGGCGCCGAGGCGGGCCCCCGGCCCGACCGGCCGCTTGCGCCCGGTCAATAGGCCCGGCCATAGGCCGTGGCCGGGACCCAGGGTCGCGCGGCGGGTGCCGGGCGGTAGGCCACGACCGTCGGCACGGTCGGGTCGAACGGGATCATCCCGGCCCCGAAGGCGAGGAAGCCGGCCGCGGCGCGCACGTCGTCGGGCTGCCGCGGGTCGCGTGAGATGAGCGCCGCCTCCCTCTGGAGCCGGAGGTTGCAGGCCTGGGAGGGGAGCCCGTTGGAGGGCGTGCAGGCGTCGTGCCGGGCGCAGGCCGCGTCGAGCGCGTCGATCGGCGGCAGAGGCGCGTTGTTGCCCAGGCCGCAATAGTTGCCGTGGATCAGCCAGGCCGGCGCCCGCGCGTAGCGCAGGGACTGAGCCTCGGCCGGCGAGGCCAGGCCGATCGCGAGGAGGAGCGGGATCGCGCGCGTGCGTGTCATGGTCGTGCCCTCGGTGTGAGGCCCCGTGTCGAATCTCCGGCGCCCGCCGTTCCCTCGCGCGGCCACGTCAGCGCGGCGGCAGGGCGCGGATCGTCCGTGTCGACCCCGAGACCGTCAGGGTGGCCCCGTCCTGGCGGAGGGTCGGAACCGGGATCGCGATGTCGCCGCCGCCGAGCCAGCGGCGCCTGGCGACGATCGCCACGAGCGTGTTGCCGGCCTCCGAGACCCGCACCTCGCGCACCTGCCCGACGCGGCTGCCGTCGTCGGCGTAGAGCCAGCGCCCGCGCAGGGTCGGCATCAGCGAGGCGGCGCTCATCTGCATCACCGAGTCGACGGGGTCGGACAGCGTCGAGCGGACAGGCTGCGCCGCCGCGCAGGCCGGGATCAGCGTCAGGAGAAGTGCGCGCGCCGCAGCGCGCCCGAGCCGGTTCATGGCCTTGCTCCGGCGAGCGCCCGACCCGCGGCCCGGCCCCTCCCGATTGGCTCCGCCGCGGACGGTCGCCGTTCAATAGGCGCGGCAGACGCCAGCATAGCTGTCGTAATAGGCGTAGGGACCGCATCCACCACCGGTCGATCCGTAGTAGCTGGCCGCCGCCGCGGCACCGACGCCGGCAGCCGCCAGCCCGACGCCGTAGGGCCTGTACCCGTAGCCGTAGCGGCCGTAGCGCCCGTATCCGTACCCGTAGCGGCCGTAGCCGCCGCGGTAGCCGCCCGCCACCGCGCCGCGATAGCCGCCTGCCCGGACGCCGTGGAAGCCGCCGCCCCGGAACCCACCACCCCGGAACCCGGCGCCATGGAAGCCGCCACCGCCCCGAAATCCGCCGCCGCCGCCACGAAAGCCACGGGCGTCGGCCGCGACGCTGGTCACGATCAGGGCGGCGAAGGCCGCAGAAGCAATCAACAGCGATTTCATGAGACGATCCCTTCGCGGAGGGCGACGTTGCAGGTCATCGCGAAGCGGCTCGGTCGATACGCCTCGACGCGAGCGTCCCCGGGTTCGACCTGTCGGTCGTTGAACCGTAGGTCCTCGACCGTAAGACTGAGGCCAGGCTGTCGCTTGATCCGTGGGGACAATTGCCGCCTACGGGCGGCGGCGCGCCGGCCGCTCCCTCGATTCCGCGTCGTTAGCCGATGCCGGTCGGACCCGGAGCGCCGTTCCAGAGCGTCTTCCGCCGAAGTGGATGCCGGTTCCGCACGACGCGTAGCATCGCCGCAGTCGCGCCCCTCGCGCACCCAGGCCCCCTGGAACCCCGCGGGCGCGCCCTGCGCCGCCGATCCCGCACCGGCCATCCAGGGTGCGCGGGCGAGGCCTGTCAGGCGAAGAACGGTTCCCGTCGCGGTGTCCTCCACGCCGAATCCAGTCCGTCGGAGGCCGTTCCGCATGCTCAGTCCGGCGGCCGGAAGCGTTCCGAGGCCGGCGGCTCGTAGAGCCGGCCGTCTGGCGCGACGGCGCCGGCGAACGCGGTGTCCGCCGGGACGGCTCGGCAGGCGAGATGCCCGTCATCCGCCTCGTCGACCCGGCAGGCGGATGTCCGCGCCAGCGCCCCGGTCACCAGGGTGAAGTCGCCCCGCTCGGGCGCGCGGAAGCCGGGATCGCCCTGCCGGCCCTGGAGCTCGAACGTCGCCAGCCCGCCGAAGGCTTGCGGGAAGCCATTGCTGCTGACGTCGTGGTCGAACGCGCTGGCAAGGCCCGGCAGGTCCCGCCCGTTCTCGTCCAGGGGAAGCCATCGGAAGCAATCGAAGAAGGGCAGGCTTCCCCGCGCACCGGGAAAGCGGCCGAGATCGTCCGATCGGATGAACTCTTGCCCGCACGCGGCCGCGTCGAACGTCTCGGGCCGGACCTTGCAGAGTTCCGGCTCGTAGCCCGGCGTGCCAGGCTCGCAGAACAGGATGGCGTTGTTCCAGTGCCGCAGGTTGGCGGCTGCGCCGATGCCGGTGACGGGTGCGCGCAGATACCAGCTGTTGTTGAACAGGTAGATCGAGCCTCGCGTCGGATAGCGGTACGTGTCCGCCGCCGCCCCTCTCGGTGGCAGCGCCAGCTTGACGACGCGGCCTGCGACGCTGGCGGCGCAGGATTGCTCCGCCGCGTCCATCCGGTCGATGCGGCCGGATGCATCGACCGCCTCGATGCCGACCGGAAGCCAGCGCGCCTTGAGATAGTCGAACCGGCGGTCGAGGGCCGGATCGAAGCCCGCCGACTTCGCTGGAGCGGGGATGGGGCTGCGCCGGCAGGGGGGACCGCCGGACGCAGCCGCCGACCAGCCGAGCGCCGGCATGTCGTCGAACCAGCCGCGGTTGCCGTAGATGTAGACCGGGCCGCCCGCCATATCATCGAACGAGAACCAGGCATGGGCGTTGTGGATCCGGTTCCGGACCACGTGCGCGTCGATGGCCCAGGTCTCCAGTTCGACCGGGTTGTCGCGGATGTAGGAGAACAGGTTCCCGGAGATCCAGATCTTGGCGTTGTAGGGGCAAATGGCCGGCGAGAGACTGGAGGCCGGGAGGTCCTCGCAGCCGCTGGCCTTGAGGCGAACCCCGTTATAGGCCGACAGGACCGTGTTGCGGCGGAAGACGACCGGGCCTTCGAGATCGGCTCCGCCGAGAAGCGCACCGTTGAAGTGCTCGTAGGCGCCGTGATGGCTGACGCCCCAGGGGATGCTCCGCCACATCAGGCCCGGGCAGCCCAGTTCCGTCGTGCGGCCGTCGCGGCACCGGAACGGCCCCTCGCGGCTCAGGCTCGCCGCGTCGTAGCCGCTCGTATCCTGGATCCAGGTCACGTCCTCGACGGTGATGTGGTCGGAGGGGCGGCCCGGTCGTCCGCGTGCGGCGAGACCGTAGCTGCTGCCGATCACGAGCGCGCGGCGCAGCGTGACGCGCCGGCTGCCGAGGGCGCGAACCGCCACCAGCCAGCAATCCTGGAAGGTCAGGTCCTCGACGACGACGCCGTCGACCCGATCGAGATCGAGGCAGGCCGCGTCGGCCAGGCGTCCGGTCCGGCCGATCGGGATGGCGGGCCGGGCATTGACCGCACGTCCTCCCGCTGCGGTCGCGGGGACCGCCGATTCGAAGACGGCCGCGAGGAGGTCCGGCTTTCGAGGGGTGGCGAGGGCGCTGTAGAGATCGCCGCAGGCGTGCTCGGCGAGGTCCTCCGGCATCGGGCAGTCGCGCACCTGTTCGATGGTCCGGCCGACCAGCCGGGTCCGCGCGCCGAGCCCCCTGATCACGATCGATGCGGGCGCGGCGGTGGTCTTCTGGGACAGGACGACGTGCGCGCGGTACGCCGTCGTCGCGGCCGGATCCGGCGTATCGAGGAGCAGTTGCACCACGTCGCCCGGCAGGACGGTCCGCATCGTGTCCGTGGAGAACGCCTCGGTCCGCTCGGCGGCCAACCGGCCATCGGCGGCATAGCCCGGCCCGGCGCCGGTCGGCGTCACGAAGATGGTCCGCGCCGCGGCCCCGTGGGCGGCCAGGGTGGCGAAGACCAGCACCAGCACCAGCGCGAGCCGGAGGCCGGCTTCGCGCCCGCGCGGACGGAGTGCGGTCGCCGCCCTGGCGAGGGTCCGCCAGGGCCGCCGCGAAGAGCCGGCGCTCATCTGCATCCTCGTATCGATCGCGCGCACGAAGCGGTCGGCGCCCCTCTGCCCCCTCGGATCTCCGCCATCCGCGACGGCCGGGCCGCACCGCTGCCCGGCCGTCGCGCGGCCGCAGCCGCCAGGCCTACTCGGCCGGCGCCTCCGCGACCTCCTTATGCTCCTGCATCGTCCGTCTGCGGGCCTCGTAGGCGTCCCTGTAGCCGCGCGCGACCGCCCGCACGCCGCGCCCGATATCGTCGTAGACATCGTCCGGGAGGTTCGCGAGCGAGACCCGCAGCGACCAGTTGGGCGCCTCGAAGCCGCCGCCGTTGAGCAGCACGATCCCGTGGACCTCGGCCAGCCGGAAGGCGAGGTCGAGCGGATGGACGTTCTTCTTCAGATACTCGACCGCGTCGTCGCCGATGTTCTTCCGCGCCCAGAACTCGAAGTCGATGAGGCCGTAATAGGCGTCGAAGTTCGGATTGGGGGTGAGGTGGAGGCCCAGGCCTTCGATCATCGACCAGGCCCGCCGGTGGACGATCTCCATACAGGCGGCCTGATAGGCCTTCTGCTCATCCATCAGCTCCGCCAGGGAGAACAGGCTCATCATCACCTGCTGCGGCAGCGAGAGGCCGGCCGTGTGGTTGAGCGCCACGTCGCGGCTGTCGGCGACGATGCGGTCGATGAATTTGAGATCGCGCGGCTGGAGCGTGAGAGGGCCGTAGCGTCGGTCGAGGGCGGTCACCTCGGCGGCCGGCAGCGCGGCGATCGCCCTGTCGAAGATGTTGTCCTCGTGGATCGCGATCACGCCGAGGCGCCAGCCGGTGCAGCCGAAATACTTGGAGTATGAGTACACCCCGATCGTGTTCTGCGGCAGCTCACCGAGCAGAGAGTGGAAGCCCTCGACGAATGTGCCGTAGACATCGTCCGTGAGGATCATGAGGTCGGGACGCTTGGTCCGCACGAGTTCGGTGATCTTCGCGACCGTCTCGCCGCTCAGGGCCATGCCGGTGGGATTGCCCGGATTGACCAGGAAGAAGGCCTTGATCTTCGGGTCGAGAAGCTTGTTGATCTCCTCGTCCGTGAACTGGAATTTGTTCTCCTGCGGGGCCTTGATGTGGACCACGTTCAGGGCGTAGTCCTCGAGATGCGTCATCTCCAGATAGGGGGTGAAGATCGGCGTCCCGAGCGCGATCGTGTCGCCCGGCATCAGCAGCCGGTTCGCCTTGAGCGACTTGAACAGGTAGCACATCGCGGCGGTGCCGCCCTCGACCGCGTAGAGGTCGAACTTGCCGGCCGGCTTCTGCCCGCCGCACATGGCCCACATCAGGTATTCGTGCACGATCCGCTCGTTGTGGACCAGCATGCGGTCGGGCACCGGATAGTTGTCGCCGATGATCGAGTCGACGAGCTCATGAACGAAGGCGTCCGGCTCGAATCCGAACGACGTCACCGCATAGGGGACCATGGCGGACAGGAAGGGCGCGCCGGGCGTGTCGGGACGCTCGGCGAGCCAGGCCTCCAGGCGCGGGGCGATGCCGGCGGCCTGGGGCATCCCGCCGAGGCCGGCCGGGTGGCTCATCACCCGCTTGCTCTCGGTGAGCGCGAACTGCCCGAGGAGGAAGAAGGCCTCCCGCGGCGCGGTGGCGATCCAGTTCGGGTTGCCGCGTCCGGCATTGAGGAACGCCGACTGCGTTCGCCGCGAGGTCGACTTCGCGAGCTTGATGAGCTCGTCCTTGATCTCGAACGGGCTTAGAGTCTCGAACTCCTTGAGTTTCAGCGTTTCCGTCATGGTGACGCTCCTGGATCAATCGCGTTTAAGTCGAAAGCAGGACGATGGCCATGCCATAGATGGTCAACACAGTATTTCCGATGGCGTAGGGCATTCCGTATCCGAGCGCCGGGATCTTGCTCTTGGCGGCCTCCTGGATCATCCCGAGGGCGGCCGTGGTCGTGCGCGCGCCGGCACAGGCGCCGAACAGGATCGCCGGGTGAAACTTGAAGATGTATCGGCCGATATAGACCGAGAGGATCAGCGGCACCGCCGTCGCCACGGCGCCCCAGAGGAACAGCGTCAGGCCGACTTCCCGCAGTCCCGCCACGAAGCCGGGCCCGGCCGTGATGCCGACCACCGCGATGAACACGTTGAGACCGAGCGTGTTCATCAGCCACAGGGCCGGCCCCGGGATGCGCCCGAAGACCGGGCGGATCGTCCGGAGCCAGCCGAGGACGAGGCCGGCCAGCAGCGCGCCGCCCGTGGTCGACAGGCTGATCGGAATGCCGCCGATCTTGTAGCTCAGGGCGCCCACCAGGCCGCCGAGCACGATGCCGGCCCCCAGGAAGGCGACGTCGGTCGTCTCGACGGCACGGTCCGGATAGCCGAGGCGCTTGATCGCCAGCTCGACATGGCGGCGGCTGCCGACCAGGGTCAGGATGTCGCCGCGCAGGATCTGCGTGCCCGGCAGGACGGGGATCTCGACCATGTTGCGCATGATCTTGCGCAGGTACACCCCGCGTCCCCACTCGCTCCCGGACAGGTCCTGCAGGGTCTTGCCGCTGATCTGCCTGTTGGTGACGAAGACATCGACGAACTCGGCCGGCAGATCGAGCAGCTCGCGGTCCTGAACCTCTTGGAGGATCGGGTTGATCGTCTCGACGAGAAGCTCCCGCCGGCCGGAGATCGCCACGATGTCGCCGGCCTCCAGCACGGTGTCGGCATCCGCCTCGATGATCGTCGGGCCGCGGCGCAGGCGCTCGACGAAGACCCGCAGACCCGGCCAGATCTCCCGGACCGGAAGCCCGACCACGGTGCGGTCCTGCGAGACCCGGTAGGCGCGCAGCTCGATGGCCCGATAGGCGGAGGTCAGACCCGCCTCCGGGCTCGTTCCGCCACCGAGTTCCGCCTCGTAGTCCTTGCAGGCCTTGACGAGGTCGACGCCGATCAGCTTCGGGCCGAGCTGAGCCAGGATGATCGCCGAGCCGATGGTGCCGAAGATATAGGTGACGGCGTACCCGATCGGGATCTGATCGTTGTAGGTCTTGACCTGCTCGGGCGAGAGGCCGAGGCGCGCGATCTGATCGGAGGCGACACCGATCGAGGCGGAGATCGTCTGCGATCCCGCGTAGAGCCCGGCCGTGTAGCCGAGGTCCAGCCCGGCCAGGCGGGCGCAGAGCAGGGGCGCGATCAGGCACAGGGCCAGGACGACGAGGGAGAAGCCGATCTGTCTCGGCCCCTCCTTGCTCAGGCCGCTCATGAATTGCGGGCCGACGCCGTAGCCGATGGCGAAGATGAACAGGATGAAGAATGCGGCCTTGACGTTCGGCGAGATCGTGATGCCGAGCTGCCCGATGACGACGGCGGCCAGCAGGGTGGCGGTGACGTTCCCGAGACTGAATCCAGCGATCTTTCGGGAACCGATCGAGAATCCGATGGCGAGCGACAGAAAAATCGCCAGTTCTGGATAGCTCCGCAACGTGTCGACGAACCAGCCGATCATAGCCGCACCCCCTGAATCGAAAGCGTGACCTGTCCAGAATTGGAGTGTTACAAATCGCGCCGTTTCAGGCGCGGCCGATCGAATGAGCGTATTTATGGAATCTGATTAACGGAATAATTTTAGAAGTTTTGCCAAATTATGCGCGCATGATGCAGTCTTGCGATGATATTGTGCGACGAAATCGGATCAGTAATTCGGCGATCCAAGCATTTTGTCCGGATGCTGCTTGATCGAATGGGACAACATCGAGCCTTTGTCGAAGGCCGAGCTGTAATTCACTGGCGATGCGGGGCGAGAGGCCTTGTGGGACCGGTGCGGAGGTCAGCGACGTGGGCGCGCGCCCGGCGGCTTCGCGAACGCGCGCCGCAGCGCCTGTCCCTGCCGCGGCGGCGCCCGCAGATGAGGCACGAGGAGCGCCTGGAAGGCGTCGGCGACCTGGCCGTACTCCTCCTCGCACGCGGTCGCGCGCTCGGTCGGCAGAAACCCCTTCTCGACGATGTAGCCGTAGCGGCGCCGGTCCGAGCCATAGGCCAGGCAGGCGAGATTGTAGAAGCGCTGCCAGGACAAGCCGTGCGCGTCCGCGAAGGCTCCCCGGTCGAGCGGCTCGCGCTTGCCCAAGGAGGCGAAGAAGTAGCCGCTGCCGTTCACCACCGTGCGTGCATCCGCGGGGCCCAGATGCAGCAGAACCAGCGCAGCGACCTGATCGGCTGCATCCTCCTCCCGACCGAGGATCGGAACCCTGAGAAGATGAAAGATGGCGTGACTGCTCTCATGGAAGAGGATCTGCAGCACGGGGCCGCGGATCGCCTCGTCGCGCGACACGCCGGCCGGTGAGGTTTCCGCCGGAGCGACGTTCCGGATGCTGTCGATCAGTTCGTAGCAGGTGGTGATGGTGTGGATGCGCGGGTCGTACCAGGCATTGGGTTCTCCGGAGCACGCCGTCAGCCGATAGGTCAGTCGCCGGCTCAGCTTGAACAGGCTGAAGGCTGTCGCCACGCGCTCCAGCACGCGTCGCTCACGCATGATGGCGTAGATCTCACGATAGGCTTGGTCCTTGGGCGCATCATAGACGACGCGCGTGGCCTGCCGATCCGGGTGCCTGAGGCCGCGGGCCCCGGCACCGGTCGGCCCCGTGGATCCGAGGATGATCGCACAGCACAGGGCGGTGCCTGCGACGTCCCGGATCGTCACGGACGGCGCCGGACAGGCTCTACCCGCGCCGTCGGCACCGATCGGCATCACCACACCGGCACGTCTGCAACCCCGCTCCGCTTCACCCGGATGGCGGCGCGACGCGCGGACGGGGCCGATGGCGCCTCATGACAGGCGCCGCCGCGACGGTTCGAGGCCCCGATGCGCTGGCCAGCAGGTGCGATCGATCCGGCAGAGGAACGCATGGCCTTGGCCTCCCTCCACCAATTGGCGGCGTGTATCGATGCGCGCTTGATCGAATGGGACAGGAGAAATGCTATTTACGGCGCGATTCACCATAGACAAATAGTGTAAATCTCGACATGATTTCATCAACTTGGTCGCGTCGATGCGACTCGGTCTTTCGGCGAGCTTCGGTTCGGCCGGGCAAGCGAGCCCGCACCATGATCACGGTCCCGTCGGCGCACCGGCATCGGGCTCGCCGTTCCCGTCGCGACGTGATGAATCCGAGGGCAAGCAATCACCCCGTGATCTGAACACTCGTCATCGACGGGCTCGGCACGGGGCGGCACGGAGGTGCATCATGCGCACATGGCTCACGTCCGCGATGGCGGCCCTAGCGCTCGGGATCGTCTTCACCTCGACCGCCGACGCACAGCGGTTCGGCTATGGCTGGCGTGGCGGCGGCTTCGGCTATCGCGGCCTCGGCTGGCGCGGAGGCTGGGGCGGCTACCGCGGCTGGGGATACGGGCGCGGTCTCGGCTACGGTGCCGCGGCGGCGGGCATCGGCTTCGCGACCGGAGCAGCGCTCGCCTCAGGCTACGGCTACGGCTACGGGTATCCGTACGACGGCTACGGATACGCGCCGGTCACCGACGCGTATGACGGCTCGCTGTACGGGTATGACGGGTGTGGCTGGTGACTCTGGATGACCGGGCGCTGAGAGCCTGTCTCGATGCCTGCTGATCCGGGCTTCGCGTCCGAATTCTCCGGTGCACCGCCTATCGCCGGCGGTCAGGCCGATCGGATGGAGCGTACGGACGGGCGGGCACATGCGGGGACGGATGATTCAGGCGCCCGGCGCAGGATCGGCGTGCGACCGGTCCGGTGGAAGAACCCGAGCCGGATCACGGTCGCGCCGATACCCGGCCAGGGGTATGCCCCGTGCGATCAGCGTGTTGCCGGCCGGAGCGGCTCGGCTCTCGGCGATCGCGGCCACCTCGCGCTCGTCGGCGCGCGGCTGCGCGCGTTCTGGCCTGCCGGCCGGAGTTGCGCTGGGCTGCGGCTCGGCGCCGTCCGGCTCGTCCGTCGGTTGGGGACGGCTCAGGCGTCTCCAGGCGGTGGGCGTCATGCCCGACCAGCGCCGGAAGGCGTGCGTGAAGGCGGAGGGCTCGGAGAAGTCCAGAACGGCTGCGATCTGCGCCATGCTCATCCCGGTGTCGGCCAGCAACTGTCGCGCCACCCGGAACTGCGCCTCGCCGGCAAGCTGCCGGAAGCTCGTCCCCTCGGCCTTCAGGCGCCGGCTCAGGGTGCGGCGATGCACCAGCCTGAGCCGGGCCACGCGGGCCGCTCTGCAGCGCTGCCGGGTCACTGCGGTCCGAAGGTATCGGCGAAGTTCGTCCGTCAGCGTGCTGCTCTCCAAGGCCTCGAGCCAATGGACGCGCTCCTCCGCCTTCCGGCGCAGGCCCGGGTCGGCGCCGGCGATCGGCCTCTGCAGAAGGACGGCCGGAAGCACCAGGGCGGCCATCTCCTGGTCGAAGCGGACGGGCGCGCGGAAGAACGCCCCGTAGGGCTCGGCCTGGGCCGGGGTCGAGCGCGGCAGCAGCACTTCGGTCGGCGCCCAGTCGGGCCCGCACAGCGCGCGCAGGATGTTGATGGCCTGGGCCAGGGCCCTCTCGGAATGCAGGGCCGCCCCGTCGGCCTCGGGCTCGTAGGGAGCGTAGCTGAGCACGGCGATGTCGTCGTGGACGCCCAGGCCGAAGACGGCCCCCTGGTCGCGCACGCTCAGATGCGCTTCGAGGGCGTGCAGGGCGTCGCCGACGGTCTGCGAGTGGCGCAGCAAGACGCCGAGGAGTCCCAGTGCCGACAAGGCGGTCCGTTGCCCGACAAGCAGCCCGAGATGGGGGCAGCGCGTGTGGGCGGCAGCGAGCGCCATGAGACGGCCGAGGGCGGTGAACGAGACGAATGTGCCCTCGCCGTCGCCGTCGAAGAGATGTGGATCGAGAGCCGCCTCGGCGACGAGGGCACCGGGATCGGCGCCGAGTTCGACGAGGACGGGATAAATCTCCTGGGCCGCTTCGAGATGGACGAAGCCGGACGTTGGCGCCTGGCAGGCCTCGTGGAGGAAGGCCTCTTCGGGAGGCGCTGCCAACCGTTCAGTTGCGCGCAAAGTAGATGACGCTCGCACAGGACGTTATCCTGTTCTCGAATCGAACGGTCCCCCTTAACGTAGGTAAAGCGCTGGGCTTGGCGCTGTCTTGATCGGATGGGACATCGCGTCTGGCTGGGCAACGGCTGCACGAAGACTGGCCGTGCCGGCCGCCGTTGCTCAGCATGGAAGCAGAGCGGCCGCCCCGGATCTGGGACCGATTCCGGCGCCGCAATCCGGTGGGGGCGATGCGACGGGGAGAGCGGCAGCCGCGACGCTGTCACTCTATGGCGGGACTGTCGCGACCGCCGTCATCGTCAGCGTTCCGCGCGCCGCTTTCGAACCAGCGGAATGTGCGGATGGGACCACCACCAAGACCCGGACCTTGGGAATGCGGCGCCGACATCAGCGACGGATGGAGCGGCGTTCCTGACAGCATTCCTCGATCTGTCGATCCCTCTGGCATAGGACCGGGCCCGCGCCACGATCGAGCATCGCCGCCCGCCGGGTGCGCGGGCATCGGGAGCCCGATCGCGGTTGTCCCGCCTGATCAAGCGGCGCTCGGGGAACGCGCCGACAGTGGGCCCGACCGCACCCCGCGATGCGGGTGCCGCGCGCGGCTCCGGCGGCGCGGCTTCCTGCCCGTTCAGGAGCGGACCGGGCCCGAGCGCGCGGGTTCGTCCCCACCGCTGCGGAGACGCTGATCGCCCGCGGAACCTGCGCCGCTCGCCGCCCTCCGCCGGCCGATGCCGTGAGACAGGGAGACGACAATGGAGATGCTGCCCACCCAACCGGTCTCGACCTTCGCGTCCGGCGATACGCCCTTCATGTCGGCCGCCGATCTTGCCGGCTACGCGGCCAGCATCAGAACGGCGCGGGCCATCCGAGAGCGCGAGGGCCTGGATCAGGCCGACAAGGCGCAGGCCCATCTCATCAAACGGCTTTCCGACCCCGTCGAGCTGACGCCCGAGAAGGTTGAGGAGATCACCGCGACGCTCCTGCACAGGCTGCGCGTCGCCGCCGAGCAGGGCAAGACGGAGCTGCAGGTGATGCGCTTTCCCAACGCGCTATGCGCCGACGGCGGACGGGCCATCACCAATGTCGAGGCGGACTGGCCCGAGACCCTGACCGGCCGCCCGCGCCAAGCCTTCGAATTCTGGCGCGATCGCCTCCGGCCGAGAGGCTACGGCCTGCGCGCGTCGATCATCGACTGGCCGCACGGCATGCCGCGAGACGTCGCCTTCTTCCTCACCTGGGAAGCGGCAGAACCCTGATCGGTCTGCCCGGCACAGGAGACCTGCCATGGCTGTTCTTCAGGTCGCCGAGGCCGGTCCGTGCGTCGAGTCCGTCGCTACCCGGTCGTTCCATACCCGGATCGCCAGGGTCTATCAGCGTCGTACGAGGCGCCTGAGCTCGAGCGCTCTCCGCCATGCCAGTTTGGCGAAAGAGAGCGTATCAAAACAGAGGCTTAGAGCCGTTGTCGTAGCGTTCGGCCGCCGCTCTCACGCGCTCTTGACGCGCTTGGATTGTCCGACGGATCGCCTCAGCCGTCGTGGCGCTGCCGTGGAGAACCTGTCCCGTGGCGCATCCCTCCACGTGGTCTCGGACGTGCCACCACACAAAAGGACCTAAACATCTCGGCAGGCGAATCCGGGCTCGATGCCGAGATCATCCGCAAACGGACGCGTCAGCCCGGGGCCTGCTTTCGACGCATCGTCTCGTCCGGTCGCCGGATCCTCCAACGGACCGACCCGTCGACCGTCTCCTCGGCAGCCTCGTCGGGAGGCAGGAGCAGGCCTGCGGCGCGGCTGGCCACCTCGCCCGCACCCGATGGAGCGACGCACGGGGTGCGGGCCACCCTCAGTGCGCCGTCGCCTCGCGCAGCCGCGACTGTGTGAAGAGGCTGGCACCGGCCGCCGGACCTGCGACCCTGACGAGCACGCCTTCCTCGCAGGTTCGGGCGATCCTCAGTCCGAGCGGCTGCAACCGCTCCCGCTCGACGCAGTAGGCCGCGATCCGGGCGCGCCCATATTCGGGCATCCCGGTGATCAGCCGGTCGAACTCGGTCTCATCCGCGCGGAAGAGGGCGGAGATCAGCTCGATCGGGATCGGATACCGGGCCAGGGTCGCCGCTGAAGGCCGGTTGGATGCCGCTGTCATGGATGCCTCGCCGCCTCGATGATGCGGCAGGATCCGGCATGTATGGTTAACGGTCCGTTGCGCCAACCTCGACCGAGCCCGCACCGCCACCCACGGGAGGCCCGGACCGCAGCGCGCGCCGACAGCGCCGAACTCGAAGAGCGGCTCGACGATCAGCTGCCAAGCCCGGCATTTCCGGAAGCCTAAGCGCCGAGTGCAATTTCGGAAATAAAAAGTCTAGACTTCGATATGGAATAGATCGGATTGAGGCTCGTCGATATTCGGATATCTAACAGTTTGCGCGGACATCCGTCAGTAATGGCCGCTGCCGATCGCTCGGCGAAGGCCTGGACATTTCCATCCCGCTGTGCGAGCGAACCGCACGCCCGGAGGGCAGCTGAGGACAGCATTTCATGCGGATCGCGATGATCGGGTCGGGCTATGTTGGGCTTGTGTCTGGGGCCTGCCTTGCCGATTTCGGGCACGGGGTGGTGTGCATCGACACGGATCCGGCCAAGATCGAGGCGCTGCGGG
>Ga0126362_10000347_pt1 | contig 24744 bp, 30 predicted proteins | sample ANMtaG_FD_126269 | JGI IMG/M metagenome (GOLD analysis project Ga0126362, IMG submission 126269) | Continental margin sediment microbial communities from North Pacific Ocean - ANME2c_DSS_Sorted | ecosystem: Environmental > Aquatic > Marine > Continental margin > Sediment | place: Pacific Ocean... | reverse complement strand
GGGGCATGAGTCAGGAATGGGATGCCGGTCGGTTGGACAGCGACCTCGATGGCGTAGCTTTCGATACCCTGGCAGTGCGCGCTGGCCAGCACCGCACCCCCGAAGGTGAGCACGGTGACCCGATGTTCTTCACTTCCAGCTACGTGTTCCGCACTGCTGCCGACGCCGCCGCGCGTTTTGCCGGTGAAGTACCGGGCAATGTCTATTCGCGTTATACCAATCCGACTGTGCGAGCGTTCGAAGAGCGTATTGCTGCGCTGGAAGGTGCTGAGCAGGCGGTAGCCACGGCTACCGGCATGGCGGCGATCCTGGCGGTGGTGATGAGCCTGTGCAGCGCCGGCGACCACGTGTTGGTGTCGCGCAGCGTGTTCGGTTCGACCATCAGCCTGTTCGAGAAGTATTTCAAGCGCTTCGGTATCGAAGTGGACTACGTGCCCCTGGCGGACCTCTCGGGCTGGGATGCGGCGATCAAGGCCAACACCAAGTTGCTGTTCGTCGAGTCGCCGTCCAATCCGTTGGCCGAGTTGGTGGATATCGCCGCGCTGTCCGAAGTGGCCCACGCCAAAGGCGCGATGCTGGTGGTCGACAACTGCTTCTGCACGCCTGCCTTGCAGCAGCCGCTGAAGTTGGGCGCGGACATTGTGGTGCACTCGGCGACCAAGTTTATCGACGGCCAGGGTCGTTGCATGGGCGGTGTTGTTGCCGGTCGCAGCGAGCAGATGAAGGAAGTGGTGGGTTTCTTGCGCACTGCCGGTCCGACCCTGAGCCCGTTCAACGCCTGGATCTTCCTCAAGGGGTTGGAAACCCTCAGCCTGCGGATGAAGGCCCATTGTGCCAACGCCCAGGCCCTGGCCGAATGGCTGGAGCAGCAGGATGGTATCGAGAAGGTTCACTACGCCGGTCTCAAGAGCCATCCACAACATGAGTTGGCCCAGCGCCAGCAGCGCGGTTTTGGCGCCGTGGTGAGTTTTGAAGTGAAGGGCGGCAAAGAGGGCGCCTGGCGCTTTATCGATGCGACGCGCCTGATCTCCATCACCGCCAACCTCGGTGATAGCAAGACCACGATTACCCACCCGAGCACCACCTCCCACGGCCGTCTTGCGCCACAAGAGCGTGAAGCGGCGGGTATTCGTGACAGCCTGATCCGCATTGCGGTGGGCCTGGAAGACGTGGCTGACTTGCAGGCTGACCTGGCTCGTGGGCTGGCGGCCTTGTGATCGAGTGGTCCATGGAGGCTGCAACAGCCAGTAACGGGCGTGTCGCCTTGGTGACGGGCGCTGCACGGGGCATTGGCCTGGGGATTGCGGCGTGGTTGATCAGCGAAGGCTGGCAGGTGGTATTGACCGACCTGGACCGCGAGCGCGGGTCCAAGGTGTCCGGGGTGCTGGGCGACAACGCCTGGTTTATTACCATGGACGTGGCTGACGAAAAGCAGGTCGCCCAGGGCGTGGCCGAGGTGCTCGGGCAATTCGGGCGCCTGGACGCGCTGGTCTGCAACGCAGCAGTGGCCGACCCGCGCAATATCACCTTGGAAAGCCTCGACCTGGCCTACTGGAATCGCGTGCTGGCGGTGAACCTCAGCGGGCCGATGCTGCTGGCCAAGCACTGTGCGCCTTACCTGCGTGCCCATGGGGGAGCCATCGTCAACCTGGCGTCGACCCGCGCTCGTCAGTCGGAGCCAGACACCGAAGCCTACGCCGCGAGCAAGGGCGGCCTGTTGGCGCTCACGCACGCCCTGGCGATGAGCCTTGGGCCGGAAGTGCGGGTCAATGCGGTCAGCCCTGGCTGGATCGATGCGCGTGACCCCGCTGCGCGACGTGCAGAACCACTGACCGAAGCCGATCATGCCCAGCATCCGGCGGGGAGGGTTGGCACGGTGGAGGATGTGGCTGCGATGGTGGCATGGCTGCTGTCGCGTCAGGCCGGGTTTGTCACGGGGCAAGAGTTTGTGGTGGACGGTGGCATGAGCAAGAAGATGATTTACAGCGAGTAGGGCGGTTAGCGCTCTTGAAGCAATTTTGTCTTTTTCAGAAAAACTTCAAGCGGGCTATTGACTTAGGTCCTCTACCTGCGTAAATTTCGCGGCCTCAACGAAGCAAAGGGTGATTAGCTCAGCTGGGAGAGCATCTGCCTTACAAGCAGAGGGTCGGCGGTTCGATCCCGTCATCACCCACCACTTCTTGAGAGTTTTGCCTTCGGGCAAGACGCAACGTTAAAGGTTGCACCGACGCGCAGCGGTAGTTCAGTCGGTTAGAATACCGGCCTGTCACGCCGGGGGTCGCGGGTTCGAGTCCCGTCCGCTGCGCCATATCTGCATCAAGGCCCACTGAACGCCTTGAAGCACAAAGAAAGCCACTGGCTACTTTGATCCGATAGCAAAGACCCTGGTCGAAAGACCGGGGTTTTTTGTGTCTGCAATTTGGTGCTGGTCAATGCGCCCGCCCAAGCCATCGCAACGCGATGGCGGCTGGCTTGCCTGCGATAGCAACGACTGGGTCTCATCATGAGCCCGCATTGTCACATCCCAGGCAAACTTTCCAATCAGAACCCCAGCTTGTCTCGCAGCCCGTAATACCAAGCCCCCATCGCCGCAAACGGCGTGCGCAGCAGTTGCCCGCCCGGGAACGGGTAGTGCGGCAGGTCGGCAAACGCATCAAAGCGCTCGGCCTGGCCTCTGAGTGCCTCGGCCAATACCTTGCCCGCCAGGTGTGTGTACGTCACGCCGTGGCCACTGCAACCCTGGGAGTAATAGATGTTGTCGCCCAGGCGGCCGACTTGCGGCAAGCGCGACAGGGTCAGCAGGAAGTTGCCGGTCCAGGCGTAGTCGATCTTCACGTCCTTGAGCTGAGGGAAGGCTTTGAGCATTTTCGGGCGGATGATCGCTTCGATATTTGCCGGGTCGCGCGCGCCATACACTACGCCACCGCCGAAGATCAGTCGTTTGTCACGGGTGAGTCGGTAGTAGTCGAGCAGGTAGTTGCAGTCCTCGACGCAGTAATCCTGCGGCAATAGCGATTGGGCCAGTTCATCCCCGAGTGGTGCGGTTGTGATCACCTGAGTGCCGCAGGGCATCGACTTGGCTGCTAACTCCGGCACCAGGTTGCCCAGGTAGGCATTGCCCGCCACGATGATGAACTTGGCCCTGACCTTGCCTTCGGTCGTGTGCACCACCGGGTTGGCGCCGCGCTCAATGCGTACAGCTGCTGACTGCTCATAGATCGTGCCACCGAGAGACTCCACGGCCGCCGCTTCACCCAGCGCCAGGTTGAGTGGGTGGATATGCCCGCCGCTCATGTCCAGCAGGCCGCCGACATAGTTGTCACAGGCTACTACTTCGCGGATACGGCGCTCGTCGAGCAGCTCCAGTTGTGTGTGGCCATAACGTTCCCAGAGGCGCTTCTGCGATTCCAAGTGGCCCATGTGCTTGCTGTTGAGTGCGGCGAAGACGCCGCCGTCCTTCAAGTCGCACTGGATCTGATACTTGGCCACCCGCTCGCGAATGATCCGGCCGCCTTCAAACGCCATGTCCCCCAGCAATTGCGCCTGCTTGGGCCCGACGCTGCGTTCGATCACATCGATATCGCGGCTGTAGCTGTTGACGATCTGCCCGCCATTGCGGCCCGACGCGCCAAAGCCGACCTTGGCGGCTTCCAGCACCGTCACGCGAAAACCGTTTTCCAGTAGAAACAGTGCGCTGGACAAGCCGGTATAGCCGGCACCAATCACGCACACATCGGTTTCCACTTCGCCTTGCAGTACCGGACGCGGAGGGACCGCGTTGGCGGACGCAGCGTAATACGACTGGGGGTAGGGGGTGTTCGCCATCCTGGAACCTCTGTTTTATATTTTTTACGAGTGCCCCGATCCTACCTGAGTTGAAAATTGCCTGCCAGCCACCCGAAAAATGCAAATGCACCAGCCGCAAATAAAAAATTCGCATATTCATAGGGGTAGCTGCAAAAAAGATGTTGACACCCCTCCGAAATGCCGTAGAATGCCGCCTCACAGCAGGCACGTAGCTCAGTTGGTTAGAGCACCACCTTGACATGGTGGGGGTCGTTGGTTCGAGTCCAATCGCGCCTACCAAACAAAATCCGCTCTGCTGGGCGGTCTAGAAGGGCTCACCGAAAGGTGGGCCCTTTTTGTTGTCTGGAATTTGGGCACGGCATCGCCTGGCCACTGACGCGGCTCGCTTTGAAAAGTGAGGGCGGATCGATCAGCAGAAAAGCTGAGCCACCGCGAGCAGGCAGATGATCTGGGCTATCATCTGGCAGCGTATTTCACCATTCGTTGTCGCCATACCCATTTGCCCGGCGTACATGTTGGCTACCTCTTTGTCGGCAATCATGCCGTAAACGATGCGCAGGAATGCGCACCGTATTGGTTGAGTATAGTTTCGGATTGGGATTCTTCACTGTCTAGTCTCAGGCCAGCTCTGATACAGGGCTGTCTTGAGGGGGCGCGATCGCAGGGCCAACCGAGAGGTTGGCCCTTTTTTGCAGGGTTGACGCCATACTGGGCACTGTTTGAATTCAACCGGGGAGGCAGCGATGGAGCAGTTAATGGAAGTGTCGTTCGACGTGACGGCACAGGAGCGTGAGGCAATCCTCAAACCGTTGAGGGCGTATAACCTCAGTCATACCGGCGATATGGCGTTCGAAACCGTAGGGATTTTGCTGCGGGATCCTGTCACTGAAGAGGTGGTCGGTGGGCTGTATGGGAAGATTTCATACGGATGGTTGTTCATTGAGTTGTTGAGTGTTCCCGATCAGTTACGCACCCAAGGTACTGGCTCCCGCCTGATGCGCGCCGCTGAAGAGTTGGCCAGGCAGCATGGCTGCACCGGGATCTGGCTGGATACCTTCAGTTTCCAGGCGCCCGGGTTTTATCGAAAGCTGGGGTTCACTGAGTTCGGGCATATTGCCGATTATCCACCGGGACACCAACGCCACTTTTTCCAGAAACGTCTGGCCTGAATCCTGCCAGGGCGCCGGTTCACCTGGCGCCCATTACCCACAAAATTTATTGGTTTACAGCAACAACTTTTCTTGTTGGACACCCCCGCCCCAAGCGGCAAAGATGCCGCCACCGACGCTCGACCTTCCAGGTCAACAATAAAAAACCGAGCCGACTGCACGCCACTTTCTTGCTGTGAACCCTTTGTTCACATCCTGCTGTAATGGCGCCGCAGCGCGCACTTAAGGACCTCACCGCCATGCAAACTGTTGTGAATCTATGGCCGTTGATCGGCGTACTCGTCATCGTGGTTGGCTTTGTCTTGCGCTTCAATCCCCTGTTGGTGGTCACCGCCGCCGCTATCGCCACCGGGCTCGCTGCCCATTTCCCGCTGGAGAAAATCCTCGCCACCATGGGCGATGGTTTCCTTCAGACCCGCGCCCTGCAATTGATTCTGTTGCTGCCATTGGCTGTCATCGGGCTGTTGGAGCGCCATGGCTTGCGCCTGCATGCACAGAACTGGATCGCTCGTTTCGAACGCGCCACGGTCGGGCGTTTGTTGATCATCTACCTGTTTGTGCGTGAGTCGACCGCTGCCATGGGGCTGACCAGCCTTGGTGGGCATCCGCAGATGGTGCGCCCGCTGCTCGCGCCGATGGCCGAAGGTGCGGCGGAAAAGCGCTTTGGCAAATTGCCGGACAAACTGCGTCACAAGGTGCTGGCCATGTGCGCGGCGACCGATAACGTCGGGCTGTTTTTCGGTGAGGACATCTTTGTCGCCTTTGGCGCAATCGCGCTGATGCACACCTTCTTGCTTGGTTCGGGGATAGATGTGGAACCGCTGCACATCGCGGTATGGGGCATTCCCACGGCGATTTGCGCCTTTATCATCCACGCGATTCGGTTGCATCGATTTGATCGACGGTTGACGCGGGAAATGACCGCCGTCGCCACGCCAGTGGAGGCCGCCCAATGATCATTTCCATTCAATACCTGTATTGGCTCGCCGGTGTGTTGCTGTTGATCACTGCCGGCATGATCCTGCTGGATCGTAGCCACCCGAAGCCTGGTCCAGCACCCTGTTTTGGTTGCTGTTCGCTATTCCGTTTCTGGTGGGCGAGCGCCTGCCGTCGGTGGTGATCGGGGCGGGTGTGGTGGTGATGGCGTTGATCGCAGGGTTGGGCGGGGTTGGCCGTGGCGCCCATGCCGAATTGCACGACAAGGCTTCCCGCGCGAGTGCCGGCCGACTGGGCCACAAGTTGTTTATCCCGGCGCTGGCCATTCCGCTGACGACGGTGATTGGTTCGGTGTTGCTCAAGCACACCGAGATCGGCGGCGTACCGCTGCTGGACCCGAAGAACACCACCTTTGTGTCCCTCGGTATCGGCTGCCTGATCGCCCTCGGCCTGGCCTGCTGGTTGACTCGCGACACCCCGGTGCAAGCCTTGCGCGAATCCCGCCGCCTGACCGAAGCCCTTGGCTGGGCGATGGTGCTCCCGCAAATGTTGGCGATGCTCGGGCTGCTGTTCAATGAAGCCGGAGTGGGCACGGCCGTCGCCCACGTCACCACCACCTACATCAACCTGGATTACAAGTTGGTGGCAGTGATGGTTTATGTGCTGGGCATGGCCTTGTTTACGGTGATCATGGGCAACGGCTTTGCGGCTTTCCCGGTGATGACGGGTGGCGTCGGTGTGCCAGTGCTGGTGGGTATCTACGGTGGCAACCCGGCGGTGATGGCGGCGATCGGCATGTTTTCCGGCTACTGCGGTACGCTGATGACGCCGATGGCGGCCAACTTCAATATCGTCCCGGCCGCCTTGTTGGAGCTACCGGACAAAAACGCGGTGATCAAGGCGCAGTTGCCGACCGCGTTGATGATGCTGGTGGTCAATATTGTCCTGCTTTACCTGTTGATGTGAGGCCAGGATGCGAATCGTTCTGCTGACGGGCTTCGAGCCCTTTGATCAAGACGCGATCAATCCATCCTGGGAGGCCGTGCGTCAGTTGGATGGCATGCCGTTGGGTGAAGATGTGCAAATTGTTGCGCGTCGTTTGCCCTGCGCCTTTGCCACTGCCGGCGAGTGCCTGGCCCAACTGATAGATGAGTTGCACCCAGCCCTGATCATCGCGACGGGCCTGGGGCCTGGGCGTGGCGAGATATCCATAGAGCGGGTGGCGATCAACCTGAATGACGCCCGTATTCCCGACAACCTGGGGGAGCAACCGATTGACACGGCTGTAGTGGTCGATGGGCCCGCAGCCTACTTCTCCACGTTGCCGATCAAGGCCATGGTCAAGGCCGTGCGCGAGGCGGGTATAGCAGCCTCAGTCTCGCAGACAGCGGGGACGTTCGTTTGCAACCAAGTGTTCTACCGTTTGCAGCACTCACTCGCAGGAACGGGTGTACGCAGTGGTTTCATTCACGTGCCGTACCTGCCGGAGCAGGTGGTTGTCTCGGGGCAGCCTTCAATGGCGTTGACCACGCTGGTCAAAGGGTTGCAGGTGGCTGTGCTGACGGCGTGGCAAACATCCGTGGATGTAACGGAAGCGGGCGGGCAGGTCAGCTGATCTGTCGGGTTGACTTCAGGTGGCAAGCAGTCGGGTAAGCCCGAAGGTGATCGCACAGGCCAGGCCTGTCATGGCGAACGCCGTTGCGACATACCATTTGATGAGATTCAGTTCAGTGGTTGCGAGGTCCGCCTTGGTAGCGAAATGCTTTTCCATGGAGTCTGCCCTGTTTGAAACGGTGAATAGCTTCTCTTTCATTTCAGCCAGCCTCTTTTCCAGTGAGCTCAATCGTTTTTCCACACCGGGACCTCCATCATTTCCTCCGCCCGCTCTGCCTTGAGTCGGGGTATTCAGCGTATTCGTCGAGCCAAATCGATACTGTTTTTTCTGCAAAGCCTGACACCTGTTTTAAATCGTGTGAGAGAGCGCTTGGGAGAAAAGAATAGTGGGAGTCAGAGCAGAGGGTGACCGACAAATTTTTGCAAAATACCACCGAGGTTCTGGCCCGCGACGCTCAGTGACCCCGTTGCGGAAAGAACAACTCAAAACACGTCACGCCGTCCTGGCTGCTGACGCTGTACCGGCCGCTATGCAACTGCATGATGGTTGCCACGATCGACAACCCTAGCCCATTGGACTGTGCCGACCGCTCCCGTGACTCATCCACCCGGTAGAACCGCTCGAACAGTCGCGGCAAATGTTCGGCAGCAATGGTGTCGCCCTGGTTGCTGACCCTCAGGTGGATGCCTTCGGCATTGGGAAGCGCCTGGATCAACAGATCGGAATCAGGAGCGCCATACTTGATGGCATTGGCGCACAGGTTGGCCAATGCGCGGCGCAGCAGCATCGGCTCGGCCCAGATCACGCCCGCGCCCTCGGCGATGATGTGCATATTTGCATCACTCGCCAATCCTTCGAAGTAATCAGCCATGCGTTCCACTTCGTCTGCTGCACTTAATTCCTGGCGCTGGCGCAATGCACTTGCCGGGTCGGTGCGGGCGAGGAATAACATGTTATCGAGCATGCGGGCCAGGCGTTCAAGCTCTTCTACATTAGACGCGAGCAACTGCTGGTAGCTTTCGACGTTGCGGCTCTGTTGCAAGGCGACCTGGGTTTCCCCCAGCAAGTTGTTGATCGGTGTACGTAGTTCGTGGGCCATGTCGGTGGATACCTGGCCCAGTTGCGTAAAGCCCTTGGCCAGGCGTTCAAGCATGGTATTGAACGAGTCGATCATCGGCAGCAACTCCTTGGGCGTGCCACGACTGTCGAGGCGTTCAGCCAGGTTGCCGACACCGATGCCCCGGGCATGCCGCGCCAGGCGTCGCAAGGGCAGCAGGCCACGGTGTACCAGCAGGTAGCCCACCAGGGCGAGGAAGATTGCCGCGATGCTGGCCAGGATATACACACTCAATCGGTAGCTGGCGAGCACGGCGGTGCGTTCAGTCATCAGGCGGCCGGTGGTGACTTGCAGGCTGCCCAGGTCGCCAGAGTCGATGGAGGCCGCAACGATGGCAAACGGTACGCCATCCACGCCGGGAAAATGGTGTACGTCAGTCAACGCCAGGGTATGGTTTTTCGGCACGGGGGGAACGGATGGCACCTCGATGTTGCCGGGGTTGACGACCAGCAGGGGTGTCTGGCCCGGCGCTGTGATGCTCAGCACCGACTCGCGATTGCCCAGCATGTTCTGGAACAGCTCCGGCTTGGTCTTGATCAGGTCCAGGGTGTTGCTGTCGTTGAGCAGGTTGCGCAACTGGTCGATACGGTAGATCAATGCGGCGTCGTCGCGCATGATCAGCTCACGCTCCAGCTCACGGTACAGCGCCACGCCCAGGGTGGCCAGCAGCACAAAGGCCAGCAAGGCGAAGATCAACGCCAGGCGCAAGGTCAAGGAGTAATGTCGATTTGGGCTCATGGCTGGGTATCGAAACGGTAGCCGATGCCCCGCACACTGTGGATCAGCTTGAGCTGGAACGGGTCATCGATTTTCAGGCGCAGGCGCCGCACGGCTACGTCCACCACATTGGTGTCGCTGTCGAAATTCATGTCCCAGACCCGCGAGGCAATCAACGAGCGGGACAACGGCTGGTCCTGATGCGTGGCGAACAGGTGCAGCAGGGCGAACTCTTTATTGGTCAGGGTGATGCGCGTACCGGCACGGGTGACACGGCGCTTGAGCACGTCGATGTGTAGGTCGGCGATGTTCAGGTGTTCTTCTTCGCGGCTCGGACCGCGTCGGGTCAAGGTGCGCAGGCGCGCGACCAGTTCGGCAAAGGAGAAAGGTTTGATCAGGTAGTCATCAGCCCCCAGTTCCAAGCCCTTGATGCGGTCGGCAATGTCATCGCGGGCGGTGAGGAACAGCACCGGCGTGTCGGCCTCCTTGCGCAAGCGCCGCAGCACTTCCCAGCCGTCCATTTTCGGCATCATCACGTCGAGTACGATCACATCGAATGGCGTTTCCAAGGCCTGGTGCAAGCCATCTACCCCGTCACGGGCGAGGCTTACGGAGTAGCCCAGCTCCTGCAGGCCGTTGAGCAGGTAATTGCCGGCCTTGGGCTCGTCTTCGACGACAAGGATGTTCATGGGAAGTGCCCTGGTTCAGTGCGTGGCGCAAGTGTAGCCCGATCAATTGTCATTGGCGCAGCCGATGCCTTGGACCTGATAGTCCAGCACATGTTCGCGGTCCTGGTGGTCCAGGTATTTGAGTTGTGCCGGGACGATTCCACATTGGCCGTAAGTGTCGGTACTCGACAGGACTTTGGCGACGTCCAGGTGTACGAAGAAGCCGGTTTTGTCGTGGATCACGTCCGTGGCAGCTGGAGTGTCGGCCGCGAATACCGAACCGGTGGCCAGTAAAGCGGCAAAACCAAGGGCAAACAGTTTCATGGAGGTATCTCTCGTTAAGGGCGGGTTGCCCGGTCGTTGGCAGTGAGTTCACAGTAACCAGGCGACACAAACAGCCAACCAACAGGATCATGACAAGTTCGTAATAAAAGGCTTAAGGCTGGCGGCCGGACGCTGCGAGGATCAGATCGGTGATTTCCTTGGCGTGGGATACCAGCGACAAGTGGCTCGACGGCAGCTCGATCGTGCTGGCGTTCATGCGCTTGGCGAGGAAGCGTTCGAGGTCCGGGTTGATGGTCTGGTCGTGGGTAGATACGGCGTACCAGGATGGTTTGGTGTGCCAGGCAGCATTCACGGTTCGGCCACTGAACAGCGTCTTGGCGATCGGTTGTTGCACGGCGTAAAGCTCCAGGGCCTTGGCACGTGGCACGTCGGCGGCGAAGTACTTGAGGAAGGCGTCCTGGCTCAGGGTGAGGTAGCCGTCGTGCTCTTCCACTCCGTTGCGCACGGGCAGCCACATACACCAATGCGCTGACCTTCGGGTTTACTCCCGAGTCGCTGACCACGCTGCCGGCGTAGGAATGGCCGACCAGTACGGTAGGGGCGGCTTGGAGTCGGGTGATCACTTCGGACCAGCTGGAGCCGTCAGCCCAGGAACCATGAAATCGCTGGAGTGCTTGTCCGCCGCGTTTACAACTGCAGAGCTGACCCGTAGATTGCAACGGGCTCATCATTTGTCACCGTCCAAGAGGAAGCCCAGCAGTGTCCATCCGCGTCTTTACCCGGCCTTACCGCGCCTTCCTGTTCGATATGGACGGGACCCTGCTCAACTCCATTGCTGCCGCCGAGCGGGTCTGGAGTATGTGGGCTGAACGTCACGGCTTGGACGTGAAGGCCTTCCTGACTACCATTCATGGCGCTCGGGCCATCGATACCATTACCCGCCAGGCGTTGCCTGGGGTTGATCCTGAGGTGGAGGCGCAATGGATTACCGAGGCGGAGTTGAATGATGTCGAAGGCGTCGTGGCGATTCCCGGTGCCGTTGAGTTTTTGAACCGTCTGCCTGGCGACCAATGGGCGCTGGTGACGTCTGCCCCCCGGGAGTTGGCGTTGCGCCGGCTACAAGCGGCCGGCATCACTCCGCCTGCGGTGCTGGTGACGGCTGAAGATGTGGCCAGTGGTAAGCCTGACCCTGCCTGTTATGTGCTGGGCGCACAGCGCCTGGGGGCGGCGGTACAGGACTGCCTGGTGTTCGAAGATGCGACGGTAGGTATTCGGGCAGGCGAGGCCGCTGGCGCGGATGTGATGGTCGTGACCTCGACTCACCTGACGACCATGCACACTGCGCATGCCACCACCGATGGGTATGAACACTTGCACGTCGAGCACGACGGTGGCGGTTTGCTGCGCTTGCGGCGCCTGGCAGGTTGATGCGAAAAAGCCGAGCCCGGTTTGGCGGTCTCGGTCCTATTCGCAGGATGTATGACCAGGCGGCACCTGTTGCAGTCGGCTGCTTCTCATGCCCTGGCGTGACAGCACCATTTCCCTGAGGATTTCATTGGCCAGGCGGGCAATCGCTTCAGTCCCGCGATAATGCGCGCGCACAATGCCGGTAATCGCGAAGTGGTCGGTTTCCGGGCCGCTGAGGATGGCGGAGAGGGTGCCGTCGGCATGCAACGTGCAATTGACCGTATAGCTGGGCAGACGGCTTGCCAGGGCAGATTCGATTTGGGATTTGCTGAGGGTGTCCATCTGCGTAAGCACCTTTCACTGATCGTGCAAGCCCAAGCATAGATCCTGTTGGAAGACTGTAAACACCGGTGATCTATTAGCGAAACTGCGACCTATCAACCCGCGTTTTTTGGGTGGGCGCGGTGGGTGGCTCGCTGGCACAACTTGCGCTGGATGGCCTTCTGGATCGGTTTGAGACAGAACATGAACAGGTAGCCGCACAAAAACAAAGCCAGATCCAGCCATGAAGGGGCGTCGGTGGCGTCTGTCCTTTCAATTTCGAACCTCAAACCATATTCCAGGCCGGCAAAGGCCAACCCGATCAGCACGGCGATCGCCCAGGAATAGGTGATAAAGCGTTGTGTTGAGGTGCGCCTCATCGGCGTGCTCCTGAGTGTGCTCAGATGTCGGCAGAGTGAGTCAGGAGTTTCGGCTGCGAATCGCGCGACAAGTTCCAGGGATGAAGACAGTTTCATCTGCCAATGCAGATGCAAGGGCAGTGCGCGGGACAAGAATAAGGCGCGAGCAGGTCTAGGCAGTTTTCGCCAGCCGTTACAGAGCGAAAAGGCTGGCTACTGGAGTGCTTCAAGGAGTCTGGTTTTTGTCCGGAGCTGTCAGGCCAGCCTGGATGCGCTGGTAGATCTCCTCGCGATGCACGGCAACGTCCTTGGGTGCGTTGATGCCGATTCGTACTTGCTGGCCGCTGACGCCCAGGATGGTGATCGTAATGTCATCACCGATGTTTATGCTTTCACCAACTTTGCGGGTGAGTATCAGCATGGACTTCTCCTTGATTACTTTTAAGGACACATGTTTCAGACAGGGCAGGTGTCGGATGTGTGTAGCTTACTGCTAAGCGCTTCCCTGTGACTGCCTCTTTTTAGGACGCATAGAGGCAACATTAATTCCCATGGCGGCATCATACAGGTCTGCGATACATCATTCGCATTGTTTAAGCCAACGTTTATGACGGCCAGAATAGACAGTGAATGATAAAGTTGCCTCTTTATCCTTTAAGGAGCAGGGCAGTGCGTAAAGTAGCGATGGCAATTGTGGCGTTGGCATTGGCCGGTTGCGGTGAAGGCAAACCTGTCGAAGCGCCCAAGGCCAAGCCTGCCGTGACTGAAAACCAGCCACAGACCGGCGCGATTGCTGCCCAGGAATGGGACGTTTGGGTAGGCCCGCCTGACCACAAGCTACAGGCGATCACCGACCTGACCGCGTGGTTGCTGGAGCATGGTTTCAATTTTTATATCGTGAAGGAAAACGGCAAGGACGAAGTGTACTTGGGGCCATTCGCAACCAAGGCCGATGCGGAAGCCAAGCAGGCCCTGCTCACGGAAAAGCTGGCCCGCGCCAAGAAAAACGACACCGAATCGCAGGTTGTCGAGCACAAGACTGCGCAGTAACCGGCAGGTAGGGCGAGAGCACGCCGAGTGCTCCCGCCCGCGTTCAACCGCAGGCCTTGAGGTTCACCGGGCCGACAAACTCATTTCCACGCCCCATCACACAGGCCACGGTCTGGTTGCGCTGACGCTCCCAATGCTGCACAGGGTAGGTCTTGTCCCAGGCTTCATAAAGTTGCCGGTCCTGTTTCGACAGGCGCAAGCCGTATTGTTTGCTCATATAGAAATACGTCCGGGCAATCATTCCGCGTATGGACGGGCGCGGCATCACCTTCTTGGCCTTGAAGTCGACCTGGGTCAAGCATGAGCCGTACTGCCCGCTTTGCACCGGCAGCCAGCCAAAACTGAAGTTGTTACGATCGCCGTTGACCTCACCGATACTCGGCACCAGGTTGTGCAGGTCCGCCTCGGCACGCTTGAACACCTCATCATGGCGTGTGCAGTTCTTGCGTCCGCCATTCTGCCAGCACTGGCGCTGGTGCCCGATCTGCCAGGCCGGAACAATGTGTTCCCATTCGATGCGTGCAGCGCGGCTGGCGTTTTTACGAGGGATATAACCGCAGGCTTTCAAGTCCACGCGGTTACCGGTGTATTTGCAGCCGCAGTAGAACTCAGTGGATTGTGGGGCGTAGAGTTTCCAGGCGATTTTTTTGGCTTCGCTGAACGTTCGGGGCGCTTGGGCATGGGCGGTGACGGCAAAAAACAAGCAAAGCACAGCAATAAAACGGACACTCATTGAATCAGTCTTCCTTCGGCACAACCCAGAAAATCTGCACGCCACCGTCGTCCCGATAGGCGAGGGTAACGTTGTCGTTTTCTGCGATCTCTTCAAGCAAACGCGCCCACTCGTCCTCCGGCTCATCCGGCAAACGGAAGATCAAGGCCGCCTTGTTTTTTTGGGCATTGGTCGAATTGATGACTTTTTGCACGCGAACGGCCAGGCGTTGATAGGCATCGGGCAGGGTTGGTGCTGCGGAAGAGGGCGTTGCCACGGAATATTCCTTAGTTAGCTGTACGTGCATACAGTATTTAACTGTAGGCAGTTTCGCAACTGCTTAAAGTTAAACAAGGCCGTCTGACAGTGATTTGGGATTTTTGTGTAGCGGCGGGGCGGGGGGCGAAGAGTTGTAGGGGCGGGCGTGCTCGCGAAAGACTTGAAGGCAATAGGTTAAGCCAGACGGACCGCGTCATCGTTAACCACTTTCGCGAGCAAGCTCGTCCCTACAGGGTATGGCTAGTAATCAGTATTCCCAGAACATCCGTTGCAGTTCCTTGCTGTCCTGGGTCTTGGTCAGTGCAACCATTGCCAGGATCCGCGCTTTCTGCGGGTTCAGGTCGTGGGCTGCGACCCAGTCATACTTGTCGTCAGGCTGTTCGGCATTGCGTAGTACGAAACCGCCGGCATTCACGTGGGACGAGCGAATGATTTGCACACCTTGCTTGCGCAGCTCCTGCAGGGCAGGAACAACCTTGGACGACACTGAGCCGTTGCCGGTACCGGCATAGATGATGGCTTTGGCGCCGGCCTGGGCCAGGGCCTTGGCGGCAGTGTCGCCTACGTTGCCGTAGCCGTAGGCGATTTCGACGTCGGGCAGGCTCTTGATGGTCTTGATATCGAATTCCGAATCCATGGTGTGACGCTTGGCCGGCAGGCGGAACCAGTAGGATTTACCCTCGACCACCATGCCCAGCGGACCCCATGGGCTCTTGAAGGCTTCGGTCTTGATGTTGACCATCTTGCTGACGTCGCGACCCGACTGGATCTCGTCATTCATGGTTACCAGCACGCCTTTGCCGCGGGCATCTTTGCTACCGGCAACGGCGACAGCGTTGTACAGGTTGAGCATGCCATCGGCTGACATGGCGGTGCCTGGACGCATGGAGCCGACGACCACGATAGGCTTGTCGGTTTTTTCCACCAGGTTCAGGAAGTAGGCGGTTTCCTCGAGGGTGTCGGTCCCGTGGGTGATCACGATGCCATCCACGTCCTTGCTGTCGGCCAGTTCGGCGACGCGGCGGCCCAGTTGCAGCAGGTTTTCGTTGTTGATGCTTTCCGATGCGATTTGCATCACTTGCTCGCCACGCACATTGGCAAGCTGGCTCAGTTCAGGAACACCGGCAATCAACTGCTCGATGCCGACCTTGGCTGCCTGGTAAGTAGCGCTGTTGGCCGTGCTGGCACCAGCGCCAGCAATGGTGCCACCGGTAGCGAGGATCACTACGTTGGAGAGTTTGGCCTTGGTTTCAACTTCCTTTGCCTGGGCGGCAACGGGGAACAGCAGCAGGAGGGCTAATGCGCCCGGAACAATGTTCTTCAATGCAGATTTCATTATTTTTCTCTCTGGTTTTTGATGAGTGCGGTAGCAAGTTCATCTAGAACACCCGGGCGGTTCTGAACGCCGCGAGGTGTTAGGGAAGAGCAGGATCTGTACCAGTCTGATTGTGGCCTTGTATATAAATTAAGCTATTGATTTAAAACGATTTATTTTCAATGTTTCGGGCCGGTCGGCTGGCCCGTTGTCCGGCTTTCCGAACAACAGAGTGGGTTCGCGTTCGGTTGTCCGAAAGCAGTGACGAACTCTCCGGACACTCTGCGCGACGGAGGCGTCATGGCCTGTCGTTTTAGAGAACGACTGGGCGCAGATGATGTTTACTGATCGGTGCGATCGAGCGGCAAGGCAGGGGATAGAGGGCCTGGATGAAAGGTTGTTTTCCAGCGTTGACAAATCTCGACAAGGTTCTCATAGTTTGAATAACGCAAACGTTTGCGAGATATTTCACGGGTGGCTCCCTGAGTCTCGTGAAAGCTCGTTTCAGCCACCCAGGTGGGAGGGCTGCCGAAGCGCTTTTCGGTGCAAGCGTTGCTCACAATAATCATAAGATCGGAGTGAACCCATGAAGCTGCCATTTGCTGGACGTCTTCTTGCTGTCGCTGTGCTTGCTGCCGCATCCGTCGCTTTACCGCTCTCCTCTGCATTCGCTGACGATACTGCCGCCAAACCCAAGGTCGGCCTGGTGATGAAGTCCCTTGCCAACGAGTTTTTCGTGACGATGCAGGAGGGGGCGAAAGATTACCAAAAGGCGCACTCCGCTGATTTCGACATGATCACCAACGGTATCAAGAACGAAACCGATACCAGCGCGCAGATCGATATCGTCAATCAAATGATCCTTGCCAAGGTCAACGCTATCGTCATCGCCCCAGCCGATTCCAAGGCGCTGGTCACCGTGCTGAAGAAAGCCTCCGACGCCGGTATCAAAGTCGTCAACATCGATAATCGATTGGACCCGGACGTACTGAAAAGCAAAAACCTCAATATCCCATTCGTAGGCCCCGACAACCGCAAAGGCTCCAAGCTGGTGGGCGACTACCTGGCCAAGAAACTGGCCTCGGGTGACAAGGTCGGCATCATTGAAGGTGTGCCGACCACTACCAATGCCCAGCAGCGCACCGCAGGCTTCAAGGATGCGATGGACGCTGCCGGTATGAAAATCGTCTCCACCCAATCCGGTAACTGGGAAATCGACCAGGGCCAGAAAGTGGCGTCTGCGATGTTGAGCGAATACCCGGACATCAAGGCTCTGCTGGCGGGTAATGACAATATGGCCTTGGGCGCAGTGTCTGCGGTACGTGCAGCAGGCAAGGCGGGGAAAGTGATGGTGGTGGGCTACGACAACATCGAGGCCATCAAGCCGATGCTGCAGGACGGCCGAGTCTTGGCGACTGCTGACCAGGCTGCCGCCCAGCAAGCCGTGTTCGGTATCCAGAATGCCCTGAAGCTGGTCAAGGGTGAAAAAGTCGACGCCAAAGACGGTGTGATCGAAACTCCGGTCGAACTCGTTACCAAGCAGTAATCCTGGCAGCACCAACAGCGTCCGCTCGTCCTGAGCGGGCGCCTGGAGATTTTCCTATGTCATCTTCCGCCCCGAACGCTGTCCTCTCGGTCAGCGGTATCGGCAAGACCTATGCCCAACCGGTTCTGTCCGACATCACCCTGACGCTCAATCGCGGGGAAGTGCTGGCGTTGACCGGTGAAAATGGCGCAGGCAAAAGTACCTTGTCGAAGATCATCGGCGGTTTGGTCACACCGACCACCGGGCATATGCAGTTCAATGGCGAGGACTTCCGTCCAGGCAGTCGCACCCAGGCCGAAGGGTTGGGCGTACGTATGGTCATGCAGGAACTCAACCTGCTGCCAACGCTGACCGTGGCCGAAAACCTGTTCCTGGACAACCTGCCCAGCCACTGTGGCTGGATCAGCCGCAAGCAACTGCGTAAAGCCGCGATCGACGCCATGGCTCAGGTCGGCCTGGATGCAATCGACCCTGACACCTTGGTTGGCAGCCTGGGCATCGGCCATCAACAAATGGTCGAAATCGCGCGCAACCTGATCGGCGACTGCCATGTGCTGATCCTCGACGAACCTACGGCCATGCTGACCGCCCGTGAAGTCGAGATGCTGTTTGAACAAATCACTCGCCTGCAGGCCCGGGGCGTGGCGATCATTTATATTTCGCACCGGCTCGAAGAGTTGGCCCGTGTAGCCCAGCGCATTGCGGTACTGCGTGACGGCAAGTTGGTCTGTGTCGAGCCGATGGCCAATTACAACAGTGAGCAACTGGTCACCTTGATGGTCGGTCGCGAGCTCGGCGAGCACATCGATCTGGGCCCGCGGACAATCGGCGGTCCCGCCTTGACGGTGAAAAACCTGACGCGTTCGGACAAGGTTCGTGATGTGTCCTTTGAAGTGCGTGCTGGCGAGATCTATGGCATCTCCGGCCTGATCGGCGCTGGTCGTACCGAGTTGCTACGCCTCATTTTCGGTGCCGACCTCGCCGACAGCGGCACCGTGGCGCTGGGCTCCCCAGCCCAGGTTGTCAGCATTCGTTCACCTGTGGACGCGGTAGGCCACGGCATTGCCCTGATCACCGAAGACCGTAAGGGCGAAGGCCTGCTGCTGACCCAGTCCATCAGCGCCAATATTGCCTTGGGCAACATGCCGGAAATTTCTGGCGGCGGTGTAGTGAATCGCCGCGATGAAACCGCCTTGGCCAAGCGCCAGATCGATGCCATGCGCATTCGCAGTTCCAGCCCGGCGCAGTTGGTGTCCGAGCTCTCCGGCGGCAACCAGCAAAAGGTGGTAATAGGCCGCTGGCTGGAGCGCGACTGCTCGGTGATGCTGTTCGATGAGCCGACCCGCGGTATCGATGTGGGGGCCAAGTTCGATATTTATGCCTTGCTCGGCGAGTTGACTCGCCAGGGTAAAGCGCTGGTGGTGGTGTCCAGTGACCTGCGTGAGCTGATGCTGATCTGCGACCGCATCGGCGTGCTGTCCGCCGGGCGCCTGATCGAGACCTTCGAACGTGACAGCTGGACCCAGGACGAATTGCTCGCCGCCGCGTTTGCCGGCTATCAGAAACGTGATGCGCTGCTCAATGACGCCGCGCTTAGGGATACCCCATGAAAACAACAATTTCCCCCGGTAAAGCAGGTGGCAACTTCTACGGCCTGGGCACCTACCTGGGGCTGGCAGGTGCGTTGCTGGCGATGATTGCGCTTTTTTCGGTGCTCAGTGATCACTTCCTGTCCTACGACACCTTCAGCACCCTGGCCAACCAGATTCCAGACCTGATGGTGCTGGCAGTGGGCATGACCTTCATCCTGATTATCGGCGGTATTGACCTGTCAGTGGGCTCGGTGCTGGCACTGGCGGCATCGGCCGTCAGCGTGGCGATTCTTGGCTGGGGTTGGAGCGTGTTGCCGGCAGCCTTGCTCGGCATGGGCTGCGCCGCATTGGCAGGCACGATTACGGGTTCGATCACGGTGGCCTGGCGCATTCCGTCGTTCATCGTGTCCCTTGGCGTGCTGGAAATGGCACGCGGTGTGGCGTACCAGATGACCGGCTCGCGCACCGCCTATATCGGTGATTCCTTCGCCTGGTTGTCCAACCCGATTGCCTTCGGCATTTCGCCGTCATTTATCATCGCCTTGCTGGTGATCATCGTTGCCCAACTGGTGTTGACCCGTACCGTGTTTGGTCGTTACCTGATCGGCATCGGCACCAACGAAGAAGCCGTGCGCCTGGCAGGGATCAATCCCAAGCCCTACAAGATCCTGGTGTTCAGCCTCATGGGCCTGCTGGCTGGCGTGGCGGCGTTGTTCCAGATATCACGCCTGGAAGCGGCAGACCCGAACGCCGGTTCCGGCCTGGAACTGCAAGTGATCGCTGCGGTGGTGATCGGCGGCACCAGCTTGATGGGTGGGCGCGGCTCGGTCATCAGTACGTTCTTTGGTGTGTTGATTATTTCGGTGCTGGCCGCTGGCTTGGCGCAGATCGGTGCCACGGAGCCCACCAAGCGCATCATCACCGGTGCTGTGATCGTGATTGCCGTGGTCCTCGATACCTACCGCAGCCAACGCGCCAGTCGGCGAGGCTGAGCCATGGCAACGATCAAGGATGTGGCAGCGCTTGCCGGTATTTCCTACACCACCGTGTCTCATGTGGTGAACAAGACGCGTCCGGTCAGCGAGCCGGTGCGCATCAAGGTGGAAGCCGCGATCAAGCAGTTGGACTACGTGCCCAGCGCCGTCGCGCGCTCGCTCAAGGCCAAGACCACGGCGACTATTGGCCTGCTGGTACCCAACAGCCTCAACCCGTATTTTGCCGAGCTGGCCCGAGGCATCGAGGATTACTGCGAGCGCAATGGCTATTGCGTGATCCTGTGTAATTCCGATGACAATGCTGAAAAGCAACGCAGCTACCTGCGGGTGTTGCTGGAAAAACGTGTCGATGGCTTGATCGTGACCTCCGTGGGCGGTGACGACAGCGGCCTCGCCGCGGGTTTGAGCGCGGTGCGCACGCCCATGGTCATCGTCGACCGGGCATTGGACGGCATTGACGTTGACCTGGTGCGTATCGACCACGAGGAGGGCGCTTACCTGGCCACCCGGCACTTGCTTGAACTGGGTCACCGGGACATCGCCTGTATTGGCGGCCCAGTCCATACCCGCGTGGCGCAGATGCGCCTGGCGGGGTATCACCGTGCGCTGCGCGAGGCGGGTGTGGAGGTGGCGGCTGATCGCACCCGGGAAAGCGACTTCACCAGTACCGGTGGTTATGCTGCGGCTGTGCAGTTATTGGCAGAAAACCCGCCCAGCGCAATCTTCGCCAGCAACGACATGATCGGCTTTGGTGTGCTGCGCGCGGCGGCTGAACGTAATCTCCGCGTGCCCGGCGAGCTGTCGGTGATTGGTTTCGACGATATTCAAATGGGCCGTTACGTCTACCCGGCGTTGACCACGGTCGGGCAATCGATCGTGCAACTGGGCGAGACGGCTGCCGAACTTTTACTGCGACGGATTGCGACACCCCAACTGCCGATCGATCAACGCATCGTGACGCCGAGCATCGTGTTGCGTGAGTCGACGGCGCCAATTGCCGGTGTGTTCGCCCAATACCGCTGAACCGAATTGATGAGTATTGATGTATGCCAGCAAAAGTAGTGGTAGTAGGCAGCTTGAACATGGACCTGGTGACCCGTGCCAGTCGCTTGCCCCGTGCCGGTGAAACCTTGATCGGCCAATCGTTTTCCACCGTTCCCGGCGGCAAGGGCGCCAACCAGGCCGTGGCTTCGGCGCGGTTGGGGGCCGAGGTTGCGATGATCGGTTGTGTCGGCACTGATGCCTACGGCAGCCAGCTGCGCGATGCGCTGCGGGTGGAAGGCATCGATTGCGGGGCTGTGAGCACCGTTGCCGGCTCCAGCGGCGTGGCGCTGATTGTCGTAGATGACAGCAGCCAGAACGCCATTGTGATCGTCGCGGGCAGTAACGGTGAACTCACGCCGGCTTCGTTGCAGGCGTCTGACGCGGTGCTGCAGGCCGCCGATGTGATCGTCTGCCAGCTTGAAGTGCCAATGGAGACTGTGGGGCATGCGCTCAAGCGCGGTCGTGAGCTGGGTAAGACGGTTATTCTTAACCCGGCGCCGGTCAGCGGTCCTTTGCCGACCGAGTGGTATGCCTCGATCGACTACCTGATTCCCAATGAAAGCGAGGCGACCGCGCTGAGCGGTGTGACGGTCGACTCCCTCGACAGCGCCAGGCTGGCTGCGACCGAATTGATCAAGGCGGGCGCCGGTAAAGTCATCATTACCCTTGGTGCCCAGGGCGCGTTGTTCGCCGATGGCCATGGCTTTGAGCACCTGGTGGCGCCCAAGGTCAAGGCGCTGGATACCACGGCGGCCGGTGATACTTTTGTGGGTGGCTTTGCCGCGGCATTGGCCAGCGGCAAGAGCGAAGCCGAGGCCATTCGATTCGGCCAAGTGGCGGCGGCGCTGTCGGTGACCCGTGACGGCGCCCAGCCTTCCATCCCTACGCTGCACGACGTACAAGGTTTTGTGCCCTCATGAAAAAGACACCCCTGCTCAATATTGCTCTGTCGCGCGTGATCGCCTCCCTGGGGCACGGCGATATTCTGGTCATCGGCGATGCTGGTCTGCCAGTACCGCCGGGTGTCGAGTTGATCGACCTGGCGCTGACCCAGGGCATTCCCGATTTCATCAGTACCTTGCGCATCGTGCTCAGTGAAATGCAGGTGGAAAGCCATGTGCTGGCCGAAGAAATCCTGCTTAAGCAGCCACCGGCGCTGACTGAGCTGAACAGTCTGAACGCACAGGCCCATCTCGGCGAGCGTCGTCTGGTCAGCCATGAAGCGTTCAAGCAGCTCAGCCGTAACGCGCGCGCCATTGTTCGCACCGGTGAGTGCCAGCCTTATTGCAATATCGCGCTGGTGTCCGGCGTCACGTTCTAGCGTTTCCCAACGACAAGGAGTGTTCCATGCAACGTAGTCTTCCCACCCTGAGAAATCTGTTCCGGAGTGTCCTGCTTTTGTCCGCACTCACTGCAGCAAGCGCCCAAGCGGCGGAAAAAATCGACCTGATCATCGACACCGACCCGGGCGCTGACGACGTGGTGGCCTTGTTGTTTGCCATGGCTTCCCCGGAGGAGTTGAATATTCGCGCGCTGACCACCGTCGCAGGTAACGTGCGCCTGGACAAGACATCGCGCAATGCGCGCCTGGCCCGCGAGTGGGCAGGGCGTGATGACATCCCGGTGTACGCCGGTGCGCCGAAACCGCTGCTGCGTACGCCTATCTATGCCGAGAATATCCATGGCAAGGAAGGCATTTCCGGTGTGACGGTGCATGAGCCGAAAAAAGGCCTGGCCGAAGGCAATGCTGTCGACTATCTGATCAAGACCCTCAGTACCGCCAAGCCCCACAGCATCACCATCGCCATGCTCGGCCCACAGACCAACCTGGCGCTGGCATTGACCCAGGCTCCTGAAATTACCCAAGGCATCAAGGAAGTGGTGGTAATGGGCGGCGCGCACTTCAATGGCGGCAATATCACGCCGGTGGCTGAGTTCAACCTGTTCGCCGACCCGATAGCGGCCGAGATCGTGCTCAAGAGTGGCGTCAAGCTGACCTACCTGCCGCTGGACGTGACCCACAAGGTGCTGACCAGCGAGGCGCGCCTGAAAAAGATCGCGGACATCAAGAACAACGCGAGCAAGGTCGTCGGCGATATTCTCAATGAATACGTCAAGGGTGACATGGAGCACTACGGCATCCCAGGTGGCCCGGTGCACGACGCTACCGTGATTGCCTACCTGCTCAAGCCCTCTCTGTTCAGTGGGCGTCAGGCCAATATGGTGGTGGACAGTCGCGAAGGACCGACCTTCGGCCAGACCATCGTCGACTGGTATGACGGCCTGAAGCAGGAAAAGAATGTGTTCTGGGTTGAGAACGGCGATGCCCAGGGCTTCTTCGATCTGTTGACCGAGCGCTTGGCACGCCTGAAGTAATGCAGTTGCCGGTTGGCGCTCGCCGGCCGGTTCTTAATCGCGCTCGGGGTCGTGTGCACCCCGGTAATCGGTCGGGTATTTCTCGAATATCTGGCCGATGAATGCCTGTGCGGCTTGGGTGCCGAGTTCCTTGACCAGCAGGTCGATGCCAATGATCGCCAATTCTTCCGGGCTTCCGGGGCTGTAGGAGCTCTGTCCTTGGTGCCATTTGGCTTTGATATCGGCTTGAAGGGTTACGGTACTCATGGGCGGCTCACGATCTGAAAAGTGCTGGGCAGTGCGCTGAAACTCGGTTCTTGCGGGCGCAGTTAACCATTTTGCGCAGGGTTTGGCACTGCTACTTAGGCATGAGGGGGTGGCTGTGCGACACTGGTCGCCTGTCTAACTGCCGGGGACACCAGGTGCAGATCGATTTGAATAACCCCGAAAGCCTGACGCTGGTGGCCGTGCGCCAATTGATCGCCAGTGCCAGCGACGATGAACATACCCAGTTGCGCGTGACCAAGAGCGGTATCGCCTATATCTCATCGGGCAAAGCGGTGGGTGGCGTTGATATTGATGGGTTGCTGTTTCGTCTGGAAACGTGGGCCAAGGGCTCTGGGTATGTAGGCAATGTGGCGGCCAGCGACGAAGTCTGGGTCATGCAGATTTTCAATGCGCTGAAGGAGAACTGGCCGACGCCACGGTTTGACTACATTGATATCTACTGAGTACGTTCATATGTGGTCACGATTGGCCGGGCGAATGCCCGCGCTGAGTCAGGCAGACTTGCCCGCAGGCGATTTACGTCTTGAAACCAATCCGTCTGACGGCTGTCGCACGATCTCTGTTCATTTTTTATCATTAGGAGGCTTCATGCCTTGGAAGCTCGCATCATTCGGTACTTTGTTGGCAGCACTCGCGTTGGCGGGTTGCAGCACCCCAGGTGCCTCTGAGCCAGCCAAAGACGCCGCCACGGCCGACACCGGCCATAGCCGCTGTGAGTCGAAGGCCGCCGAGTTCGCGATTGGCCAGAAAGCCTCGCCCCAACTGCTGGAGCAGGCGCGCGCCCGTGCCGGTGCGCAGAATGCACGGATCCTCAAGCCCAACGATATGATCACCCTGGAATACCGCTCCGACCGCCTGAACCTGAACACCGACGACAACCTGGTGATCACGCGGGTCAATTGCGGCTGACAGCCTCCGGGTTTTTGCGCCACCCATAAAAAACCCCGTCACATGGACGGGGTTTTTTTAGCTCAGCGGAGAATTACTCGCCGCGAACCTGTGCAGCTTGCATACCCTTTTGGCCTTTCTCAGCCACGAAGGAAACGGTTTGGCCTTCTTTCAGGCTTTTGAAACCGTCGCTTTCGATAGCGGTGAAGTGTACGAACAGGTCGTCACCGCCACCTTGAGGAGTGATGAAGCCGAAGCCTTTTTCCTCGATGAACCATT
>Ga0126362_10000339_pt1 | contig 25014 bp, 24 predicted proteins | sample ANMtaG_FD_126269 | JGI IMG/M metagenome (GOLD analysis project Ga0126362, IMG submission 126269) | Continental margin sediment microbial communities from North Pacific Ocean - ANME2c_DSS_Sorted | ecosystem: Environmental > Aquatic > Marine > Continental margin > Sediment | place: Pacific Ocean... | reverse complement strand
TTCAGCTAACCCAAATCAGAAAGCGGGTGGGGAAAAACAACTGGCCGCCACCGGGGAGAACCCGTGGCCACCAGCGGGGAGAACTACTGGCCGCCTACGGGGAGAACTTCGTGGCCATTGACATTCAGGAATCGGCAATGCGGGCCACGCTGCGGGGGCGTGCATTGCGGTCCCACAACTCACCTCTCGAAACGGTTACACCGTTCGATTCCTTTCGTAAATAGCAGCATGTGCGGTTATCGGCCGGAGTGTTGACGTTCCGGGCTGCGGCCCTTGGTCGGGCGTCCTTTCCTGGCGACCGGTGGTTTGCCTGTCCCGGTCTGCACCGCTCCTCGGGGATGCTTGGCCTGGTCGAGGTCGGCTGTCATCCGGGCCCCGATCGTTTCCTTGTCCACTCCTCCGGCGTTCATGTCGGCGGCGAGGGCATCGCGCCGTTCAGCTGAGTCGTACTCGGCTTCCGCGGCCACCCGATGAGTGTCTCCGTCTTCGGCGATTTCAGTTTCGGCTGGCGTGCCTTCGCTCTCTGTCGCCGTCTTGTCGAGGTGATCGGCCTCAGCCATCAACTCGGAGGCCTTCACGTTCTCGCGTTCGGAGAGGTCCTGTTCGGCGGTAGCGGCCCGCTTGGCATCTTCGGCTGCCTGGAGCATGTTCTCGATTTCTCGCGGATCGACTCCGGGGGCGCCCGCATCTATTCCGTACCGTGTCTGGACTTCCTTGCGGATGCGATCTGCGGCGTCGGCTGCGGGCTGCGAGTGGTCTTGCCAGCCGCGGGCCTGCTGCCAGCTGTCGGCGATCTGCGCGTGGGTAGCGTCCTCCCACCAGCGGTCCGTCATGACCGGACGTAGCTGTGCCTCGATCGCGCTGCGCTCGGCGACGAGCCGTTCGCGCAGTTCGCGGGCCGCCTGCACGCTTTTGGCTTCGGCGTCGCGGATCTGCCTCTCACGTGCGCGGCCCATCTGCTCTGCGAGACGGGACGCAGACTGCAAACCGACCCGGAACATGCGCGTGAGCTCTTGGTTGACCTCACCGATTTCGTCGTGCTCTGACATTAGTTGTTGCCTTCCTTGTGGGGTGATGCCTCTGTGGGCGTGGGTTCTGGGGAAAGTCGCATGTCGGGGAACATCGACGACGGTGCGGGTTCGATCGGCAAGGGCACGATCGCGAAGTCGCCGCCGGCATGACCGCTGCGGACCGAGCACGCTTTGAACGTGCCCTCTGGATCGAAAAGCTGTGCCATGTGGTGGTCGGCGTGATCGCGCCACCACACACTCATTCCGGTCGAGGGATCCAGGCGCAGCCGCTCCCATGCTCGCCACAGAGCTTCCAATCGGGAGATAGCTTCGGCATGTTTCCACCACTGCGTGCACCAGTTCCTTGACGTCCCCTCGATCACTTCACGTCGATAGACAGGGGCGATGCGTTCGCGCACGAACTCCTCCACCGATCCGAACACCAGTTCCGGTTCTGCCGGCTGCTCCGGCTCCGGTTCCGGATCGGCGAGTGAAATCTCGAGCTGCGCCAGCAACCGGGCCGCCGCCGCGGCTTCGAGTCGCGCGTACAGCTCCGGAGTGAGGATTTCCGCCCACTTCGCTTCGGCGATCGCGTCGGCTTCCTTCTGGATGCGTTTGAGAACTGCCTGGCCGACCATCGCCTCGAGGTTCTTGCTCAGAGGCGCTTCGACGCTCGGTTCATCTCCCCCGCTGAGGGGCGTGTACGCGGATGGGGGTGGATAGTCCGTATCTTCGGGCGGCAGATAGTCAGCCTCGCCCGGATCGAAATCGTCCTCCGGTGGTGGCTCGAACGGCGCGTTCACAGCGACACCGCCTCACGCGCAGCTCCCGCGTGGTCTGGCTTGAGCCATTCGGACAGGCCTTCTTCTGCTTCCGCCAACGTCGCCGGGGCTGCCGGGTCGTGGGCTTCGATTGACGCTCTGATCCGGTCGGCGTGCGGGCCGGCCATCCACGGCGCCGTCCGTACGATCACAGGCCGGTTACCGGAGGAACGTACGATCGCCCGGCCACGTGGCAGTGCTTCGAGTTCGGATTCGGTGAACGTACGAACTTTGGTGCGCTGCTTGGAAGTGGATCGGCCTTGCGAGGAGGCTGTGACCGACCCGGTGATCTCCCAATGGTCACCGATCGCGGTGGACATGTCCCGAAGGAACACCCCGTCATCGACGGCGACACCACCGCCGTAGACCTTGACGTTCGCCGCCGACCACAGTTTCTTCATCCCGCGTTCGCCCCACACCTCCACACCCTGTGACCAGGACTGCAAGATCGCCATGATGATGATTCCGCGTGAACCGTAGTGGCTGTAGAGGCTAGGCAGCTTGGACCAGCGCACGACGTTGGCCACCTCGTCGAGAGGAGCGACGAGAGGAACAGGCAGACGTCCCTTCGGCGAGGTGGTCGCGATGTCTTCGGCTGCGTCGATCACGGCGACGGTCAACGCCGTAACCAGTGGGCCGGCCGAACCGTTGCCCTCGCGGGAAAGGCTGTAGAGCGTGCCTCCGGAACGAACGAATTCACGAGGATCGAAATGCGGCCGCGGATCGGACAAACCGTCCGACGTCACCCAGGGATGAATCGTCCTGATCTTGAGCGAGCGGATCATCTTCTTGGCAGTACCGAACACACCGCCGCGTTGTTTGTCGGGTGCGTTGTACTGCCCGGCCAGGCCGTCCGCCTGCAATCCGTACCCATGTTGGCGAAGGATCTTCACCGCTTCCTGGTTCTGCACGTCCGTGACCCACGTATATGCCTGTGTGATCGGGCGGCGATCGAGTGCCGCAGCCAGGAAGAGTGCCGCCAACAGATCCTTTCCTTCCGGATCGAAGAATGCGTCCGTCTTCGCTTCGAGTCCGTCGTCACCGGAGGCGAAATGATCGGCCAGGTCGGCAGCCCTGACTTCGTCGGTCACCCACGTGAGCGGATTCCACCACCAGCTCGGTTCCTCATTGGCGACCCTCTGCGGATCGAACACCCAGACTTGCGAGCCCATTGCCGCTCGAACGTCGCGGGTCGCGTCGACGACATCGCGCTTGTTCGAGGTGGTCAGGACTGCGCCGGGAGCATCGAGAACTGCGGGGATGACGCGACTGGTCGACTTACCGGTGCGAGGACCCCAAATATCGACGTGCAGGTCCTCCCAGCTGCCGCGCAACATCGGGGCGGACCCGAACACCGGCTTGCTCGGCAGCAACAGGTACCCGAGCTGGATGCCGACAACGTCGTCGGGACGGCGCCGCACCTGCAAGGATTCGGCTTTTGCCCGGCATGCTTGTTCCGTCAACGAAGCGATGTCGCGACCGCGGCCCATGTACTTGGCCAGCTCGTCGACGCGGGTGCTGTCCCGCTTGCGCAGGATCAACAACCACATGCCCACTGCGACCAGCACGATCAACGCCAAGGCGAAGGCAATCGCCACTACGCTCGCGCCGGACTCCCACACGAGATCGCCCTTGATCAAGCCCGCGACCATCGCCATCGGATTGACCGGAACATCCTGCTCGGTGCCGAACTGCATCGCGACGGAGGCGCCGACGACGCCGGCAACCGCGATCCCGGCGCACACACCGAGCACCTCGAACGCCACGTCACCTTGACTGGGATCACGCACAGAACCCTTACTCATGACTGATCTCCGTTACTGTCGACGGCGGCACTGACGGGGGAAGTGAGTATTCGTCGAAACATGGTGGTTACTACCAACTTTCGGATTTACGTGTTGTCCGTCGGTATCTCGACGACGGTGGTCAAGGTGACGGCGTAACCGGGCCGCGGCCTGCTTGTCAACGATGTTCCCGTTACTCGAGCGGGGATGACGGTGTGTGAATGGCCTTGTACTGCAACGAAACGGTGTTTCGTTTCGAGGTCGGCGACCAGGTCGTGCATCTTCTGTACCGCACTCTGCAATGCGGCCGACGGCTCACCGACTTCGGTGGCGGTGCTGTAAAGGAAGATATGCGTCATCTACAGGCCTCTGTTCGCGGCGATCAGTCCACGGTTCACTTCGCGTAGCGCTTCGAGTTCGACGCGGAGGGAATGTATTTCGGAATCCGGGGCGCACGGTTGCGGTTTCACGGCGTCCGCGCCTTCCCGCTGCCGCCACCATGCCCGCACGGTGGAGGTGTGGATCCCGGTATCGGCGGAGACACGCTCGATAGTCGCCCACAGAGACGGATACTGAGGGCGCAGCTTGTCGACCAAAATTACTGTGGCACCGCGCACCTCTGCTCCGTAGCGGTTGCCGCGGGTGCTGCGTTTGCCGCTCATGCCGCATTGTCCTTCGCTGTCTGTGCCGCGTATCCGGCATCGGTGGCGTCGACGAACCGACTGTCGGTGTCGTGCCACTGGTATTTCAGTTCCGTGGGGGTCAGGACGGTCTCGAAACGGTGCCCCGGAATGCGTTCGGTGCCCTGTTTGAGCAGGAAAAACCCTCGGCCAGGGGGTGGTCCAGGCTTTTCGAGTTGGGCGTCGTAGCCGGCTGGGGACGACAGCGCGGAGACCCATGCCTTGTCTGCGCGGGTGAACGGAATGATGGAGTCGAGTTTGTCCATCTCGTCCGAGGTCAGGGCTCCCACGATCAACGCTCCAGCGCGTTCGATGAAGCCCTTGGCCTTCATGATGTCGAAGTCCATTTCGAGCGATTCGAGGTCCTTGACGGTGTGGGTGATCATCACCAGCGCCGTTCCGACGGTGCGGGTCAGGCGGGTGAGGGCGTCGACGCGGCTGACCATTCCAGGGCCGGCGAGGACTCGCCAGAATTCGTCGAGCACCGCCAGGAAGAGCAACCGGTCGCGAAGTCCGCAATCGGCGAGGACGTGTGCGGCTTCGATGGCGCCGAATCCGTCCTCCCAGCATGCGGCCATCACCGCAGCTTCGAGCTTGGTGTCACCGTGGCTGAGCGCTGAAATGTCCACGCACACACCGGTCGGTCGATCCTCGCCGGTGAAGTCGATCGGGGTGGTCGTCTGCTGGGAGAACACCTCACCGAGATCGCCGTCGAGCAGCGCGGACAATGTCTCGAGGAGGGATTCGACCTTGGCGAGGTACTTGTCCTTGTCGCGGGTGTACGCCTTGCGCATCAACTCTTCCGGCGGGTTCTCGATCAACGTGAGCAGATCCGAGATCAGCGGCGGGTTGTCGTATCCGAAACGGGGGTCCTTTTCGAGTAGGCGCAGCGCCGCGGTGATGATGTTGCGTTCGGCCTGTGTCAGCGCTGTTCCGCGCTCGATTTCGCACAGCGACTGCATCACTCGCTTGCGGCGTTGGTGAACCTGTTTGATCACTTTCTTCTGCAAGTCGGGGAAGTCCGCGAGCAGCGGAATCACCGACCCGAGAGCTCCGATCGCGAGCGGGTTGAGGTACCCCTCGCCGTGTCCCAGGCGCACGATCTTGCCGCGATCGCCGCAGATGATTTCGATTTCCTTGGTGAAGTCGGGTTTGGTGTCGGCGAACACGAACGGGATGTGACCTTGGGCGATGCCGCCGCTGACGAGTTTGCGGCCCACCGTGGACTTGCCGTTACTTGGGAGGGCGAGCATGAACACGCTGGGGGTGTTCTGTCGGCGTGAACGGTAGGTGGCGGTGATCGGGTCGTAGTGGAACGAGATGCCGTCGGGATCTTTCCCGAGCGGGGTTCCGACCATTGGATAGGTGCTGCCTACCACCCACGGGGAGAGCCCACATGCCTGCACACTGGTGCCGCGGAACTCCGGCGGCTTGGGTACGACGCCCATCTTGCCGCCGCCGTGGCCGGCGAAACCACGGTCGGTGAGTTTGGGGGCGCGGCGCCATTTCGGTTCGGTTCGGGAAGGGTCGCGTGCGAGTTCGGCGGCTTTCGCTGCTGCCTTCTCGTCTGCGATGCGTTGTTTTTCCTCTGCCTGGCGGCGTTTGCGTGCCGCTGCCATCGGATCGCGTAGGGAAGCATTCTGCTTCTTGCGTCCGGGTTCGTACGTGCCGGTCAGGTCTGCGATCCGGCGGCGCAACATCAAACTCATCGTTTTCTCCTGTCGGTGGTGGTCGGCCGGTTCAGGCCTGCAAGGTTTTCGCCGTCGTTGCGTGGTCTTGGAGATAGACCCCGACTCCGACGCCCGAGAGAAATGCCGCTGCCTGGTATCGCCATGAGGGCCGTACTTTCGTCGAGCACCCGGCGACCAGGGATTCGATCGTGTCGGCCTGAATGTCGAGCTGGGCTTCGGTACTTGCCGACGCGGTGACGATCAGCGAGACCGCTGTCGCGCCGGCACCGTTGCCGACCTCGACGCGAGTACGGTCTGCTGCCTTGACCTTGCGGTCTGCGCGGACCGACCCGATACCGCGTTGGGCATTGCGTTCACCGACTGCGTAGACGTAGCCGCTCTCGACTGCGTTCACGGCGTCGGCCGGGGACATCGGCCGGTGAATCAGTGTCACGCGCTTGCGCGGGACGTCGCCGTGACCTTCGAGAAGTGCTTTGAGAATCCGTTCGTTGCGGGCACCGGACGGGGGTGCGTTCATCACCCAGGTCCGCGAGGCCGCGCCTTCGTGGAAGTAGGTGTTTTTGGTTTCCTCGGCCGTCATCGGGCCGGCATCGAGCCAGTCGACGTACATCTCTCCGCTGCGCAGTGACGATTCCACCTCGGCTTCGACAACCGGGCGGGGATCGTATGCGCGGCGCACGACTGCGGAGATTTCGTGATCGGACATCGGGACAGCGGTCACGCGGAATGTGCCGAGGTTCGCGCAGATCGACGGAAGACGTTCTGCTAGATCGGCAATCATCGCCATCGGATCCTTGCGTTTGGCTTCCGTGTTCGCGGTGAAGGTGAGCGCCATGTGGGTGTGCAACTGGATTCCGTGACGTACGCCGGTGCCCGATTCGCGGACCACCGCTTGTGCGAGTTCAGAGGTGCCGGGTTTGCACAGTCGCGTGATTTCCGCGTCTTGCCGCGCGCCTGTCTCTGGGAGGGTTTCGATGATGGTGGCGATCGCTTCGATGTCCGGCGTCTGTCCGCTGAGGTTGATGAACTCGCCCCAGTTGGCGACGTCGAGGTCGACCTGACCCTGTTCGACACCCTTGTATCCGGGCACAGAGCAGCGCAGCCTGATCGTGTACTGATGCAGTTTCGGTAGATGACTCATTCCGAATCGTCGGCCCAGTTTGTCGATTCCCCACCACATTTCGATCGGAGCGCCGATTCCCGGGACTCGGGTTCGGCCTCCGGGCGCGTTCGAGAGAGAACCAGCGCGCAGGATGTGCTGGCCGCGCCGACGCTGCTTGCTCCACCCGGTGAGTTCAGTGGCGAATTCGTACCCTGACTTGCCGCCGATGCGTGCAGCGAGCGGCGCCCAGGTCAGCACCACTACGCCGAGGATCACCGCTCCGGAGATGAAGAACCCGGCGAGCAGTGCAACGATGCCGGCCACGATGCCCGACGCGAAGACGTAGAACATTTTCTTCGACACACCGAACAGGTACGTCGAAGGGGCTTCGTGAAGACCGCCGTAGGTGTTGGGGCGGGCCGGTGCTTCGGTGCTCATAGCTGCTCCTTGAGGATGGAATCAATGAGGTCGAACGGTGCGGTGCGGTGCGCGCTCATCCGGACCGCCCACCTTGCGGCTCGTCCGGAACGTCCGCTCCCCCACTTGCTCCGGAGGCGCTGTCGCCGATCGTCGATGCGACGGCGCCCATAGCGCTGCCGATCCGGTCGGAGACTTCCTGCCCGACGGCGACGGCCGCGCCGACCGGACCAGCGGCCGCGGCCGCGCCGGAAGCTGCACCGCCGGATGCTGCTGCTCCAGATGCGCCACCGGATGCTGCTCCGGACGAACCGCTCGCGGTCGCTGCCCCGGAGGGACCGCTCGATGCAGCTTCCGTGCCGCCGCCCGAGGGCGCCGGTGAGCTCGACCCGGAGGAGGGCGTGCTGGAGCCGGTCGGTTCCGTACTCGGGCCGCCTTGAACGCTCGACGACGAGGAGGACCCGGAATCCTGTTCAGCCGAGGAGGACATCGACTGGATCATCGAAGCGCCCATACTCGCGCCGGTCGCGGCGAGCATGCCGCCCAGCACCGCGCCGCCGTTGCCGCCGGCCATCGAACCCATCGCCGGAACGATCAGTCTCGCCAACGCCGGCATCGTCAGGCACGAGAGTGTCAGCAGGATCATTCCGGCGAAGACACCTTGTGCGTCGGTAGCACCGGCGGCCGAGAGGAAAGCGATCCCGTACACGCTGGAAGCGACGAACGGGAACAGTGCGAACACCACCGCCCAATTCCGTAGCTTCGTCCAGGTCTGCATTCCGGCGCTGCCGATTCCTGATGCGGCGGCCGCGATCGGTGCCCATCCGAGGACGAGGCGCAGCATCGCGATCTGCATCATGATGAACACCGCTTGCACGGCGGTTCCGACGATGCCCAAGATTGCGAAGACGAAAATCAAGCCCGGACCCAGGAGAGGGCCGACTTCGGCGACGGCGAGGAGTTTGTTCGCTGCTTCGTCGATGTTCTCTCCGACCATGGCTTGAACCAGCCACACACCCGCTGCTCGGGAGAGTTCGTCACCGGCGAGGATGAGCGGAACCAGAGTCCAGGACGCGAACACTGTGCGGGTCAACATCATTGCCGTTTCTTCGGCATGTTGCTGTGCCAGACGCGATTTGGCCCAGGCGAGTTTGAGTGCGGAGATCCCGACCGAGATCATGAACGCCGCTATCTGGAATATTCGCAAGAATTGGTGCACTTGCCAGACTGTGTTCTCGGTGTCACTGTTTCCGACCGCGCCGGTGACCGAGTTGGTCATCCACCACGTCAGCATGAAGGTGATGCCCTTTTTCCAGCCGTCGAGGAACACTTCGGCGGCCTTGCCGACGCCCGATTTCCACATCCCGTCGGCGAACTCGCCGGCCGCGTCCTGTGGATTGGCAACAGCAGTGCCCAAGTCGCAGAACCGCTCGAGGAACCCACCGACGACCGGTACGGAATCACCGACGTCGCGGCAACCGGCATACATGTCGTCGTCAGCCGGCGGTTGTCCGGTTTCCGAAGTGCCCGGATCATCTGCCGGGGGCTGGGCATGCCCGAGCGCGACCGGCCCGAAGACCAGCACGGCCAGGAGCAGAGCCGCGATCGCAGACAGACGCTTCACCATTGGGTCCACCCCGTCAGCGAAGTGATCGTCTGCGGCGGAAGCTGGGTGGAAGGGCGACGGATCTTCCAATCACCGTCCTGCCAGACGACCTCGAAGCGAGTGGTGAACCAGGAGCCCGGAGTCTTGTCGCGGGCCGCGACCTCCACGACTGCGAACGAGTTGTCAGCGCTCCAACCGGAAATCTTGAATGCCGCTGGGATGTACTGAGGGGGAAGCTGGCTCCAGTCGATCCACTTCTTCGGCGCCCACGACGCCTTGTTCCCCCGTGTCGAGGGTTCGATCTGGTTGTCGAAGACCGCATCGAGTGATTCCTGGTCGATGACCGTCCGCATGCTGATCTGCCAGGCAGCGAGCGCAGCGCCCTGAGGGGTGCGAGCGAAACCCGTGGCCAATGGGCCATCTACTCGAGTGGGACCGTCGGAGGTCGAGAACGGCAGGATGAACGGACCGACTTGCTGCCACATCAACCCCTCCGGAGCGGGGACCGGGTCACCTTCCTTGAACGAGGGGCGATCTGCCGGCGACTGCGGCAACGCCTGACCACGCGGGTTGACGGGGTTGGCGATCACGCGGCCGAACAGATCCGCCGACGGAACGCCGAATGCAGTGCCGCTGTCGGGTTTTGCTGGTGCCGTCGCGGGCGGCTGGGTGGCAGTGGGGGCGCCGGCGCCGGCGGAATCGTCGTCGCGGGTGACGGCGATGAACACGGCGACGGCCACGACCACCGCGAGAAGCGCGCAGAACACGGCAGCGGCGATCCCGGTCGTGCGGCTGGTCGCCAACCACTCGCCGGTGCGGCGAAGGCGCGATCCTTCTGTGGTCTCGCGGGGTTCGGTGCGGTTACTCACGGGTGGCTCCTGAAAAGTCGGGGGAAGATCAGTCGGCGTAGGAGAAGGCGGTGTATCCGTCGAGCGAGGTCAACGGCACTGGATCGGTGGGCGCAGCTTCGGAGGTCTCGGGCTGCGGATCAGGGAGAGTGATCTTCCAATCGCCGTTTTGCCAGATCAGCGAGGTCGGCGACGCAGACAGTGCAGCGTCCGGCATCCGTGTGGCCAGCCACACCACGGCTTGGTCTGGGCTGTAGTCCTCGATGCGGAATCCGGCGAACTGGGCTGTCTGAGCAGGATCGGCTTCGGTGGTGATGGAGGTCATCACCCGCGCCACGGCGTACGCGTCACGGCCCCGGCCAGGGGCGGTCAGCAGTTGTGCGGTCTGCGCCCAGGTCTCGTCTGGTGCGAGTGCGAGACGGCTCTGGCCCTGAATGGCGGCCATCACCACCCCTTGGGGTGTTCGGCTGTATCCGAACGGGATCTTCGCCGAAACGCTCGTCGGTCCGTCGACTGCGGAGACAGGGACAGCGACACCGCGGTAGCTCTCCCACTGCACCTGCTGCGGCGCTGCGCTGGTGTCGACCGCCGCGGTGCCGGTTCCGGGGTCCTCCTGCGACGATCCGCACGCGGTGGCCACCGACAGCGCGAGAGCTGCGGCGACGAGGGCGCCGACGAGGCGGTAACGGTGAATTGCCATGATTTCCTTCTTTTTCGCAAAGTGAGTAGTGGAATCGAGACGGGCTAGATGAGGAGCCATCCCGCCCACGTGATTGCGGAGGCGGTGACGATGGCGCCGATGGCGATCGCGATCAACCGCCGGATTCCGGGGCCGGTGACTTCGCCGTCGTCGAAGCGGTGCGCGACTTCGACACCGGCGCGCATCGCGGCGACGATCAGACCGGCTGCGACGAACCAGAGGAACACGCCGAGCATCTGCCCGAGCGGGACCAGGACGTCTTCGCCGGGCATCTTGATGCCGCCGCCTGCGGCCAGTATCGAAGTACTCACTCCATGAACCAGGTGACGTACGAGGCGGCGGAGGACGTGATGATCGCGCCGACGGCGACACCGACCACCATCATCTTTTCGCCGCGTCCGGCGGTGCCGTCGGCGAACGACTGGGCGAACTTGACGCCGGCCATCATTCCCAGTCCGATCAGGAAAGCTGTCGCCGCCCACAGGCCGACGCCGAGCAGGACCTGAAACTTGTCGCCTGACGGCGGAGTGGTCATCTGAACGTCGATCACGTCCCCGCCCTGTCCAGGCGAGGGGAAGGGCGCGGGCTGCTGAGCGAGGATGTAGGTGTTGAGGGTGTGGAGTGCGTTCATGAGAAAGTGCCTTTCGAGTTATGTTGCGGAAGAACTGATTTCCTTCACCCGAGCTGCTGCTGCGACTCGGATCTGGTCGTGCAGAGCGATCACCGGGGCGACGGGGTATCTCGTCGGGTCACGCGCCGCTTTCTTGTCGGCCGGCAACGTCGAGGACGGAGACCACTCGGGAAGTTCGCGAGGAGGCATGACCCGCCAGGGCTCGAGCCACGGCACGTCCCAGCAGTGACCGGCCAGCGAGCGCGCCAGCGACTCGACGACGGCCAGACGGTTCCGGACCGGCTTGGACAGTGGGCGATCACTGTCGGCGACGGACACGACGCCGAGGATGTGTGTTCCTTCCGGCGTGCCACCGGCGGCGTGTTGCAGAAGCAGTGAATGAGCACGCTCTACGCCGTGCATCGTCGTGCGAAAAACGAGCACCACCAGCGGTGAGTCCGCGTCCGGTAGGTCACCGATGTATCCGGGCCAGCCGCGCTGGCAGTCCCCCGCGTACGCGAGGGAACGCGTCAGCGAGGAGACTCCGGCACCTCCGGTAGCTCCGAGAAGCCAGACAAGCGGCCGGGCGGGGGTCAGAGCCTCACGTTCGATTGGGCCTTCCCAGATCGGAGCGGATTCATCGGTCCCGGGCATCACAGCCCCCGCGATGCGTGGACCGCTCGGCATCGGAGCACCGCGGCGCGGAACATCGGCATATGCGCTGGTCATCGGACCATCACCGCGCTCACGCGCCACACACCGAGCTTGGTGGCGGTCATGTACGCAGCGAACGGAACCCGATCAATCTCCCGGCCGCCGGCATCGACGGCGGTCACCGTCACTGCCACGACTCGTGAGACCTTTGCGGGCTTGTCCTCGGGGTGATTGTCGGCGGTCACCGTCGCCGTGGCCGTGGCCACCGCGTTCTGCTCACGCCAGGACTCCCATTGGCGACCGGTGATCGGTGCCAAAGCAATGAAGGACGACGCGTTGTCGGTGTAGTACCGCTCGTCGAGCAACGGTGCTGCCCGGTTCGCGGCGTCGATCTGGTTGGTGTCCGCCCCGGGGGTGTACGAGAACAGAGCTTGCGCGGCCGCGACCATCACGGCTTCCGGATCGCTTTGATCGACCGAGGAAAACGGTTCCGGCAGAGTGGGATCGGCGGGAACAGTCAATGATTGGGTGGGGCCGCCCTCATCCATCGGGTGGTCGTGGTCATCGCTGCGCCCGCATCCGACAAGTGCGAGAACAGCGAAGGTCATGGCTGCGAATGCGGTCAACCTCATCGGTCTGCGGTCAGTCCGGTTTGTCATCGTGCCTCCTGCGGTTGCGGTTGTGATGCGCCGAAGCGGCGGACGTGCATTTGTTCTCCCGACATCCCTGACAGCGGAGCGATGGTGACGGTCTGGCCTTCGGTCGGAGCGTGAAGCAACATTTCTTCGCCGTTCTCGAGGCCGTAGTAGATGCCGACGTGGTGCGTGTTCGAGGCGGGGCCGAAGAAGATCAGGTCGCCGGGTTGTTTCTGGTCGATGGGGACTTCTGCGCCGCGTGAGTCGTAGAGCTGTCCGGGATCTGCGGTCGATCCGGTGAAGTGCGGCAGGCTGGTTCGTCCGCCGGATGCCTGGTAGACCGCGTACAGCGTCAGACCTGAGCAGTCGAATCCGCCGCCGGTGGGGCCGTTCGTGTCGCCACCGCCCCAGACGTACGGGGTACCGATCCAGCGCGAGGCAGCCAGGATGATGGCTCGTCCGAACTCGCTGGCCGGACCCTCGCCGCCGCCGCTACCGGGTGCGGGCTGCTGATCGTTGCAGGCAGCGCTGCCGCCGTCGGCGACGGCGATGGCTCCACCAGCTGCGATGGATGCGAGGTCGGCTTCGGACATGTTCGCCCCGGCGCCCTTGAACTTGGCCGCCAACGTGGTGGCGATCGGCTCGTCGTCGGCGTACGCGTCCGGGTACAGCGATCCCTGAACGTTCTGTGCTGCGACGGTAATCGGTAGCGATTCCCACCCGCTCTGCTTGGCCAACGCTTCGTAGAATTTGCGTGATGCAGTGGCAGAGTTCATCAGTTCTTCGAGCGTTCCCCACCACGGGTACTGCTGCTGAAACTGATTGACGGAGCCGTGATCTCGTCCGACAGCATCGTGTGGGAAGTCCAGGGATCGGCCCACGTCCTTCTGATCGGCTTCGAGGCGAGGATCGGTGCCGTCATTGGCGTACATGCGAAAGCCGGATTCCTGGCTTGCGGTTGCGAGCGCGACGACGACGCCGCGATCTGGAATGCCCATGACTTCACCGACCGCGACGATCTGCTTCGCGATCGCCAACTGTCGGCCGTCCAAACCTCCGAACCCGGAACCTTCATCACCCGCATCGCCCGAGCCCGGGGAAGTCGGTGCCGGCGCAGCGGGAGCCTCGCCGGGCTCGGCGGCCTTGTCGATCCATGGCTGCGGATCCACCGCGGTACCGGCGCCGTCGGGTAGACGACCCCCGTCCCACACCTCGAAATGAAGGTGCGGCCCAGTCGAGCCGCCGGCATTGCCGATCGCCCCGATCTGCTGACCGCCGCGGACCTGCTCTCCGGCGCGGACCATCACACCGTCGTCGAACATGTGCCCGTAAACCGAGCTGTATACGTGGCCCTCGATTTCGTGATCGACGATGATCCAGTTCCCGAAGCCGTCAGCGGGACCGGCTTCACGAACGCGGCCGTCGGTGAACGCGTAGATCGGGGTACCGACAGGACCCGCACGGTCGAGTCCCTTGTGTTCGGCGCCCCATCGCGGACCGAACGGAGAGGTGTCCGTTGTTTCGGACGACTTGGTGGGCTTGACCAGCGAACCAGCAGCGGCAACCTGCCCGCCCCCGTTTTCGACGGGAGCGCACTCTTCGTCCTCGGAAACGAGAACGACCACCACGGCCATGATCATCAGAAGGAACGCGACGGCTGCGGCACCGACAACGACGATGGCACCGCCGACGCCTCCGCTGCTGCTGTCATCTGACACGAGATGGTCCCTTCGGTTGGAGTGGGACGTCAGTGCGTCCCGGGGTTTGCTGGGCGGCGGCGCAGCAGAGGAGTTCCGTGCGCCGCCGACCGATCACTGCGCGGGCGGTGCGGCGGCAGGCGCCTGGGTGGGAGTCGGGATCTGGGCAGGCGCGAACGCGCCGCCCGGCCCGACGATTTCAGGAGAAACCGCCGAGGTCGTGGCGAACACCGAGCTGGTCAGCGGCGTCGACGACGAGGGGGCCGCAGAGGGCGTCCCGCTCGGACGAGTCGTCGGCGAGGCTGTTTTCGTGGTGCTCGCCCCGGCCGACGTGGATCCGGACGAGAGTTCTTTCGCGAGGGTGGAGAACCACTCGACGGTGAACTTCGCCGGGGTCTGCCCCTGTCCTCCCACGGGAATCGAGTCGTAGGTGCCGTGGTTGCGGGCCGTGTCCCAGTACTTGACCTGCGTTGCCATCTTCAGCAGGTCCTTGTTGTCGGAAATGCCGCGCTGGACTTCGTTGTAGATGTACTTCTGGATCTGAGTGCCGGTGGACGGTGGGAACAAACTCATTGCCGCGTCCCCGACTTTCGCTGCCAAGATGCCCAGTGCAGCAGGGGGATTGGCCATGCCGACGGTGGCGAGGGTGCCGATCGTGTCCAGTGTGAGGACTTTCTTCGCGACCGCGATGCCCGCTTGCAATCCCATGACACCGGTTTTGATGACTGCCCGGATGACATCGGCGTCCGCGTCCGGAGTGGCGGAGCGCGGATCGGAATTCGTGGACAGGCGCCCGAGGATGGTCTTTCCGGACGACTGCACGGTGAACCGGCCGTTGGAGAAGTTGATGTCGTCGTTGACGACGTCGGCGGCGGTACGAATTGTCGCCCCACCCAATGCGCCCGCGAGGTCGACCAGAGTTTTCTGCGGATCCTGCTGCTCGAGGTGCAGCTGCCCAGCGATATTGGTGACCGTGCGGGCCAGCGTCGCATCTTGTGGTGTCGCGCATGCGAGGTCGCCGTCGGTGCAGAACGAAGCGACACGGCCGGCAACAGAGCCGTACCCGGACGAGGCGGCGTAGTTCGGGGCTATGCCGCCGCCGTCAGCAGGGGTCGGGGTGGTCACCGTCAGATCCGACAAGGCAGAGGTGGCAACGCCCTTGGGTGGTGTCGGTGAACTCTGCCCGGACGAGCCGCCGGGGAAGGTACTGGCACCTTGCGGGCGATTCGGGGACGAGAACAATGCACCGGCGGCGAGCTTGTCCGCTGTGATCGGGCCTTTGCCGCTGCCGATATTGCGGATGACGGTGTCCGCTATCTGCGCGCCTTGCGAATATCCGGTCACGGCGATCATCGACGAGGGGCACCGATCGGCGTAGTCGGAGATCGCTTGGCTGGTCTTGTCGACCCCCTCGGTCATCGACTGTTCGTACGTCGCTCCCCGCCAACCGAAGTCGGCGGCGTACGGGACGAGCATCCGTGAGACCTCACCGGCAGCGGACTGGAGCAAGGGCACCATCACCGACATGCCGAGGAAGCCGCTGTCGGCGGTGGGGTCGGCATCCGGCGCGGACTGGTTGGTCCCCTGAACACCGAAGACTCCCAGAGCGGTGCAGGGCATCGGTGCGGAGTCGCCTGAGGTGGGTGCGGCGTTCGCCAGACTGGTTCCTGCCAGTGCGAGGACGACCGTGGCCGTCACCGCTGTGGTGATCCCTCTCGCATATCTCATGCGGATTTCCCTTCGGATGTGTTTGTTCACTGCGTCGGCGCGGCTGCACCGAGGTTTCGTACGTCGGCGGCGAGAGCGGTGAAGTCCTGCTCGACACCGCTGCCCATCGCCGAGGTCGCGATCGGTCCTCCTGCGGCCAACGACCGGTCGTGACCGATCAGGCGCACCGCTCCGATCCGGCCCGCCATATGGGCACTGAGGTGATCGGCCACCGGCGTCGAACCGGGACGGACCTCGACGACGGCCACGACGACCGATGCCAACGTGTGTGCGCCGAGGGTGCTCTCGATCCATTCCAGGACGGAGGGAAGACGGTTCACGGAGTCGCCGCGACTGGACACCACCAGGACGATCACGACCGACGCATCGGCCAGGAGCGGAGCGAGATGCTGTGCACGCAAAGGGTTTCCGGCGTCGTAGATCGGAAAATGACCGGACGCGGTCAGGAGTGAGTGAACGGAAGCGAGTGCCGCAGCGTCGCCGCTCAGTTCCCCGAGCGTGCGGCGACCCCACAGCACCCCGTGCTCGGAGACCCATTGGCCGGGGTTCAGCTCGCGCCCGCAGCCACGCTCGGACAGGTCACCGCCGGCGGGGGTCGTATCCACGGCGGCAGCAGTGACGAGTTCGGTGTGCAATGCACTCGCCAGGCCGACCGCTGTCGTGGTGGCTCCGACTCCACCGGCAACCCCGGCGATCAGCACAGCAGAAGGCGGTGCCAGCGGAATCAGTGCATCTTCTGGCTCGGGCACTTCATCGACCGGGGCTTCTGCCTCGGACCCGGGCACGAGCGGCGGTGCGGTGTCGTCGACCGGTGCCGACGGCTTCTCGTCGGATTCGTTGTCTTCTGTCGGCTCGCCCTCGAGCCAGCCCCCTGCCCACGTCACGGCGTGCCTACGCTCTCGTTGATGGCCGCGATCAGCGTCTTTCCGTCACGCACGGTCGTGCTGATGGTTTGCGCGTATCGCACGATCGCGCCGTCCGCGGCTTTTTGGACCATCTCTACGGCGAAGACACCCGGCTGACCGGACGGGCGGATCAGAACGCAATGCTCGGTGCCGACCGGGACGCCGTCGTCGATGCCGGCTTGCAAGGTCGCCAGTTGGGTGGCCGCAGCTTCCGGAGTGGCGAAGCCTCGCGCTTTGTCCGCATTGCGATCGACGTAGAAGGCGTGCTGAAATCCGAGGATCGCATCAGGGCCAGATCCGGTACCGCCAGGGCCATTCCCGCTGATGACGTCACCCTTGACGCTGCTCGGGCACCAGGACGAGGCGGCCCGCGCCCCGGCGACAGACGTCCCCGCCGCTGGCGGGGCCGTAGTGGTTCCAGGTACTTCGAGGGAGGCTGGAGCGTCCGGTTCGTCGGAACCGGAGGCCAGCGCGATTGCGGTACCGCCGACGAGGACAGCCAGCACGGCCGCAGCGGCTCCCCCGACAGCGGCTTTCGTGCGGCGGCTCCGGCCACGCGCCCGGTCGGATCCAGGGAGAGGTTCGGGGATACCGATCCGCTCCCCCGCATCCGGGGTGGTCGGTGTCTGTTCCGGATCGGTGGCCGGCAGCTCCCATTCCGATGCCCAATCCGGTTGTGTATTCAGATCACTGACAGCGAGAGTGACGACCGGGAGCGTGCGGACAACACCGACGGACCCGGCGATCGGATCGGTCGCCGGTCCGGTCTCGTCCTCATCTACGAGTTCGAATGTGGGAGTGAGGTGTTGGGTGGGTCGGCTCACCGCAGCGACAACGGTCTCCTCTGCCGAGGGAGCGTTGCCGGTGGAAACCGGTTCGCTCTCAACAGTTTCGGCATGGTCGAGTAGGGGGTCGGGTTCTGATTCCTCATCGGGGTTTTCGGACTCGGGCTCGGAATGTACGTCGGTGTCTGGGGTTTGCTCTCCCGTGTCCACTTCGTCGGCGAACTCGGTCGGGTCCAACGGTGGAAACCAGTTCTGACCTGACATGTCGATATTTCCTCTCGTGCAAAGAAAAAGAACTTCGACTAACACCGCCGGGGCCGAAGCCCCGACCCCGGCGGCGGTAGTGATTACGCGGGGGTCGCTCCAGCGGCAGCAGCGCCGAGGGCCTGGCCGATCAGATCGGCGGTAGGTCCGAAGGCGTAATTCGCTTCGACGGCCGCGTTGTCGAGTGCGGCGATGACCTGATCGCCACCGGGCTGAGCGAGGACACCTTCACGTGCGGCAGTGAGCTGCGCGTTGACGTTCTCGGTGATCTGCGGAACGGACGCCACAGCATCGGTGACGACCTGCGCGATCTGCGGGGCTTGCGCCGCCAGCGCGTCACTGGTCTGGGAGGTGATCGCAGGTGCGTCCGGCTCGGGGAGATTCGGCACGTCGATGTGGCGAGGCTCGGCATCGGTGTCACCGGCACCGATTGCTCCCGCCGTCAGACCGCCCACCACAGCGCCGCCCACGGCACTGGGAATCCCGAGAAGCAATCCACCTGCACCGGCACCGATCGCGGTGCCGACGACGCCTGTCGTCGCTTCCGGCAGTGGCGCCGGGAGCGGAACCAGACCGCCCATACCGGCCCCGATCAAACCGCCCACTGTGCCGCCACCCAATGCGCCCACTGTGAACCCTGCGGTTCCGGCAGCCAAGGCACCTGCTGCGGCTCCGCCGAAGGTTGCAGCCGAGACACGCTGTGAACGATCGACGTCGACGCCGACACTGGACCAGAATGTCGCGAACTGTGAAACACCGACAGATGCAGTGTTATTGGTGCGTTCGAGATACTCGTCGGACAACCAATTGGGCTTCGGCCCGACGTAATCACCCAGCTGCAACATTTCGGGCGGTGCTTCGATCGGAGCGATGATCTCGACTTCGGTCGGCAGATGGAGTGTCCCCACGTCGATCGGGTCACCGTAATACTCCGGCGCTACATAGTTCCCGCTGCTATCCCCTGCATTGTTCGGGGACGACTGCCGCGTCGACGGCGAGGGCTTCCACTGAATGTTGTCGTACTCAGCCGGAGGCGGAGTCCAGTACGAGCGATCGGACGTCGGCGCAGGAACCTCAGGGGCAGTAGTAATACCCGGCTGCTCCGACGCAGGCGGAGGCGTCGTAATGCCCGGCTGCGACGGAGCGGTAATGCCCGGCTGGGTCGGCGCTGCGATCGCAACTCCGGCATTGACGAAGGCGGCTCCGACCATCGCCGCCAACGTCACGGCTGCGACCGCACCCGTTGACGGTGACCGATGACGACCACCGGACCGTGGTTTCTTGAACTGCTTCATGACATCCCTTCAATCGTGTTGTTTTGCAAACACTTAGGTGGATTCGTGGACGGGCCGGCCGCGAGAGTTGTGATCTCGGGGCCATTAATCCCGGTAGGACGTACCGGGAAGCTGATGCGCGGCAGAGATCACGCCGCGGCCGCGAAGCGTTTGAAGAAGCTGGACGCGGTCGGGAGTTGGGTGTGTCCGAGTGGGCACCGGCGGAAGAAGCCGGGAATCGGAACGCTCATACAAACGCTGCCCGGACTGCGCCCCATGCAGTGGACGACGTTGGCGAATAGAGGAAGGCAGCGTGCACGAAAAGGTGCACCCACCCGCTTCCCGGGCAGGAGAAGCGGGGTGGGTGCGTTACGGTCCACGTCGCCGGACAGCGCATGGTGGGGCGCTGGGCGAATGGCCGAGTTTGGTTTCGTAGCAAGGCATTCGGAAGCTCTGCGGTCACCCAGAGCTAAACCAGGAGACTCGGGAGTCGCTGGGGTTAACCCAGGGCGGTAGCTGATTTGCGCAGGACTGATACCCACGGCGGCCTCCAGGCGCTGGTTGCGGTTTCAACCAGATCGCCTAGGCTTGGTGCCCTGCGGTCTGGACGCCCATGTGCGTGCTGCACCGTGGGCTGAAAGGGACCCCGGAGGCGGAGAGCGACGCCAATCACAAATCCGTCTCTGGGGCTTTTTGCATGACAAGGACCGGCCCGATTCGTATCTGGCCGGTATTCGTCGTTCAGTCGAGTGTCACGAGCAGGTCGAATGCCGCTCTGTGTGAGAAAAATAGTCAAGATGCCTGCCCCTGCCCGGGAGAAAGTGGGCACGCCTGAATAAGGCTGTGCCACTTGCGTGGTGCTGCATCTGGAACCGACCTCGACAAGATCCAGGAAACCCCCGGGTGGGAGCGCACTCGAAGCGTATTGCAAACCGGCTGGTTTGTGCAACTTATACACGCGCCTTCACCTCGATCCTCGCTACGCTCACTGACGCTCCGCGCTAGCATTGCTGTCAACAATAACACGCAACGATGACGCGGGCTAGTGGCGGGTACCACTCCAGGGAGGCGCAAGAATGAGCGAGCGAGCAGGCGATCTGACCCCAGGAGTTGATGAAGTGCCACGGAGTGGAGTGCGCGGCTTTCGGGCCGACAGGCTCCGTGAGTTGCGTGTCAAAGCGGGGCTGACGCCAGACGATTTGTCTGTGCGAATAGGGTCCAGCCGTCAGTCCGTTTCCCATTGGGAGACGGGGCGTTCCACGCCAGCTCCCCCGGTGCTCAAGCAGATTGCACAGGAGCTCGACGTGTCGATCAGTGTGTTGGTTCCGATTCCGGACAACAGATTGCGCATGGGTGACCTTCGGGTGCGTGCCGGCCTAACTCAAATCCAAGCTGCCGAACGTCTTGGAATCTCGCCCACCTCTCTTGCCGAGATCGAAAAGGGCATGAAACCGGTTAATGACCAGCGTGTCTCCGCGATTGCGGAGCTTTACAACGTCGAGACGGCGCAGGTGGTCGAAGTTTGGGAACGTGGCCGTGAGACACGCGAGACACGCGCAAGATCTAAGTAATAAATCACGCAACAAAATCACGCTCCCGCGGCATTATTTCGGTGATCTAACATTCAGTGCGGCGTGTCACGCGAACGAAACCGCCAACTTGGCGCAAGATGGCGGTGAACCTGGCGCACGTTCAGGCGCAGGATCGAAAGGAGAGGCATATGCCTAACCCAAGTAAAGGCAATCGCACTCGCGTGTCGACACGCCTTCCTGTGGACGTGGCCCAGGCGCTCGAAGAGCTTCGGGCCAAGACGGGTGTCAGTTCGGAGAGCCAACTCGTAGCCGATGTCTTGGCACTGGTAACTGGTCACTCTGAACTCGTGGTCGAGCTTGACCAGGGAATCCTGTTCGATCTTGGACTCGATCAGAAGCTGCACCGTGAGGAGGTTCTGCCGCTGACTGCGTAGCGAAACCCCTTCTCCGGCAGGAGAATACGTGACAATTTCACACGCTTTGCAGTAGCACGAACCCCCTAGAAATCGAAAATCCCCCGGCGGGCAGGCCGAGGGTTTCGAAGTGGGTGAGAGGTTGAGCTGGTAACTCGCGCTCTCGGTGGTACTGCGCTTCCCCGAAGGGACAGTCTTGGAGGACTGGTCTCAGGGTACATCGCGCCCTGTTGCAGATTCAATAACTGATTTTTCGCGTGTCTTGGTGATGAAGCACGCGCCCACATCCGAACAACGCCCGTACTGCGGGAGCAGCCCCACGCGTCGCCGGTACGGCACAGCCCGCGCACCCCGCACAGTCCGCGGGCACGTACGCGGGCATCAGTGCCAATCGCTCACACCGATGTTCATCAAGGCCCTTGGCGGGCCGAAAGAAGCGTGCCGGCGGTACTGCCAGATGCGGCTCGACCTCGGCGACGGCGCATACAACGGCATCCCCATCTGGCAGGGCGCTCAGCACTGGGTGGAAATCGCTGTCCGCGAGGCATATACGGCCGAATACAAAAACATTCGCCCCGCCCTGGTCAAAACGACAGGCGGCGGAATCAGCCTCAAGACTCTCCTAGCTGTCGCCACAGTCATGGCGTCAGTCGCTGAGTTCGACACTGGCCGTGAATCACGTTTGTCTCTCGATAAGACCATCGAACGCACGGGCAAGGGTGAGAGAACCGTGCAGCGTGCCCGTCATGCCCTGAAACTGCTTCGAGTGGCCACCGAGGTCTTCCGTGGACGGCTTCGTAGGAAGAAGGGTGAACGACAGGGTTCATACCGGGTGGGCGACAAGGGCCGAGGATGGGCCTCAGTCTGGGCACTTCACCCGCGCAAGCCTGTGGATAAAACCCGTGTCTACGTGGACGGATCTATAAAGATGGCACCCCATCCCCGTAGGGGTCATCTTTTATCTCTTCCCTCTCGTAGAGAGGTTCTTGATACAAAACGATCTGTGAATAAACGAGCCGCTCCGCGGCGCAAGGAGTCCAAAGCTGAGGTCGAGAAGGTCGAAGCCATCCGGAAGGGCCTGTTGCTTGCATCCAAGTGGCTCAGCAATTCGCGAACGCCGGTCTGGGCGCGGCGGCACACCCCCCGAGGGTGGGCATCGGCACTGACCGAACTAGCCGCGCACGGTTGGACGGCAGCGGATCTGAACGACACGATCGACGCCTGGGCGAACGCCCAGAACATGGTTCCGACCCCGAAACACCCCATCGCATTCATCCGTTGGCTCATGAAGCAGCAGGATCTGGCCTTCGCGCCGCATGTTCTCGCTCAGATCGCCGCTGACCAGGAGAAAGCTGAACGTGAACGCCAGTCTGCGGCGTTCGAGATGGAGCGAGAACGCTACGCATGGGCCGCGCCCGAGGACTCCCCCGGCCGCCAAGCAGCGCGTTTCGTTGCTCGCCGAGCAGCCGACACGGCTCGCCGCCGCAAAGTGGATACCTCAGCTCGTGAGAACGCCGCGCAGCCTGTGTGGATCACGCATTTGCGCGACCTCGGACCACAGTGAGCAGCCGCGATCAGCTTTCAGTGAGCGGAGAAATCTGCACGATCGCCAACCGCTCGGTCAAAGGTCCTGGGTACGGGCTGATCCGCAAAGTCGACGGACGCCAATCATCATTTTCAGTACGAAGACGTGCCACGACGTGGACCGGATCGGTCGAACCCAGATTGAACTTGTCCTGGGCCGAAGACAACAGATGTCGATCGTCAGCGTGGATGACCTGGTTCGCGCCAGGTATGTCGCGCCACTTCACCCACGGCGCTGGTTCGGGCAACCACAACGCCAACACGGCGGTCTGTGTGCAGAACACGGCCGTGTAGATGCCCGAATCCTTCACACTCTCCTGCAACCCCAACTCAGCGAGTGTCGGCCGGCGCGGCGGCGTCGTATCGGTCACGTCGTGCCAGAGCAACCGCAACCCGCGCTCGCCTTCCTCCACACACCCCCGCACCCACATATGCCAACGCATCACGCGGCCGTCGGCGTGCAGGACACTCATATCGGCGTCGAAGGTCTGATCGTCGACCGGATTGAGGCCGGCCGCGAGCATGGCCTCCGAATCGTCGAATTTGATCGCCTTCGCGTAATACTCCGCAGGCGTGCGCTCCGGAACGTGATCCTCGGGCTTAACTCCCGACATCAGCGCAGCTTCGAGGGTTTGCGCGATGACGAAGCGATCGAGCAGCCAGGAGAACCCGGAAACGATTCGCGGCGGTGTCGGCGTGACGTCGGGGTCGCCGATCCACAGCTGAACAGCGTGAACCTTGCCTGTCGGGCCGAGAACAGGCAGGCATTCGATCCGGTAGCTCCGCTTGTCTCGGGCGCTGTCGAGGGCCGGCAGGACGATCTTGGTTCCGCTGCTTCGAACCTGGTCGATGATCGGGTCGAGCCGAACGTCCACGCTCGGTGAGAGCCGTTTGGTGGTTGCCCAGTTCTTGACGTTGCCACCGACGCTGACGACGGTTGGACTCTTGCCAAGCGTTTCGATCAAATGCCACTCGTTCACAGACACCTCGCTTACCGCTGCCCCCCGCCCCCGCGGGAGCTGCCCCACCCGGGAAGACCCGGACAATTACGGCAACTCGGCAGACTACCGGCCAGTAGCGTACTCGGCGTTACAGACGTTGCAAGGAGAGCTCAAGCCCGACCGGCTTGAGCGTCAGCGCTTCTCGGACGTCCAACTTGTATTCCGGATCCGACTGAAAGCTGTAGCGCTGCAATATCGTTGCCAGCGACAGGACCGCTTCGTGCAAAGCGAACTGCCGACCGATGCAGGACCTTGGTCCTGTTCCGAAAGGTCGGTAGGCGTGAGCTGGGCGTTTCTTCACATTCTCAGGTTTGAAGCGGTCCGGATCGAAGGATTCTGGATCCTCACCCCACACCGGGTCGCGGTGCAGCTGCGGGAGGAGCACGAATACCCACGATCCCTTCGGCATCGCGTAGCGACCACCCAGAGTCGTGTCGGTTCGGACCTTGCGGAAGTATCCCGGAGCGCTCGGCCACAAGCGCAGCGTCTCGTCGACGACTCGGCGTAGGTACCGCATTTTGGCGACGTCTTCGAAGGCCGGTGTTTCACCACCAGTGATGTCTGCGACCTCCGCACGAGCAGCGTCAGCGATCTCGGGATGCCGAGCCAGGAAGTACAGCGCGAAGGCGATAGTGCCGGCGGTTGTCTCGTTGCCAGCGACCAAAAACGTCAGGACCTGGTTCCGAATGTTCACCGGGTCCAGCTTCTCCCCCGTCTCTTCGTCGGTGTTGTTGAGCATCAGGTCGAGCAAATCGTCCTGATGCTCCCCCGGCTTGGCCTGACGCTCGGCAATCACATCGTCGACGACCGTCCGAACAAACGCGATGTCCTTCTCGTATTGCAGGTCAGCGCCGTTTCCGCGCAATTTACGCAGGAACGGAATGTCGTTGGAGGTGCGGTTCACGTGCTCGAGAACCCTCGACATAGCACCGACGAACGGGTGCTCATCGCCATCGAACGACGCGAAGTCATAGCCGAAGCCAGCCAGTCCGATCACGTCCAAGGCGAGCTTGTTCGCATCAGTGGTGGCATCGATCTTTCCGCCGGCGGCCGCGGCCGCATCCCACGAGGACGTGAGTCCGTCCAATGCTCTCAGCATCGACGGGTGGTACTTGCGCAACGCTGCCTGGCTGAACCCGGCGTTGAGGATGTTGTGAGCTTTCTGCCAGTTGGGTTCGGAGTTGAAAGCGGTGAAAAGGCCGTCTTCCGCGACTGCACGCAGCTTGCGGATCGGCAGACCCACCGATTTCGCCCACAAAGCCTCGTTGTTGAC
>Ga0126362_10000332_pt1 | contig 25476 bp, 21 predicted proteins | sample ANMtaG_FD_126269 | JGI IMG/M metagenome (GOLD analysis project Ga0126362, IMG submission 126269) | Continental margin sediment microbial communities from North Pacific Ocean - ANME2c_DSS_Sorted | ecosystem: Environmental > Aquatic > Marine > Continental margin > Sediment | place: Pacific Ocean... | reverse complement strand
GCGGGAGAGGGGAACCCGGCTGCCGGAAGGGGCGGAGCAGGCATGAAGGCCAACTGCCTCCGCTTGCACCGTCGCACCCCTCTCCCGACCCCTGCTGACGCAGGGGCCACCCTCCCCCGCAGAGGGGGGAAGGGAGAGCGCGGTTCCGGTGTGAGCATCGCTCCCGTTAGAGCCGACGCCCCCCTACCGCTCCCGCTCGGCCAGCCGGTCGATCAGGCCCTGCAGGCCGCTCGGCACCGGCGCGTCGGCGGCCTGCGCGTAGAGGGTGCGCAATTGCCGGCCGATCTCGGCGAGGCTCAGCGAGCCCTTGACGATGACCCGGTCGGCGGACCGGGCCAGGGCCGCCTTCTCGCTCTCGGTGATCTCCTTGGCGGTGAGCACCACCACCGGGATGTCGCCGTCCGGCCGGGCGCGCAGCGCCCGCAGGAAGCCGAACCCGTCCATCTCCGGCATCATCAGGTCGAGGAGGATCAGGTTCGGGCGGGCGAGGTCGATGCGCGCGAGGGCGGCGCGGCCGTTCTCGGCCTCGTCAACGATCCAGCTGTCGCGGCTGAGCGTGCGGTGGAGGCGGGCGCGGGCATCGGCGTCGTCGTCCACCACCAGGACGCGGGCCTCGTGCCCCTGCGGCCGGTAGCGCTCCATCAGCCCCTTGAGCCGGTCCCAGTCGATCGGCTTGACGAAGTAGTCGGTGGCCCCGAGCGCCTGGCCGAGGCCCTCCTCGGCCACCACGGAGGTCATGATGACCGGGATGCCGGCGAGATCCGGATCGCTGCGCACGGCGTGGAGCACGGCCCAGCCGTCCATGCGCGGCATCTCCACGTCGAGGAGGATGGCGCGGGGCTTGAGGGCGCGGGCCAGGGTCAGGCCGGCGCGTCCGTCATTGGCGGTGCGGACATGGAAGCCCTCCCGCTCCAGGAAGCGGCCGAGGAGTTCGCGCGCGGCCGGATCGTCGTCCACGATCAGCACGGCGTCGCCCTCCTCCCCGGCCTGGGCGGGAGCGGCCTCCGGCGCCTCCGGCGCCGCGGCGGCGTCCTCGGGAGCGAGGGTCGCGGGCAGGCGGACGGTGAAGGTCGAGCCGCGCCCGGGCTCGCTCTCCACGCAGACGTCGCCGCCCATGGCCCGGCAGAAGGCGCGGGTGATCGAGAGGCCGAGGCCGGAGCCGCCGAACTTGCGCGTGGTCGAGTCGTCGGCCTGCGAGAAGCGCTGGAACAGCCGCCCGATCTGCTCCGCGTCGAGCCCGATGCCGGTGTCGCGCACCGCGAAGGAGAGCCAGTCGGCCCCCGCCTCGCGGTGGCGCTCCACGGTCAGCACGATCTCGCCCGCCTCGGTGAACTTGGCGGCGTTGCCGATCAGGTTGAGGAGGCACTGGCGGATCTTGGTCTGGTCCTGGTGCATCCGGCCGAGGTCCGGCGCCAGCTCGGTCCGGAACGCGTTGCGCTTCTTCTCGACGAGCGCCCCCGTCGCGTCCGCGACGTCGGCGACGAGGTCGGCGACCGCGAAGGTCTCGGGCACCGCGGTGACGCGGCCGGCCTCGATCTTCGAGATGTCGAGCACGTCGTTGATGAGCGAGAGCAGGTGGCGCGCATTCGCCTCGATCTTGCGCAGGTCCGGCAGCAGGCCCGCCTGTCCGGCATCCTCCAGCTCCTCGCCGAGCATCTCGGAATAGCCGATCACCGCCGAGAGCGGCGTGCGCAGCTCGTGGCTCATATTGGCGATGAACTGGCTCTTGGCGCGGTTGGCCGCCTCGGCCGCCGCCCGCGCCCGCTCGATCTCGGCCTCGGCCTCCTTGCGCTCGGTGATGTCGACATTGGTGCCGACCCATTCGCGCAAGGCCCCGTCCGGGTCGAGCACCGGCACGCCGCGCACCTCCATGTGGCGCCACTGCCCGTCGCGGCGGCGCAGGCGGTACTCCACCTCGTAGGGCTTGCGCGCCTCGACGCAGCGCGCCCATTCCTCGGCGGCATGCGCCCGGTCGTCCGGATGGACCGCGTCGACCCAGCCCCAGCCCTGATAGGCTTCCTCGCCCTGGCCGGTATAGGCGCTCCAGCGGGGCTGCGGCGGCATCAATTCGCCCGCGGCGGTGGTGGTCCAGACCACGGCCGCCGAGGCGTCGATCAGCGCCCGGAAGCGCTCCTCGGAATGGCGCAGGCGCTCCTCGGTGGCGCGGCGGCGGGAGATGTCGGTGTTGGTGCCGTACCAGCGCAGGATGCGGCCCTGCGCGTCCCGGTGCGGCATGGCCTGGGACAGGAACCAGCGGAACTGCCCGTCCGCGCCCCGCAGCGGGAAGGTGTCCTCCCAGGGGGCGCCCGCCGCGATCGCCGCGCGGAAACGCGCCTCGACCCGGGCGAGGTGATCGGGATGGTGCACGCCCCGCCAGCCCCAGCCGCGCATCTGGTCGAGGGTGGTGCCGGTGTAGTCGTACCAGCGGCGATTGTACCAGAAGATGGCGCCGTCCGCGTCGGCCATCCAGGCCAGCTGCGGCAGGGCCTCCGCGAGGTTCTCGTAATCGGCCTGGGTGGCGCGCCCCGTATCCGTGGCGCCGGCGCCTTCGCGGGGTGGGGACTCACGCATCGGAGGTTCGGGCTCGGTTGGATGCACGGCGCGACGCGCCGCGAGACCGGGATAGATAGCGCGGGCGGGCCGAGGGAAAGCCTTCAGCCCCGCGCCGCCCGGCCCGCGCGGAAGGCGTCCGCCGCGTAGAGGGCGAGCGCCAGCCAGATCAGCCCGAACATCACGAGCCGGTGCGGCTCGACGCGCTCGCCATAGGCCAGCACGCTGAGGGCGAGCAGGCAGGTTGGGGCGAGGTACTGCATCAGCCCGAGCGTCGCGAGGCGCAGGCGCTCGGCGGCGGCAGCGAACCAGATCAGCGGCACTGCCGTGGTGATGCCGGTCAGCGCCAGCAGCAGCAGGCTGCGCGAGTCGGGCGGGAAGAGCGGATCGGGCGTGAGCCACAGGAAGGCCAGGGCGGCCGGGGCCAGGACCAGCGTCTCGGCGAGGAAGCCGATCATCGGATCGACGCCGACCACCTTCCGCACCAGCCCGTACAGGGCGAAGGTGAGCGCCAGCGCCAGCGACACGGCGGGCAGGTCCCCGGCCCAGGCCACGGCGAGGCAGACGCTCGCCGTGGCGATGCCGACCGCCACCCCTTGCGCCGGCCGCAGCCGCTCGCCGAGCACCACGGCGCCGAGGCCGACGCTCATCAGCGGGTTGATGTAGTAGCCGAGGCTGGCATCGAGCAGGTGGCCCTGGTCGACGGCGCGCAGGTACAGGAGCCAGTTGACGCCGATCAGCAGCGCCGAGACCACGAGCAGCCCGTGCCGGCGCGTGAGCGGGAACGGCGTGCGGATCCGCCGCCGCCAGATCAGCACGAGGCCGCCCACGAACAGGATCGACCAGAGGATGCGCTCGGCCAGGATGAAGCTCGGGCTGAAGGCGCCGAGCAGCCGGAAATGCACCGGCACCAGGAGACCCCAGCTCAGATAGGCCCCGAGCGCGTAGACGAAGCCCACGGCGTGCATCCTCCCCGCCCGCGCGATCTGCGCGAGCGCCGGGGCGGCATAGACCCGCGGCGGGAGGGCCGTCAGGTGCGCGGGCGCACGCGGCGGGCGGCGGAGCGGGACGACGACCGCTCTGCTCAGCCCCGCTCCGCCGGCTGGCAGGCGGCGCAGAAGAAGGTCGAGCGGCCGGACTGGACGATGCGGGCGACGCGGCCGCCGCAGCCCGGGCTGCGGCAGGGCTCGCCGACGCGGTCATAGACCCGGAAGGCGTGCTGGAAGGCGCCCGAGGTCCCGTCCGTGTGGGCGTAGTCGCGGAGCGTCGATCCGCCCGCGGCCACCGCCTCGGTGAGCACGGCCTTGATCGCCTTCGCCAGGCGCTTCGCCTTCGGCGTCGGCGTGCCGTCGGGCTTGGCCAGCGCCCCGGCCGGGGTCTCGGGGTGGAGCCCCGCCCGGTGCAGGGCCTCGCAGACATAGATGTTGCCGAGCCCGGCGATCAGGCGCTGGTCGAGGAGCGCGGCCTTCAGCGGCGTGAACCGGTGGCGGAACAGGCGGGCGATCAGCGCGCCGTCGAGCCCCGGCTCCAGGGGCTCGATCCCCATCCCCGCGAAGTGGCGGCAGGCGGCGAGCCCCTCCGTCGGCACGAGATCCATGAAGCCGAAGCGGCGCACGTCGTTGTAGGTGACGGTGGCCCCCGTCCCCATCGCCATCACCACGTGGTCGTGCTTGGGCACCCCGGCGGCGCCCTCCAGGTAGAAGTCGCCCGGCGAGAGGTTGCGCCCGTCCGGCATCGCCACGTCGAAGCGCCCGCTCATGCCGAGATGCATGACCAGGGTCTCGCCGGAATCGAGATGGGCGGTGAGGTACTTCGCCCGGCGCGCCAGGTCGGTGACGGTGCGGCCCTCGAGCCGCTCGGCGAAGCGCTCGGGGAAGGGAAAGCGCAGGTTCGGCCGGCGCAGGGTGACGCGGCTGAAGCGGGCGCCGACCAGGGCCGGCGCGAGGCCCCGGCGCACGGTCTCGACCTCGGGAAGCTCGGGCATGGCGTCTGCGATATCGGCGGGTCAGGAGGATCCGCCTATATCGGCGCCCCCGCAGCGGCGCACAATCCCGGTGGTCCGCGGCGATCCGCCCAGCCTTCTCCCCGGCCGAGCGCCCGGGACGCATGGCGGTTTGCGGCGGCCTTCGCTATGAGGCGCCAGGGCTCTCGGCCCGTGTCGCGATGCGCTCTCTTGCACCGAACCGGTGTCCACTTCGGTGGAGCGCGCTCTGGAGCAGGTGATCGATGGCGGGCGGGGACCGGACGCGGGACGACGAGACCACCGATTTCGGCTTCGAGCGCGTGGCGCTGGGGGCCAAGCAGAGCCGCGTGGACGCGGTGTTCCACTCGGTCGCCCGCCGCTACGACCTGATGAACGACCTGATGTCGGGCGGCCTGCACCGGGCCTGGAAGACGCAGCTCGTCTCGATGCTGCGGCCGCCGAAGAGCCGCCCCTTCCGCCATCTCGACGTGGCCGGCGGCACCGGCGACGTGGCCTTCCGCGTGCTCGACGCGGGCGGTCCGCGCACCCAGGTCACGGTGCTGGACATCAACGAGTCGATGCTGCGCGTCGGCGCCGAGCGCGCGCCGGAGCGCTTCGCGGGCCGGGTCGACTTCGTCACCGGCAACGCCGAGAGCCTGCCCCTGCCCGACGAGAGCTTCGACGCCTACACCATCGCCTTCGGCATCCGGAACGTGCCGCGCATCGAGGCGGCGCTGGCCGAGGCGAAACGGGTGCTGAAGCCCGGCGGGCGCTTCCTCTGCCTCGAATTCTCGCAGGTCGATCTGCCGGTGCTCGACAGGATCTACGAGGCCTATTCCTTCCACGTGATCCCGCGCATCGGCGCGCGGGTGGCGGGCGACGCCGAATCCTACCGCTACCTCGTGGAATCGATCCGCAAGTTCCCGACGCGGGGCGCCTTCGCCGGGCTGATCGAGCAGGCCGGCTTCCGCCATGTCAGCGACCGGCCGCTCTCGGGCGGCATCGTCGCCATCCATTCCGGCTGGAAGATCTCTTAGTGCGGCGGCGCGAGGGGGCCGCTGGGCGGTGATCGGCGCGATCTTCCATCTGGCGCGGGGCGCCCATGTCGGCTTCGTGCTGGCGCGCGAGGGCGCCCTGTCCTTCGTGGACGCGGCGGAATTGCCGCCGCACCTGCGGCTGGCCCTGCGGATCGGGCGCACGCTGGAGCGGCCGGGGCTCGGCGCGGGCGCGGCGCGGCTCTCGGCGGCGATGACCCGGCTCGGGCCGAGCTACGTCAAGTTCGGCCAGTTCCTGGCGACGCGCCCCGACATCGTCGGCATGGCCGCCGCCCGCGACCTGGAGAAGCTGCAGGACCGGGTGCCCGCCTTCCCGCAGGCCCAGGCGATCCGGGTGATCGAGGCCGCCTTCGCCAAGCCGCTCTCGGCCCTCTTCGTCGCCTTCAGCGAGCCGATCGCCGCGGCCTCGATCGCCCAGGTCCACAAGGCCGTGGTGCAGGATGCCGACGGCACCCAGCGCACCCTGGCCGTGAAGGTGATGCGGCCCGGCGTGCGCGAGCGCTTCCAGCGCGACCTGCAGGTGATGCGCTTCATCGCCCGGGTGGTGCACGCCCTCTCGCCGCAGGCCGAGCGCCTGCGCCCGCGCGAGGTGGTCGAGATCCTCGCCCGCTCGGTGATGATGGAGATGGATTTCCGGCTCGAGGCCGCGGCCGCCTCCGAACTCGCCGAGAACACTAAGGACGATCCCGATTTCCGCGTGCCGAAGCCCGATTGGGAGCTGACCGCGCGCGACGTGCTGTCCTCCGAGTGGATCGACGGCATCAAGCTGCACAGCAAGGCCGACATCGTCGCCGCCGGCCACGACCCGCAGGCGGTCGGCCGCGCGGTGATCCAGAGCTTCCTGCGCCACGCCATCCGCGACGGCTTCTTCCACGCCGACATGCACCAGGGGAACCTATTCGTGGACCGGCAGGGCCTGCTGGTGGCGGTCGATTTCGGCATCATGGGCCGGCTCGGACCCAACGAGCGGCGCTTCCTCGCCGAGATCCTGCTCGGCTTCATCATGCGCGACTACCGCCGGGTGGCGCAGGTGCATTTCGAGGCCGGCTACGTGCCGGCCCACCACTCGGTGGACGATTTCGCGCAGGCGATCCGCGCCATCGGCGAGCCGATCCACCAGCGCCGGGCCGACGAGATCTCGATGGCCAAGGTGTTGACCCTGCTCTTCGACGTGACCGCCCTGTTCGACATGAGCACGCGGACCGAGCTGGTGATGCTGCAGAAGACCATGGTGGTGGTCGAGGGCGTCGCCCGCTCCCTCGACCCCCGCCTCGACATGTGGACCACGGCCGAGCCGGTGGTGCGGAGCTGGATCGCCCGCAATCTCGGCCCCGTGGGGCGCCTGGAACAGGGCGCGGAGGCTTTGCGCACCATCGCCGACGTGGTGGCGGAGGTGCCCGACCTTGCCCAGCGCCTCAAGCGCGTGCTGGTCCGCCTCGACGAGGCCGGCACCGGCGACGCGCGGCGCCTGGAACGCTTCGCCCGCGACGAGCGCCGCCGCGCCATCGTCCAGACGGCCGCGCTCTGGGCCATCGCCATCGGCGCGCTGGTCCTGGCCTTCCGCTGAGAGCCTGTTTGAGCGGGATCGACTGACCCGCATGCAGAGATCCGGCTCCTCCCCCCATCCACCTCAGGATGAGGCCGAGGAGGGGATCAACGGGGTGAAGACCTGCTCGATCCGCTCGAATTCGCTCTGAGGCGCCGGGCCGGGCGCCCCGCGGCCCAGATCCGGTCCCGATCGCGCCGCCATCAGGAACGGCTTCAAACCCGAGCTTGACGCGCTCTCCTCCGCCGAGCTGGCAGCCACTCCGGCGGAGAGCGCTCCGGGCCGCGTCGCGGACCGGACGCCGGCGCGGCCGCCGGGGTCCGCGCGCCCGGGAGGAACGGACCCGCCGAGCCGCTTCCCCGTCGGGAGACGGTCCCATCACGCCGCGCGGATGGTCTCCAGGAAGCGCCGGACCTCGTTGCCGAGCTGATCCGATTGCTGGCTCACATCCGCGGCCGAGGCGAGCACCTGCGTCGCCGCCGTCCCTGCCGCGCCGGCCGCCTCGGCGACCTCGCCGATGCTGCTCGACACCTGGGCCGTCCCCGTCGAAGCCTGCACCACGTTGCGGACGATCTCCTGGGTCGCCGCCTCCTGCTGCTCGACGGCCGCCGCGATCGCGGTCGTCACACCGTTGATCTCGCCGATGCGCTGCGCGATGCTGCCGATCGCGCTGACGGCCTGCTCCGTGGCACTCTGGATCTGGCTGATCTGGAGGCTGATCTCGTCGGTCGCCCGTCCCGTCTGACTGGCCAGTTCCTTCACCTCGGTCGCCACGACCGCGAAGCCGCGCCCGGCGTCGCCCGCGCGGGCCGCCTCGATCGTCGCGTTGAGCGCGAGGAGGTTGGTCTGGCTGGCGATGGTCGAGATGAGATTCACCACGTCGCCGATCTTGGCGGCGGCACGGCTCAGCTCGGTGACGAGGCGGCCGGTCTCGTTGGCTTCCACCACGGCGGCCTGCGCCAGGCTGGCGGAACCCGCCACCTGCCGGCCGATCTCCTGGACGGAGGAGCCGAGCTCCTCGGCGGCGCTCGCCACCATGCTCACATTGGTCGAGGCCTCCTCCGCCGCCGCGGCCGCGCTGGCCGAGCGCTCCGTCGTCTGCGCCGCCGTCCCGCTCATCGCCTGCGCGATGCCCTGGAGATCGTCCGCGGCCGTGCCGACCCGCGCCACGATGCCGCCGACGGCCGTCTCGAAGCGGTCGGCCAGCTCGACGCGTGCGGCCCTGCGCTGCGCCGCGGCGCCCGCCCGGTTGGTCTCGGCCTCCGCCTCCAGGGCCCGCATGCGCACGAGGTTGTCCTTGAAGATCCCGGCGGCCCGCGCGGTCTCGCCGACCTCGTCGTTCCGCGTGGCGTAGGGGATCTCGATGTCGGTATCGCCCTCCGTGAGCCGCATCAGGATGGCGCCGATCCGGCGGATCGGCAGGGCGACGTTGCGGGCCATGAACAGGGCCGAGCCGGCGATCCCGAGGAGGACGAGCAGGCCCGAGACGAGGCCGATCAAGCTCGCCGAGCGGGTCTGCGAGGCGACGGTCTCCGTGGCCTCCTGCGTGAAGCGCTCCGCGTTGGCCCGGGATTCGGCGATGACCTTGTCTGCGCGCGCGGCGATCTCGTTCATCTCCACATCGGCGCGCAGAGCGGCCTGCTGATCGATCTTCGTGTGTTGGGCCGTGAACAGGGTCTCGGCGGTCTGGAGGATGCTGCCGAGGCTCCCTTGCGTCTCGCGCAGCACGTCGGGCTTGAGCGCGATGCGGACCGGCTCGTCGAGGCCGTGGATGGCGGCCTTGGCCTGCCTGCGGATGTCGGCCAGGGCCGCCGACGCCTCCGCCGCATCCGCGGTGGAAATCGTCTTGTACCCGGCCCGGATCTGGCTGAGGGCGAGCTGCGCACCCGTGATGCCGTTCAGGATGGTCTGCTCGCGACCGACGGCGGCGACCCCGTCCAGGATCGTGCGGTTGCTCACCCACTGGTTCAGAATCATGCCGCCGACGAGAGCGCCGGATACCGCGGCCGATGCCGCGAGTTTGGCCCCGATCTTCATGTCCGTATTCCTGTGGCGTCCAAGCGCCGCCACGCGCACCATGCGCGGAATCCGTTAAGGACCGATCCCAATGAACTCTTTTGCTCTGATTGGCGCGAGATATGATCTGTTTCATGTCAGATTGTAGGCGCTATTCGACGCAACTTGTGCGGCATGATCCGAGGGGATTTCCTGTCATCAGGTGGCAATCCGGGTGCGGGGCGGTTCAGGCTTGACCTGCCCGGCAGGGCCCGCATTGGTGACGCATGACCCTGCCCCTCGCCGATCGTCGCGTGCTCCTCGTCATCGGAGGCGGCATCGCGGCCTACAAGGTGCTCGACCTGATCCGCCGCCTGCGGGAGCGCGGCGCCAGCGTCTGCCCGGTGCTGACGCAGGGCGCGCAGGAATTCGTCACGCCGCTCGCCGCCGCGGCGCTCGCGGGGGAGCGCGCCCATACCGATCTGTTCGACCGCGCCGAGGAGGCCGATATCGGCCATATCAAGCTGGCGCGGCAGGCCGATGCCGTGGTGGTGGCGCCCGCCACCGCCAACCTCATGGCCCGGATGGCGACCGGTCAGGCGCCGGACCTCGCCTCGACGGTGCTGCTGGCCACCACCCTGCCGATCCTGATCGCCCCGGCGATGAACGTGCGGATGTGGCAGCACCCGGCGACGCAGCGCAATCTCGAGACGCTGCGGCGCGACGGCGTGCGCGTCGTCGGCCCGAATACGGGCCGGATGGCCGAGGCGGAGACCGGGCCGGGGCGCCTCGCCGAGCCGGAGGAGATCGCCGACGCGCTCGCGGCGATGCTGGGGGCCAAGGCCGGGCCGCTCGCCGGACGGCGCGTCCTCGTCACCTCGGGGCCGACCCACGAGCCGATCGACCCGGTGCGCTACCTCGCCAACCGCTCGTCGGGCCGCCAGGGCCACGCCATCGCCGCCGCCGCCGCCGCCGCCGGGGCGCAGGTGACGCTGGTCTCCGGTCCGGTCGCGATCCCGGATCCGCCCGGCGTCGCGGTGGTGCGCGTCGAGACCGCCCGCGCGATGCTGGCGGCCGTGGAGGCGGCGCTGCCCGCCGACCTCGCGATCTTCGCCGCCGCGGTCGGCGACTGGCGCCCGGCCGCCGAGCAGGGCTCGAAGATCAAGAAGGACGGCAGCGAGCCCCAGCCCCTCCGCCTTGTCGAGAATCCCGACATCCTGGCGACGGTCGCGCGGATGCAGGAGGGCCGGCCGCGCCTCGTGGTCGGCTTCGCGGCCGAGACCGATGCGGTGCTCGACCATGCCCGCGCCAAGCTCGCCCGCAAGGGCTGCGATCTCCTGGTGGCCAACGATGTCTCACCCGCGGGCGGCGTGATGGGCGGGGCGGCCAACACCGTCCACCTGCTCGCGCGCGACGGTGCCGTGGAGACCTGGCCGACGCTCGCCAAGGACGAGGTCGGTCGCCGCCTGGTTGCGCGGTTCGCGCAGATCCTGGACGCGGGCTGAGCGGATCGCTGCCCGCTCGCACGACACGCTCCGGCCAGACGCGGATCCCCCCTCTCCCCGCTTGCGGGGAGAGGCCCGCAGGCCCCCTGTCGTGCCTGCGGGAAGCGAAGGCGGAAGCCGAAGCGGCGGTGAGGGGGAGGATCCAGAGGAGGCTCTTTCTCGACCGCCCCCTCACCCTCGGCTGCCGCCTCGCCGCATCGACAGCAGGGTCGCTGCGGCCCTCTCCCCGCGGGCGGGGAGAGGGGGATCCGTTGCGGTCGACCGGCGCGACCGGAGGCTGGGTCAGCCCTCTCGCGGCAGCATCCGGTCGCTGATGATCCGGCGCTGGATCTCGCTGGTGCCCTCGAAGATCGTGGTCAGGCGGGCGTCGCGCCAGTAGCGCTCGACGCGGCGCTCGGTGGTGTAGCCGTTGCCGCCGTGGAGCTGCATCGCCTGGTTCGTCACCCGCACCGCCATCTCGGTGGCGAGCAGCTTCACCATCGCCGATTCGCTCTCGGCCGGCTCGCCCTGGTCGAGGAGATGGGCCACCTGGCACCAGAAGGCGCGGGCCTGCGCCACCTCCGCCGCCATGTCGGCGAGGGCGAAGCGCAAGGCCTGGAAGGTCCCGATCGGCTGGCCGAACTGTTCGCGCTCCTGGAGATAGGCCTGGGTGTCCTCCACTGCGGCGCGGGCCACGCCGACCGCGCGGGCGGCGGTGTGGACGCGGGCGATGTTGAGCCCGCGCTGCACGGCGGCGAAGCCGCCGGAATCGGCATCCGCTCCCACATCGCCGTAGAGGCCGGTGAGGCGGTCGCTCTCGGGCACCCGCACGCCGTCGAGTTCGAGCTGGTAGGTCTGGAAGCCGTGATAGCCGACCTTGTCGATGGCGTGGCCCGTCATGCCGGCCGGGAAGGTGCCGGGCTCCTTGACCACGAGGAAGGGCTCCAGCCCCGCCGAGCGCGGCTCGCCGGGCTCGGGGTCGCGGGTCCGGGCGAGCACCTCGATGAAGTCGGCGGCGAGCGCGAAGCCGGCCCAGCGCTTGGTGCCGGTGAGGCGCCAGGACTCGCCCTCGCGCACGGCCCGGGTCTGGACGCCGGCGAGGTCGGAGCCGGCCGTCGGCTCGGAGAGCGAGATGCTGCCGATCCACTGCCCCTTCGCGGATCTGCGCAGCAGGTCGAGGCGGCGCGCGTCGTCGAGGGTCTGGGTGCCGAGGCCCTGGCCCCGCGCCAGGATGCTGCCGACCGAGAGCCAGGACCGGGCGAGCTCCTCGGAGACGAGGCAGTACTCGAACACGCCGAGCCCCATCCCGCCATGCTCGGCGGGGATGGTGATGCCGAACCAGCCCTTCTCCGCCATGGCGTCGATGAGGGAGCGGGGCATCTCGCCCTTCTTCGGGTCGAGCTCGTCGGCGAGCGGCAGCACCACGTCGCGGGCGAAGGCGCGGGCCTCCGCCTGCAGGGCCAGGCGCGCCGCGCTGCGCCAGGGCGCGAGCAGCTCGGGCGGGGCCGGCGCGATGGTCTCGGGTGTCCGCTCGGTCTTCGTCTCGGGGCTCGGCATGGTCTCCTCCTTCCCCGGGGAGATAGGGCGCCGCCCGTCTCCGTCCGGGGCTCCGGATCCCGCCAATTCGGGGGCCAATCCGCGGCGCAGCCTTGACGGCGGGCCGGGTGCGGGCTCATTGGCCCGCGACGCCAGGAACGGCCGCCGCGTCAAGAGAGCGGCCGCGGAATTGGGCGTCTAGGAGGCCCCTTTGAAACGCTCCCGCCGCACGAAGATCGTCGCCACCCTCGGCCCGGCCTCCGACTCGCCCGAGATGATCGCGAAGCTCTTCCACGCGGGCGCCGACGTCTTCCGGCTCAACATGAGCCACCTGCCCCGCGAGAAGCTGCCGGAGAAGGTCGAGGTCATCCGCGCCGTCGAGCGCGAGGCCAAGCGCCCGATCGCCATCCTGGTGGACCTGCAGGGGCCCAAGCTCCGGCTCGGCACCTTCGCCGAGGGCTCGGCGATGATCGCGAACGGCGCGCATTTCGTCCTCGACGGCGACCCGACGCCCGGCGACGCGGCCCGCGTCTACCTGCCCCATCCCGAGATCCTGCAGGCGCTGGAGCCCGGCCATGCCATCCTGGTGGATGACGGCAAGCTGCGCCTCACGGTGGTCGAGGTCGGCGAGATGCGGGCCGTGACCCGCGTCGAGGTCGGCGGACGCATCTCGAACCGCAAGGGCGTGTCCCTGCCCCATACCGTGATCCCGCTGCCGGCCATGACCGACAAGGACCGGGCCGACCTCGAGGCCGGCCTCGCCGCCGGCGCCGACTGGATCGCGGTCTCCTTCGTGCAGCGGCCCGAGGACGTGGCCGAGGTCAAGACGGTCTGCGCCGGCCGCGCCCTGGTGATGGCCAAGATCGAGAAGCCGCAGGCGCTGACCCGCCTGGAGGAGATCGTCGAGATCTCGGACGGGCTGATGGTCGCCCGCGGCGATCTCGGCGTCGAGATGCCGCTGGAGCAGGTGCCGGGCGTGCAGAAGCGCATCACCCGCGCCTCGCGCCGCCTCGGCAAGCCGGTGGTGGTGGCGACCCAGATGCTCGAATCGATGATCTCGGCCCCCGTCCCCACCCGCGCCGAGGTCTCGGACGTGGCGACCGCGGTCTACGAGGGCGCGGACGCGGTGATGCTCTCGGCCGAGAGCGCGTCGGGCGCCTTCCCCGTCGAGGCGATCACCACGATGAGCCGGATCAGTGAGCAGGTCGAGCGGGACCAGCTTTACTGGTCGATCATCCGCGCGCAATCCTCGAAGCCCGAGCATACCGCCTCGGACGCCATCGCGGCGGCGGCGCACCAGATGGTCGACGCGCTGGAACTCGATACCATCATGGCCTGGACGCATTCGGGCTCGACGGCCTTGCGCCTCTCCCGCGAGCGCCCGAACGCCTCGGTGATCGCCCTGACCCCGAAGCGCGAGACGGCGCGGCGGCTGGCCATGGCCTGGGGCACCCACCCGATCGTGACGAAGGACGCGAGCGACGTGGACGACATGGCCTTCCGCGCCTGCAAGTTCGCGGTGCGCGAGCGCTTCGCCGAGATCGGCGACCGGGTCATCGTGGTGGCGGGCGTGCCCTTCGGGACGCCGGGCGCGACGAACCTCGTGCGCATCGCCTTCATCACCCGCGAGCACGCCGAGCGGGCCTGACGCATCCGGGCGAGGCGCGGCTCGACCGCTCCTCGCCCCCCGCGCCGCTCAGGCCTTCGCGTCCTTGCGCTCGTAGCGCGTGAGCAGCGGCGTCTGGGCCAGCGCGAACACGACGGTGAGCGGCATGATGCCGAACACCTTGAAGTTCACCCAGAAATCCTCGGTCTGCGTGCGCCAGACCACCTCGTTGAGGGCGGCCAGCGCCAGGAAGAACAGGCCCCAGCGGAAGGTGAGCTTGCGCCAGCCCTCGTCGGTCAGCGCGAACATCGAATCGAGCACCACCGAGAGCAGCGACTTGCCGAAGGCGAGGCCGCCGAGCAGCACCACGCCGAACAGCGTGTTCACGATGGTGGGCTTCACCATGATGAAGGTCTTGTCCTGCAGGAGCAGGGTCAGCCCGCCGAACACCACCACCACGACCCCCGAGACCAGGGGCATGATCGGCAGCCGCCGCACCAGGACGTAATGGATGGCGAGGGCGACCACGGTCGCCGTCACGAACAGCCCGGTTGCCACGAAGAGCTTCTGGTCGGGGTTCACCCCGAAGCGCTCGGCATAGGCGTTGCCGAGGAAGAACAGCACCAGCGGCCCCATCTCCAGGACGAGCTTCAGGAGCGGCGGCAGGTGGCGGTGCGGGGGGACGGATTCGATCTGCATGGGGCGTGATATAGGTGTCCTGAGCGCGTCTGTATCGAGGAGGGCCCGGCCGTGTCCATCACCATCGAGAATGCCGAGGCCGAGGCGATCCTGGCCGATCTCGCGGCGCGGACGAGCCGCGCCGAGCCGGACCTCCTGCTCGACCTGCTCCGGCGGGAGCGGAGCCGGCTGGAAGCCGATGCGGAGCGCCGGGTCGCGGACGGACTCGCGGCCGACGCGGCGCTGCGGAAGGTTCGCCGGGGAGACGTCGTCGACGCCCATGCGAGCGATGAGATCCTCGCCTATGACGAGAACGGCCTGCCTGTATGATCGTCGTCGATACGTCGGCCTTCGTCGCGATCTTTCTACAGGAGCCGGACGCGGACCTGCTCTCGAGCCGATTGGCCCTCGCGGAGGCCGCGACGATGTCGGCGGCGACCTATCTCGAATGCGCGATGGTGGTCTCGCGCTATCCTGACGGGCGCGCCGCCCTCGATGACTGGCTCCTGCGGCGCGGCATCGTGATCGACCCGGTGGACCACGCTCTCGCGCAGGCCGCCGCCGACGCGTTCGAGCGCTACGGCAAGGGCCGCCACCCGGCCGGGCTCAATTTCGGCGACTGCTTCTCCTACGCCCTGGCGCAGACGCGGGGTGCGCCGCTCCTGTTCAAGGGCGACGACTTCGCCCGGACGGACGTGCGCCGCCCGCCGCCCTAGCCCTTCTCCAGCCCGGCGATGGCGCGGGCGAAGTCGCGGGCCGCGAAGGGCTCCAGGTCCTCCACGCCCTCGCCGACGCCGATGAAGTGCACCGGCAGGCCGAACTTCGCGGCGAGCGCCACCAGGATGCCGCCGCGCGCCGTGCCGTCGAGCTTGGTCATCACGAGGCCGGAGACCGGCGCCGCCTGCGAGAACAGCTCGACCTGGCTGAGGGCGTTCTGGCCCACCGTCGCGTCGAGCACGAGGAGCGTGGCATGCGGCGCATCTGGATCGACCTTGCGGATAACGCGGATGATCTTCTCGAGCTCCGCCATCAGCCCGGCCTTGTTCTGGAGGCGGCCGGCGGTGTCGATCAGCAGCACGTCGGTACCGGCGGCCTGAGCCTGCTTGAGGGCGTCGAAGGCGAGGCCCGCCGCGTCGGCCCCCTGCGCGCCGCTGATCACCGGCGTGCCGGTGCGCGCGCCCCAGACCTTGAGCTGCTCGATCGCCGCGGCGCGGAAGGTGTCGCCCGCCGCCAGCATCACGCTGCGGCCCTCCGCCTTGAACTTCAGCGAGAGCTTGCCGAGCGTCGTGGTCTTGCCCGCTCCGTTCACGCCGACGCAGAGGATCACGAAGGGCTTCCGCGCGGCATCGATCACCAGAGGATGTGCCACCGGATCGAGGGCGCGCTCCACCTCCGCCGCGAGGATGGCGCGGACCTCGTCCGGCGAGATGCCCTTCTCGTAGCGGCCCTTGCCGACCGCCTCCGAGACCCGCATCGCGGTCTCGACGCCGAAATCGGCCTGGATCAGCGCGTCCTCCAGATCCTCCAGGGTGTTGGCGTCGAGCTTGCGCTTGGTGAACAGCCCCGTCACCCGGTCGGACAGGGCCGAGGAGGTGCGCTTCATCCCCGAGGTCAGGCGGCTCCACCAGCCCTTCGCCTGGGGCTCGCGCTGCGGCTCGCCAATCCCGTCGTGGGCGAGGGCGTCGTGGGCGAGCGCGGCCGCCGTGTCGACGGGCTGGACCGGCGGGGCCTCGACCGCGGGCTCGCGCGCCACCTCCGTCTCATGCGCGGGCTCGGCGCCGCGCGCGGGGTCGTCGCCGGCCGTGCCGGCGGGCGGGCGCTCGGGCTCGCCCGCGATCGGCTGCAGGTCGGCGCCCTCGATCCCGTCGGGGACCGTGTTGCGGTCCGGCGCGTCGGCGGCCGGCTCGCTCGGCGGCAGCGGCACCTGCTCGACCGCGTCGGCGCCGGTGGCGAAGTCGGGCTGCCCTTCGGCGGGCGAGGCCGGCGAGTCGGCCGGCGGCTCGACGGGCTGGTCGACGGCCTGCTCCGCGGGCTGCGGCCCCTTGCGCCCGAACAGGCGCCCGAACCAGCCCGGCTTGTCCTCGCTCATCGTGTGGTCCCTGCTGGCCGCGCCCGTTTCCCGACGCGCAGAAATACTCTAGCCGGAGCGGATGTCCGCTCCGACCCTGCTGCCTGACATAGGCGCGCGCCTCCTCTACCGCGATGCCCTGCTGCTCGTCATCGACAAGCCGGCGGGTTTGCCGGTCCATCCGGGCCCGAAGGGCGGCGAGACGCTCACCGACCATCTCGACGCCCTGCGCTTCGGCCTGCCCCGGCGGCCCGAGGCGGTCCACCGGCTCGACCGCGACACCTCCGGCTGCCTCGCTTTGGGCCGCCATGCCAAGGCGCTCGCGCGGCTCGGCAAGCTGTTTGCCGGCGCCTCCGTGCAGAAGACCTACTGGGCGGTGGTGGAGGGCAGTCCCGCTGCGGAGAGCGGCAGCATTGACATGCCGCTCGCCCGGCGCTCGCCCGATCCGCGCTCGTGGTGGATGAAGGCCGACCCGGCCGGCGACCCGGCCCTGACCCATTGGCAGGTGCTCGGCCGCGACGGCGCCCGCACCTGGCTGGAACTGAGGCCGGTCACCGGGCGGACGCACCAGCTCCGCGTGCATTGCGCGGAATCCGGCTGGCCGATCCTCGGCGACCCGATCTACGGGAGCGGGCCGCGCGGGGGCGCTCTGCACCTGCATGCCCGGGCGCTGTCGATCCCGCTCTATCCGAAGCGCGATCCCGTGCAGGCGGAGGCGCCGGCGCCCGAGCACATGCGCCCGGCGCTGGCCGCCTGCGGCCTCGCCTGATCCCGGGATCGATCGGGGCGCCGCCCCGATCCCCCGCCGGAGGGATGATCCCTCCGGCCTCCCGGATCGGGCACGCGGATCAGGCCGCGCGGACGCTGGCGAGGAACTGCGCGACCTCGGTGCGGAGCGCGGCGGACTGCGCCGCGAGGGAATCGGCTCCGCTGGCCACGGAGGCCGCGGCGAAGCCCGCCGCCTCGGCGGCCTGGGCCACCTCGGCGATGTTGCCCGTGACCTCGCCCGTGCCGGCCGAGGCCTGGCTCATGCTGCGCACGATCTCCTGCGTGGTGGCGCCCTGCTCCTCGACCGCCGCCGCGATGCTGGCGGTGACGCGGCTCATCGCGTCGATCTGCCCGGCGATCTCTTGGATCGCCTGCGAGGCGCCCGTCGTCGAGGCCTGGATCTCGGCGATCTGCTGGCCGATCTCGCCGGTTGCCCGGCTGGTCTGGGCGGCGAGTTCCTTCACCGCGGCGGCGACCACCGCGAAGCCGCGGCCGGCCTCGCCCGCGCGGGCCGCCTCGATGGTGGCGTTGAGCGCCAGCAGGTTCGTCTGCTCGGCGATCTGCGAGACGAGGCCGACCACGTCGCCGATCCGGGTCGCCGCGGAGGCGAGCGTCGCCATGGTCGCTTCGGTGCGGCCGGCGGTCTGCACGGCGGTGGCGGACAGGCCGGTCGCCTGCTCGACCTGCCGGCCGATCTCGGCCACCGTGGCGCCGAGCTCCTCCGCGGCCGCGGCCACGGCGTTGACGTTGCCGGCGGTCTGGTGGGCGGCGCTCGCCACGCTGGTCGAGCGCTGCGCGGTCCCCTCGACGGCCTGCCGCATCGATCCCGCCGAGCCCTGCAGGCCGGAGACGGCCTCGCTCACCCCGGCGACGATGCCGCCGACCGACTGCTCGAAGCGGTCGGCGAGGTCGCGCAGCAGCGTCCGGCGCGCCTGCTCCTCGCGCAGACGCGCGGCCTCGGTCGTCTTGAGCTGCTGGGCCGCCTCCTCCAGCGACATGTCGCGGATCGTCACCACGGCGCGGGCGATGTCGCCGATCTCGTCCCGGCGCGCGCTGCCCGGCACCTCGGCGAGGGGCTCGCGGGCGGCGAGCGCGGTCAGCGCCCGGGTCAGCGCCCCGAGGGGGCGGACGATCGAGCGGGCGAAGAGCAGGCCGAGCAGCGCCGTGGCGGCGAGCACGCCGAGCGCGATCAGCGCGAGCGTCTGCGAGAGGGCGCGCACCGGCGCCACCGCCTCGGCCTCGGCCTGCTCGGCCACCACGGTCCAGGGCGCGCCGAGGACCGACACCGCGGCGCTGGCCGCCCGGTGGACCCCGTCGGCGCCGGGATAGGTGAAGCTTCCGCCCGCGCCGAGCCGGTCGGCCTGGATCCCGATCTCCGCGACCGGGGATCCGGCCTTCACGGCCGCGTTCAGCGGCGGGTTCGAGCGCAGGCGTCCGTCGGCGCCGGCCGCCAGGATCTGGCCGGTCTCGCCGAGGCCCGCGCGCTTGGCCAGCGTCTGGTCGAACAAGGTCGGGCTCACCCGCAGCACGATCGTGCCGATCCGCTCCGCGGCCTGGGCCGTGCCCATGGCCACGTTGGCGCGCTTCGTCATGGCGCGGCCGATGAAGGCGGAGGGGCCCTGGCCGACCGGGTAGGCGGCGAAATCCTCGAAGGCGACGCCCGTCGCGGATGGATCCTTCAGGCGCTCGACGAGGCGCGCGAGCCCGCTGCCCTTCAGGTCGGCGTCGTCGAGGCTGCGGCCGAAATCCGCGCCCTTGGTCGCCGTGTAGACGATGCGCCCCGCGCCATCGAGGAAGATCAGGTCGGCGTAGCCCGGCTGGGCGACGACCTGACGCGCCACCTCCTGCACCTTGCCGTGCCGCCGCCCGTACATTCCGCTCCCGGGCGGGCTGTCGAGGGCGAGGCGTGCCTCGGGCGAGGCCGGGGCGCGGAAGGCCGCCAGGACCGCGTCGCGGTCGGGCCGGGCCGGATCGAGGTTCTCGATCAGGTCGGGAAAGTTGGAGACGATCTGCGGATGCCCGGACGCGGCGAGGAAATCCGCCTGCAGGCGGTCGGCGACCAGCTCGATCCCGTCGCGGCGGGCCTCGGCCGCGAGGCGCAGGCGCGCATCGGAGGCCTCGATCAGTCCGGACCGCGCCGACGACCAGCTGAACGCGCCCATCGCCGCGGCACTGAGCAGTGCAAGCCCGATCGTGGCGGCAGGCAGGCGGATCCCGATGCGGGCCGTGTTGATCATGAGTTTATTCCCCCTCGGCAGAGCACGCGCAGATTGCGTCTATGTCGCGGGGGCGGTTAAGCGTCGACTAAGGGCCGAGCCAATTCCGCTCGCGTGATGATTTGAATACGCGCATTTTATTGCGATCGAGACGGTCGGGAAGGCCGTCTGCGGCACTCGGCTTCCGATTTCGGTCAGTCCCCGGTGTCGAAATCGGAGCAGCCCTGAGCCGAAACCTGTCACGCTGCGAGGCGCGGCGCGTCCTCGACCGGCATCGCGGCGTCCTCGGCCGCAGCGAGCGTCTCCTGCCGCAGGCGCTCCTGCTCCTCGCGGAAGCTTGCGAGGATCGCCTCCGGCAGGGCGTCGAGAACGGCATCGATCGCGTCCGGATCGGCCGGCATCTCCGGCGCGGCGGCCGGCTCCGCGGGCCGGGCCGCCACGGCGCGCGTCTGGGCCTCGCGCCAGGCGCGATCCTCGTCCCGCACGGCGCGGTGCGCCGCCTCGCGGGCGAGCGCCTCCTCGGCGATGGCGCGGGCGACCTCGCGGGCCTCGTCGCGGGCGGCCTCGGCCTCGTAGCGGGCGAGGAGCGCCATCACCGCCTGCATCTCGCCGAAGGGCATGTCCTCGCAGGCGGTGATCGCCCGCTCGATCATCCGGCGGGACAGGCCGGCCCCGCGCAAGCCGGTGGCGCCGTCCTGCGCCTCGCGCCAGGCGGCGAGGGCGGCGGCGACCGCGGGCAGCAGAGCCTCGGCGAGGCCGGCGCGCCGGTGCAGGTCGGCGACGCCGCGGGGCTCGCGCATCAGCGCGGCCACGCGGACAGGGTCGAGGCCGCTGAGATCGGCGAAGGCCGCCTCGGCGAAGCCCATCTGGCCGGACAGGATCGCCCGCAGGATCAGGCCGGCATTGAGCTGGCCGGTGCCGCGCAGGTGGCGGACCACGCGCGCGACCGCCGCGGGCCCGGCATCGGCGCAGAGGTCGAGCACGCCGCGCTCGCCGGCCTCGCGGGTCATGCGGGCGCCGCGCTCGGCGCTCAGCCAGCCGCAGCCGGTGACGAAGCGCGACAGGGTCTCGGCGAGCCGCTGCCCCAGCGCGTGGCGCACCTCGATCGGCAACTCGGCCCGCTCCAGCAGCGCCTCGCGCAGGGTCGCGTCGGCCCCGTGCCGCTCCACCATCCGCAGCATGCGGCCGGTGGTGATGCGGGCGGTCGGGTTGCGGGCGAGCACCGCCAGGGTGTCGGGCGCGGCGATCTCGGCGAGGGCGCCGGCCACCGCGTGGGAGAGGTGGTGGCGGCCGGCGATCGCCGCGCGCACCGCCTCGCCGCCCATCGCCGCGGCGTCGACGAGGTCGGCGTCGGTGAGCACCGGTGAGCGGGCGAGGACGAGGCAGGCGACCTCGGTCTGGTCGCAGGCGAGCGCCACGACGAGGGGGCGCGGCGCCCGCGCCGAGGCGGCGCAGGCTTCCGCCAGCGCCCGGCGCACGATCGGGGCCGGGTCGTCCAGCAGGGCGAGGAGCGCGGTCTTGGCCTCCCAGGCGGCCTCCGGCGCGAGGCTGCCGTAGAGATAGGCCCGCGCCAGCGCCGAGGCGGCCTCCGCCCGGTGCCCGGCCGAGGTGTGCTGGGTCGAGGCCAGGAACTGGCGGATGATCATGGGCCGCTCCGCGTCAGATAGAGGGAAGTCCTGAGGCTCGCGGCCGCTTGGGCCGGCGAGGCCGCGGCGAGCTCGGCCGGGCGGCGCGGCGGCAGCGGCGGGTTCACGATCACGGCGCCGGCCGCCACGACGGCCTCGGGCTCGGCCACCGCCGCGACGATCGAATCCGCGCCGGGCTCCGAGCGCGGGAAGTAGCGGGCGCCCGGCGCTGCTGCTGGCGCGCCGTCCGGGCGGCCCTGCCAGAGGCGGGTGAGGCCCTGGGCGACCGGGCCGGCGCGCCGGTCGGTCTGGAACAGGCTGCGCAGGTCCGCCCCCGCGGCGTAGGCGGAGGCCGCGTAGGAGGTGGTGGCCTGGGGCAGGCCGCTCGCCTGGGTCTGCAGCGCCACGTCCGCGACGCCCCGCGCCGTGGCCGAGAGGCTGGCATAGAGCTCCGAGACGCTGCGCGGGCGCCCGGCCTTGTCGTAGAACAGGGCGCGGTTGGCGGCGGCCGCCTCCGGCAGGTCGAGGGCGGCCGGCCGGTCGGGCGTGTCGCGGGCGGCGGTGATCAGCGCCGTGGCGCCGCGCGCGCCGAGCACGTGGGCGGCGTAGAGGTCGCCGGAGGAGGGCTCGCGCCCGAGGGCGGCGGCGAGCGCCTCCCCGTTCTTCTGGGTGAGCGCCCCGGCGAGCGCGGCCGAGACCTTGGGGTCGCGGCGCAAGTCGAGGATCGTCTGGCGCGCGGCCGGGTCGGCCACCGCATAGGTGCCGTCGGGCCGGGCCGTGATGGCGTCGGCGTAGCTGGAGAGGCCGAGGCGGCTCCCCGCGTTCTTCATCACTCCGAGCCAGGTCTGCTCGATGAACTGGAACAGGCCGGTGGCGCTGGAGGTCCCGGCCTTGGCCGCCGGATCGAAGGCGGATTCGCGCTGCGCCGTGGCGAGCAGGTAATCGAAGCCGACGCCGCTGGCCTTGGCCCCGTCGCGGATCGCGTCGACCACGCCGGCGGGCGCGGCGCGCGTCGCCGCGGTGGCCGGCGGTGCCGGCTCGCGGGGAGTGGAAGGCGTGGTGAACAGGAACATCCGCGAGGCCGCATCCGCGCTCCGCGCCGGCCTCAGGAATCCGGCGCGGGGAAGCTCGCTTCCCCGACCGCGAACCTGTCTCGGTTATGGTAAAGAAAGCTTGAAATGCCGTTCCTCGCGCCCGTCCCGCCGACCGGCCCGATCCTCCTGCGGTCCCCGATGCTGTGCCTCCTGATCCTCGACCGCGATGCGCTGCCCGACGCGGCTGCCCTCGCCGCCCTGCGGGCGCGGGCGCCGGGCCTGCGGATCCACCTCCGGATCGACGCGGCGGAGACGCCCGGCCCCGCTCTGGCCCTCGCCCCGGACGGGGTCGCGGCGCCGGTCGCGGGGCCCGGCGACCTCGGGCGCCTCGCCAACCGGCTCGCGGTGCACGAGGCCGAGGCGGGGCTGCCGGACGGCGCGACGGGGATCGTCGGGCTGATCGGCAGCGCCGCGTGCGTGCTCGGGGCGGCGGGGCTCGCGGGGGCGAGCCCGCGGCTCGCGGGGCTCGCCTGGGATGCCGAGGCGCTCGCCGCCGATCTCGGGATCGCGCTCGACCGGTCGGCCGCGTGGCCGGCCCCGCTCGCGCAGGCGCGGGGGCAGGTCGTGCTGGCGGCACGGGTGGCCGGCGTGCCGGCCTTCGAGACGGTGCGCCGCGATTCCGCCTCTCTGGCCGGGACGGCCGAGGCGGCCCGGCTGGACGGGTTCGCGGGGATCGCGGTGCGGGATCCGGCCGAGGCCGCCCTGGTGGCGGCTCAGCCGCCCTTGTAATCCCCCGCGCCCTTCGGGCGGCGCATGGTGAAGCGGTTCTCGGGGCGCACGGCGAAATAGTCGAAATAGCCGCCGCGCATGATCGGGATCATCGCCGCGGTGTCGACGAGGCCGTCCGTCACGTAGCGGTCGTCGATGTAGATCGAGACCACTTGGCCGATCACCAGGAAGTTGACGGCCTCCGAGCCGTCGAGCGGTGTCAGCGGCACGGTCTGGAGCCACTTGCACTCGACGGCGGCGGCGGCATCGGCCACGCGCGGCGGGCGCACGAGGCGGGAGGGCGCGGTGGCGAGCCCGGCGAAGTCGAACTCGCTCACGCCCCGCGGCAGCGGCGCCGAGGAATCGTTCATCGCCTCGCGCAGGTCCCAGGTCGCGAGGTTGCAGACGAACTCACCCCCCTCCTCCGCGAAGGTCATCGCGTCCTTCCGCCCCGTGGAGGAGAAGGCGACCATGTCGTCGCCCACCGCGTTGAAGAACGAGTAGGGCGCGAGGTTGAGCCGGCCGTCGCGGCTCATGGCACTGATCCAGCCGATCGGGCGCGGCGCCACGATCGCCTTCAGCGGGTTGTGCGGCAGGGTGCGGTTGTCGGGGCCGTAATGCATGCCTTGCCTTTCTTCCCGCCGTGCGGCGGCACGGCGCAAGCGCGACTGCGCGTCGCCGCATTCTCTTCTCGCGCAGCCAGCGTGGACTTGGCGGCGGGCGGCGGATCGAAAGGTCCGATTCCCGGACCTTTCACACCTGTTCACAGACGCGTCACGATGTCGGCGAGCGCCGGCCGCGGCCGATCGCTCGGCACCGCGTCGGCGCGGCCGATATGCACGAAGCCGGCCAGCCGCTCGGTGGGCGCGAGGCCGAGCGCGTCGAGGACGCGGCGGTCATAGGCGAACCACTCGGTCAGCCAGGCGGTCGCGAAGCCCGCCGCGTTGGCGGCCACGACGAGGTTCATCGCGGCCGCGCCCGCCGAGAGCACCTGCTCCCATTCCGGGATCTTCACGTGCGGGCCTGCCCGCGAGACCACCGCCACCACGGTGGGCGCATGGCCGAGGCGGCGCCGCTCCAGATCGAGCCGGGCGGCATCCGCCTCCGGGTTGTCGGCCGCATAGGCCGCGGCGATGGCCTCGCCGATGCGGGCCTGCGCCGCGCCCTCGATCACGATGAAGCGCCAGGGCGCGAGCTTGCCGTGGTCCGGAACCCGCGCGGCGACCGTCAGGATCGCGTCGAGGGTCGGGCCGTCCGGGCCTGGCTCCGCGAGCTGGATCGGCGGCACGGAGCGGCGGGTGCGGAGCAGGTCGAGGGTGGCGTTCATCGGCGCGCGGGGGCTCGCATTCGGGCGGACGGACTTGGGCTAGACGGACTTGGTGCGGATCTAGGGCGGACTTGGCACGGCCCGCCGGGGGTTCACAAGGGCGGATCCGCGGCGGGGCCTTCACGGGTCGGCCTTGCGGGCGCCATGGTCGCGCGGCACATCCTGCGCGGGACGATCAGGAGACGGCTTTCTCGAATGCGCGCAACGCTCATGCCCTGGCTGATCCTGGCGGCGCTGACGGGCACGGCGGCGGCGCAGGACGACGCCTTCCCCAACCGCCTCGGCGGCGGCGTGCCCTCCCCCTCGATCACCGCGCCGTCCTTCCCGCCGGCCCCGGCCGAGGCGGAGGCAGTGCTCTCGGTCTCCGCGCTGCTCGCCGGCATCGGCACGCCGCTGAAGACGGGCCTCGCCTGGCGCGTCTACGATGATCGCGGCGACGGGACCCGCCCCAACATCGTCGCCCGCTCGACGGAGGCGGAGCCGAGCTTCAAGCTGGCCCCGGGCCCCTACGTCGTCACCGTCACCTACGGCTTCGCCAGCGCCCTCAAGCGCGTGACCATGGCCGGGCAGCCCCTCAGCGACACCCTGCGGGTGAGCGCGGGGGCGCTCCGCCTCTCGGGCGCGGTCGGGGACGTGCGGATCGCCCCCGCCCAGCTCTCCTTCTCGGTCTTCGTGCCGGTGGGGACCAATTCGGAAGGGCGGCTCGTGCGCAGCGGCGTGAAGGCCGGCGACCTGCTGCGCCTGCCCGAGGGCACCTACCACGTGGTCTCGACCTACGGGGAATCGAACGCGATCCAGCGCGCCGACCTCAAGGTCGAGAACGGCAAGATCACCGACGCGACGCTCAACCACCGCGCCGCCACCGTGACTCTGAAGCTCGTCGCCGCACCCGGGGCCGAGGCCTTCGCGGGCACCGCCTTCAGCGTGCTGACGCCCGGCGGCGACACGATCCGCGAGGCGATCGGCGCCTTCCCGCAGGTGACTCTCGCGGAGGGCGACTACGTCCTCATCGCCCGCCACGACGGGCAGGTCTTCACCCGCGAGTTCAAGGTCGAGAGCGGCATGGACCGCGACATCGAGGTGGTGGCCAAGCCGTCCTGAGGTCCCGCGGTCCCGGGGCCGACGATCCGGCCCTTCTCCGACGTGCGATCTCGGAGCCTATCCGAGCCGATTCGACAGGCCTCTAAGGCGTCGATCCCAGTCTCGACCGCATCCCTGAGGTGCCGCGCCAGCAGCCTCGAAGGAGCCCTCCAGAGG
>Ga0126362_10000331_pt1 | contig 25619 bp, 18 predicted proteins | sample ANMtaG_FD_126269 | JGI IMG/M metagenome (GOLD analysis project Ga0126362, IMG submission 126269) | Continental margin sediment microbial communities from North Pacific Ocean - ANME2c_DSS_Sorted | ecosystem: Environmental > Aquatic > Marine > Continental margin > Sediment | place: Pacific Ocean... | reverse complement strand
GGTGCGGACGATGACGCTGCCGGACACCTACCAGGACCACGACACGCCGGAGCGGATGTATGCCGAGGCCGGCCTCGACGCCGCCGCCATCGTCGCAAAGGTCAAAGACATCCTGCCGGAGCGCCAGGACGGACGCTCGCGCCTGCGCCTCGCCTGAACCCCGCTGCGGGGTCGAGGCGGGGTTGAGACGGCCGCGCTTGTTCCCGGCTCCGATCGGTGACACAAGCGCCCGCATTGCGGTGCGGCACACGCGACGATTCGCGGCGCCGCCCCCTGGCACCACGGACCGGCCGCGGATGTTCCGAGGGCGGCCGAGCCCCGTGAGGTGTTTCCCGTTCCATGACGATGTCGAGCGTGATGGCAGAGGCGACTGAGACCCGCTCCTCCGAGCCGGGTCCCGTGCTGATCACCGGCGCGGCCGGCTTCCTGGGCTCGGCGCTGGTCGACGTCTTCCGGGCCGCGGGCTTCCCTGTGCGCGTCCTCGTGCGCGCCTCGAGCTCGCGCCGGAACCTGACCTGGACCGATGTCGAGATCGCCGAAGGCGACATGCGCGACCCCGCCGCGGTCGCCGCCGCCATGCGGGGACAGCGCTACCTCGTCCACGCCGCGGCCGATTACCGGCTCTGGGCGCCGGACATGGAGGAGATCGTCCGCACCAACCGCGACGGGACCCGCGTGATGATGCAGGCGGCCCTCGATGCGGGCGTGGAGCGCGTGGTCTACACCTCCAGCGTCGCCACGATCCGCCCGCCGGCCGACGGCGTCACGCCCTCCGACGAGACGATGCCGCTGACGCCCGAGACCGCGATCGGCGCCTACAAGCGCAGCAAGGTCGTGGCCGAGCGCGTCGTGGAGGAGATGGTGGCGGAGAGCCGCCTGCCGGCCGTGATCGTCAATCCCTCGACGCCGATCGGCCCGCGCGACGTGAAGCCGACGCCCACGGGGCGCATTATCCAGGAGGCGGCGCTCGGCAAGATGCCGGCCTTCGTCGACACCGGCCTCAACCTCGCCCATGTGGACGACGTGGCGATGGGCCATCTCCTCGCTCTCGGCAGGGGCCGCGTCGGAGAGCGCTACATCCTGGGCGGCGAGAACGTGCTCCTGTCCCAGATGCTTGCCGACATCGCCGGGATGGTCGGGCGAAAGGCTCCGACCGTGAACCTGCCGCGCGGCGTGGTCTACCCGGTCGCCTTCTTCGCGGAACTGGCCGCCCGCTTCACCGGAAAGCAGCCCTTCGCCACGATCGACGGCATCCGCATGTCGCGCTACCGGATGTTCTTCTCCGACGCCAAGGCGCGGGCCGAACTCGGCTACAGCGCGCGGCCCTATCGCGAGGGCCTGTCCGACGCGATTCAGTGGTTCCGCCAGGCGGGGTATCTGCGATGAGCGCCGCCCTCGACACGGCGACCGCGACGCGCTCCGGCAAGGGGCACAACGACGAGAACTTCCCTGTCGCCTCGCACCTGATCCATCCGCGCCACCGCCCGGCGATCCTCGCCTTCTACAACTATGTCCGCGCGGGCGACGATATCGCCGACCACGCGGACCTGTCGCCCGAACGCAAGATCGCGATGCTCGACGCGCTGGCCGATGCGCTGACGGGCGCCGGCCCTGCCGATCCCGAGGCGGCGCCGCTGAAGCGGGAGCTCGCCGCGCGCGGCCTGCCGCCGCTGCACGCCCTCGAATTGCTCGACGCCTTCCGGATGGATGCGCGCAAGAACCGCTATGCCGACTGGGACGAGCTGATCCACTATTGCCGCTACTCGGCGATGCCGGTCGGGCGCTTCGTCCTCGACGTGCACGGCGAGGATCCGGCCCGGGTCTACAAGACCTCGGACGCCATCTGCGCCGCGCTCCAGGTGCTCAACCACCTGCAGGATTGCGGGAAGGATTTCCGCACGCTCGACCGTGTCTACATCCCGGAGGAGACCCTGCGGAAGCACGGCGCGCGCGTGGAGATGCTCGGCGAGGCCAGGGCCACGCCGCAGCTCCGCGCGGCGATCCGGGATCTGGCCGAGCGCACCCTCGGGCTGCTCGAGGAGGGCCGCCCCCTCCCCGACCGGATCGACGACACCCGCCTGTCGATGGAGATCGCCGCGATCCACCGCCTCGCGGTGCTGCTGACCCGCGGCCTGCTGACCCGCGACCCGCTCTCCGAGAAGGTCCACCACGGCAAGGCCGCCTTCGCCTTCATCGCGCTCGGCGCCGCCGCCGGCGCGCTGGCCCGCCGCCCCTTCCGCGGGCGCGCAGCGGCCTGAGAGACACCGATCATGACCGCCGCCGCCACCTCCGCCCGTGAGCCCGCCGCCGAGGCCCCAGCGCTCCCGGCCTCGGGCTCCTCGTTCTACACCGCCATGCGCCTGCTGCCGAAGGACCGGCGCGAGGCGATGTACGCGGTCTATGCCTTCTGCCGCGCCGTGGACGACGTCGCCGACGACGGCGGTCCCGCCGAGATCCGCGCGGCCGAGCTCGACCGCTGGCGGGCCGATATCGACGCGCTCTATGCCGGGCGCCCGCCCGCCCGCGTGCGCGACCTCGTGGTGCCGGTGGAGCGCTACGGCCTGAAGCGCGAGGATTTCCACGCCGTGATCGACGGCATGGCGATGGACGCGTTCAGCGATATCGTCGCCCCGGATTCGGCCACCCTCGACCTCTATTGCGACCGCGTCGCCAGCGCGGTCGGGCGCCTCTCGGTGCGCATCTTCGGCCTGGCGGAGGAGGACGGGATCCGCCTCGCCTGGCACCAGGGCCGGGCGCTCCAGCTGACCAACATCCTGCGCGACATCGACGAGGATGCCGAGCGCGGCCGCCTCTACCTGCCGCGCGAGCGCCTCGCCGCGATCGGCCTGACCGACCCGACACCCGCGGCGGCCATCGCCCATCCGCGCATCGGCGAGGTCTGCGCCGGCCTCGCCAAGGAGGCCGAGCAGCATTACCGCGCGACCTGGACGATCATCCGCCGCAATCCGCGCTCGCATACCAAGGCCGCCCGGCTGATGGCCGCCGCCTACCATCTCTATCTCGACGCCCTGCTGAAGCGCGGCTGGGACGCTCCCCGCGCCCGGGTGAAGCCGGGCAAGCTCGCCCTCCTCGCGGTGGCGCTGCGGCACGGCATCGTCTGATGGGCACAACGCATGTCGTCGGCGCCGGCCTCGCCGGGCTCTCCGCCGCCGTCTCGCTGAGCCAGCGGGGCGAGCGCGTCGTCCTGCACGAAGCCGCCAAGCAGGCCGGCGGGCGCTGCCGCTCCTATTTCGATCCGAGCCTCGGCCTGACGATCGACAACGGCAACCACCTGCTCCTGTCCGGCAACACCGATTCCCTCGACTTCCTGACGGTGATCGGCGCGCCCGGTGATGCCCTGACCGGCCCGGACGAGGCTTTGTTCGACTTCGCCGACCTGAAGACCGGCGAGCGCTGGGCTCTCCGCCCCAATGCGGGCCGCCTGCCCTGGTGGGTTCTGAGCCAGGCCCGGCGGGTGCCCGGCACCCGCGCCCGCGACTACCTCGCGCCGCTCGGGATCCTGAAGGCCGCGGCCGGCAAGCCGGACGGCGCCGGCGGCACCATCGGCGAGGCCATGCCCTGCACCGGCACGCTCTACGAGCGTCTCTGGCACCCGGTCCTGCTCGCCGCCCTCAACACCGACCCGCGCGAGAGCGATGTCGGCCTCGCGGCCACCATCCTGCGCGAGACCCTCGGCGCCGGCGGGCGCGCCTGCCGGCCCTTGATCGCGGTGAACGGCCTCTCGACCGCCTTCGTCGATCCGGCGATCCGCTATCTGGAGGGGCGCGGCGCGGAGATCCGCCTCGGGCGGCGCCTGCGCGGCCTGGAGCGGACCGCGGGCCGCGTCACCCGCCTCGACTTCTCCGACGAGCCCGTGGCGGTCGGCACGGACGACTCGGTCGTCCTCGCCCTGCCGCCCTGGGTCGCGGCCGAGGTGATGCCGGGAATCGCCACGCCGCAGAGCTACCGCTCCATCGTGAACGCGCATTTCGCCGTGGTTCCGAAGCACGGCAGCCCGCTTTTCCTCGGCGTGGTGAACGGGCTGACCGAGTGGCTCTTCGCCTATCCGGACCGGTATTCGGTCACGATCAGCGGCGCCGACAGGCTGCTCGACGTGGCCCGCGAAGATCTCGCCCGGCAGATCTGGAGCGAGATCGCGAAGCTCGGCAATCTTGCTCCGGAACTGCCAAGCTGGCAGATCGTCAAGGAGAAGCGGGCGACCTTCGCCGCGACGCCGGAAGAGGCTGCGCGACGGGCCAAGCCCGAGACGGCTTACGAGAATCTCGTCCTGGCGGGCGATTGGACCGCGACCGGCCTGCCATCGACGATTGAGGGAGCGATCCGCTCCGGACGGAACGCCGCGCGCGCCCTTGCGTGCGGTGCAACACGCACGCGCGTCGCGGCTTGAGGCATGGGACGGTCGCACAGCTGCGACTGCGAGAGGCGAGGACGATGAGAGAGGCGGTGAGCAAGATCGAGGCGCTGCAGCGGCCGAAGACGCAGGACATCTCGCTGGAGGCGGTCGAGCGCGGCATCGCGCAGGCGACGCGGGCCCTGACCAACCTCGCGCATGCCGACGGCCATATCTGCTTCGAGCTGGAGGCCGACGCCACCATCCCGTCCGAATACGTCCTGTTCCACCAGTTCCGCGGGACGATGCCGCGCGCAGGGCTCGAGGCCAAGATCGGCAACTACCTCCGCCGCACGCAGGGGCCGCATGGCGGCTGGGCCCTCGTCCACGAGGGGCCTTTCGACATGAGCGCCAGCGTGAAGGCCTATTTCGCGCTGAAGATGATCGGCGACGACATCGAGGCGCCGCATATGCGCCGGGCCCGCGAGGCGATCCTGTCCCGCGGCGGCGCGGCCAACGCCAACGTCTTCACCCGCTTCCTGCTCGCCCTCTACGGCGAGGTGCCGTGGAATGCGGTGCCGGTGATGCCGGTGGAAGTGATGTTCCTGCCGAAGTGGTTCCCCTTCCACCTCGATAAGGTCAGCTACTGGGCGCGCTGCGTGATGGTGCCCCTCTTCGTGCTGCAGGCGACGAAGCCGCGGGCCAAGAACCCGCGCGGCATCGGCGTGCAGGAGCTGTTCGTCACGCCGCCGAACTCCGTGCGCTCCTGGCCCGCCAGCCCGCACGCCACTTGGCCGTGGACGCCGATCTTCGGCTTCATCGACCGCCTGCTCCAGCTCACCGAGAACTATTTCCCCAAGGGCCGGCGCAAGCGCGCCATGGAGAAGGCCCGCGCCTGGGTGAGCGAGCGCCTGAACGGCGAGGACGGCCTGGGTGCCATCTTCCCGGCCATGGTCAACTCGGTGCTGATGTACGAGGTGATGGGCTATCCGCCCGACCATCCGCAGGTGCGGATCGCCTGCGACGCCATCGAGAAGCTCGTCGTCGAGAAGCCGCACGAGGCCTATGTGCAGCCCTGCGTCTCGCCGGTCTGGGACACGGCGCTCGCGAGCCACGCCCTGCTCGAAGCCGGCGGCGGCGAGGCGGAGGCGCAGGCCCGCGACGGGCTCGACTGGCTGAAGCCGCGCCAGATCCTCGACATCAAGGGCGACTGGGCCGCGGCCAAGCCCGACGTGCGCCCCGGCGGCTGGGCCTTCCAGTACGGCAACGCCCATTACCCGGACCTCGACGACACCGCCGTGGTCGTGATGGCGATGGACCGCGCCATGCGCCAGCACGGGCTGGTGGCCGGCATGCCGGACTACAAGGCCTCGATCGCCCGCGCCCGCGAATGGGTCGAGGGGCTGCAGTCGAAGGATGGCGGCTGGGCCGCCTTCGACGCCGACAACAACCACATGTACCTCAACCACATCCCGTTCTCGGACCACGGCGCGCTGCTCGACCCGCCGACCGCGGACGTCACCGCCCGCGTCGTCTCGATGCTCTCGCAGCTCGGCGAGACCCGGGCGACCTCGCGGGCCCTCGATCGCGGCGTCACCTACCTCCTGAACGATCAGGAGGAGGACGGCTCGTGGTACGGCCGCTGGGGCATGAACTTCATCTACGGCACGTGGTCGGTGCTCTGCGCCCTCAACGCGGCCGGCGTCGACCCGCAGAGCCCGGAGATCCGCAAGGCGTCCGCCTGGCTCATCCGCATCCAGAACCCGGATGGCGGCTGGGGCGAGGACGCGTCGAGCTACAAGATCGACCCGGCCTTCGAGCCCGGCTCCTCCACCGCCTCGCAGACCGCCTGGGCGCTCCTCGCCCTGATGGCGGCGGGCGACGCCGACGACCCGGCGGTGACCCGCGGCATCAACTTCCTGACCCGCACGCAGGGCGCGGACGGGTTCTGGAACGAGGAGCGCTACACCGCCACCGGATTCCCGCGGGTGTTCTACCTGCGCTACCACGGCTATCCGAAGTTCTTCCCGCTCTGGGCGATGGCCCGCTACCGCAACCTGAAGCGCGGCAATTCCCGGCAGGTCCAGTTCGGCATGTGAGGCCGGGTTTCCGGACACACACAGGATCCGCGACGCGTCCCCCTCTTCCGGTCGAGAGGGGGCGAGGGATGAGAATTTTCCGGACCAGTCGCGACGGCGAAATGGCGCCGGCTCAGTTCCGTCCTGACAGTTCTCGACCCTCACCCTGGCCCGCTTGGGAGAGGGACCCGCGCTCGGTCCGGCGGGGTCGATCCTGTCTCCCGACAGTCGCTGAGGCAGCTCCCCATCGTCGATCCGCCGGCGGCGCCATCCGCAACGGCAAGACGAGCGGTTCCGGGAAGCCAGTCGATTCGCCCTTGTGACCCTGCGGCCACAGGCCGGCCGCAATCGGGCTGGTATGAAGACTGCATTCCCGATGGCGTGCGCGCCGCACGCCCGCTCCTGCCGCCTCCTGGGTTCCATGCCCCTCGCCGAGCCTGACCAGCCCGCCCGCGTGCGCGACCTTCTCGGCCCCGCGCCGCTCGGACTCCCGGTTCTCGCCGTGACCGGCCTCGCCAAGGAAGGGCGCCTCGCCTCGGGGCCCGGCGTCGAGGCGGTCGGTGCGGGCGGCAACCCGGCCCGCCTCGCCGCTTTGCTTGCGCGCCGCACCGAGGCCGGCTGCCGCGCCGTGGTCAGCATCGGCATCGCGGGCGGTCTCGATCCGGACCTCGTCCCCGGCGACGTGGTGGTGGCCACGGGCGTGGTCACGGGCGACACGCGCTACGCCGCGGATCCGGCCGTGGCCGAGGCTCTGCGTACCCGCCTCGACCGGCCCGGCCTCGCCGTCCGCTCCGGCGACCTCGCGGGCGTCGACGCCGCGGTGATGACCCTCGACGGGAAGGCCGACCTCTGGGCGCGCAGCCAGGCCGCAGCCGTGGACATGGAATCGCACGTGGCGGCCGCCTTCGCCGCGCGGCACGGCCTGCCCTTCGCCGCCATCCGCGTGGTCTGCGATCCGGCCCATCGGGCGCTGCCGGCCTTCGCGGCCCAGGCGCTCAAGCCGAACGGCGAGCCGGACATTCTCGCCGTGCTGATGGCGCTGGCCCGCGGCGACGCCCGCCTCGGCGGCCTCGTCCGCCTCGCCCGCGATTCGAAGGCCGCCTTCGCCGCCCTCACCCGCTGCCGGGCCCTGCTCGGTCCCGGGCTCGGCATTCCCCTCCCCCAGGCGGAGCAACTGCCCGAGGCCGCCTGAGCCCGAGCCGCGCGGGTCTCCGGCAGCGTCCCGCATGTCGCTTCGACGCACGTCCTGACCGGCGCCCCGCTTCCGCGGGGCGCCGGCCCGTTCACCACTGGTAGCGCAGGCCCGCCGTGACGCCGTGCGCGACACCGGTGCGGGGGCCGATCGCAGCCTGGTAGTCGACGCGCCAGCCGAGCTGTTCGGTGAGGCTGCCCTGGAGGCCCGCTCCCGCAGTGACGAAGTCGTCGCGCAGGAAGGGCACCGCCACCGCGGCGCTGGCGAGGCTGTTCTCGACGCTGGCGAGCCGCACCGTGGCGGAGCTGCCCTGCGGACCGGTCGCGCGGTTGTAGGCGAGCCGGATCGAGGGAATCAGGTCGCCGAAGCCGGTGAAGGCCGCCTCGGCGCCGAAGCGCGCGGTGGTCTGGAGCAGGACGAGGCCGCGATAGGCGATGTTGTTGCCGGCCGCCCCCGTCTCGGTGAAGCCGTCGATCCGCCCGGAGAGATGCGTGATCCCGGCAAACGGCGTCAGGCGCAGGCTCTCCACCTGGAGCGGCACGCCGATCTCGCCGTCGAGGGCCAACGCGTTGCCGACCGTCCGGCCGGACGCGGTGAGACCGTAGGCGCCCGGCCGCCGGATCCGGTCGAGGCCGACCTCTGGCGCGCCGCCGACGATGCCCTGCGCGTAGAAATCGGATCCGTAATAGCCGGCATAGGCCGAGGCCGTGACGGCGCTGTGCTCCTGGCTGAACCCGCCCGGACGGCTCAGCGTGCCGCCGCCGCCGCTGACCGCGAGGCCCGCCCGCCAGGGACCGGTGAAGGGCAGGTCCAGGCCGACCGTGCCCTGCGCGATGGTGCGGTCGAGGGTGAGGCCGCCGTTGCGCGGCTGATCGGCGAAGACCACGTCGCCGCCGATCCAGAGGGCCCAGCCCTGGCCGGCCCAGGCGCCCGCGCCGCCGGCACCCCGGCGGAGGGCCGAGAGGTGGTCCTGCACGCCGCGGGTGGAGGCGGCGGCGAAGCCCAGGGTCGCGCCGCCGAGCCCCTGCAGCACGGTCGGCGCCGTCTGCTTCATCACGGCGAGCGAGAGCGGATCGACATAGGTCGGCAGCGTCAGGCGGTAGGCGAGCAGCACCGAGTCGTTGTTGATGCCGGCATCGTAGCTCTGGCCGTTGATGCTGCCCTGGCGGGTCAGGAAGTCGTTGTCGTTGCCGACGAGCAGGAAGTAGTCGTTCGGCGCCCGCTCGCTCAGCACCGGCACCAGGCCGAGCGCCTCGAACTTCTCCGACAGCGTCGTCTGCGTCGCCGGGTTGGTGTTGAGGTTCATGCCGAACCGGCCGAGCTGAACCGGGTTCAGCAGGTTGACCACCTCGGTGGCTTGGACCGGCCGGATGTCGGGGCGCAGCACGCCTCCCGGCGCCACCGGCGTCGTGGTGGTGTCGAAGGCCGAGCCGGCGATGTTGGTCGCCTGGGCGATGTCGACGAGCAGCACGCTCTTGAAGACGATCGGCGTGGTGTTGCCGGTGCCGAGCCCGTTCGAATCGCGCGCGAGCACGAGGAACTGGGTGTCGTTGAGCGCGATCATGTCGCTCTGTGCGGCGGTCCGGTTCGGCGCCTGTCCGTTGCCGGTGTCGCGGTAGACGGGCAACTGCAGCACGTATTCGCGCACAGGCGCGCTCGGCACCGGGTTGGCCGCGATGTCGTAGACGAGGATGCGGGTGTTGGCCCGGGTCTGCTGGCTGGCGGTGGAATCCTGAAGCGGCGCACTCTGCAGGATCGTCACGAGGCTGCGGCCGTCCGGCGTGAGCGAGAGCGCCTCGAAGCCCTGGTTGTTGCGCCGGCCGGTATCGGGCGGGCTGAGCGAGTTGAAGTTGAGCTGGCCGTTGGTGCGCGGCCGCAGCGCCTCGGGCACGCCGAGCACGCCCTGAAGCTGACCGGTCGCGCTGAAATAGTAGACGTTCGCGCCGTACTCGTCGCTGACGTAGAAGGATCCGTCGAGGCGGCGGGCGAGACCCTCGGCGTCGAGGCTGATCCGTCCGGCACTCGCGCCCGTCGCGGCCGCGGGCAGGACCGCGCCGAGCTGCGTGACGGTGCCCGTGCCCGGATCGAACCCGCTGAAGCGACGGCCGAGCGCGTCCGTGAGCACGAGGCCGCCATCCGGCGTGAGAGTGATCTGCCGCTGCGAGGCGGTCGATTGCGGCAGGTTAGCGCCGGGATCGGGTGTGAAGCTCAGCCTGAAGCGGTTGAGACGCCCGGCATAGTCCGTGAAGATGCCGCCATCCGGATTGTTGTAGCCGCGGTCCGGCAGGGTGAAGAGCGTGCCGGTATAGGTGTCGCCGACCCGGCGCCAGCTCGCGAGATCCACCGCCAGGGCCGAGAACGAGCCCAGGGTGTCGCCGAGGAAGTCGCGCGTCGTGGCGGGCAGGCGGCCGACGCCCTGCAGACCGAGATTCGTGACCGTCGTGCCGTTGAGGGTGGCGGAGACCGGCTCGTCGGCCAGTTGCAGGTTCGGCCGCGTCGCCGTGATCGACTGCGCCGTTGCGGGCCCCGCCATGATCGCGAGCAGCCCCAATGAGCCCGCGGCGCGCGCCGCGGAAATCCGTACCACCATTGCCCCAGCCCCCGCGTCAGCCTTTGCGGCTGCCCGCGCGGCAGGTAGCGGCGGCTCGATGACGGTTGCGTGTCAGGGCTTAGGAATGCCGGCCTGAGCGCCGTCCACGCATCCCCATGTGACGCATCCGCCACAAACGGTCGGCGGCACCCTCCGGAAACGACGAGGCCCGCGCGGCTGGAGCCGCGCGGGCCTCGTGGAGACACTGTGCCGGCGATCAGGCGGCGGTGCGCTTGCGGGCTTCCTGCTTCGTGTCGATGCCGGCCGCTTTGATCTCGGACAGCTTCTGCGCAACGTTGCGCGAGAACACGAACTCGGCCGGACGCTGACCCTCGAGGCTGATCTCGGGGGCCATCTCACCCTCGGTCTTGATGCCGCGGATCGCGTGGACCAGCGGCTTCCAGGGCTTGCGCACCGAATCGACCACCGAGGAGGCCTCGTAGCCCGAATGGACCATGCAGTCGGCGCACTTCTCGTAGTTGCCGGTGCCGTAGGCGTCCCAGTCGGTGGTCTCCATCAGCTCCTTGAAGGTCGCCGCATAGCCCTCGCCGAGCAGGTAGCAGGGCTTCTGCCAGCCGAACACGGTGCGGGTCGGGTTGCCCCACGGGGTGCAATGGTAGGACTGGTTGCCGGCCAGGAAGTCGAGGAACAGGCCCGACTGCTGGAAGGTCCACTTCTCGCGGCCCTTCTCCTTGCCGTGGCGGAACACGCCGCGGAACAGGTCCTTCGTGGCCTTGCGGTTGAGGAAGTGCTGCTGGTCGGGGGCGCGCTCGTAGGCGTAGCCCGGCGAGACCGTGATGCCGTCGATGCCCATGCGGGTCACCGAATCGAAGAAGTCGGCGATCTTGTCGGCCGAGGAATTGTTGAAGAAGGTGCAGTTGATGGTGACCCGGAAGCCCATCTCCTTGGCCTTCTTGATCGCCGCGACGGCCTTGTCATAGACGCCGCGCTGGCAGACCGACTGATCGTGCATCTCCTTGTCGCCGTCGAGATGGATCGACCAGGTGAAGTACGGGCTCGGCTTGTATTCCTTGATCTTCTTCTCAAGGAGCAGCGCGTTCGTGCACACGATCGCGAACTTCTTCTGCGCGATGATGCCCTCGACGATCTGCGGCAGATCCTTGTGCAGCAGCGGCTCGCCGCCCGCGATCACCACCACCGGCGCGCCGCACTCGCGCACCGATTCGAGCGCCTCGTTCACCGGGAGCCGCTTGTTGAGGATCTCGTCCGGGTAATCGATCTTGCCGCAGCCGGCGCAGGCGAGGTTGCAGCGGAACAGGGGCTCCATCATCATCACCAGCGGGTAGCGCTTGCGACCCGTCAGATGCTGCTTGAGGATGTAGCCGCCGATCTTTGCGACGTACCGGAGGGGAATGCCCAAGTTGCGGCTCCTTGTTCTGTTGGCCCCGGCTCAGCGGGGCTGCTTAACGCGAAAACGTGTCCGGTTCCAGCGCTCTAGCTTGGAACGAATCTCGAAAGCGCCCTGTTCGGCCCTCGACGCGTCACGGAATTCTCACATGACGCAACGGAGCCACAACCGAGCCTCCGCCGCGCCCGCTCCCGGCAGGGCTGTGGCGGAACATTGCGCGCGACAGAACCGGCGAATGCGTCGGCAATGCGACCGGGTGAAGCGAAGCGTCGCCAGCGCGCGCGGTGCTGTGCCTTATCGCACAGGCCTCTACCGCAGTGCAAACTGAGCCGTGGACAATCGAGCCGGAAGCCCGGCCGACGAGCCCGACAATCCGCGCGCGGTTTGCAATCGCGGCGCGGCGCCATTACTGAGCGCAGGGCTTGCGACAGGTCCCGTCGCGGCCGGTGCCCGCGTGCCCGGATCCCGGCGCCGCTCCCGGAATACCCGACGCGCCGGCGGGGTCGGAGGGAGACTTCTTGGCTGGCCGGGCGTTGCGTCGGAGGACCCGACCGCGGGCGTGCCTCGAGCCGGGCGGACCGCGTGCCCGCTTCCGATCCGGACGGGGCGTGGGAATTCGGCGTCCGGGAACATCCGGTTCGCCCCGTGCGTCTCGAAACCGTGACCGCAGACCGGGATCGGCCGTGACGGGCGGCGCATCGTAGAGAGGGGCCCCCGGCGCGTCGCGCTCCGGGATGCGTCCCAGGTAGGCAGGATACTCGTGATCGAACGACTCGTCGCGTCCTCCGTCCGGCACCGCTGGATCGTCATCGCCCTGATCGCGCTGCTGACGGCCGCGAGCGGCGGCCTCGCCGCCCACCTGTTCCGGATCAACACCGATGTCGAGCGCCTGATCGACCCGAAGGAATCCTGGCGCCAGGACGAGATCGAGTACGAGAAGGCCTTCCCGCAGCGGACCAACACGGTCGTCGCCGTGATCGACGGCAAGACGCCCGAGCAGGCCGAGGAGGCCGCGAGCGCGCTCACCAAGGCGCTTGCCGTTCACAAGAACCTGATCGAGACCGTCTACCGGCCCGATGGCGGCCCGTTCTACGACCGGAACGGCCTGCTCCTGATGTCCGAGGCCGAGCTGCAGAAGACCACCGAGCAGCTGGTGCAGCAGCAGGGCCTGCTCGGGCCGCTGGCCTCCGACCCGTCGCTGCGCGGCGTGATGCGCGTGCTCTCGCTCGGCGCCCGCGGCGTGAAGAGCGGCGACGCCAAGCTCGAAGACCTCGACAAGCCCATGGGTCAGATCGACGCGACCCTGGGGAAGGTGCTGAAGGGCGAGCCGGCGCGCCTGTCCTGGCAGCTCCTGCTCTCCGGCGGCGAGACCAAGTCCACGGACCTGCGCAAGTTCGTGATGATCAAGCCGGTCCTGGACTTCAACGCGCTCCAGCCGGGCTACACCGCCACCAAGCTGATCCGGAACGTCGCCAAGGACCTGAAGATCACGCCGGAATACGGCCTGACCATGCGCCTGACCGGGCCGGTCGCCGTGGCCGACGACGAGTTCGCGACGCTCTCCGACGACGCCTTCCTCAACAACGCGGTCACGGTCGGCGCCATCGTGCTGTTCCTGTGGCTGGCCCTGCGCTCGGCGCCGCTCGTCGTCGCGGTGATCATCACCACCTTCGCCGGCCTCGTGGTGACGGCGGCGCTGGGCCTCGTCATGGTGGGCGAGCTGAACCCGATCTCGGTGGCCTTCGCCGCCCTGTTCGTCGGGCTCGGCATCGATTTCGGCATCCAGTTCGCGGTGCGCTACCGGGCCGACCGCTACGAGCAGCCGAGCCTGGAGGCGGCGATCCGCGCCGCCGCACGCGGCGTCGGCTGGTCGCTGACGCTGGCCGCCGTCTCGCTGATCGCCGGCTTCTTCGCCTTCCTGCCGACCGCCTTCCGCGGCGTGTCCGAGCTCGGCCTGATCGCCGGCGCCGGCATGATCGTGGCCTACCTGTTCGCGCTGACCCTGCTGCCCGCGCTCATCGCGGTGTTCCAGCCGAAGGGCGAGAAGGAGGCCGTGCGGACCTCCTGGATGGCCGGGGTCGATCCCTGGATCCTCGCGCACCGCAAGGCGGTGCTGATCGGCGTCGGCCTGATCACGCTGGCGGGCGCGCCGCTTCTCTGGAAGCTGCCCTTCGATTCGAACCCGATGCACCTGCGCAGCCCGAAGGTCGAATCGATCGCCACCTATCTCGACCTCATCAAGGATCCGGCCACCAGCCCGAACGTGATCGACGTGCTCGCTCCGAGCGTCGCGGCGGTGCCGGAGACCATCAAGAAGCTCGCCGCCCTGCCCTCGGTCGCCGAGGTCATGAGCATCGACACCTTCGTGCCGCGTGACCAGGACAAGAAGCTCGCGATGGTGGCCGAGACGGCCGAGCTGCTCGATCCCGTGCTCAATCCGGGCCGCAAGCCGCCGCCGCCGACCGACGCCGACAACATCAAGGCCCTCAAGGAGGCCGCCGCCGCCCTCAAGGGGATCGCCACCGGCGATTCCTCCGGCGCCAAGACCGCGGGGCGGCTCTCCGATACCCTCGACGCGCTCGCCGCCGCGCCCGTGGCCAAGCGCGAGGCGGCCTCGGTGGCCGTCACCACCGATCTCGGGCCGCTGCTCAAGCGCCTGCGCGAGCTTCTGCATCCGGAGCGGATCACCCTCGACAACCTGCCGCCCCAGCTCAAGGCCGAGTGGGTCGCGGCCGACGGGCGTGCCCGGATCGAGCTGCACCCCAAGGGCAATTCGAACGACGACGAGGTGCTGCGCAACTTCGCCAACGAGGTGCGCACGGTGGCCCCGCACGCCACGGGCGCGCCGGTGGCCACCACGGCGTCGAGCTACACCATCCTCGGGGCCTTCGTGCAGGCGGGCGTGACCGCCTTCGTGCTCATCTTCATCATCCTCTCGGTGGCGCTGCGCAAACCCTGGGACGTGGCGATGACGCTCGGGCCGCTGGTGCTGGCCACCCTGTGGACGCTGATGGCGCTCTACGTGATCGGCATGCCGCTCAACTTCGCCAACATCATCGCCCTGCCGCTGATGCTCGCGGTCGGCGTCGCCTTCCACATCTACTACGTGATCGCGTGGCGGGCGGGCGTCGTCGACATGCTGGCCTCGAGCCTGACCCGGGCGATCTTCTTCTCGGCGCTCACCACCGGCACGGCCTTCGGCTCGCTCGTCCTGTCGAGCCATCCGGGCACGGCGAGCATGGGCAAGCTGCTCGCGCTCTCGCTGTTCTTCACCCTGGTGGCCGCCTTCTTCGTGGTGCCGGCCTTCCTCGGCCCGCCCCCGGTGCAGCCGGACGAGGACCGGCCGGAGGGCGACGCCGCGGCCAAGGACCCGCTGATCTCCGCCCGTCAGGCGGAGGCGGTGCCGGTGAAGTAGCTCCAATCTGGGCGGCGGGGTTGGGCCGCCCTACCCTGCCGGCATGGACTCGATCGACCTCAACGACGCGGATCTGGACCTCTCCGCCCTGACGCTTCGGATGGAGCACGGCGAGACCATTGTCGTGACCCGCGACGGCAAGCCGGTGGCAGACCTTGTGCCGCGTCGTCGCGGGGGGATCGACTTTGAGGCTGGGGAAGCCTTCCTGCGGGCAGCAGGCATCGTGCGTCGTCCCGGCTTCATCGCATCGGATTTCGATGATCCCCTCCCGGAGGATTTCCTGATCCGGCCGCTGCCTGAAGCATGAGGCTGCTTCTCGACAGCCACCTTCTGCTGGCGCTGGCCCTGGATCGGTTGCCGGAGGTGAGTGCGGAAGCCGGATCGCCTGATCCGGCGGGATGACGCCGATCTCTGGGCGAGCGTCGCGAGCCTATGGGAGATCGCGATCAAGACACGCTTGGGAAAGCTCGACCCAGGCCTGCCACTCGGGAGTCTTCCTCAGTTCTACGAGGCGATGGGCATCACGTTTCTGCCCGTGACCACGTCTCACGCCCTGGCGAGCGTGGATCCGCTGCCGCCGACACGCGATCCGTTCGATCGCATGCTGCTCGCGCAATGCCGGGTGGAAGGCTTCTCTCTTGTGACCCTCGATAGAGCCCTGCGCGATCACCCGCAGACGTGGCGTCTGGCCTGAGGTCTCGGGCCTACCTGAGAAAATCCGAGAACCCGCCGCACCGCGTGCCTGCGCGCACCACGGTCGCCCGCGCCGCCGGATCGATCAGCGCGTCGCGTTCGGCCGCGTAGGCGTAGCCCGGCGCCTCGCCCGGGAAGCCGCCAGCGGTGGCCGGGTGGGTGTAGAGCTCGGTGAGCCCGTCCGGCAGATGGGTGAGGAGCGCCGCCACGCGGCGCGGCGTCATGGCGCCGGACCAGGCGAGGCCGAGCGTCCGGTCGGGGATCAGAAGCCCGGCCTGCCGCGCCCGCACCGCCAGGAGTGCGGCCCAGGGGGCGGTGTCGAGGGCGGCGCGCGGGGCGGCACCGGGCTCGGCGCGACGCAGGATCTCGCGCGGCTCGCGCGGCACCCGCAGCGCCCGCATGCCGAAATCGCGCCCGATCCGCAGGACCGCCCCGGCGATCAGCGGGTGGATGTGGAAGTGCTTGTGCGCGTTGACGTGGTCCAGTGGCAGCCCGGTCGCGCGGTAGGCCTCGAACTGGGCCCGGATCTCCGCCGCGAGCTGCCGCCGCGCCGCGGGCTTCAGGGCGAGGTCGAGTCCGAGGCGCTCCATGTCGCGCCGCATCAGCCCCTGCGCGTCGGTGAGGTCCGGCAGCTCGGCGGCGGGCAGCGTCGGCCAGGCCTCGACGAGGACGAGATGCAGCCCGACGCGCAGCGACGGCAGGCGGCGCGCCCGCGCCACGGCATCGGCGGCGGCGGACGCAGACACCATCAGGCTCGCCGCGGTGAGGATGCCGTCACGATGCGCCTGCTCGACGGCCTCGTTCACCTCCGGGCTGAGGCCGAAATCATCCGCCGTGACGACGAGCCGCTTCACGGAATGCTCCTGATCCGGGTGTCGAGAGGGCTCCGCCCTCGCGCGGGTCGAGGGCGGAGCCCTCGAACGAGAACGGCCGGGCTCTCGCCCGGCCGTGATCGGTCTTTGAAGAGGTTTCGCGGCTCAGGCTCAGGCGGCCTTGGAGACGCCCTGACGCTCCCGGAGGAAGTGCCAGAATTCGACGCCCTCGCGCAGACGGCGCTTCATCATGTCGGGCGAGCGGACCATCTCGCTGACGATGGAGGCGATCTTCGGGGCGCGGAAGTAGAACTTCTTGTAGAACTCCTCAACCGCTGCGAAGATCTCGGAATGCGACAGGTGCGGGTAGTGCAGCGGCGCGATCTGCACGCCGTTCTCGTCGACGAGCTCGGCATTCTCCACGTCGAGCCAGCCGTTCTCGACCGCCTGCTTGTAGAGGAAGGTGCCCGGATAGGGCGCGGCCAGGGAGACCTGGATCGTGTGCGGGTTGATGCGCTTGGCGAAGGCGATCGTCTCCTGGATCGTCTCCTTCGTCTCGCCCGGCAGGCCGACGATGAAGGTGCCGTGGATGGCGATGCCGAGGTCGTGGCAATCCTTGGTGAACTTCTCGGCGACCTCGACGCGCATGCCCTTCTTGATGTTGTTCAGGATCTTCTGATTGCCGGACTCGTAGCCGACCAGCAGCAGGCGCAGGCCGTTGTCCTTGAGCACCTTCAGGGTCTCGCGCGGCACGTTGGCCTTGGCGTTGCAGGACCAGGTGACGCCAAGCTTGCCGAGTTCGCGGGCGATCTCCTCGGCGCGGGGCAGGTTGTCGGTGAAGGTGTCGTCGTCGAAGAAGAACTCCTTCGTCTGCGGGAACTCCTTCATGCAGTACTTGATCTCTTCGATCACGTGCGCGACCGAGCGGGTGCGGTAGGTGTGGCCGCCGACCGTCTGCGGCCAGAGGCAGAAGGTGCAGCGGCTCTTGCAGCCACGGCCGGAATAGAACGAGATGTAGGGGTGCTTGAGGTACCCGATGAAGTACTTCTCCATCTCGAGATCGCGCTTGTACACGCTCGTGACGAAGGGCAGCTGGTCCATGTCCGTCATGATCTCGCGATCCTCGTTATGGATCACGACACCGTCGGCGTTGCGGTAGGAGAGGCCCTTGATCTCCGCCATGGGCACGCCCTCGGCGACTTCCTTGACGGTGAAGTCGAACTCGTTGCGGGCGCAGAAATCGACCACCGGGGCCTGTTCCATCGCGCCGGCGGCGTCCACCGCCACCTTGGCGCCGATCAGACCGGCGATGAGCTTCGGGTTGGCCTTCTTGAGGGCCTCGATGGTCTTCACGTCGGACTTGAAGGACGGGACCGAGGTGTGCAGCACGACCAGATCGAAGTCGTTGGCCTGGGCCACGATCTCCGGCAGCTTGATGTTGTGCGGCGGCGCGTCGATCAGCTTCGAGTTCGGCACCAGGGCGGCGGGCTGGGCCAGCCAGGTCGGGTACCAGAACGACTTGATCTCACGCTTGGCCTGGTAGCGGGAGCCGGCGCCGCCATCGAAACCATCGAAAGTGGGGGCCTGGAGGAAGAGCGTGCGCATGGGGTTCAAGGCCTCAGTGCAATGCTGGTTGCGATGAGCGGGCGGGAAACAGCAGATCTGATCAGGCGGTCGGCGCCTCAGCATCCTTGCTGAGCTGCGCTTCCGGGATCAGCGTACCGTCCGCAACCACGCGATAATCGTGACCTTTCCATGTCACCGCCCCGGATACGAACCCCCAGGAGAAGTTCGCGAAGGAGAGGATGTCGCGGATCGGCAACAGCCAGTAGGGGTGCGACTCGAGGCCGAAGGCCCGTTCGAGGCGCAGGCAGAGGACGATGCGGCAGGCGAGCGCCAGCGCCGCCACCGCGAGCGCGGCGGTGCCGGCGCCCGGCAGCAGCGCGCCGATCAGGGCCACGGGGAAGGCGTGGGTGACGACGGAGCCGGCATAGCCGGCCGGATCGACGTTGCGGATGGTGCGGTTCCAGCGCAGCTCGTGGCGCCACAACCCGCGGATCTCGGTGTCGACGCAGGTATGCCCGATCGAGAAGTTCGGGATCGCGACGCGGCCGCCGAGGCCCCGAAGTGCGGCGCCGAGCTCGTAATCGTCGGCGAGGTCGTTGCGGATGCGGTGGAAGCCGCCGATGGCCTTCAGCGATTCGGCGGTGAAGGCGATGGTCGATCCGAAGCAGGGCTTGGCCAGTCCGAGGCCCACGCCCATCACGACGTTGGGCAGGAACTGCACGTCGATGGCGAGCGCCGAGAGATGGGCGTAGACGCTGCGATTGGCGGGGACGCCGTGATAGAGACAGGTCACGCCGGTCACGCCGGGCTGCGACAGGGCGGCGACCACGCGCTCCAGATAGTCGGGCCGCACCACCATGTCGCTGTCGGCGAGCACCACCACCGCGTGGGCGATGCGCTCGGCCATGTTGATCAGGTTCGAGACCTTGCGGTTCGAGCCGTGCTGGCGAGCGTCGATCACCAGATCGATGCGCAGGGACGGATGGGCCGCGCGCAGGCGCTCGACGACGTCGATGGCCGGATCGGCCGCGCTCTGGATGCCGAAGACGATCTGGACCGGGCCGGCATAATCCTGGCGGCAGAAGCTTTCGAGGTTCTCGTAGAGGTTCGGCTCGAGCCCGCAGAGCGGCTTCAGGACGGTGACGGAGGGACGCGCCGCGTCCGCCGGCAGGCGCGCGGGCGCGGCCGCCGCGAAACGGCCGGCGAGGTAGGCGGCGGTGAGACCGTAGACGCAGCCGACCACCGCGATGAGCAGAAGGATCGGCGAGAGCCAGGTCATGTCCCAGAAGGTCATCGGGGAATCGCTCGGTCTGGGGAATGCGACGGCCGCGGACGCGGCGTGAGGGGCGCGTGATGCCCGGCGTTCAAGGCGTCGGTTTGGCCGCCAACATGCCTTCGGTACGCTGGCGCAGGAATGTCAGCAGCCCGTCCGCGCCGCCAGCCTTCAGAGGCTGGCTGAAGCTGGTGCGCTGGCCCGCGACCTCGCTGACGTTGCCGTTGAGCAACACGTCGGTCACCTTGTTCTCGGCGCTCAGCACGAAGTCGATCTGCGATTCGTCGCCGTCGGGGGTGGTGACGCGGGTCTGGACGAGGCTGCCGCCGTTGCGCGGCTCGGCGCTCTGCACCTCGAACTTGCCGCCCGCCGCCTGCTTCAGGCGGTTGGCGTAGGTGGTGATGAAGTTGCGCCGGAACGCCTCGGTGATGGCCGCCTGCTGCTCCGGCGTGAAGCCGGCCCAGGGCTGGCCGACCGCGAGCTTCACCATCGCGGGGAAGTCGAAGGTCTCCTCGAGCACCGGGCCGACCGCGGCGACGCGCTCCGGCAGCGGCGGCACGCCGCCGCGCACGGTCTCCTCGAAGCGCGCATAGACCTTGCGGACGGTCGCGAGCGCGGGCTCGTCGGCGGCGCGCGCCGGGCCGGCGACCAGGGCGAGCGCGAGCAGGCCGAGACGGATCAGGCGCACTTCTTGAGGTCTCCCTCGCTGTCGGTGTGCCGCGCGGCGGGCATGCGCGGCGGTGCGTAGCTGTAGAAGGGGCCGAGCGTCGCCGGCTGCAGGACGGGGCTCAGGCGCTTGCCGAGCCGGCGCCCGCGCGCCTCGTCGGTCTCCTCGGCGGCCTCCGCGCGCTCGGCGCGGTGCCAGAGGATCAGCCCGGGCACGCCGACCAGAACGTCGGCGAGGCGCTTGACCAGCGACAGGGCGAGCGCCGCCTCGGCCGGGATGCCGAACAGGGCGCAGAGCGCGATCAGGCCGCCCTCCTGGGCACCGAGCGCGCCCGGCACCGCGAAGGCCGCGCCGCGGACCGCCTGGGCGAGGCTCTCGATCACCAAAGCCTCGGCGAAGCTGACCGGATAGCCCATGAAATGGAGGCAGACATAGACCTCGCAGGTGCCGATCACCCAGCCGACGAGGTGGACCAGGATGCCGGCGCCGACCCGGGCCGGGTTGCCGTAGAGCCGGCGCAGGTTGTCGAAGAGCACGTCCACGGCGCCGAGCGCGCGCCACTCGCGGCCCGAGGCGAAGCGCGAGAGCAGCGCCTGGACGATGCGGTGGCCGGCGCGGCGCTGGATCAGGTAGAAGGCCGCCAGCGCCGGCGTCGCCACGGCGAGGCCGCCGGCCACGGTGCGCACGATCGGCCCGTCGCCCGAGAGCCAGACCAGCAGGCCGAGGCCGGCCACGGTGAACAGGAGCTGCGTCAGCGCCTGCGTCATCAGGTCGACGAACATGCTGGCGCCGGCGAGGCCGCCGGAGACGCCGCGGCGGGTGAGCAGCCGCGCGCCCACGAAGTCGCCGCCGACGGTGGCGACCGGCAGCAGCGTGTTGATGCCCTCGCGGATGAAGCGGAGGTTGATGCAGGCGGGCAGGCTCGGGCGCGCCGACGCGGGAAAGATCACGAACCAGCCGAGGCCGGCCCAGGCGACCGCGACGGCGCGCGCGAGCACGACGATCAGCGCGCCCCAGCCGGCGCTCACCACCGCAGCGGCCACGTCTTCCAGCCCGGAGGACAGGAACAGGCCGACCACCGTGCAGAGACCCACGATCAGGGCCAGGGTCGTCAGACGCTTCATGGTCTTCTGCAAGCTCGTCGTGGCTTGTTGCTGGAATCTCGCCGCGTTTCCGACCGAAAAAGACCGCCGCGGTTGAGGAGACAGCGCCAAGTTGCAGCAATGGCCGGCAATGTCTATCACCCGAGAGACACAGTGCGCGCCAAAGCGGCACCGGCCTTTTCGCCTACGGCCAACGACCGCAAAAGACCGCGACCAAGGGGACTGAAGGATGGACCGCGAATCACCCATCACGGCCGGTGAGGCCGTGCTCGACGACGCGTCGCACGCCGCCGGGTACGGGGCTGGCCGCGAGGGAGGACCGGGCGTGCCGGCCCCGCAATCGCCGGTCATGGCCTGGAACGAGTGGGACCCGCTGGAGGAGGTCATCGTCGGCTCGCTCGACGGCGCGACCATCCCGACCCACCACCTGACCGTGATCTTCAACCTGCCGCGGGCGGCGCAGCCCTTCTACCGCTTCGCCAGCGGCTGGAAGTACCCGAACTTCATGAAGAAGCTCGCCCAGGCCGAGCTCGACAACTTCATCAAGATCCTCGCCGGCGAGGGCGTGAAGGTCCGCCGCCCGGATTCGATCGATTTCTCGAAGAAGTACAAGGCGCCGCGCTGGTCGTCGCGCGGCTTCTGCGTCGCCTGCCCGCGCGATCCCTATCTCGTCATCGGCGACGAGATTATCGAGAGCCCGATGTGCTGGCGCTCGCGCTATTTCGAGGGCGACGCCTACCGCGGCCTGTTCAAGGAGTATTTTCGCAATGGTGCGCGCTGGACTTCGGCGCCGCGCCCTCAATTGATCGACGACCTGTACAACTACGATTACCGGGTGCCGAACCTGAAGGCCGGCGAGCCCATGCAGTTCACGGTCAACGAGTTCGAGCCGGTCTTCGACGCGGCCGATTTCGTGCGCTGCGGCCGCGACCTGTTCGTGACCCGCTCGAACGTGACCAACCTGATGGGCATCGAGTGGCTGCGCCGCCATCTCGGCCCCGGCTTCCGCATCCACGAGATCGAGAGCCGCTGCCCGCAGCCGATGCATATCGACTCCTCGTTCATGCCGCTGGCGCCGGGCAAGGTGCTGGTCAATCCCGACTACATCGATGTCGAGAAGCTCCCGGCCGTGCTCAAGAAATGGGACGTTCTGATCGCCCCGCGCCCCGACCCCGTCACGGGCTTCATGAGCAAGATCTCGATGTGCTCGCCCTGGACCTCGATCAACGTTCTCGCCATCGACGAGAAGAAGATCGTCGTCGACCAGAGCCAGCCGACGCTGATCAAGGCCCTGAAGGACTGGGGCTTCGACCCGATCCCGGCGCCGTTCCTGTCCTATGGCCCGTTCGGCGGCTCCTTCCACTGCGCCACCCTCGACGTGCGCCGCCGCGGCACGCTGAAGTCGTACTTCTAGGGGCAGATCCGATCCGGTTGCTTGAACCGGATCGGCGCGTTCGTCTCTCGATCGCGGATCGAGCGCATGCCGGGATTGTCCGGCCTGAGCGTATCGCGCCAGCCCGCACCGGTCTCCGCCGGTGCGGGTTTTTTTGCGTGCGGCGGGAATGACTGCTCGGACATGATGAGACCCGGCCGGAGCGCGGCTTGGCGGCGCGTCCGGCGCGGATCGGCCCTGCCCGCGGGACCCGGTCGCCGTCAGTCACGATGGCAACCGGTTCGGAGCAGGCAAGCGCATCGGAACACTGCTCCAAATCTTCAAACTGGTCTAATGAGACAATGAAAAATCGGAGCAACAACAGCAAAACCAAGTGATCCTGAGACGGAAATCGCATTGCGATGCGGGGTCGATGCCGAATAGGGGCGATCGACCGGTATTCCGGCTGCATCGACGCCGGTGATGTCGGATGCCTCAGGGATTGTGTGCCTATGCCGCGTTACAAGCCGTGTCGGATCGGGTTCGATCAGCGTCGCGAGATCACCGTCTGCCTCGCCCTGTTGGGCGCCCTCGGCGCCGGGCCCGCCGCCGCGCAGGACGAGGTCCGCCTCGACGAGCTCTCCGTGGAGGCGCGCGGTGGCGGGCGGGCCGCGCCGGTCCCCAACCGCATCGTCGGTCCGCCGCCGGCCGCCTATCCGGGCGGCGTGGTCGGCTCGGGCTCACGGCTCGGCCTGCTCGGCAACCGCAACGTATTCGACCAGCCGTTCAGCGCGACCAGCTACACGGAGACGCTGATCCGCGACCAGCAGGCGCGCAACGTGCAGGACGTGGTCAACAACGACCCCTCGATCCGCACCAACGTGCCGGCCTTCTCGGGCATCCTGGGTTTCTTCATCCGCGGCTTCCCGGTCTTCGCCCAGGACATGGCCTTCAACGGCCTGTTCGGGGTGGCCGACGCCTTCAACCCGGCCATCGAGCCGATCGAGCGCGTCGAGGTGCTGCGCGGGCCCTCGACGCTGCTGTCGGGCGTGCCCCCCTTCGGCAATATCGGCGGCCTCATCAACCTGATCCCGAAGCGGGCGGGCGAGGAGCCGCTCAACCGCGTCACCCTCGGCTACGGTTCCGACGCCCAGGTCTACAAGGCGGTCGATATCAGCCGCCGCTTCGGCGACGCCAAGGAATGGGGCATCCGCTTCAACGGCGCCTTCAACAACGGCCACACGCCGATCGACAACCAGAGCCTGCATCTCGGCGTCGCCGCGCTCGCGCTCGACTATCGCGGCGAGCGCCTGCGGGCGAGCCTCGATCTCGGCTATCAGGAGCTCGATTTCACGTCGCCCCTGCGCAACCGCAACGTGGCGGCCGGCGTGCGCATTCCGCGGGCCCCGGACCTGAGCCTGAACCAGCAGCAGCCCTGGGAGTACAGGGACAGCGCCAACCAGCAGCTCGCCACGCGGGTCGAGTACGACCTGACCCCGGACCTGACCGTCTACGGCGCTTACGGCCGCTCGAACTTCCGGCAGGAATATTTTGGCGGAGTCCTGACGATCTTCAACACGCGCGGCGATTACCGCGACCCGATCAGCTACCTGCCGTTCCACATCGTCAACCAGACCGCCGAGGCCGGCCTGCGCGGCACGGTCGAGACCGGCCCGGTCAAGCACAGCTTCGGCCTCGCCGCGGTCGGGTTCTGGCAGGATCTCGCCCAGCCTCCGGCGCAGACTGTTGGCGCGACCATCGTGTCGAATCTCTATAATCCGGTCTCTGTCGCGCCGCGCTCCACCATCGGCCTGTCGAACGCGACGCCGCGCACCTCGAGCCGGATCAACCGCAGCATCGCCGTCGCCGACACCCTGTCGATCCTCGACGACCGGGTGCTCCTCACCGTCGGCGGTCGCTGGCAGAGCCTCGACGTGAACAGCTACAACGCCGTCACCGGCTTCCGCACCGGGTCGAGCGAGAGCGGTGCCTTCTCGCCGGGCGTCGGCCTCGTCGTGAAGCCCTGGGAGCGGCTCTCCCTCTACGCCAACTACATCGAGGGCCTGACCTCGCCGGCCCCGCCGGTGAATGCCGTCAACGCCAACGCGGCTTTCCCGGCCGCCGTCTCACGCCAGACCGAGGTCGGCGCGAAATACGATTTCGGCAGCGTCGGCATCGGCTTCGCCGCTTTCGAGATCGAGCAGCCCTTCGGCTTCCTCGATGCCCGCACACTGGTGTTCTCCGTGGATGGACGCCAGCGCAACAGCGGCGTCGAGCTCACCGTGTTCGGCGAGCCGGTGCCGGGCATCCGCCTGCTCGGCGGCGTGAGCCTGCTCGACGGCGTGCAAGTGCAGGCGCAGGATCCGCGCAACCTCGGCCGGGTCGCCGTCGGCGTGCCGGACGTGCAGCTCAACCTCTACGGGGAGTACGACCTGCCGCCGGGCCTCGTCCCGGGTCTGACCCTGACGGGCCGGGTGATCTACACAGCCGCCCAGTACTACGACCTCGCCAATAGCCAGAAGATCCCCGACTGGGCGACGCTCGATGTCGGGCTGCGCTATGCCACCACGTTCCAGGACCGGCCGCTGACCCTGCGGGCGAACGTGGTCAACGTGACGGGCAATAATTACTGGGCCTCGACCGGCCGCGGTATCCTGAGCCAGGGCACCCCACGGACCTTCCTGCTCTCGGCCTCGATGGACTTCTGAGCCTCGTCGGCGCTTCCGGGCACCCATAGGGACCACCCTAGGTCCCCTCTCGCGGTCGGGAGAGGGGACCCGCGCCTGATCCGGACACCGATGGAGAGCTGGAACCGCGCCCTCCCTCCCCCCTCTGCGGGTGAGGGTGGCCCGCGAAGCGGGTCGGGAGAGGGGTGCGACGGTACAGGATCGCGTTCGGCATCGACGCTGGGCCCGTGTCGGACGCCGGGTTCCCCTCTCCCGCCTCACTCCGTTCGGCACCCTCCCCCGCAGAGGGGAGAGGGAGAGCGCGGCGGCAGGGCGAAAAGACCTTCTTTGAGACAAAAAGCTTGACACGCGAGAACAAAACACGTACATCCCGGCCACGCGCTGTCCCGCGGCGCGACGGGTCCTGCAACCCGCCGCGCCGCGCGCAGGGAGCCCGGGCCGCATGACCACG
>Ga0126362_10000330_pt1 | contig 25654 bp, 23 predicted proteins | sample ANMtaG_FD_126269 | JGI IMG/M metagenome (GOLD analysis project Ga0126362, IMG submission 126269) | Continental margin sediment microbial communities from North Pacific Ocean - ANME2c_DSS_Sorted | ecosystem: Environmental > Aquatic > Marine > Continental margin > Sediment | place: Pacific Ocean... | reverse complement strand
GAAGATTTCCTCGCGGTAGATGCGCATGCCAGGTTCGACGTGGTCAAAGACGGTCGGCCCGAGGAAGAAGCCGGAACCTTTCGTGACTGCGTGGGTACGGCCGTCAGCGAGGATTTCCGCGCCCTCTTCAACACCGCTGGCGATAGCGCCGGCAATGCGATTCAGGGCAACTTTCGAGACCACAGGGCCCATCTCGCTGCTGAGGTCGAGGCCATCACCGACCTTCAATGCCTTGACACGTTCATTAAGCAAGGGCAGAAGCGCTTCGCCCGCCGAACCCACCAGTACGGCCACAGAGATGGCCATGCAGCGCTCCCCGGCCGACCCGAATGCCGCACCCATTAGGGCGTCAGCGGCTTTCTCCATATCGGCGTCAGGCATGACCACCAGGTGGTTCTTCGCGCCGCCCAGCGCCTGCACCCGCTTGCCATGGCGCGCGCCCGTCTCATAGACGTAGTTGGCAATGGGGGTGCTACCGACAAAGGACACAGCCTTCACATCAGGGTGTTCCAAAAGCGCGTCAACCGCCTCCTTATCGCCTTGGACGACATTGAAGACACCATCTGGGAAGCCAGCTTCTTTCATCAGACGAGCCGTCAGCAGAGTGGCACCCGGGTCGATAGGGCTGGGCTTGAGCACGAACGTGTTCCCTGCGGCAATGGCGATGGGATACATCCAGGCGGGAACCATCACGGGGAAGTTGAACGGGGTGATGCCCGCGACCACGCCCAGCGGCTGACGCAGGGTCCAGTTGTCGATGCCGGTGGACACTTGGTCGGTGAAGTCGCCTTTGAGCAACTGGGGGATGCCGCAGGCGAATTCGATGATGTCGACGGCGCGATCGACTTCGCCTTGCGCGTCGGAGAAGGTCTTGCCGTGCTCGATCGTGATGGCGCGCGCCAGCTCGTCGCGATGGCGGTTCACAAGCGACAGAAACTTGTTCATCAACCGAGCACGGCGGATGGGCGGGGTTTCGCTCCACGCAGGAAACGCGGCCTTAGCAGCGGCTACGGCGTGGTCAACGTCAGCTGCGCTTGCCAGGGCAACTTGCGCGATGCGCTCACCGGTGGCGGGGTTGAAGATGTCCTGCAGGCGCGTTCCAGCTGGAGCAGTCTCGACACCAGCAATGCTGTGACCGAGAGTAGAGAGGCCGCTAGCGGCTTGCGAATTGGTAGGGGTGTCAAGTCGAGTGTTCATGACGCCAAATTTAAAAAGGCGCACGAACTACGTCCAATGAGTTCCAATGCTCGTGATATAAATTTCACTGATGATGCAGCGGCCTCCCGATACACGCCTCCTCCATACCTTCGTGACGGTTGCTCGTGAAGGCAACGTCTCGCGTGCGGCGGCCAAGCTGTTTCTCACCCAGCCAGCTGTCAGCTTGCAGATCAAGGAACTTCAAACGCAGGTGCAGCTTGAGCTATTCACGCGCACCAGGACTGGCGTGAATCTCACACGCGACGGTCAGGTTCTTCTCGCCTACGCTGAGCGTGCTCTGGATGGCTTGCAGGATTTCACCGCCGCAGCGCAACGCATCGGATCTCGCGTGCAAGGTCCCTTGCGCATCGGAACTATCCTCGACGCGGAGTTCACGCGTCTGGGTGCATTCCTTCAAGAACTTGTTCAGCACTCCCCAGACATCCGCCCCGAGCTTCTTCACGGGATGAGCGGGACGACCCTTGCGCGATTGCTCGCCGGCGACATCGACGTGGGCTACTACATAGGTGATGCAGCTGCTGATGCTCAGGCGTTGCAGACCAAGACCAGGCTACGGGTGTCCAGCCGTGTCCTCACTCGATTCAGCTATCGAGTTGTGGCACCTGCAGGATGGGAAGACCGCGTGCGTGGCCGTGATTGGCCCGAGCTCGTGGACTTGCCCTGGGTATTGACGCCCGCAGAGTCCGCTCATTCACGGCTCTTGAAGGCGACACTGGAGCCGCTGGGCCTTCAACAACGTGGCGTCGCGATGGTTGACCAAGAAGCGTCGATGCTCGCGTTGGTCCGTTCCGGCGTTGGTCTGACGCTTGCTCGAGATGCGATGGCAATCCACGCGAGCCAAACGGATGGTCTGGCCGTTGCAGATGCCGTCGCACTTGATACTGAACTCTGCTTCATTACCGTCGAAAGGTCCAGTCAGTCTCCGGCCGTCGACGCGGCAATTGCGGCCATAAGAAGAGCGTGGCGCCGCTAGTGTTCCGAACCTTCAATGCCGAACCGTCAATGGGTGGCTTCAGCAGTCAGTGCGGTTCGGACGTGAGCTAGCGCCCCTTGGTCCTCCATGGTGGAGAGATCGCCGGGATCACGTTGCTCGCACACCGCCTGGATGGTTCTTCGCATGAGTTTGCCGCTGCGCGTCTTGGGTAACGCCGGCACCAGAAGGACACGAGCTGGGCGAGCCACCGCGCCAAGGTCTTTCACCACACGAGCAGCCAACTCATCTTCAATGGAAGAAGATACGGACGTCGCGTCCTGACCTGTTGGCCTGGGAACCACAAATGCGACAGCGACTTGGCCTTTCAGGGAGTCAGCAACGCCAACCACGGCAACTTCAGCGACGGCGGGGTGACCGCCAATGCACTCTTCGATTTCTCGAGTCCCAAGGCGGTGTCCGGCAACGTTGATGACGTCGTCGGTTCGACCAAGGATGAAGATGAAGCCATCCTCGTCGCGCACCGCCCAGTCGAACGTTGAGTAGCGTTGCTTCCCAGGCGCCCCCGCCCAGTAAGTGGTGCGAAAGCGATTCTCGTCTCGCCAGAGGGTCTGCATGAAGCCAGGTGGCATTGGCGTCTCCACGACAAGGACGCCCTTGCGATTCGGCTCAAGAATCTCCTCTCCGCTTTGCTCATCGACCAGTTTGACGTTCCAGCCGTACACCGGTTGACCGGGACTGCCCAATTTTCCGCTGGGTGACTTGAGACCCTGGGGCATCGCAATCATCGGCCACCCGGTTTCAGTCTGCCAGTAGTTGTCCACAATTGGCACACCAAGCCCATCGCCGATCCAACGGGAAGTTGGCTCGTCAAGCGGCTCACCCGCCAGGAAGAGCGCGCGAAGGCTGGAAAGGTCATGCTGACGCAGCAAGGAAGGATCCTGGCGCTTGAGCACCCGAATGGCAGTGGGTGCACTGAACATCACGTTCGCCCGGTACTTCTCCACCAGCCGCCACCAAATGCCTCCATCCGCTTGGCCGTTCAGCCCTTGAGTAGGAAGCCCTTCGTAGAGGATGGTGGTCATACCGGCAAGCAATGGACCGTAGACGATGTAGCTATGCCCCACCACCCAGCCCACATCGCTCGTGCAGAACATGGTCTCGCCTGCTCGCGCACCGAAGATAAGGTCCATGCTTGCGGCAAGCGCCACCGCGTACCCGCCGACGTCACGCTGAACGCCCTTCGGCCGACCAGTGGTGCCACTCGTATAAAGGGTGTAGCTCGGTTCGTTAGATTCAAGCCATGCGCACGGAACGTCCTTGTTGGCGTACTGCGAGAGCCAATCTTGCATACGCACATCGCGCCCGGGCTTGCGCTCCATGGGCGCCAAGCCCCTATCCGCCAGCAGCACCGCTGCGGGTTGGTGCGAGCTCAATCGAAGCGCTTCATCAAGCAGTGGCTTGTATGCGATTCGTTTGCCACCACGCATGCCTGCGTCAGCACTGACGATGACCTTGGGCTGTGCATCTTCGATGCGACTGGCCAAAGAGCCACTGGCAAATCCCCCGAAGACGACCGAGTGAATGGCTCCCAGCCTTGCACAAGCCAGCATTGCGAACACTGCCTCGGGGATCATCGGCATGTACAGGAGGACACGGTCTCCCTGAGCAACGCCAAGAGCCTGCAGACCAGCGGCCATCGACACGACCTCTCGGTGCAGCTCGCGGTACGTGTAAGTCCGCTCCACACCCGTCTCGATGGAGACGAAGATCATTGCAGCCTGATCAGGTCGGTCTCGGGCGTGACGGTCCACCGCGTTGTGGCAGAGGTTGGTGGTACCACCGCAAAACCATCTCGTGGATGGATGTTGCGTGGTGTCCAATGTTTTGGACGGCGGGGTACGCCATTCGATTCGACTGGCTTGGTCAGCCCAGAACTGCTCAGGCTCTGCAATGGAAAGAGCGTGACACTCAGTGGAGTCCATTTTTTTCTCGATCTTTGGCTCGTTGGCGTTCTCGCTTACTCAGCCACGCGCACGACGACACGGCCGCGCACTTCACCTTGCATAAGTCGGTGGGCAGCTTCGACGGCACCTGACAGCGAAACTTCACTCACCACCGTAGCCAGGCTGGAAGGAGCCAACTCCTTGGCGAGCCGGTCCCAGGCACGTTCGCGCAGAGCGCGCGGAGCCATGACACTGTCGACACCTCTCAGCGTGACACTGCGCAAGATGAAAGGCATCACGCTGGAAGGGAAATCACCCCCTTGGGCAAGGCCGCATGCTGCGACCACGCCGCCATAGCGAGTCTGAGCGCAGACGTTTGCGAGGGTGTGGCTGCCGACGCAGTCCACCACAGCGCTCCAACGCTCCTTCTGCAAAGGGCGTCCCTGCTGCGAAAACTCTGCCCGCTCAAGTACCGCACTGGCTCCCAAGCCCGACAGGTACGCAGCCTCGCTTGCCTTCCCGGTGACGGCGACGACACGGTAGCCGAGCTGGGCCAGCAGCAGGACCGCGATGGAGCCCACGCCACCGGTCGCCCCGGTCACCAGCACCTCACCGTCTCCAGGACGAACGCCGTGGTCCTGGACTGCCATCACGCAAAGCATTGCGGTGTAGCCCGCAGTACCGATAGCCATGGCATCTCGCGCTTGGAATGCTTCGGGCAGACGAATCAGCCAGTCTCCGCTGAAACGACCGCGTTCAGCAAAGCAGCCGCGATGGGTCTCACCAACACCCCAGCCGTTCAGAATCACGCGGTCGCCTTTCTTCCACAGGGGATGCCCGCTTTCGCGCACAACTCCGCTGCCGTCAATGCCGGGAACCATGGGCCAGGTACGCACCACCGGCGCCCGGTTCGTGATGGCCAGGCCGTCTTTGTAGTTCAGCGTGGAGTATTCGATGTCGACGGTGACGTCTCCTTCAGGCAGGAAGTCGTCTTCGACGCTTTTCAGTGTTGCCTGGAACGTTGGTTCCTTCTCCAGGACGAGTGCATTGAACATGGGATTTCTTTAGCGATGACGAAAAACTGGGGCGCGCTTGGCCAGGAACGCATTCATGCCTTCCTTCTGGCCTTCCGTGGCGAATGCGGCTTGGAACAGACGACGCTCGTGCAAGATGCCTTCGGCCAGAGAGACCTCATGGGCGCGATTCACGGCTTCTTTGGCCAGGCGGACAGCCGGTGCGTTGTACCCAGCGATGGTGTGCGCGGCCTCAAGAGCCGTCTGCAAAAGGACGGCGGTGGGGACCACACGTGCCACCAATCCTGCGGCCCGGGCTTCATTTGCGCTAATCGGTCGCCCGGTCAGGATGAGGTCCATGGCGAGCGACTTGCCAACAGCGCGGGTCAGCCGCTGGGACCCACCGATGCCGGGGAGAATGCCCAGCTTGATCTCAGGCTGGCCAAAGTGTGCGTCTTCCGATGCAATGATGAAGTCGCACATCATGGCCAGTTCGCAGCCACCGCCCAGCGCGTAGCCAGCGACAGCGGCGATGATGGGTTTTTTGATCTGCGGCAGGTCCTGCCAGGCAGCGAACACATCGTCTTTCTGAAGTTCGACGAAGCTTCGTTCAGCCATTTCAGCAATGTCTGCACCTGCGGCGAATGCACGGGGGCTTCCAGCAATCACGATGGCGCCCACGTTGTCATCGGCATCGAAGGCCTTCAATGCAGACACGACCTCACGGGCCAGAGTCGTGTTCAAAGCGTTCAAGCTGCGCGGGCGATTGAGCGTCACAAGACCGACACGGTCGCGACGTTCAACAAGGATGGTCTCGTAGCCACCACCTGTGGCAGGTGCGGTCGCACCAGGCGCCGCAGCCGGGATGGGCGGCGCCGGTGCGTCGGCTGCAGTGACGCCATTGGCTTCAGCCTGGGGGGTGGCCTCACGTGCCCGGGCGGAGCGGGTCAGGGTGTTGGTGTTCATTTCGTCTCCTTCGTTGGTTGGGGGTTGGTCAGGAAGCGCTTGCAGGGGCCGGCGCGTAGTCACCGGTCGAAGCCATCAGTTCGGCCAGGATGCGTTCGCGGTGTTGGTCCAGCGTGGGGGCCATCACTGGCTCACGCGGGGTTGCCAGGGTGTAGTCACCGAGCTTGATGGGGTTGCCAGCGGTACGCACTGGGCGGGCGCCCTCGGTGCCGACCTGAATGATCATGTCGCGCGCGCGCAGCTGCGGATGGTCAAACAGGCGGTCGATCGTGTTGATAGGGGCGCAAGGGACGCCCGCAGCATTCAGACGGTCAATCCAGTGCTCGATAGGGGCTTGTGTCGTGATTGCCTCTATGGCCTTGACCATGGCAGGACGGTTCGTACAACGCAGGTCATTGCTCAAGAAGCGCTCATCCAGCGCCACCTCAGGATGGCCCAGGGCATCTGCCATCAACAGGAACAACGTGTCATTGCCTGCGGCAATGACAAAGCGGCCATCGGATGCTGCGAAGGTCTCGAAGGGTGCCAGCGAGGGGTGGCAGTCACCCGTGCGGGTCGGGACCTTTCCTTCGACGTCGTACCGTGCCAGCGCCGTCTCCATCATTGCCGCCTGGCAATCCAGCATGCCGATATCGACGCGAGTTCCCTGCGCGTCGCGTGTTCGGCGATACAAGGACGACACAATGCCAATCGCCGCAAACAGGGCAGCGCTGAGGTCGCCGAAGCTGGTTCCCACGCGAGCGGGCGGAGCATCGGGCCAGCCGGTGAGGCTCATCACACCGCCCATGGCCTGCACCACCATGTCGTAGCCCGGCAGGTCGCTGAAGGGGCCGGTATGTCCAAAGCCCGAGATTGACGCGTAAACGATGTGCGGGTGTGTGCGCGCCAGACGCTCCGGACCGTAGCCAAGCCGATCCATGACGCCGGGACGGAAGTTCTCCACCAGCACATCCGCTTCGTCGAGCATGCGCTCGAGCAGGTCTCGGTCACGAGGACTCTTGAGGTCGAGCGCAACGCTTTCCTTGCCGCGGTTGAAGCACATGAAATAGGCCGACTCGCCATCCACGAATGGACCGAACGCTCGGGTGTCATCTCCGGTACCGAGCTTCTCAATCTTGATGACGCGTGCACCCAGGTCCGCGAGCACCATGGTGCAGTACGGGCCCGCGAGCACGCGCGAGAAGTCCAGCACGGTGATGCCCTTGAGAGGCAGCACCGGAGCGGGTTGATTTGCAACTTGCATTTCTCTTGTCTCCTTAAAATTAGACCGATCGTCTATAAATTGGCAAAAAAAAGCGGCGCGCTAGCGCCGCACGCCCACCAGGAACGATTCAGCAAAGACCTTCAACGGTGTCGCCTTGCGTTCCAGCTTGGCTCGCAACACGGCCCCTTCCCAACCGATCCAGAAGAAGGCGGCCGAGGAGGCGCAGTCCGCCTCGGCAGGAATCTCCTTCGCTTGCTTGGCTGCTTCAAGACACAACGCCAGTCGCCGCTGCCAGTCTTCCAGCACCTCGACCAGCTGTGCGCGGTACGCCTCGGGAAGCCCGCCCATCTCCTGCCCCAGGTTGCCAACCAGGCAGCCTCGCCGGAATCCGTACCGCCGCATGCCTCGTTCGGCATCAACGCAGAACGCCTCGACTCGTGCAAGTGGCGTCATCTTCTCGTCGAGGAAGAACTTGTCCAACTTGTGCGCAAAGTAGGCTGCGTACTGAGAGATCAGCTCGGCGCCGAAGGCCTCTTTGCTGCTGAAGAAGTGATAGAAGGACCCTTTAGGAACGCCCACTGCCCGAAGAATTTCGTCGAGTCCAGTCGCCGAGAACCCCTTCTCCGTCAAGGCAGCGAGACCTGCATGACAGATAGCCTCGCGCGTCTGACGGTATTCACCGTCAATCTTCGGAGGGCGACCCCGCTTGCGCGGGGTTGGCGTGGATTCTGCGTAGACCATAAGCGAATTATTAGACCGGTTGACTTTAAAAATCAAGTGCACCAGCGCGGGGCTTGTCGAAGAAGTTTGCCCTCTCATGGAGCGTTGATCCGGTCCTGGAGAGTCAGATGTGCAAAAAACGCACCATAAATAGACCGACCGTCTACATAAATTCATGGAAAACCCTGATGCCGAAAACTTGAGCGGCTGATAAATTTCTTTCGCAGGCGAAGTTCTCGTCGCTCACTCTCTCAGCATCCGCTGCCAGCACTGCCGGCGAGATGCAAGGCAAAAAGGCCCGATCCGGTTCCCCCCGGCTCGGGCCTTTTTGTTTGCACTTCTCTCAGCGACCCCGTCTCCGGCAACGGAAACAAGGGTCAAAGCGGGCAGGCGGCAGAGGGGAATGAGAACGGCGTCTTGGTCAACCCACTTACTTACCAGGAGACTCGGATGAACAACATCTCACGCCGCAAGCTCGTTCAGTCGGGCGGCGCCATGATCGCGCTAGGAGTGTGGGCGGCAGAACTTCGTATTTCTGTCGACGCGAGGGGGAGGCAGTTCGTTAATCGGTCATGGCCGCGAACTACCTTCCGTACGACCCGCAGCAGATGATGCTGCTGCCCGAGGCGATCCAGGACTGGCTGCCCGAGGGGCACTTGGCACACTTCATCAGCGACACCGTGGACACGCTGAATCTGAGCGCCTTCCATGCGCGCTACGACAAGGACGGCCCGCGCAACCAGCCGTTCCATCCGGCCATGATGGTCAAGGTGCTGGTCTACGGCTACGCGACGGGCGTGTTCAGTTCACGCAAGATCGCACGCAAGCTGCACGAGGACGTGGCGTTCCGGGTGCTGGCGGCGCGCAACTTCCCCGCGCACCGCACGATCCGGGACTTCCGCGCCCTGCACCTGCAGGAGCTTTCGGAGTTGTTTGCTCAGGTCGTTCGCCTGGCGCGCGAGATGGGCCTGGTCAAGCTCGGCACGATCGCGGTGGACGGCACCAAGGTCAAGGCCAACGCGAGTCGCCACAAGGCAATGAGCTACGGCCACATGCTCAAGGCCGAAGCCGAGTTGAAGGCGCAGATCCAGGCTTTGCTCAACAAGGCCCGCGCAGCCGACGAAGCCGAGAAGAACGAACCCGAATTGGACATCCCGGCCGAGATCGCGCGGCGTCAAGACCGGCTTGACGCGATCGCCGCAGCGCGAACCCGGCTGGAGCAACGCCAACGCGAAGCCGACCTCGAACGCGGACGCAGCGACGACGACGACCAGAAGCCGCGGGGTCCAGGCGGCAAGCCCAAGGGCGGGCGCTACTGCCGGCCCTTCGGCGTGCCCAAGGATAAGGATCAGGACAACTTCACCGACCCCGACAACCGCATCATGCAGCGCGCCGGTGGCGGGTTCGATCCGGCCTACAACGCCCAGACCGCCGTGGACGACACGGCCCACATCATCGTGGCGGCCGAGTTGATCAACAACGCCTCGGACGTGCGCGAGTTGCCTACGATGCTGGAGGCCGTCAAGGACACGCTGGCTGCCTATCCCGAGCAGACGTTGGCAGATGCGGGCTACCGCAGCGAGGCAGTGTTCAAGGCACTCGCCGGTCGCACAGACTTGGTCGTGGCCATCGGGCGCGAAGGCAAGGCGCACCGAGCGATCAACGAGATATCACTGCCGCTCACCGCAGCGATGGCGGCAAAGATGAAGATGCCAGAGGCGCGCGACGCGTACCGCCGCCGCAAATGGCTGGCCGAGCCACCGAATGGCTGGATCAAGAACGTCTTGGGATTCCGTCAGTTCAGCATGCGCGGGCTGCACCGAGTGCAGGCCGAGTGGAAACTCGTGTGCATGGCGTTGAATCTGCGGCGCATGGCGACGATGCAGGCAGCCTGATGGTCGGCAAAAGCACTAACAGGGCTTCGCAGACCTCGCCCTGCGGTCATCCACCACCTCTGCCAGCGTCAAGATTGCTTCAAGAGCGCAAACGGCCGCCAAGCCGTCTGCCTTACCGAATCAACCCCGCATTACAGCGTCTGCCGCCCAGACTCCTAGGTGCCTCGGGCACGCTGCTTACCCGCCCCGCCTTCGCGCAGGAGACCGTCAAGCTCGGCCTGCTGCATTCGCTGTCAGGCAACGTTGCCATCGCTGAGGCATCCCTCGTGGATGCCGAGAAGATGGCCGTGGAAGAAATCAACGCCGCAGGCGGTGTCCTCGGTCGCCAGATCGAGCTGATCGTGGAGGACTGCGCCAGCGACAACTCCGTGTTTGCGGAAAAAGCTCGCAAGCTGCTCGAGCGCGACAAGGTGGCCGCCATCGTCGGCTGCTACACGTCCGCCTCGCGCAAGGCGGTTCTGCCCGCGCTCAACCGCGCCAAGGGCCTGCTGTTCTATCCCACGTACTACGAGGGCCTGGAGCAGGACAAACACGTCATCTACACATCCCAGGAGGCGACCCAGTCGGTGGTGGCAGCCGTGGAGTGGCTTGCCCGCGAAAAAGGCAAGAGCTTCTTCCTGGTTGGCTCTGACTACATCTACCCGCGCACGTGCAACAAGATTGCAAAGCCCACGATTGCACGCGTGGGTGGCAAGCTGGTCGGTGAGGAGTACGCACCTCTCGGTCACACCGAGTTTTCCTCCATCATCAACAAGATCAAGGCGGCCAAGCCTGATTGCATCTACAGCACGGTTGTGGGCGGCTCCAACGTGGCCTTCTACAAGCAACTGCGCGCTGCCGGCCTCGACGGCACCAAGCAGACCCTCCTGTCCACGGTGGTCTCGGAAAACGAGATCGAAGGCATCGGCAAGGAGAACGCCGCCGGCTACTACGCGTGCATGGGCTACTTCCAAAGCCTGAAGAACCCCAAGAACGAGCGCTTCGTCAAGGCGTTCAAGGCCAAGTACGGCGCCGGCCGAGTCATCGGCGACCCGATGCAAGTGGCCTACAACAGCGTGCATCTCTGGGCGCGCGCCGCCACCGTGGCGAAGAGCTTCGACCCCGAGAAGGTTCGCGACGCGGCCGCCAACATCGAGCTCGACGCGCCGGAAGGCCTGGTGCGCGTGCACGCCACCAACCAGCACGTCTGGAAGAAGGTGCGCGTCGGCCGTGCGATGCCAGATGGCCAGTTCGACATCGTTTGGGAATCCCCGAACCCGATCGAACCCAATCCCTTCCCCAAGCTGTAACTGCGATGAGTACCGAAATTGTTGTGATGCAGGTGTTCAACGGCGTAAGCCTGTTCACCATCCTGCTGCTGATGTCCATCGGACTGGCCATCGTGTTTGGCCTGATGGGCGTGATCAACATGGCGCATGGCGAGTTGATGGCGCTTGGCGCCTACGTCACCTACCTGACTGCGGGAGCCTTCTCGCACTACGCGCCGCAGTGGATGGACGTGTACCTGTTCGTGGCAATTCCGGTGGCTTTCGTGGCAACCGGTGCTTTCGGTTGGTTGTTGGAGCGCGGATTCGTCCGCCACTTCTACAACCGGCCGCTTGACACCCTACTGGCGACCTGGGGCCTGAGCCTGATCTTTCAACAGACCTACCGGTCTGTGTTCGGGCCCCAGGAAGTTAGCGTGCCGTTGCCGGCCTGGCTGAGCGGCGCCTGGGAGCCATTCGTGGGCATCCAGCTGCCTCTCAACCGGCTTTTCATCATCGGTCTCACGGCAGTCGTCACGGTGGGCGTCGTCCTGCTGCTGACCCGTACCCGGTGGGGGCTGCGAGTGCGTGCCGTCACCCAGAACCGTCCGATGAGCGCGGCTGTGGGCATCGACACCAACCGAATCGACGCAATGACGTTTGCGCTGGGCGCTGGCCTTGCCGGTATCGCTGGCTGTGTATTCACCATGATTGGTTCGACCAACCCGGGCACAGGTCAGTTGTACATCGTCGACGCCTTCATTGTGGTGGTGTTTGGCGGCGTCCAAAGCTTGATTGGCACTGCTCTCTCGGGCCTGGCCATCGCCCAGTCTCAAACCACCCTTGAGTCCGTGATGAGCGGCTCGATGGCGCGCGTCACGATCCTGGTGCTGGTCATCGTGGTCCTGTACTTCCGACCGAATGGTCTGTTCGCCCGCAAGGCACGGAGCTGAGCCATGAAAGAACTCATTCGACGCGGCTCTGGCGAGATCATTTTCGTCGCGGCTTTGCTTGCGGCTCTAGCCCTCGTGCTGGACCCTTTCCGCCTGAGCACTGTGGCCAAGTACATGTCGTTTGCCTTTGTTGCGATTGGCATCGTGCTCATGTGGGGCTACGGCGGGGTTTTGAGCCTCGGCCAAGGAATCTTCTTTGGCATGGGTGGCTACATGATGGCCATGTTCCTGAAGCTGGAAGCCTCGGCCCCCGAGCTGCCCGACTTCATGATGTGGAGCAGCGTTGAGACGCTCCCCACCTGGTGGCAACCCTTCCACCATCTGGGCTGGACGCTGCTTCTCATCCTCGTGGTCCCATCGGTGGTCGCCTACCTGTTCTCCTATGCGGTTTTCAGGAAGCGCGTGGGAGGCGTCTACTTCGCCATCGTCACGCTCGCCCTGGCCCTCACACTTACGGTCCTCATCATCGGCCAGCAAGGGGATACCGGAGGCGCGAACGGCATCACCGATTTCCGCACCCTGCTGGGCTGGGACATCGTCGGCGATCAGTCGAAGCTTGTGCTCTACGCCGTGCATGCAGTCCTCCTGGTGGTGGCAATGGCGGTCTGCCGCGCAATCCTCCACAGCCGCTTCGGCAAGGTCCTGATTGCCATCCGCGACCGCGAGGACCGCGTCCGATTCAGTGGCTACAACACCGCGCACATCAAGGCTTTCGTCTTTGCGGTTTCAGCCCTTCTGTCCTCCATCGGTGGCGCCTTCTACGCCCTGCAGGTGGGGATGATTTCTCCAGACACGATTGGCGTCGTGACCTCCATCGAGATGGTCATCTACGCCGCAGTCGGGGGACGGCTCTCTGTCGGTGGTGCCGTTATTGGCGCCCTTCTGGTTGGCCTGATGAAGTCCTACCTGTCCGAGGCATTCCCTGAAGTCTGGCTTTACTTCCTCGGCGCGCTGTTCATCCTGGTGGTCGCGTTCATGCCCCACGGCCTGGCCGGTGTCGCCTCACGCTTGCGAGTTTCACGATGAACACGATGTCCTTGGTTGCAATCAACGAGAGGAGCCCCTCCGTGGCTGCCATCACCCCGCCTAGCGATGAAGTTCTGGGCGTCCAAGACCTGACCGTCTCATTCGATGGTTTCCGCGCGGTCAACGGCGTCAGCCTCTCAATTCGCCGTAACGAACTGCGAGTCATCATCGGTCCGAATGGTGCCGGCAAGACCACCCTTCTGGACATGATCTGCGGCAAGACGCGGCCCTCCTCCGGAAGCATCCGCTTCAACGGCCGCGAGCTCACTCGCCTGAGCGAGCACGAGATCGTGCGCACGGGCGTCGGCCGGAAGTTTCAAGCACCCTCCGTCTACGAAGACCTCACCGTCCGCGAGAACTTTGAGATCTCAATCCCTGGTGGGCAAGGCGTGTGGGGCTCACTGCTCTTTCGCCGCGACAGCGTAGCCCGAGAACGCGTTTACTCAATTGCCAAGTCCGTATTCCTCGAGCAGTCGCTTGACGAGAAGGCTGGGCGGCTGAGCCACGGTCAGAAGCAGTGGTTGGAGATCGGGATGCTCCTCATCCAGTCTCCTCAACTGCTGCTGCTCGACGAGCCGGTGGCAGGGATGAGCCCTCGGGAACGCGAGTTGACCGCAGACCTGCTTCAGCGTGTCTGCCAAGGCAGGTCGGTCATCGTCATCGAGCACGACATGGACTTCGTCAAGCGCATCGCCAACACCGTCACGGTGATGCACCAGGGGCGCGTGCTCAGCGAGGGAACCGCCGAGCAAGTTCAATCCGACCCCCGAGTCATTGACGTGTACCTGGGTCACTGAGGAGAAGTCCATGCTGAACGTTCAAAACCTCAACGTCTACTACGGCGAATCCCAGGCGATTCGGGATATCAGCTTCCAGCTCGGCGAGCGCGAGGCAGTCGCCATCATGGGGCGAAACGGCATGGGCAAGACCACGCTGTTCAAGTCGCTTATCGGCATGCTCCCCAGCCGAAACGGCAAGATCTTGCTCAACGGCGAAGACCTGGCCAGGACGCCCAGCTACCGCCGGGTCCAAAGCGGTCTCGCATTCGTTCCACAAGGTCGGATGATCTTTCCGCAGCTGACGGTGGAAGAAAACATTCTGGTCGGCCTGCGGGGTGCCGGGAACACCGTACCCGACTACGTGTACCGCTTCTTCCCCGTACTACACGAGATGCGCTCGCGACGCGGCGGCAACCTCTCGGGCGGCCAGCAGCAGATGCTCGCCATTGCTCGAGCGCTGGTGACAGAACCAAAAGTTCTTCTCCTGGACGAGCCTACCGAAGGCATCCAACCTTCCATCATCAAAGAGCTCGCCCGCACGCTCAACGTGCTGCGCAAGGAGCGCAACATTTCCATTCTCGTATCCGAACAGGTTTTGAGCTTCGCGCTCGACCTTGCCGACAGATTCTTGGTCATTGACCGCGGCCGCATCGTGCACAACGAGTCTCGAGCAGAGCTCGACCAGGAAAAGGTCAGGTCCTTCCTGACCGTATAGGTCCCTCCCCGTCAGATCCCCAACCCCAACCCAACCCCAACCAAGGAGTCATCATGAGACACGGAGATATCGGAAGCAGCAACGACACCGTCGGCGTGGCGGTCGTCAACTACAAGATGCCGCGCCTGCACACCAAAGCTGAGGTGCTGGCCAACGCGCGCAAGATTGCAGACATGCTGGTGGGCATGAAAACGGGTCTTCCGGGCATGGACCTGGTCATCTTCCCGGAGTATTCCACCCACGGGATCATGTACGACCCGAAGGAAATGTACGAAACCGCATCGACCATTCCGGGCGATGAGACCGAGATCTTCGCAGCAGCTTGCCGCCAGGCAAACGTCTGGGGCGTGTTCTCGCTCACCGGTGAGCGTCATGAGGACCACCCGAACAAGGCGCCGTACAACACCCTGATCTTGATGAACAACAAGGGCGAAATCGTCCAGAAGTACCGCAAGATCATGCCCTGGGTGCCAATCGAAGGCTGGTACCCCGGCAACTGCACCTACGTCAGCGAAGGCCCCAAGGGCCTGAAGGTCAGCCTCATCATCTGTGATGACGGCAACTTCCCCGAAATCTGGCGCGACTGCGCCATGAAGGGTGCTGAACTCATCGTGCGCTGCCAGGGCTACATGTACCCTGCCAAAGAGCAGCAGATCATGGTGGCGCGCACCATGGCCTGGATGAACAACGTCTACGTTGCTGTGGCCAACGCCACGGGCTTCGACGGCGTGTACTCCTACTTCGGCCACTCCTCGATTACGGGCTTCGACGGACGCAGCCTGGGCGATTGCGGCACCGAAGAGATGGGCATCCAGTACGCTGAACTCTCCACCAGCGCCATCCGCGACGCTCGCAAGAACCAGCAGTCGAACAACTTCCTCTACAAGCTGCTTCACCGTGGCTACACCGGGAAGATCAACTCGGGCGAGTCTGCCGCAGGCGTGGCCGAGTGCCCGTACGACTTTTACGGCAAGTGGATCAACGACCCCGAAGGCACTCGCAAAATGGTCGAGGAGTTCACGCGCAAGGACCCGGGGACCCCGGAATGCCCGATTGAAGGCATCCCGTCTTCCACGACCAAACACCGCTGAGCCCTGCCACCGGCCGCGCCGCCTGGCAAAACAGGGGGCGCGGCCCTTTTCTCGAGGTTGATCCCGATGCTTGACTCCTACCGACTGCGCGAAGAGCCCTTCTACCAGCCCCTGGGCGATGAAGTGGATCTGTATGAGCACGCCTACCAACACCGACTGCCGATGCTTCTCAAGGGACCCACTGGCTGCGGCAAGACCCGATTCGTCGAGTACATGGCCTGGAAGCTCAAACGTCCCCTGGTGACTGTGGCCTGTAACGAGGACATGACCGCCTCGGACCTGGTGGGCCGCTACTTGCTCGACGCTGACGGTACCGCCTGGCACGACGGTCCTTTGACCCTTGCCGTGCGGCACGGAGCCATCTGCTACCTGGACGAGGTCGTCGAGGCCCGCCACGACACCACCGTGGTCATCCACCCGCTGACCGACGCACGTCGCATGCTGCCGCTGGACAAGAAGGGGGAGACCGTGCAGGCACACCCTGACTTTCAATTGGTGGTGTCCTACAACCCCGGCTACCAAAGCCGCAGCAAGGACATGAAGCCGTCCACTCGACAACGGTTTGCCGCCCTGGAGTTCGACTACCCCGAGGCTGCCGTGGAAAGCCTGGTCGTCGCCCGGGAGTCTGGTGTCGACGAAGCGACCGCAACGAAGCTGGTTCGCTTGGCCGGACAGACCAGGGCTCTGAAGTTCCGCGGTCTGGACGAGGGTGCCTCTACCCGAACCCTTGTGCACGCCGGACAGCTGATTGTCTCGGGTGTTGCCCCGGTGGCAGCCTGCGACATGGCCGTGGCGCGCGCGCTCACGGACGACGCGGAAATGGGCCGAACCCTGCATGGATTCGTTGAGGCTTGCTTCGGCTGACAGACCACCATGGACATGCAAGTAATGCGGGAGCCCATGACCAACCTTGACGCCGCGCCGGAATTCTTGCCGTCGCTCAGCTGGCTCCTGCATGGCCTTTTGGGCCGAGAGTTGCAAGTGATCGTGGCCAAGTCGGACGACCAGGATGCGACCCTTCCTGTGCGTGCCGTGCTCAGCAGCGACCAATTGTTGTTGCCCGGAGAGTTGGCCAAGGCGTCTGCTTCAAGGTACGCGGTTTACAGGGCTTGCATCGCCCATGCGGTCGCACATCTTCGCTTCTCCACTGCCGGTCGAGAGGTGGGGGAACTCAAGCCCATGGCCGTGGCGATGATCTCCGCGCTGGAAGATGCCCGCGTGGAGCGCCTTCTCGCTCGGGAGCTTCCGGGTGTTCGAGAGTGGTTTGCCCAAGGCATTGCGCTGTCGACCCAGAAGGAAGACTTGAGCTTCTCAGGTCTCGTCATGCGGTTGGACCGTGCTCTGGCGGACCCGTCTCGCGAGGACGGAAACTTCTGGGTGCAGAAGGCTCGCACGCTCTTTGAGGAGCAGGCCGCTATCGACCTGGAAGACCACGCAGCGTTTCGCAAGATGGCCACGGTGCTTGCGAACGACCTTGGCCAATTGCGCGTTCCCTACCGAGTCCAGCACTACGTGGTCCCCGTTTCGTATCGCGACGACCACGGCTACCTTTGGGCATTCCCAGATCCGCCCCAGCCACCTGTCGCAATATCGTTCACCAGTTCCACGCCGCCCCAGACTGACGAAGACGGAGATGCCGTGCCCCCCCAGCAAGCGCAAGAGGCGCCGGAAATCGAGTTGGGGCGCTTTTGCTACCCTGAATGGGACTCACGAGCAGAGATCGAGCGCAGCGATTGGACGACGGTCATTGAAAAGCGACCGGCTTGGCGGCTGGAGGCAGGGCGTCAGATTGAGACGCTCGCTGCTGAGCGCTTCTCAATGAGGTCCACCCTACGCTTTACTCCCGGGCAACGACGACGCGAACTCGAAGGCGAACGCCTTCATCTGGACTCTGCAGTCGACTGCATGGTGGCTAGACGAACGCGCAGGGTGCCAGACCCTAGGCTGTTCGTGGGCGGAGGCTCTCAGGAAGTCACCAGCAGTGTGCTTGTCCTGCTCGACCTCTCTGAGTCCACCAATGACCCCATCTACCCGGGTGGTCCTCCCCTGCTCGACCTCATTCGTAGCGCAGCACTGACACTCTCCGAAGCGGTGGCCGCCGGCAGAATCAAGGACCGAATCGCCGTGCATGGCTTTCATTCCGATGGTCGCTCCAACGTCAGCTACTACCGGATGCTCGACTTCGGTGCGCCACTGGGTCCGCGCTCACAGGCAATGGTGGCTCAGGCACCAGGCCAGTTCTCCACGCGTATGGGAGCGGCGCTGCGGCATGCAAGCAGGTGCCTTGCCACTGAGCATTCCGCCCACCGCGGCATCCTTTTGGTTACCGACGGGGCGCCTTCAGACATCGACGTGCATTTCCCGAACTACCTCGTGGAAGATGCTCGTGTGGCTGTACAGGACGCACGCCGCATGGGTCTTCGCGTTCACGGACTTGCGGTAGATCCAGGCGCGGACGAATACGTCAGGCGCATCTTCACCGCACCTGATTTTGGAATCGTAGACCGCCCGGCATCGCTGCAGGACCGGCTGAGAAGCGCATATTCGCGGCTTTGCCGCGCATGAGCAGCTCGACGCGCACTCGTGATGGACATTCTGCCGAGCCTCTATATCATCAACATCATCACTGTTCAGTGGCGACTGATTAAGAGGGCAAGACGTGGCAAATACGGATCCGATTCGAGTAGGCGTGTTGTTCTCTGAGACCGGGGTGACCTCGACGATTGGCCGCTCGCAGCGACGCGGCACGCTGCTCGCCATCGAAGAGGTCAATGAGGCTGGAGGCATTGGTGGTCGTGAACTCGTTCCAGTGATGTACGACGCGCAGTCCACCCCTGCAATCTATGCTCAACATGCTGAACGACTGATCCTTGAGGACAAGGTCAATGTCATCCTCGGCTGCTACATGTCCAGTAGTCGCAAGGCCGTCCTGCCCATTGTCGAGAAGTGGAACAAGCTCTTGTTCTACCCAACGCTGTACGAGGGTTTCGAGTTCTCGAACAACATCATCTACACGGGTGCAGCGCCCAATCAGAACAGCGTGCAGCTCGCCGAGTTCATGACTGCCAACTTTGGCGCCCGGGTCTACCTAGTGGGCTCCGACTACATTTTCCCTTACGAGTCCAACCGCATCATGGGCGAGCTCGTCCTGCAGAGGCAGCACAGCGAGCGAGTTGCGGAGCGGTATGTGCCTCTTCAGGCCACGGAGAAGGACTTCAAACCAATCATTGACGAGATTCGGCTCCTTCAACCTGATTTCATCTTCTCCACTATCGTTGGAGACTCAACTGCCTGCTTCTACCGCGCCTATGCCGAGGCTGGATTCGACCCGAAGAAGATGCCTATTGCCAGTCTGACCACCTCGGAAGCGGAGATTTCCCAGATGGGGGCAAGCGGGACCGGACACTTCACCTCCGCGCCGTATTTCCAGTCGATTGACACTGAGGTAAACCGGCGAACCTTGGCTCGATTTAGAGCCCGCTTCGGCGAAGACAGCGTTCCCAATCTTTGCTGGGAGGCCGCGTACTTCCAGACGCATATTTTGGCCAATGCACTTATCAGTGCAGGCACTGACGATCTCGCACAGCTCATGCCCTGCATCCTCGGAAGCGAGTACGACGCGCCACAAGGTCGAGTTCGAATCGACCCGACAAACCATCACACCTGCCTGCATCCACGAATCGGTGTGGCGGACTCCCGAGGGCGTTTGAGAATCGTCCGACAGGCCACGCGCCCTGTTTATCCGGACCCTTACATGGTGACCCACTCTCTTGGAGACTGGGCGACCGAGTTGAATGCGCTGGAGCTGTAACGTGCAACAGGATCTGCTGCCACGCGCCCATACGCGTTCCACACCTTCTCAACTCAAGGACCTGCGAATGCTGCGGGTGGCTGTGTGTCACCCGGACGATGTTGATGGTCAGCAGATCACCCAACAGCTGCGCCGTATCGGGTGTCATGTACAGGCGTTTTGGCCACCACTGCCAGTGCTGCCGGAACGAACCGATGTTGTCTTCCTTGCGGTGCGCCCAGACATCATTGACCTTAGCTACAGCTGGTTCGGCAACTCGGAAGAGAATCCGACGGTGATAGCTGTCGTGAACTACGAGAACCCCACCATCGTAGAAATGGTGCTTCGCATTGGTGCTTGCGCCACGCTGCCCTCCCCCGTCCGCTCTTTTGGTCTGCTGTCCGCGCTTGTCGTAGGCCGACAGCTGCACACCGAACTTCGACAGCAACAAAAGAAGCTGCGCAAGCTGGAGGGCAAGGTGATGGGGGTCAGACGCATTGAAGAGGCCAAGAACATCCTGGCGCGCACGCGAAACATCAGCGACACGGCCGCGTACGACCTGATCCGCGACCAAGCGATGAGCAAGCGGGTCACCACCGAGGAGATTGCGCAAACAATCATCCATGCCCACGAGATTCTCTCGCTCGGCAAGGTGTAGATGGAACAGCTTTCGGTTCGAGATGCCACGAACAACGATTCGTTAATGTGCTAATCTTAGAACCATGAGTAATCTGATTGCCCGAGCGGGCGCTCTCTCGAATTCCAATCGGCTGCAGATACTTGAGTGGCTCAAGGAGCCCGCCCGCCACTTCGGCCCCGAGCATCCGGTGGATCCGGACGAAGGCGTGTGTGGCCTCTACATTGCGGAGAAGCTTGGGATCGCACCAGCTACTGCGTCAGTTCACTTGAAGGTGCTCACGCAAGCCGGCTTCATCCGCCCGCTGCGAATTGGCAAGTTCACCTACTTCAAACGCGTCGAGGAAGCCCTCAGCGAATTCGCCCAACAAGTTGGGCAGGTCTGAGACCTAAAGCGGCGTCTCGAGAGCGTCATGAACATCAAAACCGCCGCAATGCCCCGGCTAGCAGGGCCTTGGCGAATCGTCGCGCTCGGCTTCTTCGCCTTGGCATTCGCCTTCACAGTCCGCGGCGCTCTTTCGCTGGCGATGCCGTCGTGGCAAACGGAGTTCGGGTGGACCCGCACCGAGATCTCAGGCATCGCAGCGATTGCTCTGCTGGTGATGGCCTCGGTTGCTCCATTTGCCGGCCACATGGTCGATCGCCACGGGCCACGGCCACTCCTGGTTGCCGGCTTGGGCGCTATCGGCGTGGGCGTCCTTATGGTCACCTTGGCGCGATCAGGTGGTAGCTCCTGGTTACTCCCTGTCGGTTTCTCCATGGTCGCCGCGGTGGGTTTTGGCGCTGTGGCTCAACACGTCATTGCAGCAGCAATCGCTCAACGTTTTGAAAGCCACCGAGGACTTGCCACCGGGATTGGTACAGCGGGTTCAACAGCGGGACAATTGCTCCTGATGCCGGTGCTCGCCTGGTTGATGCTCGCTGGACAATGGAGAAACGCCTTGCCGGCCGAACTGATCTCCTCGTAGACAAGCTTTTTCAAAGAATCTATCGGCACTGCGGGCGGCAAGAAGTTCTTGAAGTCAGCAAGAAGCGCATAGGGTGCATTTCCCTGTCGAAGACCGACCTTACGGTCATCCAGGTACTTGTTGAAGGAGTCAAGATCCGCCTTGAACTTCTCCTGCATTGGCTTGACCAATTGGCCTTTCAGCCCAAGCGCCGTATTCGCAATAGTGAACGCGACCATGATTGCCGCATTGGTGTTGCGAATCTCCTTCAGGAGGTCATGCACGCGCATTCGCCGTTGACCAAGGGCATGGCCGATCGCTGGTCGCTTGAAGTCCTGCTCGCCTCGGGTATGCGCATCTATGCCGGCGTGTCCGACAAAGACCGCTACACCAACGCACTTGTCGGCACTGCGGAGCTTGCGCTGAAAGGATGCACCACGGTGTACGACATGTGCCTGGAAGTCCCGGTTCCGAGTGAGGAAGGGATCGGAGCAGTGGCAACGGCGTACGCTGATACCGGTTTGCGCGCAGTAATTGCGCCCATGATCTCCGACCGGACCTTCTTTCAAGCGACAGCAGGTCTCTTGGACGCGCTACCTGGTGATGCGAGAGCAGAACTTAAGAAGGCCGGTGTCCGAGCCGAACAACCCTTGGATGCAATGAGGCGAATCATCGAGGGTTGGAAGTGGTCGTATGACAGTATCAGACCTGGCCTGGCACCGACCATACCGCTGCACTGCTCGGAGGAGCTTCTCACAGGCTGCAGAAACCTGCAAAGCCAGTACGGAGTGACTCTTCAATCGCATCTTCAAGAGAGCAAGGTGCAGCTGTTGTCCGCAGTGCAATCTCTTTGAAAAACCCAGACAGCGCACCTCCAGAACTTCGGCTTGCTCGGCCCGTCATTCGTTGCGGCGCACGGCGTTTGGCTCAATGACGACGACATGCGCCGGCTAGGAGAAGCCGGTTCAAGTGTCAGCCACAACCCAGGTAGCAACACCATCCTTGGAAGTGGGCTAGCAGACGCAAGAAAGATGATCGAGTCCGGCATCAATCTGTCCATCGGAACAGACGGATCTAACTGTTCAGACAACCTCAACATGTACGAAGCAATGCGTGCAGCTTTGAGGGTCTCGCATGTGAGAAGCCCGGACATAGACCGCTGGCTCTCTGCCAAAGAGGTCTTTCATGCAGCTACCGTGGGGGGAGCGAAAGCTTGCGGCATGGAGCATATTGGCCGAATCGCCCCAGGCTATCGCGCGGATATCGTCTTCCTCGACCTGAGTCACCCGAACTGGATTCCCACCAACAATGTGTTGGTCCAATTGGTCCAGTCCGAGGACGGCAATGCGGTGGACAGCGTGATGGTGGGAGGCGACTGGGTCGTTTACAAGCGAGCGCTCGCAACCGTCAACCTTGAGGCACTCAGATCCGAGGCTTCATCGGCGCTAGGTCGCTTGATGGAAGCTGGTGAGAAGCAGACGGCCTTATTTGAAAAGCTGATGCCTGTTGTGCGCTGCTTCTGCCCCGCGATGGCTGCTCAACCTTACCGTCTAAATCGGTACGGAAGCGCGCTTGGAGAGTAGCCAGCGCGACCTGGCTCAATTCCGATTTTCCACTGTCGATCGCACCAGATCTGCGAGGGGTCGTCTCAGAAAACGGAGAATAAAGCACGTTAAGCCGATTGCAGAGGTCGCAACGGCCTGAACTTGCCCGCGCCGATCTTGGCGCTGCTGCGCCAGAGGTAATCGCCGGTCAGATTGATGTGTTCCCAGCCCAACGGCGACAGGTACTGCAATAGCGTTTCATCGACGGCATGGCCGTTGCTACGCAACGCATGCGCTGCGCGCTCCAGGTAGACCGTGTTCCACAGCACGACAGCCGCCGTCACCAGATTGAGGCCGCTGGCCCGGTAGCGCTGCTGCTCAAAGCTGCTGTCGCGGATTTCGCCCAGCCGGTTGAAGAACACGGCGCGGGCCAGTGCATTGCGTGCTTCGCCTTTATTCAGCCCGGCATGGACGCGGCGGCGCAGCTCAACGCTTTGCAACCAGCCCAGGATGAACAACGTCCGCTCGATGCGCCCCAGTGCGTATTCCACGCCATGGCGGACACGATTCCACGCTGATGTCGGGCAGTGTTCCAGCGTGATGGCGGACACCGTTCCACGGTGAAGGCGGACAGCATTCCAAACTGATGGCGGACACCTGCAGGGTGTTCTGAGTGACCCGAACGCGGCATACGCTGCCCGGTTTTTTGACCGGAACCAGCGATGCCCACACCCAGGGTCACCATGAGCAAGATACGACACACACTGCAACTGCTGCACGGCGGGACATTGAGCACCCGCCAAATCGGCGCCGCCCTCGGCATCTCCAAATCCACCGTCAGCGAAATCGCCAGCTACGCGCGCGTGGCCGGCGTGGACTGGGCGCTGGCCCAGACCTTGAGCGACGAAGAGCTTCAAGCCCGGCTCTACAAGCCGCCGGTGGCGCGAGCGTCGAGTCACCTCGAACCCGACTGCGCCCACATCCACCGCGAGTTGCGCCGCCCCGGCGTCACCCTGCAACTGCTGTGGGAGGAATATCAACAGCAGCACGGCGGTCAGGCGTACAAGTACAGCGCCTTCTGCGAGAAGTACCAAGCCTGGTCCCGGCGCCTGAAGCGCTCCATGCGCCAGACCCACGAGGCCGGCGACAAGCTGTTTGTCGACTATGCCGGCCAGACGGTGCCCATCGTGAATGCGGATACCGGCGAGATAACGCAAGCCCAGGTATTTGTCGCGGTGCTCGGCGCCTCCAACTACACCTATGCCTGTGCCACCGCCAGCCAGAAAGCCAGCGACTGGGTGGCCAGCATCATCGCCACGCTGGAGTTCATTGGCGGCGTGCCCCGCTTGCTGGTGCCCGACCAGCCGCGCGCCCTCATGGCCCGGCCCGACCGCTACGAGCCCACCGCGCACCGCCTGCTCGAAGAACTCACGACCCACTACAACTTGCCCGTGATGCCGGCACGCCCGGCCAAGCCACGCGACAAGCCCAAGGTGGAAGTGGGGGTTCAGGTGGTCGAGCGCTGGGTTCTGGCCCGCCTTCGCCACCAGACCTTCTTCAGCCTGGCCGCGCTGAACCGCTCCATCGCCACCTTGCTGGCCGACTTGAACCAGCGCCCCTTCAAGAAGTTGCCAGGCAACCGTGCCAGTGCCTTTGCCGAACTCGACCGGCCAGCCCTGCGCCCCCTACCGGCGCTGCGTATGGCGATTGCACGGTTCAAACCTGCCCGCGTCAACATCGACTACCACGTCGAGCTCGACGGCCACTACTACTCGGTGCCCCACGCCCTGGTGGGCCAGATGGTGGAGTTGCGCATCACGGCCACCACGGTCGAAGTCCTGCACGGCAACAAGCGGGTGGCCGCCCACGCGCTCAATGGGCGCAAGGGGGCACACACCACCACGCCCGAGCACATGCCGGCCTCGCACCGGGCGCATCTGCAGTGGACACCGGCCAAGCTCATCGCCTGGGGTGAGCGAATAGGCGCTGCCACCGCGGCCGTGGTGCGCTGGCAGATGGAGCACCGCGCCCATCCCGAGCAGGGTTACCGCTCCTGCCTGGGGCTCATGCGCCTGGGGCGTGAGTACGGAGCAGACCGGCTGGAGGCGGCCTGCGCTCGGGCGCAATCGATTCGCTCACCGTCCTACAAGAGCGTCGCCTCCATCCTGAGCTGCGGCCTGGACCAGCGAGCGCTGGACGTATCCATGCCCGTGCAAGCCAGCCTGCCGCTGCACGAGAACGTGCGCGGGCCGGGCTACTACCACTGAGCTCCAACACCCAATCGAAACCAACAAGGAAGAACCATGCTCAACGAACAGACCCTCAACCAACTGCGCGCCCTGCGCCTGGACGGCATGGTGGCCGCACTCAGCGACGCGGCCACCCACATCACAGCCAGCGAGCTGCCCTTTGAACAACGCCTGGCGCTGCTGGTGCAGCGGGAGGTGGACTGGCGCGACAGCAAACGCCTGGAGCGCCTGTTGAAGGCTGCCCGACTCAAAGTCTCAAGTGCTTGCCTGGAGGACATCGATTGGCGAGGCAGCCGAGGCCTGAGCCGCGAAGTCGTGGTCAGCCTGGGCGGCGGGGACTGGCTGCGCCATGGTCACAACGTGCTACTCACCGGCGCCACCGGTTGCGGCAAGACGTGGCTGGCGTGTGCACTGGGGCAGCAGGCCGCGCGTCTGGGGTTCTCTGTGCTCTACACCCGCGCACCACGCCTGCTGGAGGAACTGCATGTGGCCCACGGTGACGGCAGCTTTGGCAAACGGCTGGCGCAACTGGCCCGGTTGGACCTGCTCATCCTGGACGACTTTGGGATTGCACCGATTGCCGCGCATGAGCGCAACGATTTGCTGGAACTGCTGGACGACCGGGTGGGCTCACGCTCGACGCTCATCACCAGCCAGTTGCCGGTGACGGGGTCTCCTCGTTTTCAGTGCAATAAGTGACGGTACGAAAAGCTAGCACTGGCGCGGAGGTGGTGTTGGTAGATCGTTGATTTCATTGACTTTCCTGTTCACTTTCAAATCTGCGATT